>Ga0187871_10000007_pt1 | contig 160163 bp, 151 predicted proteins | sample June2016WEW_16_1_FD_132988 | JGI IMG/M metagenome (GOLD analysis project Ga0187871, IMG submission 132988) | Peatland microbial communities from SPRUCE experiment site at the Marcell Experimental Forest, Minnesota, USA - June2016WEW_16_10 | ecosystem: Environmental > Terrestrial > Soil >...
CAGGCTGCGAGCCTGCCCCACTAAGCGGACGGGAGGCCTGTCCTACTTGGCAGCCGCCTTCTTGAAGTCGCCGGCTTTCACGATCGAGACTTGACCCAAATCGATGGTGCGCCGCACCGCTTTGCCGATCTCATCGGCCGTCAGCGCGGCCACCTTCTTCTCCAGTTCTTCATCCCAAGCCATGGTCCGCCCGTCGTAATCCCTGGAGGTCAGCATGCGCACCAGTGAGTTGTCTTCGGACCGGTTCACTTGCTGTCCCTGTAGCCAGCCGGTGCGGTCGTCGTCCAGCTCCTTCTGCGTAAAGCCGTCGGCCAGCGCTTTTTGCATCTCTTCCTTGAACGCCGCTTCCACTTTCGACACGTTCTGCGGCGCCGCGATGGCGAACGCTTGGAATCGGCCATCCTCCTCGTTGGACTTCGCCGAGAGACTGGAACTCACACCGTAGCTCAGTCCGTCTTTCACGCGAATACGCGTGGCCAGACGCGAATTGAGGAACCCGCCGCCCAGCATGTAGTTCCCCATCACCAGCGCCGGATAATCCGGATCTTTGTCGCTGACGTGCAGCCGGGTGGCCGCGATGAACACCGCATTCTGCTTGTCGGGCGTCTCAATGGTCTGGTTCACCGGGGCGATCTTCTGGAAACCGTACTTGATGCGCTCATACCGCGCCGGAGTCTTCCACTCGCCGAACTGGGTTTCGATCTCCTTCTTCACTTCGGCCGGATCGAAGTCGCCCACCACCGCAAGCTGCCCGTTCGAAGCGCCATAGAAGCGCTTGTAGAAGGCCTTCGCGTCCTCCAGCTTCACGCTTTTCACTTCCTCGATTTCCTCGGGGATGGGCAATGTGGCGCGCACGTCGCCCTTGGCGTACGGATACAGCGTGCGTTGGATCTCGGTAAAGGCCAGCGATTGCGGTTCGGTTTTTCCGAAATCGAGCTGGGTCAACTGCTCCTTGCGGATCTCTTCGAATTCCGACTCCGGCAGCGCGGCCTCTTTCAGGATTTCGCCGGCCAGGCGCAACACCGCGGGCAGATTCTCGCGCGTCGTTTCGATGCTGACATTCGCGCTGGTGGCGCCGCCGTTCACGTTGAGCTGCGCTTTCAGCTTGTCGATCTCGTCCTGGATTTGCTGGCGGTTCTTGCTTGCCGTGCCGCGGATCAGCGTGGCGCCGGCCAGCGAGGCCGCGGTGTCCTTACCCGCCAGGCTCTCCAGGTCGCCGAAGCGCAGTGCGATGACGGCATGCACGCTGGCGCCGCGCGTCTTCTTCGGCAGCAGCGATACTTTCATTCCGGACGGCAACGTGTAGCGCTGGAGCCGCGACTCGATATTCTTCGGCGATGGGTCGAACGCCTCGCCCGCCGCCATGGCTGCCTCGCCCTTATAATCCTTGAGCGCGGCCGCGATGTCGGTCTTGGACGGGATCTCGGAACGGTCCGGCTTGGGGTCGGGGATGAACTCGCCGATGGTTTGGTTCGAAGTCTTCAAATAAGCCGCGGCCACGCGCTGCACATCCTGCGGCGTGACGTTTTTCAGCAGGTCGCGGTCGCGGAATAGCAGCCGCCAGTCGCCCATGGCCAGGTACTCGCTCATGAACAGACCCACCCGCTCGGAGTTGCGCAAGGTCATATCGATCTGCTTCTCCAGGCGCGCCTTGGCGCGATCCACTTCCTCCTTGCTGGGCGGCTCCTTCACTACGCCCTCGATGGTCGAGAGCATGGTGTTGCGCGCGTCATCGAGCGAATCGGTCTTGTTCAGGATCGCGCCGAACATGATTAAGCCGGGCTCGTTGTATTGCATCGCATTGCCGAATACCTGCGTGGCCTTCTTGTTGTCGACCATGGCCTTGTACAGCCGGCCCGACGACTGTTCACCCATGACGCTCGCCAGCACGTCGAGCGCCGGCTGGTCGGGATTGCCGCCGTCCGGCGTGTGGTAAACGGCGAAGATCCCCTGGATGTCGCCGATCCTCCGCACCACCGTGAGCCGCTCGCCATCCTGCACCGGCTCCACCGTGTAAGTCGGTGTGAGCGTGCGCGAAGGCCGCGGGATCTTGCCGAAGTACTCGTTCACCAGCGCCACGATCTTCGGCTCGTCCACCTGGCCGGCTACCGTGAGTACGGCATCGTCCGGTTGATAATACTTGTGATAGAACGCCTGCAGCTTGTCCATGGTCACGCGTTCCACATCCGATTTGTTCCCGATCACCGGCCGGCCATAACTGTGCGCGAGGTAGGCGGCCGCCATGGTGTGCTTGTACAATACGGCGAACGGGTTGTTCTCGCCGGACTCGAATTCGTTGCGCACCACCGAGAATTCCGTGTCGAAGTCCTCTTTCTTGATGAAGGAATTCACCATGCGGTCGGACTCCATGTCGAGCGCCCACTTCAGGTTTTCATCGCTGGCTTTGAATGTTTCAAAGTAATTCGTGCGGTCGAAATCGGTGGAACCGTTCGGCCGGCAGCCATGCTCGGTGAGTTCCTGCATGATATGGAGGTGGTTGGTGCTGCCTTTGAATACCATGTGCTCGAGCAGGTGCGCCATGCCGCCTTCGCCGGAACCTTCCTGGCGCGACCCGACCAGGTAGGTGACGTTGACGGTAATAGTGGGCTTGGACGGATCCGGGAACACCAGGAAATGCAGCCCATTGTCCAGGCTGTACTCGGTAATGCCCTCGACGGAGGTCACCTTTTTCACGCCATTGGGCAGATCCTGCGCGCGGCAAAGCGCCGGCGCGAGGATCACAGCGGCGACGAGAAGCAAGTTAAACAGTCTCTTTTGCGGATTCATGATTCCTTTATCCTAACTCTGTTTGTGGGGCAGGACTCCAGTCCTGCGCGGGTCCTCCAGGACCCGCTCCCTCCGTCTACTCCTCCGCCACCTTAATCACCAGCTTGCCGAAGTTCTCCCCCCGGAACAGCTTCAGCAGCGTATCCGGAAAGGTTGCCAGCCCTTCGACGATATCTTCGCGCGCCTTCAGCTTGCCGGCGAACATCCAGCCGGCCAGGGCCTGCACGCCTTCGGGATAGCGCGCGGCATAATCGAAGACCACGAAGCCTTCCATCCGCGCATGGTTGACCAGCAGCGACATATAATTGCGCGGGCCCTGAACCGCGTCAAGGTTGTTATACTGCGAAATCGCGCCACATATACTCACACGCGCGCGGCGTGCCAGCATCGACAGTACGATATCCAGGATGTCGCCGCCTACATTGTCGAAATAAACGTCGATACCCTTGGGACAGTGCCGCGCCAGGCCAGCGCGCACGTCCTCGTTCTTATAGTCGACCGCGGCATCGAAGCCCAGCTCTTCCACCACATAGCGGCACTTATCCGGACCGCCCGCAATACCGACCGCCCGGCAGCCTTTGATCCTGGCAATCTGTCCGACGACCGCGCCCACGGCTCCCGCCGCGGCCGAAACCACCACCGTTTCGCCTTCTTTCGGCTGGCCGATATCGAGCAGTCCGAAATAGGCGGTGAGTCCAGGCATACCGAGCGCACCTAGATATCGCGGCAAGGGCGCCAGCCGCGGATCGACCTTAGTCAGTTCCCTTGTCTTAGCGACAGCGTAATCCTGGACGCCGGTCATGCCAACCACGGTATCTCCCACCGCCAGGCTGGGGTCGTTGGAGGCGATCACGCGGCCGATACCGCCGGCCCGCATCACATCGCCCAAGCCGACCGGAGCAATGTAAGACTTGCCAGCGTTCATCCAGCCGCGCATGGCCGGATCGAGCGACAGGTACAGGACCTTGACCAGAGCTTCGCCGGGGCCGGGTTCGCCGGCGGGCGTGGTGACGAAATCGAAATCGCTGCGTTTGACCGTGCCGACGGGGCGGGAGGTCAACTTGAATTGACGGTTTTGGAGTGTGCTCATTTATGTTCCTCAGGTTCGCATAAAGCGGGATTGGTGCTCAGGCAGGCGCCCGGCGTGTGCCACAGGCAGGTTTCGTCAGGCTCGTGCGGGTCGCGGCGCAGCGACTTCAGCTTGAACATTGCGCCCGTGCTCAAAGCTTTCGCCAGCGTCTGGCGCAAGGGGGCTTCCAGTTCAGGGTCGCGCAAGCTGCCGCCGTTCAGGATGGCCAGAAACGTCGCGGTACTGGCGGAAAAGCCCGTGGCTTGGCGCACGATTTTCACCATCGCCCCCTGGCCGATGGTGGGGCTGATGGCGAGGGTCAGCGGCATCAACAGCCGGCCGCCTTCGCGCAGACGGTCGAGCCACAACGCGTGCGGATGCGTGACGCCCGCATTGATCAGCATGGCGTCGCACGGCTCCGGGTCGAATGTCGCGCCATCGCCTGCGTGTACCGCGGCTTGGGGGTAGCCGGAGAGGTTCTCCCGCGCGCGCGCCGCCAGATCGGGCTGCGCGTCGAGTGCCACCACGCTGCCGCCGGGTCCCACCATTTCCGCCATGATGGCGGTGTAATAGCCCACGCCGCAGCCCATGTGATACGCGCGATCGCCGCTCCGCAGATCCAGCGCGGCGATCCAGGTGGCGAGCCCGCTGGGCTGGCCGTTGTTGATATCCTTGGCGCGGTCGAGCGACACCACGACATTGTGATAGAGGTGGCGCGGCTCACTCGTGGTCCGATAGGACGCCTGAATCAATCCGGCGGCGGCCATCGCTCTCAGTTCGGCGGAAGCAAGCTGCCAGGGTGGCGGACCGAGGAACTTCTCGCGCGGCACGCGGGCGAACGCTTCGACCAGCGCGGACGACGTGAGGCTGGCGACCTGTTCGATCTCCTCGGCGTAGAAGCGGCGGTAATCGTCGAGCGTCATGGGTGCGGCTTAGCCTCGTGGCGCGCCGCGGCCGAGCTTCGCTCGCCGAAGAGCGGGCCTGCGAGGCCCGCGCAGGCTGCGAGCCTGCCCCACGTTGTCACAGCAGTCCATTCTGCCGCGCGTATTGCAGCGCTTCGATGGCCGCGCCGCGCGCGCCCGCGGTGTCGCCGTTGGGCATGATGTAAACGGGAATATCCGCCTGCTCCTCGCGCTGCGGCGGCATGCCTGCGTGGATCTCGGCAATAAACCACTGCTGGAACTCTTCGCCGGTTTCGATGGCGCCGCCACCGACCACCAGCGCGTCGGGGTCGAACGTGTTGATCATTTCATCGAAGAATATGCCCAGGGCATGCGCCTGCACACGGAAGATCTCCTGACACATGGGGTCGCCCTTCTCCGCCTGGCCGCGCACCAGCTTGGCGGCCTGATGCAAGCCGAGTTTGCCCAGTTCGTGCTCCGGATAACGGGGCAGAAAGTATGGCAGAAATGTTTTCTCGATGGCCGTGAGCGAGCAAACCGATTCGAGATCGCCGGTGCGTCCGCAGTTACATTGCGGAACCAGTCCCTCAATGCCGCGGATGTTCTGATACGGCAGCAGCACGTGTCCCAACTCGCCGCCAAAGCCCTTGCGGCCCTTGACGTCGCGGCCCTCGATGATGACGCCGCCGCCCAGTCCGGTGCCGATGACCACTGTTACAGAAGTGGGCGCACGGTCGGTGCCGAAGATGTTGAAGTGGCCCCAGAGGGCGCCGGCGTTGCCATCGTTCAAATAGGTGACGGGGATGCCCAAGCGCTCCGACAGATGGCCGCGAATGTCGAACCCGCACCAGTCGCGGTGCACGAAATTCGTAGAGCCTTCGGCGCTGAGTACGCCCGCCGCGGTGGCCGGACCCGGCGTGTCGAGACCGGCGACCGCCACATCGGCGACATGTAGGCCCGCGTTTTCGACGGCGATCTTCAGGCCGTCCACGATCTGCCGGAGGCAGACTTCCGGCCCTTCCTTGGATCGGGCGGGATGCTCGCACAGCCCTTCGATTAAGAACCGCTCCTGGGGCGTGACTAACGTATAGTTGATGGCGGTTCCGCCAAGATCCACTCCGGCCACTACGCGCACGGGGCTTACCTCGATTAGGATGATTTGGATTCCTGCGTTTCCAGGATAGCAGGGCGGCGGGATACTGAAAGTATGAGTCCCGCTTTACGAGCTTTCGAGATCGCGCTGCCGGTGGAGCCGGCGGATCTCGACCAGCTTGGGCACGTCAACAACGTTACCTATGTTCGGTGGGTGCAGGATGCCGCCGTGGCGCACTGGCAGGCCGTGGCATCGGCCGCCGACCAGGCCAAAGTGCGATGGATCGTGCTGCGCCATGAGATCGACTACCTGCAGCAGGCTTTCCTCGGCGACGGGATTGTGGCGCGCACCTGGGTGGGCAGCGCCAGCCGGGTGCGGTTCGAGCGCTTCACCGAATTGTTGCGCGCGGGCGACCGGACGCTGCTGGCCAAGGCGCGCACCATGTGGTGTCCGATCGATGCGCAACGTCACCGGCCGGTGGCGGTGAGCGCCGAGGTGCGCGCGCGCTTTTCGGTGTGAGTGGGGCGGGCCTCCAGGCCTGCGCGGGTTCTCCGGAACCCGCTCTTTCGCGGGTAACCTGTTTCGCCCGTGCCGCGTCTCAAGCGCAGGAAGGAGCGGGTCATGAAGTCTAGCCTGAAATCTGGCGTGTGGTTGACATGTTTCGCGCTGGCGATGGCGGCTGGCGCGGAGGCGGGTATGAAGCCCGTGGCATTCCGGCTGGCGAGTCTGCCGGCCAGCACGGAGCCGGGACAAAAGCTGGTGCTCTGCGCAGCCAATATCGGCACGGGCGCGGTGGATGTGACGCTGGAGTTCATCAACGTGAAGACCGGCGCCGTGGCGGCGGAGAAGACCGTGAGCCTGGAACCGCTCGGCACAGGCGCGGCGGCGCAACCGTGCGTGACGATGGTGACGGCGGCGGCGGGCGGGCCGCACGTGGATATGCCGATCGCGTCATCGTTCGCCCCTGCAACCGCGGCTGTAGCCGATGCAGAAGCATTGGTGGCTGGCGTGGCATTGGTCCGCAAGTCGCTATTGTCGTTCCGCGAGGCGCAGGTGACGGCTTCCATCCAAGTGATGGCGCCGGACGCGGACGGCGCGATGCGCACCGTGCAGACCATCCCGCTCAGCCGCGCGACGCATCCGTCAGATGGCGCGCCGGTGAATGCGCCTGCCGCGTCGTCGGGCGGGCATCATAAATAGGTGGTGGCTGTCGGTGATGGGTTGTGGCCGCTGTCCGAGGCGCGCAGGCTCGCACTTGGTCAAAGTGTTTCAGGCATTAAACCGAGATCGTGTTTCTGCGGTTGTCTTGGAGCCACCTCGGCAAGCCGGGCTAGCGCCGCAGCGGCTGGAAGACCGGGGTTGGATATGCGCTAAGTGGGGGAACTCTTCAAATAACCGGAAGGCGCGATTTTGCGCGCTGACCTGATTATGAATTTTTTCCGATCATATCGCTCACCTCTCTTTGACAAAATTCCAATTGATCCTCTGCTTCAGTGCGTTGCCTTGGTGCCGTTCCAGGAAGCCATCGAATTGCAGCCTGCCCACGACTATCCCAGGCCCGACACCTACCCTTTCGGCGAAATCGTGAATCGCGTCGTTCGTGAAAGATCCTTTTCCTAGGAAGTCAGCCAGTGCGTGAGGTGGAATCAGTGTGTCGGCCGCAAAACGACTGGCCTCCTCTTCGTACCGCCGCATCTCCGGGTCGATAGCTCGATCGGACGGATCGTCCTCCGCATTGTCGACCACGAAGTTACGCTTGTTCCTATGAAGAAGAATATGTCCCATCTCGTGGAAGAAGGTGAACCAAAGTTGGTCGTCGGTTTTATACCGAAGCGTCAGACCCACGAGCGCTTTCGTCCCAGTCAACCAACGTGCGCATCCACTGATCCCAGTACTCATTAGGGCCGGCACCCAAACCACCGCAACGCCGGCTTCCGCGCAGATCCGCTGGACTGGGTCCATGATCTCCTCTGCGCGTATCCGGGTGAGGCGCCTAAGCTCCTCAATCGACGAAAGCAGCCGGCTCTCATCGTATTCCGCAAGGTCCAACTCTCTCGCGACGATCTCAGCCTCGCGCACCCAAGCCGCGATGGACGCCTCGCTCGTCTGAGCGGTGCGGGGCTGTCTGTATGCGACCGCAGAGGAGTTCCATACGGATTTCCAGCTCTCCGGCGAAGACACGGCAAAAAAGCTTAGCAGAGCGTCGGCATCGGAGCGCGCGGGCGGTAGCGAAAACCTCATCCGCTTCATCTCCTTAAGGGGGAAGTTCCGCGCCCACTCGTCCCACTGTGGCGACTTGACGAGTTCGCGACGCCGCGCCTCAGCCTCGTCGAAATGAAGTTGCAGGTTCAGCCACAAGTGCGCAGGCCGCTGAAAGGCCTTCTCGAAAGCGAGTGCAGTCGGCGGCGTAATCGGCGCCTTCGCATTGCAGATCTCGCTGATTGTCTTCGGCGTGAGACCTGTGCGGCGGGCCAGGTCTCTTTGCGACCACCCGTAGAAGTCGAGGTACTCGAGAACCGTTTCGCCGGGATGCGGAACGGTTGGCTTGAGACTGTTTGCGTAGGCGCTATCCATGGGTGTCCTCGATTGCTAGTATGCTAATGGCTGTGACGCATTTCCACCGCTGTTGTTCATCAGAACCTTCCTGCGATGCAGATCCGCTCGTCTTAAACAGCAACCGATATGGTTGCTTCAAGTCGACGGAAAAAGTGCCCGCGCGCTCGCCCTTTAGCTCGTGACATCGTTCGGGCCCGGATTTCGGGGGCCAAAAGTCCGCGAGGGATTCGGCGGCCCGCAGCGCCGTCAACCTCAGCTTGAGCTTCTTCGCCATGTCCGCACCATAGCGCCGTTTGCAAAGGCCCTCGTCTTGGATGGCCTTGCGCAAGGTGTTGTCGTCCACATATATGTCCATGTGTTCCCCAACGGGTAACCCACAGTTCATCTATCGCATTACCTAAATGGTAACGCGCATGGGCAGCGCTGTCAATAGATAAGGCCGGCACCGCGGGGACGCTCGCTGCCGGCTTCGGTATCGCACAGGGACGGTTCACCAGTGCGCAGGTGTCCAGGACGGCCGAGGCCGCTGCCGTCACTCGCGATCCGGGAGGAGTACGTGCTCGTCAAGGCCAGCGTCATCGACAGCTTGAGCGAGGCGGCGAAACGCCTGAGCGCGGCTCTCGTCTCGTTGGCGCCGGTCGAGGAAGTCCCGGAGCGCATCCTCGATGAGCTGATTCTGGTCGCGGTACCGGCCGGCCGACACCTCCGTTTAGATTCGCTCCGCTAGGGCTGGGGATAGGATCACCTTCATTGGGCTCTCCGATGCGATTGTACGCGCTAGGCGATGGCGGATCGCGGCCTGTGTTTAACGGCTGAACCCTACACCACCCACCAACCGCACCCGCCGCGACTCGATCAGCGGCCTCTCCGACATCGCCTCATCCGTAATAGCGGCCTGCTCCTCCTGGTGCCGCCGCCCCGACCCGGTGGCCGGGCTGGCGCTCTCCGGCCGGCCCACATACCGCAACACGCGGCTGGTGGGCGCCAGCAGCGGCTGTATCTGTTCCTGCATGAACCGCCACGGTCCCATATTGCGCGGCTCTTCCTGCGCCCATACCACTTCGGCGGTCGGCGGGTAGCGCAACAACGCGTCGTTGGCGTCGCTCTCGGCGAACGGATACAACTGCTCGATGCGCACCAGCACCACGTGGTTCGCCTGGCGCGCCTCGCGCGCCGCCAACAGGTCGTAGTAGATCTTCCCGGAACAAAACACCACGCGCGTCACCTGCTCGGGGTCGATCGAGCCGCTATCCGGCAGCACTTCGCGAAAGCCGCCGCTGGTCAGCTCGGCGACGGTCGACACTGCCTTGGCGTGCCGCAACAGGCTCTTCGGCGTGAAAATCACGAGCGGCTTGCGCATGCCGCGCCGGTCCGCGCCGCCGTACATCTGGCGGCGCAGCAGGTGGAAATACTGGGCCGGCGTGGTGCAGTTGGCGATCTGCATATTGTTGCCGGCGCACAGCACCAGGAAGCGCTCGATGCGCGCGCTGGAATGCTCCGGCCCCTGCCCTTCGAAGCCGTGCGGCAGCAGCAGCACCAGTCCGCTGGGCTGTCCCCACTTAGATTCCGCGCTGGAAATAAACTGGTCGATCAGAATCTGCGCGCCGTTCGCGAAATCGCCAAATTGGGCTTCCCACAGCACCATGGTCAGCGGATCGGCCACGCTGTAGCCGAACTCGAAACCCAGCACCGCGTACTCGCTCAGCGAGCTGTCGAAGACTTCGAAGCGCGCCTGGTCCGGCGAGACGTGCTGCAAGGGCGTATATTTGCGGGAGTTTTCCGAATCGACGAACACCAGGTGCCGCTGGCTGAATGTGCCGCGCCCGGAATCCTGGCCGCTCAGCCGCACGGGCGTGCCTTCGAGCGCCAGCGTGCCGAATGCCAGCGCTTCGCCGAACGCCCAATCGATGGGTCCGCTTTTCTCGATCGCCTCGTGGCGCCGCCCGATGAAGCCGCGCAGCTTGGGATGCAGATGAAAATTCTCGGGGAAGTGGGTGAGCGCGCGGATCACACGATCGACGGTCGCCTTGTTCACCGACGTGCGCGGGCAGAAGCTGGCGATTTCGTCGCTCGGAACCGCGGCCAATTCCTGCCCTTCAAACCGGTCGCCGGTTTTCTCGGACGCATCCCAGGCCGCCGACAGGTTCTGCGCGAAACCCTTGCGCCGCTCCGCGACTTCCTCGGCGGTGAGCACGCCTTCGCGCACCAGGCGTTCGCCATAGAGCTTGCCTACCGATGGATGATCCTTGATCTTGCGGTAAAGGATGGGTTGCGTATAGCTGGGGTCGTCGGCTTCGTTGTGGCCATGCCGGCGGTAGCAGAACATGTCGATTACAACGTCTTTCTTGAATTGCTGGCGGTAATCGAACGCGATCTGCGCCACGCGGATGGCTGCCTCGGGATCGTCGCCGTTCACGTGGAAGATGGGCGCCTGCACGCCGCGCGCTACGTCGGTGGAATACGGCGTGGAGCGGGCTTCGTCCGGCGTGGTGGTAAAGCCGATCTGGTTGTTGATGATCAGGTGCACGGTGCCGCCCGTGCAGTAGCCATCGAGCTGCGAGAGGTTCAGCGTCTCTGCCACCACGCCCTGGCCCGCGAACGCCGCGTCGCCGTGGATCAGCAGCGGAATCACGCGCTCGCGCTGCGTATCGCCGAGGCGGTCCTGCTTGGGGCGCACGATGCCTTCGACCACCGGATCGACGGCTTCCAGATGGCTCGGATTCGGCGACACCGAAACCAGCACCTCACGGCCCTCCGCGGACCGGTAGACGCCGCGCGCCCCGAGATGATATTTCACGTCGCCGGAGCCTTGCGTGCTGGCCGGGTCGAGCTCGCCTTCGAACTGCGCGAAAATCTCGCCGACCGGCTTGCCAACCACCGTGGTCAACATCGTCAATCGCCCGCGGTGCGCCATGCCGATGACCACTTCGTGCACATTGCGGCCGGCGGCGCGCTCTAAAAGTTCGTCGAGAATGGCGATGGCGGCTTCGGCGCCTTCCAGGGCGAAACGCTTCTGGCCCACGTAGCGGGCGTGCAGGAAATGCTCGAATTCCTCGGCCTTCAGCAGCCCTTGCAGAATCCGCACGCGCGTTTCGCGGTCGAGCGGCCAGTGGTTGGCCTGCGGCTCCATGCGGTGCTGCAGCCAGCGCTTCTGCTCGGGGTGCTGGATGTTCATGTACTCGCAGCCGATTTTGCCGCAGTACGTCTGGCGCAGCGTTTCCAGGATTTCGCGGAGCGTGGCGACGGGTTTCGGGCCGTGATCTCCGATGGCTTCGCTCAAGCTGCCGGTAAGGAACTCACGGTCGAGGTCCCAGATGGTCAAGCCGTATGTTACGGGGTCGAGTTCCGGATGGTTGGTTGGCTCGCCGCCCAGCGGATCGAGATCGGCGATCAGATGCCCCCTCACGCGGTACGCGTTGATAAGCTGCAGCACACCGGCTTCCTTGGCGATCTCGGCGGTGCGTCCGCTCGCCCCCGGCAGCATCACATTCCGGTCCGGCTCCCACAGCACCGGCTGATGCGGCATCTTTAAATGTTCGAATATCTCTTCGTAGAAGCCGTCCGCGCCATCCAGCAGCGATTGCGCCTTGCCCAGGAACATGCCGGATTCCGCGCCTTGAATGATGCGGTGATCGTAAGTGCACGAAAGCGACATGACCTTGCTGATGCCCAGCATCGACCGCGTCTCGGGCGCGGCGCCCTGATACTCGGCCGGATAGTCGATGGCGCCGGCGGCGATGATGGCGCCCTGTCCGGCCATCAAGCGGGGGCTGGAGGTCATGGTGCCCACGGTGCCGGGATTGGTCAGCGAAATCGTCGTATCCTGGAAGTCGACGGGCGCCAGCTTGCCCCTGCGCGCACGGTCCACCAGATCGTCGAAAGTGGCGACGTATTGCGCGAAATCCAACGCGCCGGCGTTCTTAATGTTGGGGACCAGCAGATTGCGGCCGCCATCCTTGCTCGCCACGTCCACCGCGATGCCCAGGTTGATGCGCGGATGCACGATGCGCGCGGGTTGGCCGTTGGCTTCGCCGTAGGCATGGTTCAGGCCGGGGTAATCCTCCAGCGCTTTCAGAATGGCCCAGCCGATCAGGTGCGTGTAGGAGACTTTGCTCTTGCCCACCAGCGTGCGGTGCTGGTTGATGATGCGGCGATTTTCGTCCATCACCTTGACGGGGATGACGCGCTGCGACGTGGCCAGGGGAATGCTCACGCTGGCGTTCATGTTCTCCGCGATTTTGGCGGCGATGCCGCGCAGGGGCTGCACGTTGTCGGAGGCCGCGGGAATTGCCGGTGAGCGGGCGAGCGGGGGAGCGGGCGACGGGGCGATATCGGAGTGCCCGTTGGAGGCGTCTTCGAAGACGTGCTTCCAGCTTTCGTCCACCGCCGTGCGGTCGTTCAAATATTGTTGGTACAGCTCGTCTTCGAGCCAGCTATTGATTCCCAGGTCCGGATCGGTTTTCAGGGGCATATTGCGGGGAGGCCTTCTTATTTATTGTACGGCGGAGCGAGGAGAAAGGGGGAGGATGAGGCCAATAACAGTTGACAGGTCCCAGGGACTTCGTCGTCTGGGCGTCAGCTAATGCGGCTCGCTGCCGAGGTTCCGATCCTTTGCACGACGCGTGAACTCCAGTTCGCCCTGGGCCCGGTCCGATCCTTCCGCAGCGCGGGATTTGACGGAACGGAACGCGTGGCCCTACACTAAAAAGGAGCAGAAGCTATGACCGTTGCTGTCAAAAACAAGCCACCGTTTGTCGTGCCTCCGGCCGCGCTGCGGCGTGCTGGCTTTAAGCGTGGTCAGGATCTTGAAGTCAAGGCATCCGGCGGTGTCGTCACTATCGTGCCGAAGCTCTCGGCCGACGAGCTGCAGGACGAGCGGGAGGTTCGCGACCCGAAAATCCGTGCCGCGATCCGGAAAGGCCACAAGGAATTCCTTGCAGGCAAGACCCGCCCCATTGAGAAGTTCTTTGCCGAACGGGCATCCCGCGCCCGGAAGCGTGCCCGCCGGCGCCCTGTTGCATGACTCCTTCCTTTGCCGTCCACCCTACGTCCGATTACGAACGGCTCTCGACGAAACTTCACAAAGGCAACCGCGATTTCGAAGCGACGGAACGCAGCGCGGTAGCCATTCTCTCCGCAGACCCCTATAACCGGTCGCGGAGCCATAAAATCAAGAAGTTGGAAGATGTGCCGCGCGGAGACGGGCAGTATCGGCTTTCCGTCGGTGGCTGGCGCTTCCGCTATGACATCTTGGCGCAAGTTGGTGGTTCTCGGCTACTGCGGTCTTCGCCGGGAAGACACGTACTGACAAACAGGCAGCTCGCGGCGCGCATGCTACACATTCGTTCGCGTCTCCGGCTGAACCGCCTCCTCGATCCACAAAATGATGTGATTCCGCTTACCCACGGAAACGCCGCGAATATCTCTTTCAAGTCGGCCTCCCGAAGCGCCGAGGCGATCTCGGAGGGCAGCGGCAGTACCGGGACCTTCGCCGGCGCCCACAGCACAACGCGCGCCGAATGGCAGGGCTCGCTACTCCAACTGGCCGCGCGTACGCGCGCTCAAGTCAAGACTGAAGCCAGTGTCTTGCGCCGCGCGCTCAAGTCAAGACTGAAGCCAGTGTCTTGCGCCGCGCGCGGGAGCCAAGCTCTGCTGGACGTCGATTGCCCGCACAGCGTGTCAGGCATCGGCACGGGACTTTGGCTGCCGATGGCCGTGCTGACTCCCTCCGGAATTTCAGGTGCGCACAGCCGCGCCGCCCGCGTGGCGCTTCACCAAAGGGACAAAGAACGCAAAGCGGCGAGAGACAGCGGCTCACTCACGCATGCCGCAATGCCACGATCGGATCCACGCCCATCGCCCGCCGCGCGGGGATGTAAGACGCCAGCAGCGAAGTTGCCACCAAGACAACGGTCACGGCGCCAAACGTCGCCGGGTCCGCCGCCCTGACGCCGAACAGCAGATCCGTCATCAGCCGGGTCAAGCATAACGCCGCTGCAATTCCCACGGCGATCCCTAGCGCGGCCAGCCGTAAGCTGCCCCCTATCACCAGCCGCAGCACGTTGTCCCGCTGCGCGCCCAACGCCATGCGCATGCCGATTTCCCGAGTCCGTTGTGCCATGGAATAAGAGAGCACGCTGTAAGTGCCCAACGCGGATAGCGCCAACGCCAAGCCTGCGAATGACACCATCAGGGCCATCACCATGCGTTGTTGCACCATCGGCTCCCGCGCGATCTGTTCCATCGTCGCGATGTCCGCTACCGGCACGCCTTGGTCCACACCGTGGATTGCCTGCACCACCGCGCGCACCACAATATCCGGTTTCACGGCAGCCGCCGTGCGCACCACCAGATGCTCGGGACTGAGCAACCATGGGAACTGCCCATAAGGAATGTAGATTTCCGCATGGAATCCGGTATCCGGGCCCTGGCTATGCACATTGCCGGCAACTCCCACCACCGAAAGCCACGGCGCCGTGTCTCCGGGTGAACCCGGCCGCAACTGTTTCCCGATCGGATCCTGCCCAGGCCAACACCATCGGGCCAGTTCCTCATTCACAATCGCGACCCTGCCGGCGGCTCCGCTATCGTGCTCGTTGAAACCGCGACCTCGCCGCAACGGGATTTGGAGGGCGCGGAAATAGTCCGGCCCCACCACAACGTAGTTGGCGTCGGGCACCTGCCCCGCCGGCGGATTCGGTCGATCGGCGGTGGTGAAGAACTGCCCTGCCCAATCGTCGATCGGCAGGCCGCGGGATACGCTCGCCGATTCCACGCCGGGCAGGGCCCTCGTGGCCGCCACCACGTGTTCCCAAAACTCCGCTTGCGCATGCGGCTGCTCATAACGGTCGCCCGAGAGCGGCGCCCGCAACGTAAGAACATGGGACGGATTGAAGCCCAGGTTCACCCCGCTGAGCCCGGTGAGAGTGCGAACCATGAGTCCGGCGCCCACTAGCAGCACCATGGCGAGTGCGATTTCCCAAACCACCAGTACACTGCGCAAACGGCCGCTCCGCCGGCTTTGCCCCGCGCCGCGGCCCGTCTGCTTCAAGGTCTCCGTTAGATGCGGCCGCGCGTTCTGTAGGGCGGGCGCCAGGCCGAAGAGGAAAGTAGTCGCCAGTATGGTGAGCAACGCAAAGCTAAGAACTCGCCAGTCCGCTGCCCCGCCGGCCAGGCCTGGAGCCGAATTCAGAAGGTAGCGCGGAGCCAATGCCGCCATGCCTTGGCATCCCCAGGAAGCCAGCAGCACTCCCAGAATTCCGCCACCCACGCCAATCAACAGGCTTTCCGTCAAGAGCTGGCGGACCATGCGCCCCTCGCCGGCGCCCAGGGCATTCCGCACGGCAAACTCGTTCGCGCGGCTGGCTCCCCGCGCAAGCAGGAGGTTGGCCATATTGGCGCACGCGATCAGCAGGACAAAGATCACCGCTCCCATCAACACCGCCAGCGCTCCGCGCGTATCTCCCGAAACCATCGTGCGGAGGCTCATCAACTGCGCGCGCCACCCCTTGAGACCGGGCTCCCGCCGCTCGATGCGAACCGAAACCTGGTCCATGTGCGCCGCGGCCCGCCGCAGGTCGATCCCAGGCTTCATCCGGCCAACCCCCCAATAGTCATTCCACGTGCTTGTGGGCGCGAGCGCAATGCCGGAAAGCCACATGGCCGGGACGGTTCCGTACGGGCTGGCGTATAAGTGCGAAAAGCCGGCCGGCATCACTCCCACGATCGTGTAGCCGACGTGGTCGACGTCAATCGTGCGTCCGATAGCGCTCGCATCCGCTCCGAAGCGTCGCTGCCACAACCCGTAACTTAGAAGCGCGACGCGAGATCCTCCGTCCTTGTCCTCGTCGGCGGAAAAGGTGCGGCCCAGGGCCGGAGCCGCCCCCAGCAATTGGAACAGCTTGCTTTCAGCCACCTCACAAGGGTCTTCCTCCGCCTGACCCGCGCTGGTCAGCACACAGGAGTGCTGGGTGAACGCAGCCAGGTCTTCGAAGGCGCCGCTCTCGCCGCGCCACGCCAAAATCTCGGCCGGCGAGATGTTGTTCCGGGTCCAGCCGCGCGGCGGATTTTTCTTTTGGACGAACACCAGACGATCTGCATCCTTGAATGGCAGCGGTTTGAGCAAGACCGCATAAACGGCGGAAAAGATCACCGTGGTGGCGCCAATTCCCAGCGCCAAAGTGAGTACGGCGACCGCAGTGAAGCCGGGCGTTTTCCCCAGCATGCGCAGACCGAAACGCACGTCCTGGCAAAGGCCGTCCCACCAGAGCCAGCGGCGGGCTTCGTAGAAACGTTCCTGCGCCCGCGTGACGTTGCCGAAGGCGCGGCGTGCGGCGGCGCCCGCCTCCTCCGCACTTAGCCCCGATTCCTGCAAGCGCTCGATCTCAAACTGTATGTGGGCTTCGGCCTCCGCGTTGAAATCGTTCGCCTTGCGCCTGTGCCTGAACATGGCTTAGCCTCCAGCGGCCTCGCGCGCCAGAATCCGCCCGATAGCTGTGGCCAGGCGCTCCCACTTGGCGGTTTCCTTCACCAACTGTTTGCGGCCCGCCGCGGTCAGCGAATAAAATCGCGCCTTTCGGTTATTTGACGAGGTCCCCCACTTGGCGGAGATCCAACCCCGGTCTTCCAGCCGCTGCAGCGCGGGGTACAGCGCGCCGTGCTCCACCAGCAGTTCCTCCTCCGACGTCTGCTGAATGGCGCGCGCGATTCCTTGCCCGTGCTGCGATCCAAAGATCAGCGTGCGCAGGATCAGCAAGTCCAGCGTGCCCTGCAACAACTCCAGGCGTTCCGCGGCTTCTTGGGTAGACATATAACCCGAGTATAGACGCTTATGGGTAAACTGTCAACCCAACCGCTCATGGCGCACGCCCTCTGCGTACCGTGCCGGCACTTTTGGCGCCTCTGGAGATTGACATTTGGTGGGGCAGGCGTCTACGCCTGCGGCGGGTCTCCAGACCCGCCCGAGGGCGAGCGACGCGCGCCAGGAGCGGGTTCTGGAGAACCCGCGCAGGACTGGAGTCCTGCCCCACCACACGGAATGTAGAAACTCAAGCGCGTGGCTTTCAGACCCGCCGGAAAAACTTCTTGACAATGACGAAGACTTTCGTCATAATGCCTCCATGGAATCCAAGCGGCGCAGACCCACCGAAGCGGAACTGGCGATCCTGCGCGTCCTCTGGGAGGGCAAAGCCCAATCCGTGCGCGCCATCCAGCAGGTGTTGAACGAGACGCGCCCCACCGGCTACACCACGGTCCTGAAGCTCATACAAATCATGACCGAAAAAGGACTGGTGGAGCGCGACGAAACCTGCCGCCCGCAGTTGTACCGCGCGCGCTATACCCAGCAGCAGACGCAACGCCAATTGCTCGGCGACCTGATGAACCGCGCCTTCGGCGGATCGGTGAAGGCGCTGGTGTTGCAGGCGTTGGCCACCAAGAAGTCGTCCCCGCGGGAGTTGGAGGCCATGGAGAAGCTTTTGGATCGCATAGAAGGAGACAAGAAATGACCGCGATAGCTCAAGCGCTCAGCTCGGCGCTGCTCGATTTTGTGTGGCAGGGGCTGTTGGCAGCCTTTGTGCTGTGGACCCTTCTCTTTGTGTTGCGCAACCATTCCCCGCGCGCCCGCTACGCGGCAAGCTGCTTTGCCTTGGCTGCGATGGCGCTGCTTCCGGTGGTCACCGCATGCCTGGTATACAGCGCACCCGCCGTATCGCGCGCTACGCCAGTGTGGGCCGCCGCGCCACGAACACTCGCGGCGGTGCATGCCCCTGCCGCCCCCTCCTTGAATTGGGCAAACTGGCTGGCGCGTTGGGCGCTGCCTCTATGGTCGCTCGGCGTGCTGCTTTTCTCGTTGCGCCTGGTGTGGGCCTCCCGCCAGATATCCCTCCTGCGGCGCCAATCGAAACCCGCCGAAGCCGCCGTGCTCGCCTTTGTCGCCGGCCTTCAGGAGCGCATGAAAATGGCGCGCCCGGTACGCGTGATGGTTTCCGCGATGGCCGATTGTCCCAGCGTGGTTGGCTGGATCAGGCCCGTCGTGCTGCTGCCCGCCGCCACCGTCCTGGGGCTGACTCCCCAACAATTCGAAGCCGTAATGGCGCACGAGTTGGCCCACATCCTGCGCCGCGACTACCTGGTCAATATGCTGCAGACGGTGGTGGAAACGCTGCTGTTCTATCAACCGGCGGTCTGGTGGGCGTCGGCGCGCATCCGGCAGGAGCGCGAGTTGTGTTGCGACGATCTGGCCGTGGATTCCTGCGGAGACGCGCTGTGCTATGCACGCGCTCTCACGCGCCTCGAAAAGCTGCGTGCGACCACGCCGCGCCTGGCGGTGGGCAGCACCGGTGGATCGTTGTTGTATCGCATCCAGCGCCTCGCCGGCGAGGTAAGTGGGCAGCGCGGACCTTCCAAGCTGCCGGGCATCCTGGCACTCTCTCTCGGCTTGGTCTGCTTCGGGCTGAACATGCAGTGGGCCCGCGGCCAGCAGCAGGACGCGCCCACGCGACAGCCTGCGGCGGAGGTCGAAAATACCCCGCCGGACGAACCTACGGTGCGGGTCGATTTGGGCGGCGCCAGCGTCATTCACCGGAACGATGTGGAATACCCGGATGCGGCCATCGAGAAAGGTATTCAAGGAACCGTCGTGGTGGAAGCCACGCTCGATGCGGATGGAGTGGTCAACGACGCGCGCGTGTTGAGCGGTCCGCTGGAACTGCGCAAGGCGGCGCTCGAATCGGTCTTGCAGTGGCACTTCACACACGGAGCGGCCGGGAGCACGCGGCAGGTCGGTATCGCGTTCCAATTGCCGGCCGGCGGCGGCGCCACGAAACGGTCCACGGAGCAACGCGTCCGCAAAGCGGAATCGCGGGCGCTCGCGCGTGAGAAACGGGAGCGGGAAAAGGTTCAAGCCCTGGTGCAAGAACAACTGGCCGAGAACATGGCGGAACAGGCGCTCACTCTACAAAGCCAGCAATCGGCCGACGCGTCGAAATTGCAAGCCGAGGCCAAGAAACTGGCCGGCCAGATGAGGAAGTTGCAGGCCGAGAGCATTGAGTTGTACGCGGATCCTGCGCAGTCGCTAGGCAGCGCACAGGCCAAGATTTTGGAGGATCGACTGCAAGTTCTACAGGACCAGGCTCCCTGGCTGGCGGCAAACTCGGCGTCCCAAATGGCGGACCTGGCGAAGAGGTTGGCCGAACTGCGGGCCGGATACCACGATTTCAGCGGCGCCTCGACGTTTGCCGGACGCCGCCTAAAGGCCATCGATATCCGAGGGCTGACCGGCGCCGTTCGCGACGAGCTGCTCGCGGCGTTGCCCGTGCATGTAGGCGATACTTTAGCCGACGACTCCATGGAAAAGGTGGACGCGGCGGTCAAGCAGGTCGATGAACACCTCGGATTGTCGATGTTTACCACCAGCGACGGCCAAGTGGAGATTCGTATCGCCGCGCAGTAGTGGGGCAGACCTCCAGGTCTGCGCGGGTCCTCCAGGACCCGCTTCGGCGAGCGTAGCTCGCCCGTGTCGGCAGAAGTGCCGACACGGCACGCCGGGGGCGTGCGCCACGAGTGCTACCCAACCGAAATGGCCAATCTCCAGCGCGGGTCCTCCAGGACCCGCAGTGCCCCCTATCGCCCGCCTAGCCGTGCATGTGATGCATGATGGCGCAGCTTAGATGGCCGATCACAAACCAGAAAATCGCCTCCAGCACCCTCTTAGTCCTTGCCGTCATATGGACGCTCCTCATATCGCCTGAGTACATCGCGCACCGCTTCACTGGCTTCCAGATCGTCGGTGACTTTCGGCGCTTTCGCTCCCGCCCCGATCAGCGCCTCCACCGTGGCAACGTAATCCCCCGTCGTCCGATGCCAACTGTTTTCCGATCCGTGGAGCGCCGCGCCCAGGGCGGTCTGTTCATGGCAGTCGCTTAATTCCAGTTGCGGACGATATCGCAAAATCTCCCGCGCCATCCCCGCGTTTCCGTGCCACGCCGCCCACGCCAGCGCGGTCAAATCATACTCGCCCCTGGCGTCTACTGGCCAGCCCGCCGCCAGCATCAGCCGCACGGCATCGGTGTTATTGGCTTGCGCGGCGTCCGGCAGCCGGCGCCGTTCATCGTCCGTGAGCGTCTCGATCAGATGCGGGCGCGCGGCCAGCAACGCGTGGAAAGCGCCCACGTCGCCCAGTTCACATGCCTGCGCCAGTTTCACATCCTCCGGGCTGCGCTCTATCAGGAATTCGAAAACCTCCTCGTGCTCGAAGTCGCGCGCCACCAGGTGCGGGGTCTTCTTCGGCCCGAAGATCTGTATATAGATCGTGCCGCCGCTGCGCGGATCCCGCTTCGGGAAATACACCTCGTCCACCCGCGTCCGAATGCAGGCAGGGTCTTCGTCCAGATGCCGCCGCACCAATTCCAAATCGCCCAGAGCGGCCGCCATTAAGATGTCGGTCCGGCAACCGCGAGCCACCAGATGGCGCGAGATCTCCTGGCGGTCCCTCCGGTAATGCCGCGCCTGAACCACGCGCAGCATGTGCTGTGCCGGCGTGGATTCGTGCAGGGAGTCGCGCGCGTCCATGTCCGCGCCGTGTTCCAGCAAGTACTGCGCGATCTCCACGGTGGAAGCGCAGTGCAGTGCGGTCTGGCCGTTGGCGCCCCGCGCGATGGCCGCGCCGGAATCCGCCGTCACCAGTTCCCGCAGTTTCCCGAACATCTCCAGGCGCGCCGCCGCGTGCGCGTCCACCACGGCGCCGCGCTCTAGCAGAAATGCCGCCATCTCGGCCGAGCACTCGTCCAGCACGCCCACGCCCCCAGCCCACCACCGGCTTCTCGCGTTGATATCCGCGCCGGCCCGCAGCAGCACGTCGATCGTCCGGCGGTCGCTTCGCTGCACGGCTGCCAACATGGCCTGCATGCCGGCGCCGTAATCGGCCAGAGGTTCGTCGATCCGCGCCCGCAGTTTGGGATGGCTTTCCAGCACGCGCGCGGTCTTGTCCGCATCGCTGGCGCGGACCGCCGCCGTCAGCAACTCGTCGGGCTCGCGTTCGCGCGCTAGCGTTTCCACGTGCTCCTTCAGCTTTGGCCAACTGGCAAAGCCGTAGTCGCGGGCCAGCGCGTGTTGCGCATCCGCCAGTTTCAAACTCGCGCCGACGTCGCCCACCTGGAGCTTGCGCAGCAGAGCCTTGGCTTGTTTCTGAAGATGTTCGAGGTTTGGTTTTGCGGGTAAATCCAGAGACATCGCTCCTCCTTCTTTGTAGCCCGATGTCCGCTATGACGGGCAGAAGTGAGGTTGATGTTCGGTAATGCCAAACAGCTCAGGTGGGATAATCCCTTCCCGCGGACGGGACGCAACCTGGATTGCAGTTCCCAGTATAGTCAACCGGCCGCCCACGCGCAAACATTTGTTGGAGAATACGTCGGGAACCTTAGTCCGTGCGCTACAGTTTTCGCCCGTTGGAAAGCGGTGGGGCGTTTCATGGCGTCCTAAACGCTGCCGGCCAGAGGTTGCCACCCGGGCCGGCAAATCCAACGTTTAGGCGAAAGGAGGCAACCGATGTTGATCATCGTGTTGACCGTTATGATCGCCGGAGCAACGGCGATCTCGGTAACGATCCGCATTTCGCGGCGCTCGTGGCCCCTCCTTAGAATCTACAACCTTTCGGATCTTGGCGCAAGGTGCTTTCTGTGTTGGCCCGCCGGCTGGCGAGCGTGGGCTCCCAATTGTTTTAGAGAATGCGGATACGCGTCGGCCACCTTAGTTTCTGCGTTACAGTTTTCGCCCGTTGGAAAGCGGTGGGACGTTTTATGGCGTCCTAAACGCTACCGGCCCGGGATTGCCTCCCGGGCCGGTAAATCTAACGTTTAGGCGAAAGGAGGCAACGGATGTTGATCATCGTGTTGACCGTTATGATCGCCTTTGCACCGGCGATCTCGGTAACGATCCGCATTTCGCGGCGTCGTCGCCGAAAATAGCAGCAAAGCCACGGCCGGGAAACCGATCGTGGCCCCTCCTTAGAATCTACAACCTTTCGGATCTTGGCGCAAGGTGCTTTCTGTGTTGGCCCGCCGACTGGCGAGCGTGGGCTCCCAATTGTTTTAGAGAATGCGGCTACGCGTCGGCCACCTTAGTTCTTGCGTTACAGTTTTCGCCCGTTGGAAAGCGGTGGGGCGTTTTATGGCGTCCTAAACGCTGCCGGCCCGGGTGGCTACCCGGGCTGGCAAATCTAACGTTTAGGCGAAAGGCAACCGATGTTAATCATCGTGTTGACCGTTATGATCGCTTTAGCACCGGCGATCTCGGTAACGATCCGCATTTCGCGGCGTCGTCGCCGAAAGTAGCAGTAAAGCCACAGCCGGAAACCGGTCGTGGCACCTCCTTAAACTTACGACCTTTCGAACCTTGGCGCAAGCTCCATCCGGGTGTCGGCCGCTCCTGGCTGGCGAGCGTGAGCGGCGCATTTCTTTAGAAAAGCGGCTGCACGCCAGCCACGTTATCACCTTTTGCGCCGCAGCACGGCAGTTCGCCGGATCGGCGCGGACCCCTACAAATGCTGCGGCTCACCTTCGATCCGGTCGTGACACCGGGAATTAGCTTCATCGGCATTTTTTGGCGCCGGCGACTGGGCGGACACAAACACAGTACCTGCCGACCATGAAAATAAATGGTTTAACATCATTGGGTTTGTTCGGCACAAAACCTTGGCTGTGCCTTGCCCAGCCATCCTCACTCCATTTCATCCCCATCGGCGCCCATCGGCGCCCACCTCACACTTGCGAACTCCCCACCAGTGTGATATCGTCATCGAAACCTGGGGTCGCACTCCCTGGGACAAGAGGGAATCCATCGCATGCTGCTTGCTCCGATCATTTGGGTGCTGACTGTTGTCATCATGTATTTCTTCGCCGCCAAAGTCTGGTGGTTTCCGCCCCCCATCAACCAGCATGGGTTGGCCTATGACGCGCAGTTCATGCGCACGCTGGTGATCACCGGCGTCATTTTCTTTTTCGCGCAATTCGCCCTGGGTTGGGTGATCTTCCGCTACCGCGACGATGGCCGCCGCGCCAGCGCTTCGCACGGCAATAACAAGTGGGAGACCATCTGGACCAGTGCCACCGCCATCCTCTTCGTAGGTCTCGTTTTGACCGGCACGAAAATCTGGGTCGCCGTACACCTCGCCGAGCCCGACCCCAACGCCATCCCCATCGAGCTGATGGCCAAACAATTCGCCTTCGCCTTCCGCTACCCCGGGCCGGACGGGAAGTTTGGCGCCACCGACCTCACGCAGGTGAACGATTCCGCGGGAAACCCCTTCGGCCTCACCGACAAAGACCCAGCCGGCAAGGACGATATCGTCAGCGCATCGTTGAAAGTGCCCGTTGGCAAGCCCATCAAGTTGATCATGCACTCGCGCGACGTCATTCACAATTTCTTCGTCCGGGAATTGCGCCTGAAGCAGGATATCGTGCCCGGCATGGAGATCCCGCTCTACTTCCAGGCCGACACGCCCGGCACCTACGAGATCCCTTGCTCCGAGCTCTGCGGCCTCGGCCATTTCCAGATGCGCAGCACCATGCAGGTCATGGCGGAAGCCGATTTTGAGAAGTGGAAGCAGGAGCAGGCCGCCAATAAGTGATGTCTCTCCAGCGCCCCGTTTTAATGAATCCATTCACGGTGATAACCATATGTCCGAACCCCTAGCTCACGCGCATCATCCGCCCGAAGGCTTCATCCGGAAATATGTCTTCAGCCTGGACCACAAGGTCATCGGCATCCAATACTACTTCCTGGCGTTGTTTTCAGTGCTGGTGGGCATGAGTCTCTCGCTGCTCATGCGATTCCACATGGTCCACCCGGACGCCAAGGTCGCCTGGTTCGCGCACCTGTGGCCCACCGCCGCGCAAGGCGGGATCATGACCCCGGAATTATACCTGTCGCTGATGACCATGCACGGCACCATCATGGTCTTCTTCGTGCTGACCACCGCGCCCCAAAGCGGCTTTGGAAACTACTTCCTGCCCATCCAGATCGGCGCGGAAGACATGGCCTTCCCGGTGCTGAACATGTTGTCTTTCTGGACCACGTTCATCGCCTTGGTCGTGATGGTGGCCGCCTTCTTCGTGCAAGGAGGTCCGCCGCTTTCCGGCTGGACCGGCTATCCTCCCCTGAGCGGCATCGGCCCCCTGGCCGGACCTGGCGAGGGCCTGGGTCAAACGCTCTGGATCGTCAGCATCGCCATCTTCTGCGGCGCCTCCCTGATGGGCGCCATCAATTTCATCGCCACGCTCATCGACCTGCGTTGCCAGGGGATGTCGCTGATGCGCCTGCCCCTCACCTGCTGGACCTGGTTTGTCACCGCCATCCTGGGCCTGCTGGGATTCGCCGTGCTATTGGCTGCCGGTGTCCTGCTGATCCTCGACCGCTACGCCGGAACGAGTTTTTTCATTCCGGCCGGACTCATGGTTAGCGACCAGATTCTGAATCACAAGGGCGGATCGCCGCTGCTTTGGCAGCACCTGTTCTGGTTCTTCGGGCATCCGGAAGTTTACATCGCCATCCTGCCCGGCATGGGCGTGACTTCACAGATTCTCGCCACCTTCGCGCGCAAGGCCGTCTATGGATATCGGGCCATGGTATACGCCATCCTGAGCATCGGCTTTCTGGGCTTCATGGTGTGGGGCCATCATATGTTCATGAGCGGCATGAGCCCCTATTCGGCAATGGCGTTTTCGGTGCTGACCATGGCCATCGGGGTGCCGTCGGCCATTAAGACGTTCAATTGGATCGGCACGTTGTGGGGCGGCAAGATCCGCTTCACCACGGCCATGCTGTTCGCGCTGGGCTTCGTATCGCTGTTCGTCACCGGCGGGTTGAGCGGCATCTTCCTGGGCCAGCCCGCGCTCGATCTGTACTTCCATGACACTTACTTCGTAGTGGGCCACTTCCACATGATCATGGGCGTGGCTGCCATCTTCGGCATGTTTGCCGGCACCTTTTACTGGTTTCCGAAAATGTACGGGCGGATGATGAACGAGACCCTGGGCAAGATTCACTTCTACATCACTTTCCTGGGCGTTTACTGCATCTTCACTCCGATGCATTATCTGGGCATCGCCGGCAACCCGCGGCGCTATTCCGACTTCACCAATTTCGACTTCCTGGGCAAGCTGCTCCCCGTGCACGACTTCATGACGCAAGCGGCCTACGGCACCGCCGCGATCCAGATCCTCTTCTTCATTAACCTTTTCTGGAGCATGAAAAAGGGCAAGAAGGCGCCCATGAACCCGTGGGAAGCAACCACGCTGGAATGGACCATCCCGTCGCCGCCGCCTTTCGACAACTTCGGCGGCCAGCACCCCGTGGTGAATCACGGCCCGTACGAATACAGCGTGCCCGGCGCGCCGCGCGACTTCATTATGCAAACCGACCCGGTGGACGTGCATGCGGAATCCTAGCCAAAACGTAGCGCTGGCACTTCTGCCTGCCGCGCTGGCACTCCTGCCAGCGCAGGCGAGCGAAGCTCGCAGTGGCCGGCTGAAAGCCGGCTGCGGGCAAAACTGCCCGCCCTCCGACTCTTAACCAAAATGCCATCCTCCATCACATCGGACATTATCAAGCCGCCCGCCCCACCGCGCGGAGGCGGCTTCGGCGGCGGTGGAGGGCCGGACGGCCGCGGTGCGTCGCGCCGTGCCTCCATGACCGGTTTGATGGTGCTGCTGGCCGCCACCACCATGGCCTTCGCCGCTTTCACCAGCGCGTTCGTGGTGCGCCGCGGCATATCCAACGATTGGGTCGAGCTGCCACTGCCGCGGATCGTGTGGGTCAATACCGCCATACTGCTCGCCAGCAGCCTGCTGCTGGAGTTGGCGCGATGGGCACTGCGGAGCGGGCGGCGCACCGCATTTAATCGCTATTGGACAGCAGGTACGGTCCTCGGAGCCCTCTTCCTGGTGGGACAGGCGCTGGCGTGGCGGCAATTGAATGCGGAAGGCATCTTCGTGGCCACCAATCCCAGCAGTTCGTTCTTCTACCTGCTCACCGCGACCCATGGCCTGCACATCGTGGGCGGCTTGTCCGCGCTGGCTTATGTGGACGTTCAGGCGCTGCGCTTGCGCCTGGGCCCGGGAAAACGTACGGCAGTCGATGTCAGCGCGCTCTTCTGGCATTTCGTGGACGGCATTTGGCTCTACTTGATGGTTCTATTTCTCGTTTGGGGGTAATTTGTCGATGTCATCGATGACTTCGGTCTGGGCCGGCGGGCGTTCGCCATACGCGGTGAATTCGAAGAAGTTCGGGATGTGGTTGTTCATCATCTCCGACGCGCTGACATTCTCCGCGCTGCTGATGGCGTACACTTACGTGCGGCTGTCCACGCCCAACTGGCCCACGCCGTTTCAATTTTCGCCCGCCATCATTTTTTCCACGGTCATGACCTTCTGCCTGCTCTCCAGCAGCTTGACCATGGTCATGGGAGTGCACGCCATGAATCACGGTAACCGCAAAGCGGCCGTCGGCTGGATTCTGGCCACCATGGCGGGCGGCGCGGCGTTCGTCGTGCTGCACCTCAGTGAGTGGTTGAAGCTGATCCACGAGGAGCATGTCACTCCCTTTGACAATCCCTGGGGCGTGCCGTTGTTCGGCGGCACCTTCTTCGCGCTTACCGGATTGCACATGACGCACGTCGTCATCGGCCTCATTTACCTGGGCATCATGGCGTTTGCCGTCGGCCGCGGCAAATTCAAAGCCGAAGACGTGGAAGTGAGCGGCTTGTATTGGCACTTTGTGGACCTGGTGTGGATGTTTATCTTCCCCCTGGTTTATTTGATGTCAGCTAAGGTTTGACAACGAAGGAGCTTACTCATGAGCACTCATTCCGAAGCCATCGATCGCATTGAAGGCGCCACCACCAAGTCGTTCGTCACCGTCTGGTTCGCGTTGCTGTTCATGACCGGCATCGAGGTGGTCCTGGCTTATATGCAGCCTCCCGTGCTGATCTTTCTGACAGCCCTGGTAGGATTATCGGTGATCAAGGCCGCGCTCATCATCGCTTACTTCATGCACTTGAAGTTTGAGAAACTAAGTCTGTTCCTGACGCTTTTCCCCATGCTGATTCTTTGTATCATCCTGATGCTCCTGATGTTCATGCCGGATTCCAGCCGCCTGATGATGATGAGGCCCCAATGAAACGGCTGGTTGTGGCGCTCTTCCTCGCCGCCGCGAATAGCTCGGCGCAGTGTGTCATGTGCTACCGCACGGCAGCCGCCCAGAATGCGGCCCGCGCGCACCTGCTCAACATGGGTATCGTGCTGCTGGGGCTGCCGCCTTTCTGCATCCTGGGGGGATTCATATTCCTGGCTTTTCGCCGCAACCAGGCGTTCGCCGCCAGTGACGTGCGAGCCGAAATCGAGGCGCCCCCTTCCTAGCTGGCTGGTTACCCGGTTACAATTCAGATAGTAAGTCGCCGAACGCATCAAAGATGCGGGCGTGCCTTGACACGTAATCTTAGCAGGGTATATTCTGACGAAGACCGCACTCGGAGGAAACGATGTGGCCGAAAAGCACTACCGGCAACTTCGCCGAGGTAGGCAACGACGCCTTCAACACGCCAGGCGAGTGGGACGCTACGGCCCTCGCTTTCGTCTGCAGCTACAATTCCGCCTACACGGAACTGTACAACACGAGTTTTCCGGCTGGCCTTACCACGCCCAGCGGCGCGAGCCTGCAAAATCAGCCTCAGGCCGCCTATCAGTTGGCATTTCAGAAGTACATCGATTACGTCACCAGTTGCGGGGACAGTTGCCCCACGTGCACGGCCCCGGTCGGCCAATATCCCTGCTGCATCACGGTCACCGGCAACACTTGTGCGCCTTGTTCAACCCCGGGTTGCTCCGACTGACGCCGCTCGATTACCAAAGGCGCTCACAATGAAGGCCTACACATCCGTGGCAGCCGCCGTGCCGGATGTGGTCGGGGCCGGTCTGCGGCACCTGCGACGGCAACGACAGCGAGCCTGATGGTGGCCGCGTGAGTACTTCGGTCCCTTCCATTGCCGCAGTTAGCGGGTTATTGTATAAAGGGAATGGAAAGGAAATCAGCGGTCAGCCAATACCTGGCTCGGATGGGGGGAAGACGAAGGTCCGCAAGGGACTTTCGCTGTCGAAAGCGCGCTGGCGGGAGATCGCCAGGGAAGGCGCGGCGGCCAGGTGGGGAAAGCAGGCAGGAAAATCGTGACGAACACGCAGCTCTATCTAGCCATCGGCATTTCCATGTTGTTCAACATGGTGCTGTTCCTGCTGCTGCGGGATTCCGTGAAGGATGGCTTCGCCAACGTCAATAAACGCTTCGACGACATGCGCGATCTGTGGCGCGCGGAATTGCGGCGTGTCGAGGACGTGCTGGACGCCCGCCTGAAGCACATTGAGGAGAAGGAAAAGGCGTGATCAACCCTGCAGAACTGGCGATCTGTAAACGGCGCGGTCACGAGACTAGGGGACTGTCCAGCGAGCGTTGGAAGCAATGCAAGTGGTGCGGGATGTGGCTCCGCGAAGTCAGCGCCATCGAGGAACGCGAAGACGAGCCGCCAAAAGACGAGCAGGACCCGTTCGGGAAATATCTATGACGGTTTCGCCTTCTCTCCCTGCCTCCGGAAACTGACAAACTTCAGCCCATCCCGCACTCAGCCATACAGCCACCCGGGTAACGCCTGCCACCATGCCGGCGGATCTTCCGGCAGGTCCCGGCACGCCTTCGGGTGGTCCGCGGCACGGCGTCACAAGAACGTCCGCCGAGCCGGCCATGGCTTTGGCATCCGCCGCCCGAGTTTCTGGCGCGCACCGCTTCGGATTGTATATTATTAGACAAGTGAGGGGCCGCATTGCGCGTTCTATTCCTTAAAACCCAGCCCGAAATCGCGGAGCAATGCATGCGGGAACTGGCGGGCGTGGGTTTCGATGCCGGCCATGCCACCGCCGGCAGTCCGGAGGATCTGTCCGGGATCCTCGATGGCGCCGCGTACGATCTGGTGGTGACCGAATACGCGGCCCCCGGCTGGAGCTGGCGCGCCGCCCTGGAAGCCTTGCGCGGACGCCCCACGCCCGTCCCGCTCATCGTGTTGTCGCGCGCAGCCGAGACGCGCCTGCTGATGAATTGCGTTCTGGAAGGCGCCGCCGACTGTTTGCACACCGGCGAACTTTTTCGCCTGCCGATCTCCGCCAAGCAGGTTCTGGAGTTGAAAGCCGCGCGGCACGATCCCGGCGCCCGCGATGTGGTGCAGGCGGATCTGCGGTTCCGCCAGATCTTCGAGGCTTCTCCGGACGCCATCCTCCAGGTGGATCGTGACGGCCGCATCGTGCTGGCGAATTCGCTGGCGGGCGAAATGTTCCGCTGCAAGCTGGACGACTTGCTCGGCAAGTCCGTCGATGAGTTCGTGCCTGGCCGTTTTCGCGGCCGGCATCCAGGTTACCGCGAGCACTATCAGGCAAAGCCCGCCATGCGCCCCATGGGGTCCGGTTTGGACTTGTGGGCCAGGCGCACCGACGGCAGTGAGTTTCCGGTGGATATCACCTTGAGTCCGCTCGATACCAAGGACGGCCCGCAGGTGATGTGCGTGGTCCGCGATATGACGGACCGCAGGCGCATCGAGGAGGACTTGCGCCGGCAGGCGCAATTGATCGAGGCTTCGCACGACGCCATCATCGTGCGCGAGCCCGCCGGCCGGATCCTGCAATGGAACGCCGGCGCCCAGGAGATTTACGGGTGGACGGCCGCGGAGGCCGCCGACCATGTCACGCACACGTTGTTTCAGACCGGATTCCCGGTCTCGCTGGAAGAAGTAGAAGCGGCGCTAGACCGCGGCGGCCGTTGGGACGGCGAGCTGCGGCACACGCGCCGCGATGGCGTCCGCATCACCGTCGACAGCCGCCACATCCTGGTTCGCGGAATGGATGGGACCCCCGCCGCCGTTCTGGAAACCAATCGCGATATCACCCTGCGCAAAGAGGCCGAAGAAGCCGTCGGCGCGCTGAATACGAAACTGGCGGCCGCCAACAAAGAGTTGGAGCTGCGTAACCGCGAGGTGGAGCGCGCCAATCGCATGAAGAGCGAATTCCTGGCCAGCATGAGCCACGAGTTGCGTACGCCGCTCAACGCCATCATCGGTTTCTCGGATCTGCTGGCCGAACAGATCGCCGGCGCGCTGTCCGCCAAGCAGCAGCGATTCGTCGGCCACATCCAGCAGGGCGCGCGGCATTTGCTGGCGCTCATTAACGACATCCTGGATCTTTCCAAGGTGGAAGCCGGCCGTCTGGAGTTGAATCGCGAGAACGTGTCGGTAGCCGTGGTCCTGGCGGACGTGTTGACCAGCATTCGACCCGTCGCCGCGGCCAAGAGCATCGTGGTACACAGCAGCATTGGGCCCGATGTCACGGTCCTCGCGGATCGCATCCGTTTCAAGCAAATCCTGTTTAACCTGCTGAGCAACGCCGTCAAGTTTACGCCCGACGGCGGAAAGATCTGGGTGGAGGCCGTGGAGCGCCGCGGCCGCCTGACAGTCTCGGTCAGCGATACGGGACTGGGAATCCCGGTCGAAGAACAGGAGCTTATTTTCGACGCTTTTCACCAGGCCGGCGCCACCACCAAAGGCATCAAGGAGGGTACCGGCCTCGGGCTGGCCATCACTAAGCGCCTGGTGGAGGAACATGGCGGGCGCATCTGGGTGGAGAGTGAGCCGGGTAAGGGCGCGCGGCTCAGCTTTACGATGCCCGCGGGCCGCGCTTCCGCCGAAGCGCTCGCGTCCGATGCCGACGCCGTCGGCGAGATGGGGCCGCCGCGCGATCGCCCTTTGGTCCTGGTAGTGGACGACGAGGCCCCCGCCCGCGAGCTCCTGGCGAGTTGGTTGGAGCCCGAGGGTTATCAACTGATCACGGCCGGATCGTCGGCCGAAGCGCTGGCCAAGGCCGCCGAACATGTGCCCGACGCCATTACCCTTAACATGCTCACGCCTGGCAAAGGCGGCTGGGACACGCTCTACGCGCTCAAGAAGACGCCGGTCACCGCCACGATTCCCGTGATTGTGGTCACGGTGGTCGATGAACCCAAAGTCGGTCTCGCGTTGGGCGCCGCCGAATACCTGGTAAAACCCGTTGACAAGGATGTGCTGCTGGAGACGGTCCGCCGGTTCATCGGACCTGGATCCAACGGTCCCGCCAAGGTGCTGGTGGTGGACGACGAAGCCGGCGCGCGCGATCTGCTCAAGGAAATGCTGGAATCGGATGGCTACATCCCAGTGCTGGCAGCCAACGGCAAAGAGGCGCTGGAAGCGCTGGCGCAAATCTCCGTGAGCGCCATCCTGCTGGACCTGATCATGCCCGAGATGGACGGTTTCGAACTCCTGTTGCACTTGAAGGAAGATACCGGTTTGCGCAACATCCCAGTGCTGGTCTTGACCGCCAAGGATCTGACCGATCATGAAATCGAAATGCTGCGCCACGAAACCATCGGCCTCTTTCAGAAAAACCGCGAATGGAAGAAGCAGTTGCTGGCCGATCTGCACCGGGCCGTGGGTCACCAGGCGGGCCGCGCATGAGCGCCAAAATCCTGGTGGCCGACGATAACACCGCCAGCCGCGAGCTGATCCGGGAGGTGCTCGAAATGAGCGGCTATGACGTAGTCGAGGCGGCCGATGGCCGGGACGCCGTGACCAGGGCGCGGGAGAACGTACCCGACTTGGTGCTGGTGGATATCCAGATGCCCCGCCTGGATGGCTACGGCGTGCTTCGCGAATTGCGCGCCGATCCGCGGTTTTCCAGCCTGCACGTAGTGGCGCTGACGGCTTTCGCCATGCAAGGCGACCGCGACCGCGCGCTGGACGCGGGCTTCGACGGTTACATTACCAAACCGGTGGAGATCGCCGCGCTGCGCCAGGAAATCAAGAGATTCTTATAGCACGTTATGCCCGTCACGCCCCCCCGCATCAAGCTACTCGCCATCGACGACGATCCGCACAGCCTGGAACTCGTTTCGGAGGCTCTCTCGGATAATGGTCTCGAGATCCTCACCGCGGACGATCCGGAGCGCGGCCTGGAGTTGGCGCGCCGCGAGCACCCGGAAATCGTGCTCAGCGACATTGTAATGCCGAAGATGAACGGCATGGAGTTGTTGAGCCGGATTCTGGAGGTCGATCCGGCCACCGACGTCATCCTGATGACTGCCCACTACTCCACCGAAGCCGCCGTGGAAGCCATCAAGAAGGGCGCGTGCGATTACCTGACCAAGCCCATTTCAATCCCCGTATTGCGCGAGCGCATCCACAAGCTGGCTACCGATGCGCGGCGCCGCCAGCGGGTCATCCAACTGGATGGCGAGTTGATGGACACCAGCCAGTTTGAAGGCATGGTGGGCCGCAGCCCGCTGATGTGGGAGATGTTCGCGCAGATCCGCCGCGTGGCCCCGCACTACCGCGCTTGCTCAGTCACCGGACCGACCGGCACGGGCAAGGAACTGGTGGCGCAAGCGTTGCACAAGCTCAGCCAGGCGTCCGGCCCCATGGTGGTTTGCAACTGTTCCGCGGTGGTGGAAACGCTGTTCGAAAGCGAGCTGTTCGGACACGTGAAGGGCGCATTCACGGGCGCGGACAGCAACAAAATGGGCCTGTTCGAGTACGCCAACGGCGGTACGCTCTTTCTCGATGAAATCGGCGATATGCCGCTGGCCACCCAGGCCAAGCTGCTGCGCGTCCTGCAGAATCGGGAAGTGCAGCGGGTCGGTTCGTTGACCGCGCGCCAGGTGGACGTACGCGTGGTGGCCGCCACCAATCACGACTTGCGCACGCAGATCGCCGACAAGCGCTTCCGCGAGGATTTGTATTACCGGCTTTCCATGGTGGAGATCAAAACGCCGGCGCTGGCCGACCGCAAGGAGGATCTGCCGCTGCTGGAGCGCTTTTTCATTCAGAAGTATGCCGCGCAGTACAAAAAGCCCGTGGAGTCCATGACGCCGCGCGCGCAAATCCTGCTGGCGCGCCACTCCTGGCCCGGCAACGTGCGCGAGTTGGAGAACGTTATCGGGCACGCCTGCATGCTGGTGGCGGGAGAGGTCATAGACGTGGCCGATCTCCCGCAATACATGCGGCAAGGCGTTCCCAGCGGGTTCGCCGCCACGCCACTTCCGTCCGCGCAACCCGCCAGCCCTGGCGGCGAACTATCGTTTGACGAACAGGAGCGCCGCGTCATCGAGCAAGCCCTCGACCGCGCCGGCGGTAACCAGGTGCATGCCGCGCGCATTCTGGGCATCACCCGCGACAAGCTGCGCTACAAAATCAAGAAGCACAATCTGCGGTAGCGCCCGAGAAATTGGGGATTTGGAACAAGCGAGATGAACGACAGCGCCACGACGCCCGTAAGCGTCCGCGAATCACCGGGGCGAGCCAAGGCCCGATCTGGGGAGATCGGGCCGAAGAACAGCCAGTTGTTTCGGCCTACCGCTACGCCTCGGATGGCGCGCTCGGTGGCGTTGTGGTAGATCTGCAAGTCTCCGGCCTCACAGTAACGCGTCAGTGCGCGGCAAGCCGGCAGCCCAGCGGCATCAGTTCCTCCGCTGCGCCGTGAGCCGCGGACTATCCAGCGTGTAATCGAACCATCCGATCATCATCTCTTCCCAGGTCTGCGGCCCCCACTTCACTTCCTTCCCCGGATCGGGATTGGCGGGGTTGTTGGGTGAGTTATCGAAGTGCGCCACGCAGTCCAGCCGCGCGCCCTTCGGCAGCACTAACGGCTCTTGCATGCGGTAGACCAGTTGCCAGTTGAAGTTATACTTGGGCACGCGCAGTACGATCTCGGACTTGCCATCCGGGTAAACCACCGTGTAAGTGAAATCCTTCCCGCGTACATGCATGTGCGGCATCAGATCCACAATTCGCACGTCCTCAGTCGCAGTCCAACTGGAGCGCACCTCGTAGTTAGGATCGCCCGGCGGTATCGCGAAGCGGTAGTTAGTCGCCGTGCCGCTCAGCGCGGGGTGCTCGACGGGGCCGCGGGCGAAGATTAGGCCGATGGAAGTTCGGTCCGTAGCAGGTTTGCCGTTGGGCGTGTAATGCAATTGAAAGATGAGCTTGGCGCCGGCCTTCAGCAGCTTGGCGGTCCCCGGCGGATACATTTTGGGTTGCTCGCCCGGTGCGAATCCGGCCAGTTTGGCGCTGGCAAAGTCGCGCGCGCCTTCGCCTTTGTTTTGGCTTCCGCCGCGATCGGCGGCGAACACAATCACGTGATGCACCACGGCCCGATTGCCGGGGCGGATCTCGGCTGCCTGCACCCATTTGTCCTCGCCGAAGTTGGTGGCGACGGTGATGTAGCGATATGGAATGACTCCTTCGGCGGGAACCGCGACGTCGTCAGGCAGCGGGATCACTGCATCGGGCTTACCGATGGTCCAGCCCGCCTCGAATTTCGGCGTGGGCGGCAGGTCCCGGTCGTCGCCCGAGGGCGCGCCCGCATCCACCCAGGCGACGACGGTGTCGATCTCCTTCTGCGACAGCCGCCGGTCGTTCGAAAAGTGGCCGTAAGCCGCATCCGCCAGCCACGGCGGCATACTGCGCTCCAGCACTTTCTCGCGGATGGCCTTGGCCCACGGGCGCACCTCTTTATAGGTGATCAGTTGCATCGGAGCGGCCTCTCCGGCGCGATGGCATTCCACGCAGCGGCGGAAGAGGATGGGCGCGACATCCTTTGAAAAGGTCGCGTGAGGTTCGGCCGTATTCGCGGCCGGCAGCGCTCCCGCGGCCCACACCAGCGATAGCCACAACAGGCGCACCGTCTTCATACACCCTCCTGGGAAGTCTTTTGCATCATAGACGATTTCGCCGGCCTCCAGCAATCGTGCGAGGCCGCACGACTCTCGTTCAGCATTATTAACAAGTTTTAATCCATTCATCCCTAGTAATCTGGTATTCCCACCACGTTGAAAAGACTATACTTCCATCGGTTCTCGATGTGTCGTGCGTCCAACCCGGCTGGCGATGGTACGAAAGGCGTTTCAACAGAGTATAAAAAGTGTATAATAAACACTGGAAGGTAGACCAAATGGCTGGATACGCACCTGGACGTGACCACACGGATGCCGCTGCAGCACCTCAGCGCGAGGTGGAGAGGCTGAATTTCAACGTCTCCCCAACGGTAGCGAAGGAAGTCAGGGCCATGGCGGACGAGATGGACATCTCAATGACTCAACTGTTCCGATATGCTTTCGGAATCTTGAAGATCGCCATGATCGAGGCAAAGAAAAATCGAAAGCTCATGATCGCGGACGAAGAGGGCCGGCCGGTAAGAGAAATTGTGCTGCCAAGTTAAGAATCTGGATCAGTCCTGGTGAGACTTTACGGTCTTCGAAGGACTATTCCAGCATGGTGCCAAGAATCCGGCCGGAATGCGAAATCGTGCAAAGCTTGGCTGGGCTCGACGAAATCACCCGGCCTATCCATAACCAACGCATCGTCGAAGCTCAAGTGACGTTTTGGTCCGCCATTCTCTTGCTGGCGATGGGAACTGTCATCCTGGTGGCCGGTGCGTTGGGTTCCGGCGCCCAGATGCCTTCGGCCAGACTGGCCGCGGGCACGCTGTTGAACCTCATCGGCGGCGCCATACTGAAGCTCCATAAAGACGTGCACGCCAAGCTGGACCGATTCCACAGGGACCGGGATCAAATGCATATGATCCTCCAAATCCAGGACGAACACTTAAGAGACCGAGCGATCGAGAAGTGTGCGGAATCCCTCCGGGACCCAAAAGCCGGTTGGTGGAAGCGCCTTATTGGGCGATAGAATGGGACCGCGGCATGCGATTGTTCACCGGGCTCGATCTTCCTCTCGAAGTGGTCCGCGCTCTCGACACCCTGCTGGATCGACTGCGCCCCGCCGCGCGCCTCAAATGGAGCCCGCCCGCGAACCTGCATATCACCACGCACTTCATCGGCGAATGGCCTGAGGATCGCCTGCAGGATCTACGGACCGCCCTCGGCGGACTCCCTGGCCATCCCCCGATCGCAATTCACGTCCGCAAGCTGGGTTTCTTCCCCAACCCGCACTCCCCGCGCATCCTCTCGGCGGGTGTGGAAGCTTCGCCCGATCTCGCGGCTCTGGCCGCGGAAACCGATCGCGCTCTCGAACCGCTGGGCCTCAAGCCGGAAGGCCGACCCTTCAGCCCCCACCTGACCCTGGCGCGCATCAAGGAACCCGTGCCCTTGCAGAACCTGCGCGAGACCATCGCCGCGCTGCCGTCTCTCGATTTCGGCAGCTTCAGCGCCGACCGCTTCTTTCTGTATCGCAGCCGCCCAGGTCCGGCCGGTTCCGTGTACACCAAGCTCGCGGAGTTTCCGCTTTCAAATCAGGCGATCGGCGGTATCATGGGGCAAGGAGAGATGTAATGGCTGCATCCACCGCTCCATTCCCCTACGAAACCCGGCTCAACATCCTTCACCAGCCGCTCGAAACGATCGACGAAAAGGCGCTGGCCGACGCGTGCCAGTATAAGTGGTATAACCAGACCCTGTGCCAGGTGAACGATTCGGTGGTTCGCATGGCCGTCGTCGAGGGCGAGTATCATTGGCACAAGCATGATCGGGACGACGAGTTCTTTTACGTTGTGGAAGGCTGTCTGCTGATCGATCTGGAAGGCCGCACGGTCGCGCTGTCGCCGCGGCAAGGATTCGTCGTGCCGAAAGGCACGGTGCATCGAACCCGCGCGCAGCAGCGTACCGTGATCTTGATGGTTGAAAACGCGGGCATCGTTCCAACAGGCGATTGATGACCGCAGCCCTCGGACTTGCCATCGCCTACCTGCTGGGCGATATTCCATTTGGATACTTGCTGGTGAAACTGACCACCGGACGCGACGTGCGCGCTTCCGGCAGCGGCAACATCGGAGCCACCAACGTGCTGCGCACCACCGGCCGCGCCGCGGGCGTGGCCACGCTGCTGCTGGATATGGGCAAGGGCTACCTGGCCGTGTGGCTGGAAGGCCGGCTCACAAGTGGCAACGTCTCGTGGATGGGCGCAGCCGCGCTGGCCGTCATGATCGGCCATTCTTATCCGGTATTCCTGCACTTTCGCGGCGGCAAGGCCATGGCGTCGTTCGTCGGCGCATATCTCTGCCTGACGCCTCTGCCGCTGGCCGCCGTGCTGGTGGTCTTCGTGGTCATCGCCGCCTGGACCCGCCACATCTCGCTCGGCTCCATCGTGGGTGCGGGGACCTTCCCGCTGGCAGTGTGGCTGATTGAACATCCGCCGGTCACCGTGGTCGCGGCGGCCATCGTGAGTGCGGGGCTGATCGTCTATCGCCACCGCGAAAACATCACGCGGCTGCGCGCCGGAACCGAGTCCGTCTTCTCGTTTGGGAGCCGTATGTGAGCGATCTTGCCGCCGATCTCACAATCGTGGGCGCCGGCAGTTGGGGCACCGCACTCTGCATCGTGCTGGCGCCCCGGTTCCCACGCATTCGTCTGTGGGTGTATGAAAAGGACCTCGCCGAACGCATGCGCGCCACTCGCGTCAACGATTTGTACCTGCCAGGATTCCGCCTCCCCGCCAACGTGACTGTGGAAACCGAGTTCGCCGCCGCGCTTTCGGGCGCCGCAGTCGTACTTAGCGTTATGCCCTCGCACCTGGTACGCGCCATCTATGGCCAGATGCTGCCGCACCTGGATCCCGCGATGGTTTTCGTGAGCGCCACTAAGGGGCTGGAGAATGGTACCCTGCTGCGCGCCTCAGAGGTAATCCGCGAATCGGTTTCAGGAAGCTTCGAACCGCGCGTAGCGGTAATCTCTGGGCCCACCTTCGCGCGCGAAGTGGCCCGCGGCGATCCCACCGCGCTGGTGGTGGCGTCTACCGACCAACCTTTGGCAGCCAGCGTGCAAGCCAGCTTCTCGGGACCTACCTTCCGTCTCTACACCAGCCCGGATCCCGCCGGCGTCGAAATTGGCGGAGCCGTGAAGAACGTGGTGGCGATTGGCGCGGGCGTTTGTCATGGCTTGGGGTTGGGCAGTAATACGCGAGCCGCGCTGATTACGCGCGGATTGGCCGAGATGACCCGCCTCGCGATAGCAATCGGCGGACGGCCGCAAACGCTGGCCGGTCTGGCCGGGCTGGGCGATCTGGTCCTTACGTGTACCGGTGAGCTGAGCCGCAACCGCACGGTTGGGTTGGAGTTGTCACGCGGGCGTAAACTGGAAGACATCGTCAGTTCCATGAAGATGGTGGCGGAGGGTATCAAAACCACCAATGCGGCGGTCGATTTAGCTCGCCGGCACGCCGTCGAAATGCCCATCTCTACGCAAATGTTTGAAATGCTGAACTTCGGTCTGGCTCCCCGCGAGGCCATCCGCAGACTGATGGAGCGCACTCTCAAGGGGGAGTAACTTTTGCATATGAACGCGCAACCTTACATACCACCTGGGGTTAGGACTGATATGGGGGTAGCCGTGGCCGCCACCCTGGACTACGACGCCGAGCTGATGCTTCGCGTCAAGGAAGGGGATGGCACCAGTTTCGGCGTGTTGCTCGAGAAGCATCGCGCCTCGGTGATTCATTTCGTCTACCGGCTGGTGCAGGAGCAAGCTATCGCCGAGGAACTGGCACAGGAGGTTTTCCTGCGTGTATATCGCTCCCGGTCAAGCTACGAGCCCACCGCCAAGTTCAAAACCTGGCTCTTCCGCATCGCCACGCATCTGGCGTTGAATTGGCTGCGGGACGAAAAACACGAGCGCGGGCAGGAGCGGCTGGACGATGTGTCTACGGATCTCCCGGTCCGCCAAGTTTCCGACCGGCGGCCCTCCGTGGAGCAGGAACTTGTGTATGCCGTCAAGCTGGATGAGGTCCGCCGAGCGGTAGCCGCACTGCCCGAAAAGCAACGGGCGGCCGTGCTGATGCACAAGTATGAAGAGATGGAGTACACCCAGATCGCGAAAGTGCTGGGCTGCTCGGAATCGGCCATAAAATCGTTGCTGTTCCGGGCCTATGAGACGTTGCGCGCCCGCTTGGCGCACATGGAAACGACATGAATTGCCCAATCGAAAGCCGCAATTCGGAAATGGTGGTGGCCTATGCCGCCGGCCAGCTCGATCCGGAAACTGCCCGCGCGCTGGAACAACACTTGGCCGGGTGTGCCGCTTGTCTGTCGATGGCGGCGGACCAAACCGCGGTGTGGAAGGCACTGGACGCCTGGGAGGCGCCCTCGGTCTCTCCCGATTTCAACCGGCGTCTTTATCGCCGGATTGACGACGGAGCGCAGCTTACGTGGTGGGAGCGTCTGACGCGCCCATTCCGCCCCATGCCGCTGCGCCAAGCGTTACCTCTGACCGCCACGGCCGGCCTGCTGCTGATGGCGGGTCTGCTGCTGCAACATGGCCCCCTGGCGCCGGCTGCTGTGCCGCGCGGTGAAGTGGTGCGCGCGGATCAAGTGGAAAAGACTCTGGACGACCTCGACTTGTTACGTCAGTTCGGCACGGCGAACTCCGCCGAAAGCGTGCATCCCGATGCGATGTGATTTTGGACGCGCCGGGCTTCTCCGGTTCGGGTTTGCCCTAGTGCTGATGGCCGCGGCCGCTGGGCCGGCCAGATCCCAGCAAGAACAAGATAAGCCCACCGCGCAGCAGCAGCGAATTCTGGACAATTCCATCGATCGGTGGAACCGGATGTCCCCCGAGGAACGCGAACGCGAACTCGCCAAGCTGCCACCTGCCCGCGCCCGGCTGATCCGCCAGCGCATCCGGCGTTACAACCAGATGAACCCGGACGAACAGCAGGCGCTGCGCGAGCGCTACCAGACGTTCAGCCAGCTCCCGCCCGAGAAGCGCCAGGTCGTCCGTGAGCGCCTGCGGGACTTCCGCCAGTTGCCTGCGGCGCGCCAGCCGCTAGTGCACCGCGAAGTCGAACAACTGCGGCTCTTGCCGGAAGCCCAGCGCCAGGCGCGCATGAACGGCGACGAATTCCGGAGCCAGTTTTCGCCGCAGGAACAGCAGATTATCCGGGACCTCTCGACCTACTTCCCGAAATAGCCTCCGGATCCGGCGCCGGCCTGTCCTCAACTACACGGTCGCCGCGCCGGGCAACTCGCGCAGTGGCGGTCCAATACCAACTACTGCTTCTTCGGCGCCGCTTTCTTGGCGGTGGGCTCCGGCGCAGGGCCTACCCGCTTGATCGTTATACTGACGATCTTCACCGGCGTCAGCGGTTTGTTCTCCGCCCCGGTCGGCACACTTACAATCTTGGTCACCACATCCTGGCCTTCAATCACCTTGCCGAAAATCGTGTGTTTCCCGTTCAGCCACGGCGTGGCCGCCACGGTGATAAAGAACTGGCATGCGCCCGTGTGCGGCGCGCCCGTGTTTGCCATCGCCAGGAGCCCCGGCCCATCGAACTTCAGGCTCGGCACGAATTCATCGGCAATCGTAAAACCCGGATCGCCCATCCCATTGCCCGCCGGATCGCCGCCCTGGATCATGAAATTGGGGATCACGCGGTGAAAGGTCGTGCCGCTGTACAGTGGACGGGCGACCATCGCGCCGGTTTTCTGGTCTTTCCACGCCTTGGTCCCCTTGGCTAAGGCCACGAAGTTCTTCACCGTGACGGGCGCTTCTTTTTCGAAAAGCTGCAACTTGATCACGCCCATGGATGTAGTCATCGTCGCGTACAGGCCCGGTTCAGCGGCGGGTGGCGCGGCGGGCGCCGCGGCGGGAGGCGTCTGGGCAAGCGCCCCAGCCAGAATAGCGAATAGACCAATCGTTGTTTTCATATGCAACATGTCCTTTCTCCGGCGGGCAGAGCGAAGCCCCGCGCCACCGGACATAAGCCCCTTATTCTATCCTGTTTCGGGTCGTGATAAGCTATCCATCGCAATGAAAAAGCTCCTCGTGTTACCTTGCCTCGCCGCGGCGCTCATGGCGGCGGACGTATCCGGCACATGGAAGGGAAACGTGGTAGTGGACGACCCCACCAGCGGCTCCACGGTCGACACCCAGGTGCGTGCCGAGTTGCGGCAGAAGGCCGACGCCGTCACGGGCACTATTGGACGGCAAGAGGACCAGGAAGGCGAATCCATCAAGAACGCCAAGCTGGATGGCAAACGCCTGACCTTCGAGGTATCGTCTGCCGAAGCCAGCGGCTTGATCAAGTTCGAGCTCGCGCTCGATGGCGACCGCTTGGAGGGCGAAATGAGCGGCACGATGGACGGCACGGCCATCGCCGGCAAGGTCCATCTGAAGCGCGCGCCCCCGCATTAAAGTGGGGCGGCGCCATGCGCCGCCTGGGCGAACTACGCTCGCCCAAGAGCGACCAGCGAGGCCCGCGCAGGCCGCGAGCCTGCCCCATCCTCAAGAACGGCGGCTTTGCGCACTCCTCCAGGGCTTGGAGTGAAGCCACCCATTATCCGCCAGCCTCTTGGTAAAATAGAACTTACCACCCACCGAAGGAGATCACTTGCCCGATCAGGATAATCCGCCGCAAGGTCCGCCCGCGCCTCCGCCCGGCCCCCAAATGCCTCTGGGGGGCGGCGACCGGAACCTCGTCCCTATCAACATCGAAGACGAGATGAAGCGGTCCTACCTCGATTACGCCATGAGCGTGATCGTGGGCCGCGCCCTGCCCGACGTCCGCGACGGCCTCAAGCCAGTGCATCGCCGCATTCTGTTCGGCATGCACGAAATGGGTCTCGCCCCCAACCGCCCCACACGCAAGTGCGCCAAGATCATCGGCGAGGTGATGGGCAAGTATCACCCGCACGGCGATGCGCCCATCTACGACGCCCTGGTGCGCATGGCGCAGCCATTCACCATGCGCTACACCTTGGTCGAAGGGCAGGGTAACTTCGGCTCCGTCGACGGCGACCCGCCCGCGGCCATGCGATACACCGAAGCCCGCCTGGCGCGCATCACCACCTCCCTGCTGGAGGACATCGACAAGGAAACCGTCGATTTCCGCCCCAACTACGACGATAGCGAGCAGGAGCCCGAGGTGCTCCCCACGCGCGTGCCCAACCTGCTTATCAACGGTTCGGCCGGCATCGCCGTGGGCATGGCCACCAACATTCCGCCGCACAACCTCACCGAAATCGTCAACGCCACCATCGCGCTTATACAGAATCCGCAAACCCCGCTGGCTAAGATCCTGGAGATGGTTCCCGGCCCCGATTTTCCGACTGGCGGTTTCATCCTCGGCCGGCAGGGCATCATCGACGCCTTCACGAAAGGCCGCGGCCAGCTCAAACTTCGCGCCAAGGCCGCCATCGAAAGCCGCGGCAAGGATCGCGAGCACATCATTGTCACCGAAATTCCCTACCAGGTGAACAAAGCCCGCCTCATCGAAAACGCCGCCGCCCTGGTCAACGAAAAGAAGATCGAAGGCATTTCCGAAATCCGCGACGAAAGCGACCGGGACGGCACCCGCATCGTCTTCGAGCTGAAGCGCGGCGAGCAGGCCGAAGTCGTCCTCAACAATCTCTACAAACACACCCAGTTGCAAATCGGCTTCGGCGTGATCATGCTCTCCATCGTCAATGGCCAGCCGCGCGAGCTGGGCCTGATCGATTGCATCAAGTTCTTCATCGAGCACCGCGTGGAAGTCGTGCGCCGCCGCACCGACTTTGAGCTGCGCAAGGCCCGCGAACGCGAGCATCTCCTGCTCGGATTCAAGAAAGCGCTGGATAACCTCGACGAGGTCATCCGCCTGATCCGCGCCGCAGGCGCCCCCCGTGAAGCGCGCGAGTCGCTGATCGCCGCCTTCCAGTTCACCGAGCGGCAGGCGCAGGCCATCATCGAGCTGCAGTTACAACGCCTCACCGGCATGGAGCAGCAGAAGATCGCCGACGAGCTGGCTGAAATTCAGCGGCGCATCGCCGAGTATCTGGAATTGCTGGGCTCCGAGAAGCTGGTGCGCGAACGAATCGTCGAAGAGTTGAAGGAAGTCCGCAAGGCTTATGGCGACGAGCGCCGCACCCAGATCATTGAAGACACCGGTGAGATCCGCCTGGAAGACCTGGTGGCAGTCGAAGATGTAGCCGTCACCGTCACGCACGGCGGTTACCTGAAGCGCACCTCCGTCGATACCTACCGCCGGCAATCGCGCGGCGGCAAGGGCCGCATCGGCATGGGCACGCGCACGGAGGATTTCCTGGAGCACCTGATCGTGGCCTCCACCCACAGTTACCTGCTGATCTTCACCGACAAGGGCCGCGTGTATTGGCTCAAGATTTACGAGATACCGGACGCCGCTACCGTGGGCAAGGGCAAGCACGTTTCGAACCTGATCAACCTGCAGCCGGACGACACCGTGAAGGCTTTCCTGGCCGTGCGCGAATTTGTGCCCGACCAGTACATCGTGATGTCCACCAAGCATGGTGTAATCAAGAAGTGCGAACTGACCGAGTTCGACAACCCCATGTCGCGCGGCATCATCGCGGTGACTCTGGACGATGGCGACGAGTTGATCGCGGTGCACCTGACTAATGGCAAGAATTGGATCTTCCTCGGTTCTCATGATGGCCAAGCTATCCGCTTCGCGGAGAGCCAGGTGCGTTCCATGGGCCGGCCCGCGCGCGGCGTGCGCGGCATGGACCTGGACGCGGCCGACTACTTAGTGGGCATGGAAATTGTCGAAGAGGAGGGACTCATCCTATCTATCTCCGAGAATGGCTTCGGCAAGCGCACTAAGTTGACCGATTACCGTTTGCAATCGCGCGGCGGCAAGGGTGTTATCAACATGAAGACATCCACGCGCAACGGCAAGGTGGTCGGCATTCTGTCGGTGAAGGAAGATACCGATCTGATGATTGTTACTAAGAACGGTAAGATCATCCGGTTGGAATCGGCCGAGATCCGGCAGGCGGGCCGCTCCACGCAGGGAGTGCGCCTGGTGCGCATGGAGGACGACGACCAGGTGGCGGCGGCATCGGTGATTCCGGATGCGGCGGAGAACGGGGATGGGAAGAACGGCGACGATGGGCAGACGGATCTGCCGCTGCAGTAACACCTGTCGGCAGCAGAGCACTTAGCCGGCTTGCAAGCTCGGACAGTTGCTGTGAGCTCTCCGCGAGGCCGGCTACGAGCCGAACAAGTTCAACGCGGCCTATGATACAGCGATGATCGTTGAGAAGTTTGTGTCCTCATGCGCGAACTCGGGAAGTTTCCGGTGCGGAGAGAACTGTAGCTGAAGGCACGAAGCGACGCGAGTTTTCCAAGCCTAAACGTCTTTGTTCGACTGGGATCAAAACAACAGCTCGCCGCAACGATTCTAGACTACTGCAAAGGCCGACCAGGCTGCGCGGACGTCATGGCACCATTTGCGCCCATCGCCGCGCGGCCGACCGAAGACGATCAGCCCGAGGATTCCGCCGAAATCCTGGCACCGGACCCAACCAGCGCGAGGGAAGTGGTTTTCCCTCTCCCGCCAGGACGTAGAAGCCTTCAAGCGGCGAAAGTTCATGTAGCCCAAACATGATTTCCCCTGATTTCCGCTACCCTCTGCGCTACCCTTAGTGAGATTGCTTAGTTTCTTCATGTGGTCCTCGTATATTTAAGTCTTTTGCAATCTGACTGGTGCGGATGAGAGGACTTGAACCTCCACTCCCTTGCGAGAACTAGAACCTGAATCTAGCGCGTCTGCCAATTCCGCCACATCCGCACAATTTGGCTGGGCTTCTTCTATTTTTTCAGGCGCGCGATCAGAAGTCAAATGCCGCGCCGAAGCGTGCCCGAGCTGCTAACGCGACTGACCGTGTTCTAGGGGAGTTCTTCGGGATGAAAGACCAAGTCCCGATCGAGGACCATTTCCAGGTGAGTGCCGGCGCGCAGCACCACGTTCTGGTTGCGTGAGAGCAGGACTCCCGCCAGCGCGCCGGCCGCACCGCCCACAGCCGCGCCGCCCAGTCCCCTGGTGATGGCGCCGACCGTGGCGCCCATGCCGGCGCCCTCGATCACGGTGCGTCCATCGGCGGACTTGGTGCCGCCCTCCACCTTGCCCTCGTCTCCCATGGGCCGGGCGCGAAAGTCGCGCGATACACCGTTGGGGAGAATCAGCGAATCGAACCGAATGAATAACTCGCCCTTGCCCACCACCTTGCCGGCGGCCTTAGCCTTGGTGATGACACCTTCGACGTCGCTGCCCCGGGGGATAACGACGCGCCCACCGGCGGCCACCGGCGCGGCCGTCCGCAAGTAAACATGGTCGCCCTCTTTGGCATATTTCGTGTTCAGTTCACCGATGAGCGACAGGAGGACGCGCGTGCCCGAGGGGAGCGTCACGTCGGCCGCTACGCCCGGCTCGGGTCTCTTCTCCAGCACCGGTTGCGAGCCGTCGTTACCGGGCTCGTTCTTGCGCCAACCTGCCGGCGCGGGAGCTTCATCCGAGGGTGGGGCTGCCGGGGCGGCTGGCGCGGCAGCCGGAACCGGTGCCGGTGCGCCTTCGCGGCGGAACACCAATGTGCCGTCCACTTCCCCGCCGGCGCTAACTATCTGGCGGCCGATCGTGAGGGTGTTGCGGCTGTGGGAGATCTCCCAGCGGTCCATCACGGTGTAATGCCGCGGGCCGGAAACCTGCGTATTGACGAGCAGCGCCGCCCCTTCCCACTTGGTGACAGAGCTTCTGGATTCCTCACCGAACCGCTTGCGGGTCTCGCTGCCATCGAGCGCATACGACCACTCCGCCGTTCCGGTTGAACACATAATTCCGGCACCGGCTTGGGAGACGGTGAGATGCTTTTCCACCTGTCCGAGGGAGGCGGTATCGCTGGCGTTTTGGTCCAGCACCCATTTACCGGAAAAGTCGCGATCCGAATCGGCACGAAGCGGGAGCGTGAGGGCCGATGCCGCAACAAAGGTTATAAGCAGCGCCAACAGCAGCGCCGTGAAAGGAGAGCGCCTAGGCATGTTCCAAAGATTAGCACAGAAGAGCGCGTGCGTTTCGGTGGGTAAGGGGCTGGCGCTTGACCGTTGCGGGGAAACCGCTCCCTGACGGCGAAGCGCCCCGTACCGGGGCTGTCACTCTTTAGTCGAACTCGCGGCGCGGCGGGACTTGGTCCGGCCCTACTCGTCCGGCGGCGATTTCCGCACGATGGTAGTTTTCGCCTTTCATCGCACAGCCGGCCATACGGCGCAGCATGGCGATCTGGCCCACGTGGGTTAGAGCGTCGGCGATGGGACCCTGGAACAGTTTCTCGGCGGATTCTTCGAGTGGAGCGTCCGAAGCCAGGTACGCGTCGAATCGTTCGAGCGCGGCGAAGAAGCGCGCGACTTCCCGGTCCCAAGGGAGCGGCGCGGAGTTGAACCACGCTTCCTTCCCTTTCGCCATGGAGAGCGACCAATCCAGCAGATCGCCAATGTGCGCCAGGATCTGGGCCGGCGTGCGCGTGGTTTCCATGGCGCGGTAACCCGCGAACTCCGGGGCAGCGCCGCGCACGGCTTTGCCGCCGCGATAGGCCAGGGTGGCGAGGGTATGACGGAAAAGTTCCCGCTTGGGATCGGTTGCCATCTACAATATTCTACGGCAAACGGGCGGCGAGAGCGTGGGCCAGCGCCGCCGGGTCGTTTCCTTCCGCGACGTTGGCGTAGCCCACGATGTACGGGCCTTTCAAGATGAAGCAGAGGCGGTCGAGATAGCGGTCCGTCAACTGCAATGCAGGGACAGGCAAGGATGCCTGTCCTACTTCGAAGCGCGCGCGCAGCTTGTCCATCACGGCGGCCGCGGATTCCGGCGACGGTTCCTCGACCACAAACGCTTTGCCGAATTCATACTCGGCCACGTAGCCCCGCCTCAGCAGGCGCAGGCCAAGCACGCTTTCCGGAATCAGGCGGACGGACTTCTGCCCATCGGCTGGAAACCAGGCGAGTGCGGCGGGCACGGCGGTGCTGCCGGGCAGCAGCTTTTCGACTGCTGCGGAGATGGCGCGCAGGGCCGGCGTATGGTCTTTGTCCGGGTTAGCGGCCAACTCCACATAGAAGCGGTCCTTGGTGAAGATGACGCGCCGCGGCGTGACCTGCCCGCCCGCTCCCAGCGTTTCGGCCGGCAGGCGTGGATCGCGATTGGCGCTGAACATGCCGTACGCCGAATCGCCATCCCCGAATTCGGAGACGTCGATCAGGATGGAATCGCCGCCATGCACGCAGGTGACGCCATGCATCGCGACGAAACCGTAGAGCAGATAGCCTTCGGCATTGCCGTCCATGTATTCGAACAGATTGGACGCTTCGTAGGCGCGCGCCGCGCCCTGCTGGGTCCAGCCCGGCGCCAGATCGCACCGGGGAACGGGGCCCGCCTGCGCCGGCAGCAGTGCCAGCGCGGCAGCCAGGAGTGCCCGCGCCACGATGCGGCCGATCACGCGAACAGTTCCTGTGCGCGCCGCAGCCGCTCGGAGACGCGCACTCCATGCGGGCAATTCACCGTGCATGTGGAGCAAGCGTCGCAACGCACCCGCGCTACCTCCGCCGGCAATTCCAGGAATCGCTCCCGCCCAAGCGAGAACTGCCCATATCCATCCGCATAAGTGAGGTAACGCAGGAGATCGGCGACCGGCAGGCCCTTCGCGCACGAGCCGTCGCACTGGCCGCACATGCGGCAGTAGAGCGGCGCGATCCGCTCGAGTTGCCTGGCCAGCAGGACCTCGTCGGACTTGGTGAAGCCGCCGGTCATAGCCTTCAGATTTTCGTCGAGTTGATCCATATCGGTCATGCTCGGAATGGTCGTGTCGATATCGGCGCTTTTTAGCGCCCAGCGCAGGGCGGACAGCAGCGCGCCGTCCTTCTTGAAGGTGTTATAGAGCTTGTCGCCGGGCTTGGTGTTGCGGAAACCGCCGGCCATCACCTTCATAGCCACGATGCCCTTGCCCGCCGCGTGCGCCGCGGCGATTACCGGGTCGAGCGTCTGGCCCATGCTGAAGTTGTACGCCGTCAGGATCACGTCGATGTGCGGGTTGGCCGCGAGCACGGGGATCAGATCGGTCTGGCCGCTGTGCGTGCTCACGCCGGCGAAGCGGATCTTGCCGGCTTTCTTGGCGGTCTGCTGCGCATCGATCAATTCATCGGTCACATCGGCGGGCTTGGTCTTGGCATGCAGATACCAGATGTCCAGATGGTCCGTGCCGAGTTCGCGCAGGCTGGTGTCCAGGTCCGCGAGCGCCGCCGCTTTGGTCTGCGCGCCCGATTTGCTCGATAACGCGATCTTCTGGCGCTTGCCTTTGAGCGCGGCGCCCACCATGCGCTCGTTGTTGCCGCTCTGGTAGACGCGGGCGGTGTCGAAATACGTGATGCCGATGTCGGCGGCGCGCTCGATCACACTGGCGTCCGAGGTGACCATGCAGCCAAAGCCCACGCTGGTGACCTTCAGGCCAGTGTCGCCGAGCATGCGGTAGCGCAGTTGAGGAGGGGCCAGCGGCGGGCGCGGCGCAGCGTCATGCTTGGGGTCGTCCGCGGACGAGCGGGCGGCCGATGCCGCGGCGGGCACGGCCAGTCCGGCAACCAGGAAATTGCGGCGGGATGAATCCGGCATAGATGTATTCCTAATCGGATGCTAAAATCTTATTCTAGACCGGAGCGACTTTATATGCCAACCGATTTTTCGCGGCGTTTGTTCCTGGGCGGCTCGGGCGCGCTACTGGCGCACGGCCTGCTCGCCAAATCCCATCCGGCGCCCGGCGCGGCGGTGTCCGCGGCAGGCCCAGGCGCGCCGCTGGGCGCTTCGCCGGTTTCCCTGATCAAGGGCGACGACCGGCGCAAGAATGTGCGCGACGCGCTGGAGGCCATCGACGACCGGATTCGGCCGGTGCTGCGGCAAAAGAAGTACGTGGTGATCAAGCCCAACAACGTGTCCACGGTGAATCCGCTGGCGGCCACGAATGCCGATGCACTGCAGGGGATACTGGACTACCTGGAGATGCGGTTCAAGGGGCCGGTAATGATCGCGGAGTCCTCCGCCGGCGAGACTATGGAGGGCTTCGAGAATTTCCATTACGACCGCGTGGCCGCGGAACGGCGCTCACAACACGTGAGCCTGATCGACCTGAACCAGGAAGCCCGCTATCAAACGATGCCCCTGATCGATTTCGACATCCACCCCGCGCCGGTGCGGCTGGCCGCGCGGCTGCTCGATCCGGACGCCTTCATCGTCTGCGCGGCGATGCTGAAGACGCACAATACCGTGGTGGCCACGCTGTCCGTGAAGAACATGGTGCTGGGCGCGCCGCTGCACTACGCGCCCAAGGAGACGCAACATTGGAACGACAAGCGCCGCTACCACACGGGGCTGCGCCAGACCCACTACAACATGTTCCTGACCGCGCAGAAGCTGCGGCCGTTCTGGGGCGCTACGGTGATCGACGGGTTCGAGGGCATGGAGGGAAACGGCCCGTCGTCGGGCACGCCGGTGCCGTCGCGGCTGGCGATCGCATCGACGGATTACATCGCCGCGGATCGTGTGGGCGTGGAGGCCATGGGGATCGACCCCAAGTGGATCGGCTATCTGAACTTTTGCGGGCAGTTCGGGCTGGGGCAGTTCGACCTGGATAAAATCGAAGTGCGGGGCGAGAAGATCGCCGCGGTGCGGCGGAAATATCAACTGCATAAGGATATCGAGCGGGAGTTGCAGTGGATGGGTCCGATGACGGATTTGCCCCCTAAGCTGGGGTAGTGGCCATGCCGCGGTGCTGCACTACATGCGCTAAACGGAATTCGTGAGTACCTTACCACCTAGCGGTCAGTCCCGGCCGGTGCAACAGGATGATCGTCCTGTCGTTCCGGAATTCGGGCCGGCGGAACTTCTTTTCCGGCGGTATCGCTGCGACCACTTCCAAAATGGCCAACTGTTGCCGGCAGCTTTCCAGTTCGCCAGCGCGTCGGGCCAATCCTTTATCCGCGGTTTGTTCAGCCCGGCGGAGCACGCGCTGCACGTAGACTGTTGTGGCGGCCAGGTACTGGCTGGCTGGGGCGTCTGGAAGTGCGCCGTGGGCGACTTGCCGACACCGGTTCTGTCGACGGACGGGCGGGCTTTCAACTTCTTTCCAAAAACACATACCCATGCGTACGTGCTACGCACATTCGGAACTCTGGTGTCAGTGCCATGGGTCCGGCGGGGAATATGAGAGACCACCGGCGAAGGTGCGCGAGACGCTGAAGATTCTCCTTTCCCGAGCGATTTCGATTAGGATTGAGGCTACTGTTTAGTCTTAATCCCCGGCCTATTTGACGCCCGCCAACCCAGGCGTTAACATCGATTCACGCACGATGCGCTGGATCGGCACCGAAACCTTCTATCTCACCCGCCTCATCTACCAGCGAGGCCTGGCCCTGATCCTGCTCATCGCCTTTCTCAACGCCGCATTCGAATTCAAGCCCCTGCTTGGCGAGCACGGACTCCTTCCCGTGCCGCTCTTCACCAAAGCGGTCCCGTTCAGCGCTTCACCCAGCCTGTTCTTCTTCGCCCCCAACGACAAGGCATTCACCATCGCGGCATGGCTCGGCGTCCTACTTGCATGCCTCGCGCTCATCGGTCTCGCGGACCGCTACCGCACTTGGCTCTCCATGCTCGTGTGGGGCACGCTCTGGCTGCTTTACATCTCCTTCGTCAACGTAGGCCAGATCTTTTACGCTTTTGGCTGGGAATCCATTCTTCTCGAGGCGACCTTCTACGCCATCTTCCTCGGCAGCCGCCGGGCCACGCCGCAGACGATCGGCATCTGGCTGCTGCGATGGCTGCTGTTCCGCCTGATGTTCGGCGCGGGTCTTATCAAGATGCGCGGCGACCCTTGCTGGCGCGATCTGACCTGCCTCAACTACCACTATGAGACCCAGCCTATGCCGGGCCCGCTGAGCTGGTTCTTTCATTGGGCGCCAGCCTGGTTCCACCAGGGCGGCGTGTTGTTCAACCATTTCTCGGAACTGGTGGTTCCGTTCGCCTACTTCCTGCCGCAGCCGATCGCGGGGATCGCGGGCGCGATCACCATCGCCTTCCAATCGCTCATCTTCGCGGGCGGCAATCTCTCGTGGCTGAATGCGCTGACTATCGTTCTGGCCGTCAGCACGTTCGACGACCGGTTCCTGGCGCGGCTTCTTCCGATTCGCGTGCCCGGGACCGCGCGGCCGGCGCTGGCGCATCGGCTGGCCACTATCGGCGTGGGCGCCCTGGTTGGGTTTCTCAGCATCCAACCTATTCGCAATATGCTGTCCCCGGCGCAGGTCATGAACACGGTCTACAATCGTTTTCATCTGGTGGGCACGTACGGCGCATTCGGGTCGATCACGCGGCCGCGCTATGAGGTGATCGTGGAAGGGACGGACGAACCGGTGCTGACTGAATCGACTAAGTGGCGCGAATACGAGTTCCAGGGCAAGCCCGGCGGTCTGGCGCGCCTGCCTACGCAGATTGCACCCTATCATCTGCGGCTCGATTGGCTGATGTGGTTCGCCGCCCTATCGTCGTCCGAGGAGCAACCCTGGTTCGCACCGTTTATTCAAAAGTTGCTCGAAGGCGACCGCGCGGTACTGTCGCTGCTGCGGACCAATCCTTTTCCGGACCGCCCGCCGCGCTCCGTGCGCGCGCTGCTGTATGAATATCGCTTCACGAGCCCGCCCGAGCGCGCCGCGACCGGCAACTGGTGGACGCGGAAGCTCGTCGGCCCGTACTTCGAACCGATGTCCGTACAAACGTCGGCGCTTGTGGGGCAGACCTCCAGGTCTGCGAGGGTCCTCCAGGACGCTCTCTTCGAAGCTCTTAGCCAACCGGCCGGCGTGGACGCCGGCGGCAGGACTGGAGTCCTGGCGCACAACTAATGGCCACCCATAACAACAACGCTTGCGTGGTCGGCTCGGGACCGAACGGACTGACCGCCGCCATCGTCCTGGCGAAGGCGGGGCTGCGCACCACGGTGTTCGAAGCGCAGCCCACGATCGGCGGCGGGGCGCGATCGGCCGAGCTGACGTTGCCGGGGTTCGTGCACGACGTTTGCTCGGCTGTGCATCCGCTGGCGGTAAGTTCACCGGCTTTCGCCGCGTTCCCGTTGGCGGAGCACGGCCTGAAATGGATCCAGCCGCCGCTGCCTCTGGCGCATCCTCTGGACGACGGGTCGGCTGCCATCATGGCCATGCCGCTGGACGAAACCTGCGCGCGCCTGGGTGCGGACGGCGCCGCGTACCGCCGCGCGATCGCTCCCATCGTGCGGCACTGGCGGGAACTGGTGCCGATGGTCCAGGCGCCGCTGGTTCGCGTGCCTGCGCATCCGTGGGTGCTGGCGCGCTTCGGGGCGTTGGCGCTGTGGCCGGCGGCGTTCATGGCACGGCGGACCTTCCGCACCGAGGCGGCGCGCGCGCTTTTTGCGGGCATCGCCGCGCACTCCGTAATGCCATTGGAAGCGCTCGGATCGGCCGCCTTCGGATGGTTGCTGGCGGCGGCCGGACACGCCGTCGGCTGGCCCATCCCGCGCGGCGGCTCGCAGGCCATCGCCAACGCGCTGGCTTCGTACTTCGAGTCGCTCGGCGGACGCATCGTGACCAACAGCCCCATCCGGTCGCTCGACGAATTGGGGGATGCCGCGACGGTTCTCTGCGATGTGACGCCCCGGCAATTCGTGGCCATCGCGGGAAACCGTCTGCCAGACCGCTTCAGCCGCAAGCTGCAGGAGTACCGCTACGGCCCAGGCGTCTTCAAGGTCGACTGGGCCTTAAGCGCGCCTATCCCCTGGACGGCCGCGGAGTGTGCGCGCGCCGGCACGGTGCATGTGGGCGGGACGCTCGCGGAGATCGCGGCGTCCGAGCGCAGCCTGGCCGGGACCACGCCGAGCGACCGGCCCTTCGTGCTGGTGGTGCAGCCTAGCCTGTTCGACGCCAGCCGCGCGCCCGCCGGCCGGCATACGGCTTGGGCGTATTGCCACGTGCCGCACGGCTCCACGGCGGACATGACGGAGCGCATCGAACGCCAGATGGAGCGCTTCGCGCCCGGCTTCCGCGCGCGCATTCTGGCGCGCCATACCATGACGCCCGCGGACCTGGAGAGCCACAACGCCAACCTGGTAGGCGGCGATATCACCGGCGGGGCGCAGGATCTGAGGCAACTCGTGCTGCGGCCCACGCGCCTGCTCTATCGCACGCCTCTCGAGGGCGTGTACCTGTGCTCGTCGTCCACGCCGCCCGGCGGAGCGGTGCACGGCATGTGCGGCTTCCATGCGGCGCATGCGGCGCTGCGCGCACGGGGCCTCACATAGATGCATTCTCCGCCCGATTTAGCGCATCCTATAAGAGTGACGCTTCTCCCATACCTGGCGATCGCCGCCGCTCTGTCCGCGCCCTTCCGCGGCGATGCGCAGAACGCGCCAGACCCTGCCGCTGCAAGCGCGCCTGTCACCGTCGGGAAAAAATGGCAGTTTTTCCTGCAGGAGACATTCACTCCCTTCACCATCGTTGCGAGCGCCGCCACGGCCGGGGAGTCGCAGGCCACCAACACGGACCCCAGGTATGGCGTAGGCAGCCTCGCCATGGCGAAGCGCTTCGGGGCCGCGTCAGTCGATAACGTCACCCAGAATTTCTTCAGCGATTTCGTAATGGCGTCGGTGTTCCACCAAGACAATAAGTACCGGCGCAGGGGCGAGCAGCATGGTTTCTGGTCGCGCGTGGGATATGCCATCAGCCGGTCGGCGATCACGCGAACGGACACGGGCGCCAGCACCGTCAATTGGTCCAATTTCACCGGTACGGCGCTAAGCGTGGGCCTGTCGAACGCTTACTACCCGATGCGCAGCCGGAACGTGAGCGCCACTGCGATCAACTGGGGGAGCAGCACGGCGGGCGTGGGATTTGGCAACCTGGCGCCGGAATTCCTGCCGGACTTCAAGCGTTTCCTCAAGCGCCTGCACTTGTAGCGGTGGGGCGGACCTCCAGGTCTGCGCGGGTCCTCCAGGACCCGCTCCTCGCGTCACGAAAATGGTCACATCCGGGCACGAAGAGGCCGACGTGGACGTCGGCCGCGGGACTGGAGTCCCGCCCCACTTTGTAGTGCGGCCGCACTCCGCCATAACGCACGCGCAGTACGCCCAAGTTGGGGTAAACTGGCAGTATGAGATTCCGGCACTCACTCATGGTTTTCGCTCTGTTTGTGACTGGTCTGGCGGCTTACGCGCAACAGGTGCCGCGTCCGGCGGGCGAGTTTGCGATCAAGATGCCTAACGGCCAAATCACCCTGTTGAGCCAGTATGCGGGCAAGGTCGTGGTGCTGGCCTTCATCTCCACCACCTGCCCACACTGCCAGCACACCACGCAAGTGCTAAGCACCATTCAAAACGAATATGCCGCGCGCGGCGTACAGATCCTGGCGGCGGCATTTAATCCCGATGCCGCGCAACTCGTGCCCGGTTTTATCTCGCAGTTCAAGCCCGCATTTCCCGTGGGATCCGCGGACCGCGATTCGGTGCTGGAATACGAGCAAGCGTCGCTGGCCAAGCCGAACTACGTTCCCGAGTTGATCTTCATCGACCGCAACCGGGTGATCCGCGAGCAGCACAATGGCGGCGACGACTTCTTCAAGGAGCAGGAGAAGAATGTTCGCGAGATGTTGGATACGCTGTTGAAAGAGCCAGTGAAGAGCGCGCACGCCACGCACAAATCGCGCTCGTAGCGGGTCTTGCGAGACGGCCGGGGGCCGTCACCAAGGGCGGAAACCCAAAGCCTTGGGAGGCGGGATTTATCCCGCGCGAGGCTTTAGCCCCGCGCTACCCTTGAACGGCGGGCGCCGACTCACCCGTGAGGTCTTCGAATGCCACGGGCGGATTATAGTAGATGATGCGCGCGCAGCTTTCGCAGTACATCACCTGATCCCCCTTCTTTAGATCCTGGAAGAACTGCAGGCGGAGAGCGATCTGGCAGGCGCTGCAGCGGCCGTCGACGGCTTCTACAATGGCGATGCCGCGTCGGCCTTTGCGAATACGTTCATACTGGCGGTAGACATTCGGGTGCACGCGGGTAACGATCTGGGCGCGTTCCTGGTGGATCAGATCGAGGGCCTTCTTATCCTCGGCCGTGCGCGCCATGGCCTGCTGCTTTTCGGCCTCCACCTGGGCCTTCTCTTCCTTGAGCGCGAGTTCGGCGGCCTTTACGTTCTTGTCGAGGGGCTCGGATTCACCCATCAATTCCAGAATGTGATCCTCCGCGCGGCGAATCTCCTTCTCGCAGAACTCGATTTCGTTCTGAAACGCGCGGTACTGCTCGTTGGTCTTGGCGTCCAGCATCTGGCCGCGCAACTTGGATATCTTTTGCTCCTGAAGCTGGATATCGCCCTCGGTCTTCTTGCGATCCGTCTGGTTCGCATGGAGGGCGGCGCGATCGGCTTCCAGCTTGCGTGTGTGGCTCTCTAATTTCTTTTCGATTTCGGCGATGTGTTTGGGCAGCGCGGAGATCTCGCGGGTCAACTCGGTCACCCGATGGTCAAGCTCCTGCAACCGAACCGCCAACTCCAGATCGGGAAGCATTTCTTATGGCAGTTTAACACGGATGTGGCTCAGCGCCGCGGCAGGCCCAATCTGCGCGCCAGTGGCGCGGCCAGCGCTGCCCATGCGGCTTCCAGTTCCGCCACACGCAGGGCGCGGCAGAACGCGTAGTAGACCAACGCACCCAGCGGGATGGAAATGGCGACATCCGCGATCTGCGCGATCTTGCGCGCGCCCAGCCAGGCATGCACGCCACGGCTCGAAAAATAGCAAGCGATCCCCATGGCGGCCGACGCGCAGAGAATCTTCGCCACGCTGGCGGCCAGCGCCCGGCCGTGCATGCGGTGGATACGCCTGCGCAGCAACAGGAACAACGCTACCGATCCGAACAGCGCGACGGCGGAAGTCGACAACGCCAGGCCCAGGTGTCCGAGTCCCGCCAGTTTCACCATGGTCGACGCGGCGGCCAGGTTCACCAGAATGGAGACCAGGCTCACCAGCATGGGGGTGCGCGCATCGTTCAGCGCGTAGAACGCCGGCGCCAGGATCTTGATGGCGGAGTAGCCCGCCAGACCTACGGCATAACAGGCCAGCGCCAGGGCGGTCTGGTGCGTATCGGCGGCGCGAAACCGGCCCCACTGGTAGACCGCGCCGATCATGCTGGGGCCGAGCACCGCCAAGCCCACCGACGAAGGAATGGTCAGCAGCAAGACCATGCCCAGCGAGCGGGAGAGGGTCAAGCGGAACTCGTCCATCTTTTGGAGCGCGGCGCTGCGCGAAATCGCGGGCAGAGTGGCGGAAGCGATGGCCACGCCGAACAACCCCAGCGGCAATTGCATGAAGCGGAATGCGTAACTGAGCCAACTCACCGGACCGTTGATCACATGCCCGGCGGCGTCCGTGATGCTGGAAGCGAAGTTGGTGTTCACCAGTACATTGATCTGCACCGCGGCGTTGCCCAGAATCGCGGGCCCCATCAGGCGCAGGATGTTGCGCAGGCCCGGATGCGCGAAGTCGATGCGCGGGCGGTACGAGATCCCGGCGCGGTACAGGCTGGGCATCTGGAACAGCCATTGCACGGCCCCGCCCACCACCACGCCCCAAGCCATCGACACGATGAGGCTCAGGCCCATCCAGCGGCCCACGGTGTATCCGAAGCCCAGTCCGAAACCCACCGAGCCGATGTTGAAAAACGTCGAAGAAAGCGCCGGGATGCCGAACCGATTCAGCGCATTTAGAATGCCCATGGCCTGCGCCGCCAGTGCCACCAGCAGCAGAAACGGAAACATGATGCGGGTGAGCGTGACGGCCAGCTCGAACTTTCCGGGCACGCGCGCGAATCCCGACGCCAGCAGCCACACCAGTTGCGGGCTGAAGATCATGCCCAGCACGCAAATGCCGCCCACCACCAGCGCCAGCGCGGTGGCCACCAAGTTTGAAAGCTCAGCGGCTTCGCGCTTGCCCTTGGTGGCCAGGTATTTCGAGAAGACGGGGACGAAGGCGGAGGAAAGCGCGCCCTCGGCGAAAAGATCGCGCGCCAGATTGGGGATGCGGAACCCGAGCAGGAAGGCGTCGTACGCCACACCCGCGCCGAACAGCCGGGCCATGATCATTTCGCGCACCAGCCCGCTGATCCGGCTCAAGAAGACCGCCGCGGAAACCACGCCCGCCGAGCGCATGACGTTTTCGCTTTGGCCGCTATTGGAGGCACCGCCGGCACGGGACGCGCCGCGGGAAGAAGTGTAGGCCACGGGTTCCTATTCGATGCGGCGCACTTCCACTTGCCGGTAGACTTCCCTGGCCTGGTCGAGGGAGGCCAGGCGCAAGCCAGGCAGGGTGGCGGAAGCCGTGCCAGTGGCCACGCCCCAACGCAGCGCGTCCGTGAAATCGCCGTTGCGCTCCATGGACCACGCGAAAGCCGCGGCCAAGGCGTCGCCGGCGCCGATGGGGCAGAGCACCTCCACGCGTGGTGGGATGGCCTCGACGATGGCGTCTTCAATGGCGCCCACGGCTCCGCGGCTGCCCAGCGAGAGCACCACCGTCTCCGGTCCCATGGCGCGTATGCGGGCCACCCCATCCAGGAAGTGATTGCGGGTGACCAGTGCCCGGTTCAGCAGGCGCTCGGCCTCGTGCTGATTGGGCGAGACCACCGTGGGGGCGGCTTCGACGCCTTCGCGCAGGGAGTCGCCGTCGGTGTCCAGCAGCGTCTTCACGTTCTTGTGCCGCGCCATGGCGATGAGGCGGGCGTAGAAATCGGAGGGCACGCCGGGCGGCACGCTGCCGCAAAGCATCAGCCAGGCGGCGCCATCGAGACTCTTCTGCACCGCCTTCTCGATCCGGTCGACTTCCGCCTTTTCGAGCCGTGGGCCGCGTTCGTTCACGCTGACGGTGAGACCCTGGCGGTCCGTGATGGTGAGATTCGTGCGGATTTCGTGGCCTGTGGGAACGGCCACCGTATCGTATCCGTAGGCGGTCACGAGTTCCTTGAAGGATTCCCCGTTTTTTCCCCCGCTGGGAAAGATGGCCAAAGGCTTTCCGCCGTACGAATGGATGACGCACGCAGCGTTGATGCCGCGTCCGCCAGGCGATTTGTGCCGGGACTCGATGTAGGCGCGGTCTTCAAACGCCAGCCGGTCCACGGAGAGGGTGCGGTCGAGTGCGGGATTGACTGTGAGCGTGACGATCAAGCAACCATTGTAAGCGACCCTGACCGCCTGGTATCGCCTACTGGGCCACGCCGGGCGCCGCACCTGGCCGCGGCGTTCCGCAAACAATCGACCGCCTTGTATACTAGTACATCGTACAGATAGTCCCTTACAGGATAATGGCAGTTCGGTTGCAGCGTGGGGCGGCCAATCATGGCCGCAGCCGCCTTTCAGGCGGCTCCTGGGCGCCTCTTCACGGTCGCAGAGGCCGACTGAAAGTCGGCTGCGGGCAGGATGGCCCGCCCCACAAACGTCACACTTGGCCGCGCGATCAATCTATAAAGAACTAACTGGACGATGGACTAGACGGCTCAGGACACCATCATGCGGAGGAGAAAGATGCGCACGTTAATCCCGGTGCTGTGCTGCGCGACGCTCGCGGCGCAAACGGCCCCGGATACAGCCGGCAAGCTGACCGTAGACGGCGACATCGCCGCGCCGCTGACGCTGACGGTGGCGGACCTGGCGAAAATGCCCCGTGAAACCGCGACTCTGTCGGAAATGGACGGCTCGAAGATCGCTTACGAGGGCGTAGCCCTCACGGAGATCCTGCGGAGGGCCGGCATCCCGTTCGGGAAGGAGATGCGCGGCAAGGCGCTGGCCGGTTATCTGCTCGTCGAGGCGCGCGATGGATATCAGGTGGTCTTCAGCCTGGGTGAACTCGACCCGGGGGTGGGCGGAACCACTGTGATTGTGGCCGATCGGCGCGATGGCAAACCGTTATCCGCGCAGCAGGGGCCGATCCGGCTGGTGGTTTCGAGCGACAAGCGTCCCGCACGCTCGGTGCGGATGGTCGACCGCCTGCACGTCGTCGAGTTGCGGAAGTAGCGCCGCCGCGCACTGGATCATGGCGCGAGGTGCGGGCCGGGTTTCAGTGTGGCCGGGTCTGGCGGAGCGGGAGGCGCCGCGGCCGGCAGGCCGAATGCGTACAGAGTGTCGGGCGAAGCCGCGTACAGGATTCCGTTTGCCACGACCAGTCCGGACTCGACCGGATAGTCGGTCGCCGCGGTCCAGAGCGTTTGTCCCGTGGCCGCGTTGAACGCGTAGATGTTGGAGTTCTCCGCGCCCAGATAGACCACTCCATTGGCCACCGCCGCTGTCGAATAGACGCTCAGAAGAGGCGCGGCCCAAAGCAGGCGTCCGTTGAAGGCGTCGAAGGCGTCGAATCCCTCGTAGACCACCCCATTCGCGATGGCGGGCGAGGAACTGATGACGCTGCCGACGTTCGCCGTCCAAATCTGTTGTCCTGTGGCCGCGTTGTAGGCGTAAAAGCCGTCGTACGCCTGCCCGTAGACCACGCCATTTGCGAACGTGGTCGCGCCGCCGAAGCTTCCATCGACGAACGCGCTCTGCCAGATCTGTTGCCCGGTAGTTGCGTCGAGAGCGTACATGATTCCACCGAGCGACCCCTTGTAGACCACGCCGTTCGCCACAGCCGGCATCGATTGATCGTAGGAGTTGATGTTCGCGTTCCAGATCTGTTGTCCCGTTGCGGCATTCAGGGCGTAGAATGTCCCGGCCACGACGTAGAGTACGCCGTCCGCCACCGTCACCGCCTCGACGCTGTCGCCCGGGAAGGCGCTCCATATCAATTGCCCGGTCTCAGTGCTGAATGCATAGAGCCCATCGTTCGACCCCGTGTAGACCATGCCGTTCGCCACCGCCGGCGTCGGGTAGAAATGGTTGGGAGAGTCGCCGGTGGTAGCCATCCACAGCAGCTTCCCGTTGGCCGCATCGAAGGCGTAGAGAAAGCGGCAGTGGGAGTCCACATAAATCACGCCGTCCGCCAGCACGGGCGACGAGTTATCGCCTGGAGTGGACGCGCTCCAAAGGAGCTGCAGGCCTCCCACATTGGAGACGCTCAGGACGTTCTCCGTGGCGTTATAGCCGTGGTGCTCCGGCCCTCCCAGAAACTGCGGCCAGTCCGTCTGGACCTTAAACGTGGTTTGCGCGGCAAGCCCGCTCTGCTGCCCGACGCCCGTGATCCAGTGCGTGCCGGGAGTGGCCGATGCCGGGGATGGTCAGAGGGACGCCGACGAACGCGCCGTTGGAGCCTGCGGCCGCCAGAGCCAGGTCGCTCTTGTCAAAGTAGATATCCACGGCCTCACCGGCGGCGAATCCCGTGCCGCCGACGAAGACTTTATCGGTCGGCGGCCCGGTGGTTGGGCTCACCGTTAGGGTGGGCTGAGCGAACCCCGCCGCGGCCAGCACCGTTACGAAAGCCAGAGCTGCGGCAGGGAATGGAAACACGGTCGCCGCTTGCATTGCATGGTCCTCCCCCGACACCTCATTCTACATCAAGAGGCGGGGCGACTTGGTATATAATCGCCGGAAGGGGCACTACCCAATGCGCGAGAGTCCGGTTCCGGTCCCGATATCCGTACTGGCGGCGTTGTTCGCCGCCGCCCTCTGCGCTCCAGCGGCGGAGCCGGATTGCGGACAGAAGCTGGTGGATGGTACGGCGCCGCCAGTCACTACCTCCTACATTTACCCGCGGCAAACCGTGCAACCCTTTTATCAGTGGGAGAACAACGACGGGTATTGCGGCGAAGTATCCATGATGCAAGCCGGGCTCAACAATGGGCAGTGGATGTCGCAGTTCAATGCCCGCCTGATCTGCGGCACGGGGTTATCCCAGTCCGGACCCAATGGCGCCTGCGCCGCGCACAACGGACAGGTTAATTACAACGCCCAGTTGTTGATCGAAGACCCCGGAACCGGCGTCACCGGACCGAACACGTATGCCGACGCCGCATTGTGTCTCTCGAATTCGCGTCTGAGCGCCACCACCTATAATTACGCGCCGCAGACGCCCGGGATGGCCGGATATGAAGAGTACATGTCCTGGGTGAAACAGGAAGTCATCGGCGGTCATCAAGTGACAATCGCGATTTTGCTCAACGGCGGATCCGATCCGCAGTACGATCACGAGGTCGCCGTCATCAAGATTGGCACCAATCACGCGCCGACCGACCCGACCTACTATCCCGACGATGTGGTGTACTTCGACGATCACGGCGTTTACACTCTTTCAGGCAACGCATTCACCTCCAACCCCGCGATTCCGCCAGGCGCTGGCTCCGATTCGACCGGCTGTACGCCGTACGTGTTCGGTTACACTTTTGGCTCGCTGCCAAACACGCGCGCGGGAGCCAACCGCAAAGGTGCGCAAGGCTACTCCATTATCATTCCGGGTAACCAGACTATTCACACCTATGCGGGCGGCTCCGGCTATGCCACGGTTCCCATCGCCGGACCTCACAATTACGGGTTCTCTGTCGCCGGTCCGGAAGACCCGGCCGCGGTGACGCTGCCGGTCGCGCTCACCATCGCCGGGCCGACTATTACCGGAGGAATCGCGAATCCGCTCGACCCCGTGGCCGGCTACGACTACGAAAACCCTATGATCGGGACGAGTGTGTGGGGCCGGAGCTGCACCGACAAACCCCCGGCTGCATGGATGACAAACCTGGTGCTGCAGGTCACTGTAAGCGGACTTACACCCGGCATTGCATACAACCTGTACGAGTACGAGTTCTCTTCGGTGGAAGGCCGGGGATCGGCGGCGGCGCTGGCGGTTCCGGTGGAGGATTTCAACGCCAATGCCGGTCTCGCGACCCACGTGACTGCGTTTACCGCGATGGGTTCCACTTTTCAGCAGGGCGTTACAACGGCTTCCGGCAAGATCGTTGTGTTCCGATGCGTGCCGGCAACCGCTCCCTGACGGTCGCGGCTCGGAAACGGTCGCGGCTCGGAAACAGTTCGGTTCCTCGCATGTTACGCTCAAGTATTGCCTCGTCACCCGCATTTCAGCGCCTACCTGGCGCTGGCTGCCGTCTGCTTCTTTTGGGGAACCACCTACTTGGGCATCCGCATGTCGTTGGAATCGTTTCCTCCATTGCTGCTGGTGTGCGCGCGCTATATGATTTCCGGCTCGCTGATGCTGGCGGCCATCGCGTCCCGCGGAGGAGAGCTGCCACGTGGGCGTGAGCTGCGCGCCGCCTGCCTCAGCGGCGTGCTGGTGCTGGGCATTGGCAACGGCTGTCTGGTTTTCGCGGAACTGTGGGTGCCCAGCGGCCTGGCCTGCCTGATCATCACCATCTCGCCTTTCTGGATGGTGGGTGCGGAGGCGCTGCTGCCCGGCGGCGAACCGCTGCACTTGCCCACGGTGCTGGGAATGCTGGTGGGCTTGGGCGGCGCGGCCCTGCTGTTTGCGCCGGACACGCACACGCATACATTCCACGCCGGGCTGCTCAGCGGATTCCTGGTGCTGCAACTGGGAATGGCAGGGTGGGCGTTCGGATCCATCTACCAGCGGCGGCGGGTGACCGGCGCGCATCCCATCGTCATCGGCGCGGTGCAGCAACTGGCCGCCGGGCTGTCGTTCCTGCCACTGGTGCTGTTATTTCACGAGCACCCCGTACACTGGAGCTTGCGCGGCGCGGGGGCCATTCTCTACCTGGTGATGTTTGGGTCCATCGTCGGGTACAGCGCCTATGTTTTCGCGCTGGACCGCCTGCCGGTTGCGATTGTTTCAATTTATCCGTACATCAACTCGGTGGTCGCCGTGACATTGGGCTGGCTGTTCTACCGGGAACCTTTTGGTGTGCGCGAGACGGCGGCGATGGCGATCATTTTCGCCGGTGTGGCGCTGGTGAAGCGATACAGCCGGCCGATGGCGGTGGCGGTGCCGCAACCCGGTGGTCCTATGGCCGCGGACCGGGGCCGGTGACCCCGCCCACCAGCTTCGCGCCCAGCGCGCCGCCCGCCGTGCAAAGGAACGTGATAATCAGGAAGAAGAACAGTAGCGCGAAGACCACCACCAACGCCAGCGAACTGGGGTTCTCCAGCATTTTCAGGGCCTGCTGCACGTTGGGATCGTTTCCGTACATCTTGTGGAACTGCTCCTGGTAAATCGCCGCCAGCCCGCCTCCCCGGATCAACGGGACCACGCTCACGGTGAACACCACCGACGTGATTGTGGAACCCAGCAAACCGGTGATCCAGCCCATGCGCAGACCGCTATCCACCGTCAGGAACTGGCCCGTGCGGCGGCGATAGACGTACACCGACAGGAACCCGGCGGTGAGCCACCAGATCGCCAGTCCCCCCAGGCCCAAGGCCATCGCGGGAAGCGCGCTCAGCAAGGATGCGACGCCAGCCAGCAGGAGGCCGATGCGCACAGCCGTGGCGTTATGGAAATTGACGCGCGGGGGCGCCGTGGCCTCTGGGCTGGTGGTGACGGCCGCGACAACCGCCGGCGTACCCTGTGGGATCGGCGCCACAACCTCCGGCTCGATTTCCTCGCGCTGGGGTTTGCCGCAACGATGGCAGAACCGGGCGTCGCGCGGCAGCTCCGCGCCGCAGGTGCAGAATTCAGGCATGATCGGGGAGCGCAAGGCCCCCATGGATCAGTTTGACGCAGGCTCTCCTACAGAAGCAAGCGCGATCCGGGTTTCGCCGCCATCCTCGTAGATGGCTACGAACCTTTTATAGCCGTGTTTGGTGAACGACAATTGCATGCACCCGTCCTCCTTTTGGCTGATTAACCAGTGCGGAAGCTGGTCGCGGTAGAAATCCGTGACCCGATCGACCGAATCGGAGGTGCGGTATTCCGCCGCCGAAAATGCGAAGGCTTTGTGGACGTCGCCGAAGTCGAAATGGAAACTGGCAAGTTTGCGGGAATCGTCCTCGCGCACCGCGCCCGGATAGATGGGCACTCCCATGTGTTTGGGGTCGAGCTTGGCGCGATCGCGTACGCGTAAGGAGCCGAAGGGCGTTTCGACCGTAGTCTCGCCGCGCGCATCGCTTTCCGTGACGCTGACGTGGTCCGCCACAAACACGCCGGTGGTCACCAGGGCCGCGATGCCCAGCACGCCCAGCATCAACACCACAAGCATGATACCGGCCAGCGCACCGCCGCGGCGGTTGTTTCGAGGCATAGTTGCTCCGTTCTGGAAGGAATACGAACGACCGGGGCGGAAAGTTCCAGTTTCAGGCAGCCGGTTTCGGCCCCCAACTGCCTCGCGTTACATTCAAACAGTGTCGCCTGCGCGCGGGTTAGCCTTCGAGATTCTGACGGCGGTGGAGCGGGGCGGGTACGCCTCCGACCTGTTGGCCGCGCGCGCCAAGCCGCTGGATACGCGGGATGCCGGCCTGGCGTCGGAAATCGTCCTGGGCGTACTCCGCTACCAGGCGCAACTGGACTACCTGATCGAGCGCTACTCCGGCAAACCGGCGGCGCGTCTGGACGAAGCCGTACGGCTGGCGTTGCGCATGGGGATCTACCAGCTTCGCTACCTGGAGCGCGTGCCCGCGCACGCGGCGGTTTCCGAAAGCGTCGAACTGATCAAGCGCGCCCGCAAGCGCTCGGCGGCCGGGTTTGCCAACGCCGTGCTGCGCAAGGTGGACCGCGCGCCGGTAGCCTGGCCCAGCGCCGCCGTGGAGCTTTCGCACCCGGCCTGGCTGCTGGAGCGCTGGGAACGCCAGTACGGTGCGGAGACTGCGACGGCCATCGCGCGCGCCAATCTGCGGGTGCCCGAGACCTACGTGAACCCGGTGACCGCGCGTACACAGGACATCGGGGCGCAGTCCATCGTGCCGCTGCTGCGCCCGGAACCCGGCCAGACGTTTCTGGATCTGTGCGCCGCGCCCGGCAACAAAACCGCACAGGCCTTGGCTGTGGGAAAGGGCGCCGGCGTGCAGGCCATCGCGTGCGACATTCACCTGCACCGCCTCGCGCCGCTGAAAGCGCTGCGGATTCCGCTGGTGGTGCTGGACGGCACGCAGCCGCTGCCTTTCCGCCGCCGCTTCGACCGCATCCTGATCGATGCGCCCTGCTCCGGCACGGGCACGCTGGCGCATAATCCCGAGATCAAATGGCGGCTGCAACCCGCCGATCTGGCGGACCTGCATGCGCGGCAGGTGGCGCTGCTGGAACAAGGACGGCGGGCACTGGCGCCGGGCGGATTGCTGGTCTATTCCACTTGTTCGCTGGAACGCGAAGAAAACGAAGACGTGGTGGCGACGGTGCCCGGCGGGGTGGTGGCGCAGACGATGCGGCGGGTGCCGGGGCGGGATGCAGGGGACGGCTTTTTCGCGGCGGTGGTTATGAGCGATGGGGAGTAATCTGGGATATGCGAATCCGGCAGCGGGCCTTGCTGGTGGCGTTCGTCTGCCATCTGTGGGCGCAAGACGCGAAATTCTCCACGGGCGTGGACGTAGTCACGCTTCTCGCTACCGTTCGCGACGCGCAGGGCCTTCTCGCCAAGAAGATCAGCCGCGACGACTTCGTGTTGCAGGAAGACGGCGTGCCCCAGACCATCCGCTATTCCTCACGCGAATCGGATCTGCCGCTGACCATCGGACTGCTGGTGGATACCAACAACAGCCAACTCTACGTCTGGAGCCGGAGCGCCGGGCAAGCTACAAGTTCCTCGACCAGGTCCTGCGCGAGGGCCAGGACCAGGCATTCGTCGCGCATTTCGACTTTCAGGTGGAAGTGTTGCAAGGCTTTACCTCGTCGCGGAAAGATCTCGAGTCGGCGCTCGGCGTACTGCAGGTTCCCAGGCGCTTTGGGACGCTGCTTTACGACGCGATCCGGGACTGCTCCGAGAATCGGATGAGAAAGAAGACCGGGCGCAAAGCGTTTATCCTGCTATCGGACGGTGTGGATACCGAGAGCAAGACGACGTTGGGAACCGCGATCGAGTATGCGCAGCGGGCGGACACGATCGTGTATTCCATTCTGTTTGCCGAACAGCCTAGCCCAGCCCGTCCATGCCGGTCGGCGGTTCTGGCGATGGGCCGGAGCCGCGGCCGGAAGGCAATGCGCCGGTTGGCCGCGGAAACCGGTGGCGCATTCTTCGAAGTGACTAAGGACGAACCGATCGAGAAGATCTACGCGGAAATCGAGGAGACCCTGCGCAATGTATAGCCTCGGGTACACGCCCGAACCAAAGGGCGCCGGCGCGAAATACCACAAGATCAAGCTGACCGTGATACGCGCGGGGCTGGTTGTGCAGACGCGGGACGGATACTATGCGAAGTGAGCGGCGCGCGGCTTAACGGGCCTTCCCTCTTACCGGAGATGAATGCCCGATATCGATGGCCAAGCGGCACGAGCACAAGCCAGTCGTGCCTGACAGCCTAGCTATATCATGCTGAATCTTGTCATTACTTTCTGAAATCCGAAATCCTCATAGCATTTTGTGTGTTGTTGTACTTTGTAAGGCTATCTAGGAATTCCCGCTCTGCGCTCTGGGAAGCGGTCCGCCTTTGCCCGCCTCACCCCCCACCCCCAACGCCTCCGGCCCAATCACCCGCGCCCCAGCCCACCCCGGATCGCCAAACCTCCCCGGCGACGCCGTCAGCACAATCGGAAAACTGGTCTCATCGGCCGGCGCTTCCGGTGGCTTGCCCTCCTTGCTCGCCACCACCGCCAGATACTTCAAAATCGTATAAATATCGCCTTCCTCCGGCAATCGGAAATCGAAATCCTGCGTGCGGAAATGAATGCCCACCGCCTTGCCCGCCAGCCGCCATGCCAGAAACGCGCAGCAATCCACCGCGCGCTCGAACCATTCCTCGAAACCGTCCGGCGTCTCCAGATCCAGGAACAGCTCGACGGTCTGCTCCTGGTCGCGCGCGAACTCGCGCACCTGCAAGCCGCCCGTGTGCGCCGTGGCCTTCCAATCCACGTGCCGCGCGCTTTCGAACGCTTCGTAAGGCCGGATGCGGTAGAAGTCCCGGCCCAGGCCGCGATAATGTGTCTCGATCTCGCCCGCCAAATCGGCCAACAGCTCTTCGAATCCCGCTTGCGCATCGATGCATGGATAAACGACCACCTCGCGGCGCAGCACCACGCGCGCCGTCTTTTCCAGGAATCCGAACGGGAATCGCGTATGAAACGCGAAGTGATTTTGGCGGTATTCGCCGCGCCGCGCAAAGCGGATCTGTACGGTCTCTTCGAGCGTCGCGCCGCCGGGGATCACGGGGAAATACACCGGCGCTTGCAGCACGGACGGCGCCTCCCGCTCCACTCCCACCACGTGGATGGAGAACGACGGCATCCAGAATTTCACGTTGCGCACATAAAGCTTCGCCGGAATCGCGCGGCCGGCCGACACGTGCTCGGGCACCAGGAAATCCAGTTCCAGCCCGGCCAGGCACAGCCGGCTCACCAGGCCCGAAACCATCAATGTGGAAAGCATGGTAGCCAGGATCAGGAACAACAGGTTGTTGGCCGAGGCCACGGCGGCGAAGCCCACCAGCACCACCGCCACCGTGAAGAGCACACCGCCGCGCGTGACTTTGTATCGCACCCGCCGCAGCAGCAATTGCCGGAATCCCAACCAACGCGCGTCCACTCCTCTGTTGTGTCACAATCGTGTGTTCATGTCGAGTGCCACCGCTCCCGACCCAGCGCCACAAACCGGCCCGCGCCTCAAGCGCACCCTGGGATTGTGGGACCTTGTCTTCTACGGCATCATCCTGATTCAGCCGACCGCGCCCATGCCGCCGTTCGGCGTGGTCAGCCAGGTGGCGCACGGCCACGTGGTCACCACCGTTCTGATCGCCATGGTGGCCATGCTGTTCACCGCCATCAGCTACGGCCGCATGGCGCGCGCGTATCCCAGCGCCGGCTCGGCCTACACCTACGTGGGCCGCGAGATCCACTCCGGGCTGGGCTTCGTCACCGGCTGGAGCCTGGCGATGGATTACATCCTGAATCCCATCATCTGCACCATCTGGTGCAGCAAGGCGGCGCTGAACCTGGTGCCCGAAATTCCCTATGCGGTCTGGGCCGTATTCTTCGCCGTGCTGTTCACCCTGCTGAATCTGCGCGGCATTCGGGCCACCGCGCGCACCAACGAAGTGCTGGTGCTGGCCATGTGCGTGGTGGTCTTGTATTTCTTCGTCGCCGCCGTGCGCTACATCATGCACCAGCATGGCGTGTCCTTCACGCAGCCGTTCTACGATCCAAGCACATTCAGCTTCGCGCGCATCTCCACCGGCACGTCGGTCGCGGTGCTGACTTATATCGGGTTCGACGGCATCTCCACGCTCTCGGAAGAAGCGCACAACCCGCGGCGAAACATCCTGCTGGCCACCGTGCTCACGTGCCTGATCACGGGCGTGCTGGCGTCGGCCGAGGTGTACGCCGGACAACTGATTTGGCCCAACTTTCGCAGCTATCCCGACGTGGACACGGCCTTCTCCTACGTAGCCGGACGCGCCGGCGGGCCGCTGCTCTTCCACGCGGTGAATCTCACGCTGCTGGTGGCCACCATCGGCTCAGGCATGGGATCGCAGCTCGGCGCGGCCCGCCTGCTTTTCGGCATGGGGCGCGACAACACCATCCCGCGCGGATTCTTCGGCGCGATTGAGCCCAAGCACGGCATTCCCCGCAACAACGTTCTCTTTGTAGGCGTGCTGGCGTTGGCAGGAGCGTTCGCCATTACCTATGAATTGGGCGCGGAGCTGCTCAACTTCGGCGCCATCATCGGCTTCATGGGCGTCAACGCGGCGGCCTTCATACACTACTACGTGCGCAGCGACCGGAAGAGCCTGGGCGCATTCCTGCCGCCCTTGTTGGGCTTCGTCTTCTGCCTCGCGATCTGGACCAGCCTGCACAAGCCCGCGCTGGTGGCCGGCGGCATCTGGCTGACGGTGGGCGTGATTTACGCGGCCGTCAAGACCAATGGATTCCGGCAGGCGATCGTATTCTCGGATCCGCCGCCCGAGTAACGGAACGCCGCCCGCGTGGCGCACGCTCTCAGCGTGCCGTGCCGGCACTCCTGCCGGCACAGGCGAGCGTCGCTCGCCGGAGAGCGGGCCTGCGAGGCCCGCGCAGGCTGCGAGCCTGCCCCACCAAGAATGTACAAACTCCGCGGCCCGTTACCTAAGATCCACAATCAGCGCATCCAGGGCAATCGACTTCTGAATGTTGCGCCGGATCAGCCCCGCCAGATCGTCCACTTTCTGCACCGCCGCGCGGATCCACCCGAACGACACCTTGCGCGCCACGGCTTCCAGTTCCGCGCGCAGATCCTCGTTGCGCACCGCGCCGCCCGATTCGCGCAGCACCAGCACATCGCGCAGCAGATCGTATAGCACCTTCAAGTGCAATTCCAGCTTCTCGCTTTTGGTGCGCCCGATCAATTCCGAGTACGGCACCCATGCGCCGAACGGCATCACGCCCGCCGCCACCCGCAGCAGCGTAAACATGGCCGCGCGGCGTTTATCGTACGCCTCCAGATCCAGGGACACGGCCACGCCCGGACTGCCACCGCTTAGCGCGGCGCGCCGCTCGGCATGATCCATCCCGCGGGCGCGCACGAACTCGCGCGTCTCGTCCGTCGAAAGCGGCGTGAACTGAAACGGCACCGCGCGCGAGCGGATGGTGGGCAGCAGATCGTAAGCGTTTTCGGCCGTCATGATCAGGATCAGGTACGGCGAAGGCTCCTCCAGCGTCTTCAGCAGCGCGTTGGCGGCGTCTTCGCCGGCCCGATCCACATGGTCGATCAGGAACACGCGCCGGCTGCCGTGGTTGGGCGCCAGCTTGGCCCACTCGCGCAGCAGCCGCGTCTGATAGATGGAGATTTGCCGCAGCGGCCCATCCGGCGGAAAGGTCACGAAGTCCGCATAGGAGGCGAACAACAGCGGGTCCTGGTTGCGCTTGTCGGGCGCCCAGCGCTCGCGCGCGGCCACGATTCCGGTATTCTCCGGCAGGCTCAGGTCGTCGCGCTCGATCTGTTCGGCATGGCCCAACAACTGCGCCGCCAGCCTGCGCGCCAGGGTGGCCTTGCCCACCCCTTCCGGTCCCGCGAACAGCAGCGATTGCGCCAGGCGGCCGCGCGCGATCATCTGCGCGAGCGCCGCGGTCACATACGGGTTGCCCCAATAATCCTCAAACATACGGTTCCACGGCCTTCCGGATTTCGGCCGCTATGGCATCGATTGCGGCGCAGCCATCGATGACCCGGAAGCGGTGCGGCTCGCGCGCCGCCAACGCATGATACGCCTCATAGACCCGCCGATGGAATTCGAGCGATTGCTCGTCCATGCGCGTCTCGCTGTGGCGCGCGGAGGCATTGCGCGCGTGCGCCCGCGCCAGGCTGGTTTCCGCATCGATGTCTATGAGCAGCGTCAGGTCCGGGACCAGGCCGCGGCAGGCGATGCGGTCGAGCGTCATCACGGTTTCCGCGCCCAGTCCGCGCCCGCAGCCTTGATACACCAGCGTCGAGTCCGTGAACCGGTCCGAGAGCACGATCTTGCCCTCGGCCAGGGCCGGCACGATCCACTCGTCCACGTTCTGCGCACGGCAGGCGAAATACAGCAGCATCTCGGCGGTGGGGCCCAGCTCCTGATTCGCCGAGTCCAACAAGATGCGGCGAATTTCGATGCCGATGCGTGTGCCGCCCGGTTCAGCGGTCTCCAGCACGTCGCGGCCGCGCGCGCGCAGATGTTCGGCCAGCAGACGCATCTGGGTGGTCTTCCCAGATCCGTCCATGCCTTCAAATGTAAGGAACAGGCTCCGTTTCCGCATGCGGAACTTACATTGTCACACGGTGGGTCACATGGTGGCCGCATTGCGGGCCTAAGGCGCGTTGACGAACGGGCGGTCGCGCGTTCCGCTTCCGCGGCTGGCGTATAATCCCGGAATGACCACATCGTTCCGCAACCGGGTCGCCATCGTGACCGGCGGCGCGTCCGGCATCGGCCGCGCGCTCTGCGACGAATTAGCCCGCCGCGGAGCTATCGCCGTGGTGGCAGATATCAACGGCGAAGGCGCGCAACAGGTGGCCTCCGCGATTGCCGCAAATGGCGGCCGCGCCACGGCTGCGCCACTCGATGTCACGCGCGCCGAAGACGTCGCGCGCCTGGTGGAAGACACTGTGCGCACGCACGGCCGCTTGGATTACATGTTCAATAACGCGGGCATCGGCGTGGGCGGCGAAGTGCGCAACCTCTCGCTCGATCACTGGCGGACGTGCATCGACATTAACTTGTGGGGAGTAATCTATGGCGCCACCGCGGCGTACGCCGCGATGCTGCGGCAAGGCTCCGGCCATATCGTGAATACAGCTTCCGCCGCCGGCCTCATCGGGGAGCCCGGCCTAGCGCCCTATTCCGTGACGAAAAGCGCCGTGGTGGCCCTATCGACGGCATTACGCGCGGAGGCAGAGGCTTTCGGCGTGCGCGTCAGCGTGGTCTGTCCTGGTTTTGTGGACACGGCCATTTACGAAAACGCCATCGGCATCCGGATCGACAAAGACGAGTTTCTCAAGAAGCTGCCCGTAAAGCTGGTTTCCGCCGCCGATTCCGCACGCGCCATCCTGCGCGGTGTGGAACGTAACGAATCCATCATGGTGTTCCCGTTCTATGCGCGGCTGGCCTGGTGGCTCATGCGCATCAATCCAGGCATCCTCACCGGGTTCCACCGCCGGACGTTGGCGAATCTGCGCGCCATGCAGCCCGGAAGTCCTGTCCCACCTCATTCATAGCGCAGTGCGACCAGTGGATCGATCCGCGTGGCCCGCCGCGCCGGAATATAAATCGCCACCCCTGCCACAAGCGCTAACGTGACCGCCACGACGCCGAATGCCATCGGATCGCTGGCCTTCACGCCGAACAGCATGCTGGAAATCAGACGCGTGAGGCCGAACGCCGCGGCCAACCCCACTGTCAGTCCGATTCCCGCCAGCGAAAGACCATGCCTCACCACCATCCGGAGCATTGCGCCGGCGCTCGCGCCCAAGGCCACGCGAATGCCGATCTCCTGCGTCCGCTGCTCCACCGAATATGACATCAATCCGTAGATTCCAAGCGCCGCCAGCAACAAAGCCGTGCCCGCGAAAATGGTCAGCAGCAGCATATCGAAATCCTGGCGGGCGGTGGACTCCGCGATCACCTGTTCCATCGTGCGGAATTTCGATACCGGCAATTGCCCGTCTACAGCCCGAAACTCGCCTTGAATCGCAGTGGCCAGCGCCGTGGGCTCCTGGGAAGTGCGGACCACCCAACTGAGCGGGATTACCTTGTTCGCAAGCTGCGTCAACCCATCGGAAATCTGGCCCGCCGGCACATACATCACTCCTTGATCGGAGCCGGTCAGCCCGTTTTCGCGCACGTTGCCGACGATGCCCACGATCTCGCGCGCGGGCTCCTCGAATTCAGGACCCAAGCCATGGCCGATCGTCATGCTATGGCCGATGGGATCTTCCTTTTGCCAGTATTTCTTCGCCATGGCTTCGTTGATAATCACCACGCGCGCGGAGTTTCCCGAGTCGTGCTCGCTGAAGACCCGTCCCCGCAGGAGCGGGATCTTAAATGCCGCAAAGTAGTGTGCGGAAACAGATCTCCATTGCTCGTCGCCGTTATAAAGAGCGCCCTTCGCAGGCGGTTTGCCGGCGATGTTGAACGGCAGGTCTATGCCGCCCTCGATGGGGAGCATAATGGCGCTCGCGGCGGATTGCACTCCCGGCAAGCTCTCCAGGCGCGGCGTCATCTGCCGGATCAGGTTGTCGACTTTCGCGGTGGCGCCGTATTGGCCGCCGGAAAGCGACGTCTGCAAAGTCAAGACATGGTGCGGATCGAAGCCCGGATTCACCGCGCGCAGGCTGGCGAAGGTGCGGATCATCAGCGCCGCGCCCACCAGCAGAATCACGGCCAGCGCGATCTCGCCGACCACCAGAAACCCGCGCGCGCGGTTTTGGTGGCGGCCGGTCCCCGCGCGCCCGCTGGTATCCTTGAGCGACGAATTCACATCCAGCCGGGAGACATGCACGGCCGGAAAGAGTCCAAACAGGATGCCCGTGGCGAAGGCCACCGCCAGCGTGAAGCCGAGCACCCGCCAATCGAGCGCCGAGACCGCGCTGGCGGATTCCAGGCTGTCGCTGATGTGCGGCAGGTCTCCCGGCGCGATGGCCAGCAGCGCCCGCACACCGAATGCGCCAAGCAGAAACCCCAGAACGCCGCCGGCCAGGGCCAGCACTACGCTCTCCGTCAGAAGTTGCCGCACGATGCGCAGGCGGCTCGCGCCAATGGCGGTGCGGATGGCCATCTCCCGTTGCCGCGTGGACGCCCGCGCGAGTTGCAAGTTGGCCACGTTCGCGCAGGCGATCAGCAGCACGAAGCCTACCGCGCCCAAAAGGATCATCAAAGGCAACTTGACGCCGCCCACTTCCGCCTCCTGCATGGGGGCGATCGCGACACTCTCGTTCTTGTCCATCCACTTGGGATTAGCCTGCCGGAAGCGCTCGCCCACTACCTTCATCTGGGCGCGCGCGCCTTTCAACGTTACGCCCGGTTTTAAACGTCCGGCGACCGCCAGGTAATGGCCCTGGTTGGCGCTGTTCGGATCGGCCTGCAACGGGATGAAGATGTCCGCGGGCGGATCGCACTTGAAGGTAGCGGGCAGCACTCCCACGATCGTGGTAGCCTCGCCGGCTATCTCGAGGGGCGTGCCCACCATGCGCAAATCTTCGCCCATGCGCCGGCTGAAAAGTCGATAGCTGATGACTGCGACCTTGGGTCCGTTGGGTATATCTTCCTCAAGCGTAAAGGTCCTGCCGAGCACGGGTGCCACGCCGAAGACCCGGAAGAATTCCGAAGAAACATGGATGCCCTTCACCTGCTCGGGATGGTCGCTGCCGCCTACGTTCATGCCGGGGCCCGCGAAATCGTAAGCGGTCATGGCCTCGAAGACGTCGTTTCTCTTCCACGCATTGAACTTCGGGATGGAACTCGAGTTGCCGCGGCCCTGGAAATCCGGATAACCGCGCGCCACGGCCATGATCCGGTCCGGCTCGGGATAAGGCAGCGGTTTCAGCAGGACTACATTAATGACTGAAAAGATGGCGGTATTGGCGCCAATACCTAAGGCCAGCGCCGCAACCGCGATGGCCGTGAAGCCGGGACTCTTCCGGAATACGCGAAAGGCGTGCCGCAGATCGGCGAACGGGTTCTCCATACTCGCATTACGATCCAGGGCGCCGGAGAGTTCCATTATCGAGGTTTTTTTTTGACGATACCGTGACATTCTACATATCCGCGCGTACAATGTGTAGATCGGCTAGGTAACCTGCAAATGCCATCGGAAAAGACAGACTTGTTACAAGGCACCCTGGATATGCTGATCCTGAAGATCGTGGCGCTGGGGGCCATCCATGGGTACGCCATCTCGCAGCGTATGCAGCAGATTTCCGGCGACGTGCTGCAGGTGCAGCAGGGATCGCTGTATCCGGCGCTGCACCGCCTGGAGAACCGCGGCTGGCTGCGGGCCGAGTGGCGCGCATCGGAAAGCGGCCGAGACGCGAAGTTTTACACGCTCACCAAGGCCGGCCGCAAGCAGCTTGATACAGAAACCGCGCAATGGGAGCGCCTGGCGGAGGCCATCGGGTCGATCCTCCGCACCGCGGAATAGGAGGCACGCATATGTCGTGGATGGATACTTTGTTCCGCCGCCAACGCATCGACCGGCAGCTTGCCGACGAGCTCGAGTTTCATATCGAGAGCCGCACGCGCGATCTGGTCGAAACGGGAGTGCCCGCGGCGGAGGCCAGAAGGCGCGTCCGCATGGAGTTCGGCGGGACGGAAAGCGTGAAAGACGATTGCCGGGACGTGCGCCGTGGGCGGTTCATCGAAGAGCTATTCAAGGATCTCCGCTATGCGCTGCGCGTCTTTCGCAAGACGCCCGCGTTCAGCCTGGCCGCCATTTGTACCTTGGCGCTCGGCATCGGAGCTTGCGCCGCCGTCTTCACCGTAGTGGATGCCGTGCTGTTGCGTCCATTGCCCTATCCTGAGCCGGACCGCCTGGTCAAAGCGTTGACCAAGAATCCCCAACTTGGAGTCAAGAACGGTCCGACTTCCTTGCCGGACTATCTGGATTGGCGCGACAGTGGCGTGTTCGAGAGCGTGGGAATTTACGTTACCGACAACGCGGTCCTTTCGATAGCCGCACAATCCGAGCGGGTCGTCACCGCCACGGCGACCGACGGGTCTTGGCGGCCCTGAGGGTCAAGCCTCTGGCCGGCCGTATATTCTCCACGGAAGAAAGCAAGCCCAGCTTGACACCGGTCGTCTTGGTCACGGAGCGCACGTGGCGTAGGCGGCTCGGCGCCGATCCGAAGCTGTTGGGCGGCGCGATCAAGCTCAACGGGTTATCCCTGACCGTGGTCGGCATCCTGCCGGCCGGGTTCACGTTCGAAGGCGATCCGGAATTGTGGATGTCCCCGACGATCACCGGCGACGAAACATCGCGCGACAACCGGTATTGGACCGGGCTGGCGCGTTTGCGGTCGGGCGCCACGCGGGCGCAAACCGGCGCGCAACTCGACCGGATTACCCAACGGTTGGCGGCCGCTTACCCGGGCTCAAACCGGTACTGGGGCGTGGACCTGGTCGCCTTGAAAGAGGACCTCGTCGGCGACACGCGCGCGCAGCTCCTGGTGCTGCTCGGCGCGGTGGGATTTGTGTGGCTGATCGTATGCGCCAATATCGCCACGCTGTTGTTGGTGCGGGCTTCGGGGCGAGGGCGCGAGATGGCCGTGCGAGCGGCATTGGGAGCGAGCGGCGCGCGCCTGGTGCGGCAATTGGCGACCGAGAGCCTGGTGTTGGTGCTGGCCGGCGGAGCCGCGGGCGTCGGCATGGCTTTAGCGGCGGTATCGCTGCTGCGCGAATACGGGCCGCCCGACCTGCCGCGGCTCGACCAGATTCACGTGGACGCGATATCGGTGGTGTTTACACTGGGCATTGCCATGCTCACGGGCCTGCTGTGCAGCCTGGGACCCGTGTTCCAGACCCGCGGACACCTGCCTGGCGGGGCGTTGCGGGAAGGCGGACGCGGTTCTACCGGAGGCCGCCGGCGCAGAATCGCGCGCGCCGCGTTGGTAATGACCGAGGTGGCGCTGTCGATTGTCCTGCTCACGGGATCGGGCCTGCTGATCAAGAGCTTTTGGAACCTGCTCCGGCAGGATCCGGGCTTCCGCACCGATCATCTCCTCCCGTGCTTTCTCTCCCTGCCGAATTCCAAGGTGATGGAAAACGGCCAATATCGGAAGGACAGAGTGGCGCGTTACATTGACGCGGTGACGGCCCGGTTGCAATCCATCCCCGGTGTGCAACATGCGGCGTTGGGGATGCCCCTGCCGCTGGGCGGCGGGGGATGGCAGATGTGGTCGAAATTCTGGGTCGCGGGTGAGGCAAACCGCCAGGCGGGCTTCGTGCACGGAATCTTGCAATCCGTTTCGACCGATTATTTCGCCGCGCTGGGCGTGCGCCTGCGCTCGGGACGCATCTTCTCGAGCGTGGACAGGCCGGGGACGGAGCCGGTGGCCATTATCAATGAAGAGTTCGCGCGCCCGAAGTTCGCGCCGCGGAACCCGATCGGCATGCGCATCGGCATCGAAGACGACAAGCGGACATATGAGATCGTCGGTGTGGTGGACAGTATTAAATCCGGCGGACTGCAGGACCCGGCGCCGCCGCAGTTGTACTTGCCGATGGCGCAACAGCCGGTGCCCATGCTCACGGCGGTCTTGCGGACCGTGGGCGATCCGGCCGCGCTGAGCCACACCGTTCAGCAGGCGGTCCTTTCCGTCGACCCCGATGTGCCGGCTTACCGCATACGCACGGGAGATCAACTGCTGGGACGTTCGCTCGCCAGACGCCGTCTGCTGATGACGCTGCTCTCTTCGTTCGCGTCCATAGCATTGGTGCTGTCGCTGCTTGGATTATACGGCGTGCTGGCCTACGGGGTGGCGCAACGCACGCGCGAGATCGGCATCCGGATGGCGCTGGGAGCCGCCGCGGGACAGGTGCTTGCCGGTGTGGTGCGGCAGGGCATGACCATCGCCGCCCTTGGCGTGATTGCCGGCCTCGCGGGAGCGTTAGCGATGACGCGCGTGCTGAAAGACGCGCTGTACAACGTCAGCCCGCTGGATGCCGGTGTGTTGCTGCTGGCGCCGGCTGCGCTGCTGCTGGTGGCGCTGCTGGCATGCGCGATTCCGGCGCGGCGCGCGGCGCGCATCGACCCGGTGCTGGCGCTCCGCCATGAGTAGAGACTTGTGGGGCAGGTGTCTGCGCCAAGTAGCTGGCCACCAAGTCGATTTGTTCATGCACGCGCAACTCGGACGCCAGACTTACCGCCTGCATCGTCACTCCGCTATCGGGCTGCCGCAGCCCCAGCAGGATGGAAATTGCGGTGGTCTTCCCGGCGCCATTGGCGCCGAAAAGAGCTAATATATCGTCCGGTTAGTTCCTTATAGATTGGCGGCGCAGCCAAAATGCCAGATCCGCGCTGGCCCGCAAGCGAGCACGACCTTGCCCGCTCACTTTTCCCAAAACTTGGAATGCTGCATAATCTGTGGGGCAGACCTCCAGGTCCGCGGGTCCTCCAGCACCCGCTCTTCCCCTCAACAAAATGAGCCTTATCCGAGCACAAAGAGGCCGGCGTGCACGCCGGCCGCAGGGTCGAAAACCCACTGCGAGCTGCGGGAAGGGGCGGTCTGGAGACCCGCCGCAGGCGTAGACGCCTGCCCCACAGGACTGAAGTCCTGCCTCACAATTAATGCAGATGTTCCAGAGCGAGAAAAGTAAGAGGTATTGGGCAATCCTGCCTTGACGGTAGGCGCCGTAGAAACAAGAGCCGCCTCAAAGGCGGCTGCGGCCACGGTTGGCCGCCCTCCGGTGCAACTGAACCACCGTACTAGGAGTTCGCCGGACTGCACTTCGAGATCCAACCCGTCGAGCGTTTGTATCCTTACCGAAGCGAGTGAAGAGCGGCAGGCTACCGGCGAACCGCGATTGGGATGGAGCTACCGGCCGGCTTCTGCCGGACCAGGCGGCGCACTTCTTGCACGGCGTCCACCAGGATAATGATGGAGGCGACGCCGAGTCCGATCGACATGCCCACGTTCGCCCACCGATTGGCGTCCGCGACGCCGGTGGCCGGAAGGTTGGCCGCGGTGACGCGCACCCACGGTCCCATATTGACCAGCGCGCCGGTCAAGATCAGGCTGACGCCATCCACCGCCAGGCGCGCCAACGAGCGCGCCCGCATCCACCAGGGACGCAGCCATCCCATCAATCCGATAGGCACACCGCTCAGCGCCACCAACAAAATGGGCCAGAAGAAGCCGCGCCAGATGGGCGTCAGCGTAATCGAAACGCCGTCGAAATCGAAGCCTTGCGCGATGCGGGTCCAGTACATTACTTCGATCCAAACCAGGCTGGCGCCGATGCCCGCCAATACCTCGACTATAGCCATGTAGCCAGGCACCGGCTGCGGCCTGTTGGCGGGTTTCGCCGGCGGGACGCGCGGCAACCGGCGGGGGTCCCACCGCAGCGTCGACTCGTGGGGATAGCGTTCCAAGGCCGCGAATATGAGGGTAATGACGCCGAAGGCGAAGACCGCTGCCATCAGCATCGTCCAAAGAGTTTCGATCAGCGCCAGGGACGGGTGACGGCTGGAGAGAATGGCCGCCGGGCCGACCACCAGGATAAAGACCGGCGGGAGAATCCATAGGATCACCAGTCTCAGAATGAACTGGTAAACGGGAAACAGCGCGGGACCGATCAAGGAATGCCGCGGCAGGTAGCGGCTGGCCACCACCATCGGGTTACCGCGCTGTTTGAGGACGGCCGCAATGCCATCGTCGTCGAGCGGGTGGCCGAGTTGCGTTTCGCGGTCCTCGATTTGGGAGCGGAGGTCTTCGCCGAGCTCCGCGATGATGTCTTCCTGTTGCGCTTTGGGCAACCAAAACCGGACTGCGTGGAGGTAACGATTCAGAAGTTCCATAAGAAGCTCTCAGCTATCGGCTTTCAGCTATCAGCCAGACACGACGGCCTCGCCTTCGACGATCCGGGTTAGCGAAGAATTGATGCTTCGCCACTCTTCCAGCAGTTGGTGGAGGATGCGATCGCCTTCGCCGGAGAGGCGGTAGAAGCGTTTGTTGCGCTTGTCCTCTTCACGCCACTCGCTGATCAGGAGACCCTGGCTTTCCAGGCGGCGGAGGAGCGGATAAAGTGTGTTTTCGTCGATTTCCATGCCGCGGCTGGCGAGGGCTTTGCGGAGGGCATAGCCGTAATGTTCCGTGCCAAGTTGGGCTAGGACGGCGAGGATAAGGCAGCCTCGGCGGAGTTCCAGGCGGAGGTTTTCAAAAGCATCGTTTGTTGATACTGTGTGTTGCACAGTGTATATAACACACTATATGTCAACTTGTACTGACTGTCAAGTGGTTTCTTGGGGAGCCAAGACGGTCGCTTTCAAGACGCCTGAGGATGTACCGGCCCCAACGGGGGGAGAAGAGGAGCAACCGACAGGGACTTCCTAGGGCTTGAGGCGGTAGACCGTGCCGAAACCGGCTGGGCCGGGGCCGCTTACGGTGGTTCCGTAGAGGACTCCGTTGTTGCTCATGATGAGGTTCCCGGAGGGTCCGGCAGGGCCCTCGAAGCTGTGGAGAACCGTTTCGTTCAGGATCTGGTAATTGGGATAGAGCTGGAAGATGGAGCCGCCGGCGTCGGTGTAGACAGTGCCGGTGGCCGTGGCCCCGTAGAAGTCGCCATCCGATTCCAGGAGGGCGGAGCTTGGGATTCTACCTGACGAGAAGCTGAATGGGAAGTATTCGGTCCAGGCGCCCGTATAGTAATCCGGCACTAGCTCGAAAACGCCCCCGAGATTTTGCAGCCCGCCGGATGCAGTGGTGCCGTAGATCGCGAAGGCGGCACCCGGGTTTTGGACTGGCGCCAGGATGGGCGGCTGCGAGGGCAAGCCGCCATCCGTCCCGCCGGTGAAATTATAGAGAACGGTTTCGATGTATTGGTATGGTACGGGCGAGGGACTGAGGGCGAAGACGATGCCTTGGTTGGAGGCTCCGCCATAGGTGGTGACTCCATAGATGACACCGTCGGCGCTGAGCGTGATGCCCGCAGGTTGGCAGCCGCCACTGCCGCCGGGAAAATCGTATTCAAAGCTGACACTCCATTTGCCGGAAATTGAGGGCGGCGTCAACCCTACGACGGCGCCGCAGCTATAGTAGCCGCCGGCGGTTCCAGCGGCATAGAGTTCGCCGTTCGGGCCCGCGATCAGGCCGTGGTTGAATTCCGCTGCCGGATAATCCTCACTCGGCGGGTAGAGAGCAGTTTCGATCCAGACTCCGCCGGGAGCGGGCGGGGCGGAGAGAGTTGGAATAAGACGCCATCATTGTAGGAGCCGCCGAAGGCGGTGGTGCCGTACAAGACTCCGTTGGGTCCGGTGATGAGGGAGATGGGGGTTGATCCGTCAACGGTGCCGGTGAAATTATAGATGGCGTACTCCGTCCACGGGTCTCTGGGCGACTGTGGAGGCGACAAGGCGAATATCATGCCCTGGTCGTAGGCTCCGCCATAGGCGAAGCCATATAGTGTGCCGTCGCAGCCCATGATCAGCGAGGGGTCCGCCGCTGGCAACGGAAAGCTGTAAAGGAGAGTCTCGGTCCAGGGGCCGCCGGGGGCGTCCGGAGGCAGGAGTTGGAAGACCGTGCCTGCGGTCGTGCCGTAGAGGGCGCCGTCGGGGCCGAAGACGGGAGTTGGGAACTGACCGCCGCTGCCCCCGCTGCCCCCGCTGAGGATGGTGAAAGAGTAGAGGACCGATTCGGTCCAGGCGGCGCCTGTGCTTGTAGGCGGCTGGAGACGAAACACGGCGCCGTAGTTATTTGCGCCGCCAGCCCCGCTAATACCGTAGAGCGCGCCATCGGGGCCGCGCACCAGGCCTCCGGGCATCTGGGCATCCGGCAGGTCGCCGAAGGCGTAGATTTGGGTGAAATTGGTTTGGGCGGGGAGCGGCTGCGGCACCGTGGCCAGCGCGGCGCAGATGAGCAAGGGGAACGTCTTCATGGCGCGCGGGAATGGGTACGGTACTAGTCAACGGCAAGGTCACGCAGCAATCGCCGCACTGCCCGACGGTTCGCTAGAGTGCGCGTCCGGACGCGTGTTTTGGTCCGACGGCATCCAGGAGCGAGCACTAGCCTGTCGAAGACCCACTGGCCAAAGCGAGTTGCACGCGGATCGCCCGGTCCAAGTTAAGCATGTCCTCCTGCCGGAGGTCTCCAAGTTTGGACTTCAGCCGCTGTTTGCTCACCGTGGCGATCTGGTCGGCCATCGCCTTTCGCGGTTCGCCGTTCAAGTCAATGGCCGCTTCACAGGGATAGAACCGCGCAACGTTACTCGTGATTGGAACAACCTGAACCCGATTCAGACTCCGGTTGGACGCATCATTACTGACGATCACCGCCGGACGCGTCTTTTGTATCTCGCCACCCAATGAAGGATCAAAATCGACCCACCAGACCTCACCGCGCAGCATCGGGCTGGTCCCGCGCCACATCGCCAATCAGGCCTTCCGACCACTCATGGGCGACACGTTCTCGTTCCTCGTCCATCGCCATCTCTCGGTATGACGCCTCAATGTCCAGCGGCACAACGTGCGGCCGGGCCAGTTTCTCAAGGAACTGACCGATTCGGCGGCGTCCGACGGTGCGGTGTAGGCCCCGATAGACCTCGTCGCTGACCATTATCGTAAGCTTGCGATTCATATTCCCTATACGTATTATACACGTATAGCGGCGCGGAGTTGAATTCTTAACAAATTAGTTGACAGCCTGCCCAGGTTCGGTGTAAAACTGAATTAGAGCAATTCTTAATTCGTTAAGAGAATCGCCAATGGCAAGGAAACAGTCATCTACGCTCACCGAAGCCGAGCTTCCCATCATGGACATCCTTTGGGAAAAGGGGTCCGCGGTGGTGACCGACGTCGTCGCCGGACTCTCCAACACGGCGGTGGCCTACAATACAGTCCTCACCACGCTGCGCATACTGGAACGGAAGGGATATGTTCGGCATACCAAAGAAGGCCGCGCGTTCGTCTATCATCCTGTAGTGGAACGCGGCGAGGCCAGCCGGAAGGCGGTTCGCAATCTGATGAAACGTTTCTTCCAGGACTCGCCGGAGTTGCTCATTCTAAACGTTTTGGAAGACGAGCAGTTGGACGAAGGCGAGCTGGCACGGCTCAAACGGATGATCTCGGGTGAAGCGGGTGCAGGAGGGGGCGCGCAATGAACTGGTTTGAATGGATAAATTTGGCGGCGGCGACAGCGGTTTCCACCGCGCTCAACAGCCTCTGGCTGGGATTACCGTTGGCCGCTCTGGCGGCGGGCATGGTCCGGCTGCTGCCGCGCTCAAACGCCACCACGCGTTACGCGATCTGGTTCACCACTCTCCTGCTGGTGGTCGCGGCGCCCGCTCTGCAGTTGATCCCTAGGCCCGCACCGGCGGCAGTCGCCAGTGCCTCGTCGGCGCCCTCCGCCCCGTGGACGGTTCCGGTGACGGCACAGTGGCCGGTGTACGCAGTTCTGGCCTGGCTGGCGATCGCCGCCATCCTGCTCGCGCGGGTTGCCTGGAGCCTGGCGTATATTCATGGCCTGAAGTGCCGTGCCACCCTGCTGGGCCGGCGCGGCAACATCCGCGTGCTGGCCTCGGCTGAAGTCCGGGTGCCGATGGCTGCCGGTTTCGTGCGCCGGGCGATCGTCTTCCCGCAATCCGTGCTGAACGAGCTGACGCCTCAGGAATTCGAGCAGGTGCTTTGTCACGAAATGGCGCATCTGCGCCGTTGGGACGACTGGACGCAACTCGTCCAAGCCATCGCGCAAGCCGCGCTCTGCTTTAATCCGGCCATCTATTGGATCGGGCGCCGCCTGAAGATCGAGCGGGAAATGGCCTGCGACGATTGGGTGGTTTCGACTACCGGCGCGGCCCGCCCGTACGCCGCCTGCCTGACGCATCTGCATGAAGTGACGCGCCGCGCGGCGGCCCCGCAACTGGCGCCGGGCGCGACTTCCGGAAAGCGCTGGCAGATCAGCACCCGCGTGGAAGCTCTGCTGCGTCCGGATCGCAACTCCACGCCGCGCTTCTCGCGTGCAGGCTGGATGGCGGCATGCGCCCTGGCGAGCGCGGCCCTGATCGTGGCGGCCCGGACTACGCCGCCGGTGGGCGTGCAGGAGACCCCCCTGGCTGCGATGGCCTTCACGCATCCGAGCGCCCCCGCCGCGCCGGCTATCTCATATGCGCCGCGCCGATTTACGCCGCCCCGCCCGCGCCTGGTGGCGAGCCGCGTGCCCGAACTGCCAGCCCCGCCGGCTTTGACCGGCGCTCCCATTGTGCTGGTGCGCGCATGGCAAGTGAAGGTATCCCCAACTTACTTCGTGATCGCGGTATTCTTCATCGAACCGCCGCCGCCCGCGGCGTTGAACGGGATTTAAGCAATAGATTCTCTCAAAAACAAAGGACAACCATATGAAGCTAAATAGAAGCAACGTCACCCTTGCGCTCCTACTCTTCTGCGCGGGGTTATTAGCCGCAAACCTGGTGAGCCACACAGGGATCGCCCGCGCGGACTCCGCGACACCGGCCACATTGACGATCCCCAGCCCGGTGCAACTCTCCAACTCTTTTACCAAAATCGCCAAGGAATCCGAGCCATCCGTCGTGCAGATCGTCAGCACGATGCAGGAAAAGCGGTCCAACACGCGATGGTTTTTCAACGGGCAGCCCGGCAACGGCGAGAATCCGTTTGGGGATATGAACCCGTTCGGCAACATCATGCCGAATATGCCGAACATGCCGCAGCAGCCGCGGCGCTCACAGGGCCTGGGATCCGGCTTTGTGGTGGACCACAACGGCTACATCCTGACCAACAACCACGTGGTGGAGAACGCCACCCGCATTGAAGTGACCCTGCCCGGCGACCACAACAAATACGCCGCCAAGCTGATCGGCACGGATCCCGAGCTCGATCTGGCGGTGCTGAAAATCGACGCCGGCAAACAGCTCACGCCGGTCCGCGTCGGCAACTCGGACGCCATCGAAGTGGGCGATTGGGCGGTGGCCATCGGCTCTCCCTTCGGGCTCGATCAGACCATGACGGCCGGCATCATCAGCGCCAAAGGCCGCGACCTGGGCGAGCGCGACCACCAATTGCAGCGCTTCCTGCAAACCGACGCCGCCATCAACCGCGGCAATAGCGGCGGGCCGCTGCTGAACATCAACGGCGAAGTGATCGGCATCAACACCATGATTGTCAGCGGCAGCGGCAACTTCGAAGGCATCGGCTTCGCGCTGCCGATTAACCTGGCGGTGAACTCTTATAACCAGATCGTGAAGAACGGCAAAGTCTCCCGCGGCGCGATCGGCATTCAGTTCGCCCGCGAAGAGAATTCGTCGCTGCTGAAGGTTTACGGCGCATCGAAGGGCGTTTTCGTGTCGCAAGTGAACCCCGGCGGACCGGCGGCCAAGGCCGGCGTACAGGTGTCCGATATTATTGTCGGCATCAACGGCAAGAACATCGAGAGCGGCGATCAACTGGTAGAGACGATTTCGGCGGCGCAGCCGGGAAGCTCAGTCGAACTGAAGCTTCTGCGCGACGGCAAGCCGATGGAAGTATCCGTCAAGATTGGCGACCGTGCCGAGCTGGTGGCGGATAACGGGGCCAAAGGATCGCGGGAAGGCGAAGAGGGCGAGGGCGAAACGACGCATGCGCGCCTGGGCGTATCGGTCCAAAACCTAAGCGACTCCGACCGCGAACAGATGGGCCTGAAGAGTGGCGGCGTGGTGATCGCCAGCGTGGAGCCGGGGTCGTTCGCCGAAGACATCGGCCTGCAGAAGGGCGATGTTCTGGTAGAGATCAACCGGCATCGCGTAGCCTCGGGAGCCGATGTGACCAGCATCATGAAATCGGCCAAGCCGGGCGAAGCGATGGCGTTCCGGCTGATGCGGAATGCCGGCGGGAACTGGAATTCCCTGTTCGCCGCCGGGACAGTGCCGGCGCAGCAGTAAGTAATTGGAGGGCGGGACTGAAGTCCCGCGCCGGCTAAAGCCCGCCCTCCATTTATCTCCTCAGTGGGAGCCCTGGCGTTACTCCTTCTACCAACTCCCCTCCTTTGACTACCAGCGTCCCGTTTACCAGCACGTAGGCAATCCCCTCGGAATATTGTGCCGGATTCTCGAATGTCGCGCGATCTATCACACGCGCCGGATCGAACACCGCGATATCCGCATCGGCGCCCACCGCGATGCGGCCCTTGGTGCGGATGTCCAGACGGTCGGCCGGCATCACGGTCATCTTGCGCAGCGCGTCCATCAAGGTAAGCGCGTGCTGCTCGCGCACGTAGCGGCCCAAGACGCGCGCGTATGTGCCCGCCGCTCGCGGGTGCCCTTTGCCTTGATCCAGAATGCCGTCGCTGGCAATCATCGTCAGCGGATCGGCGATCGCCAATCGCACTACTTCTTCGGGAATCGAATGGATGGCCACCATGCCGCCCTGCTGGCGGTAGCGCGCGAACGATTCGGCCGTGAGCCTCTCGCCCGTCAGCGCCCATTGCAAATCGCCGAAGCCGATGCCGCCCTGTTTCGCCTGCCAGCCTTCGTCGAAGACCGCCGAGCCGAGGTCGGTCATGCCCGCGGTGTACGGATACATTTCCGTGGTCACGTCCAGCCCGCGGGCCCGCGCGCCGGCGATCATCCGCAGACACAGCGCCGTTTCGCGCAAGCCCATGCTGGTGATGTGTACCACGTGGAGGGACGCACCGGTGGCGGCCGCGTCCGCGATAACTTCCTGTAGCGCGTCGATCACGCCCGGCTCGACCGGACCGCCGTTGCGGATGTGGACGTAGACCGCGGTCTTGCGCTCGGCAGCCAGGCCGAACAGCTCCAGAATTTCCGCGCGGGTGGCCAGCGGCACATACGCGATCCCCATGCCAATGCCCAGCCCGCCATCGTCCAGTCCGCGCCGCACCAGATCGTAGACGTGGCGGCGTTGCTCCGGCGCGGCCGCGCCTTTCGCGGCGTCGTGTGGCAGCAGCTTGCCGGTGTCGTGCATCACGGCGATGCGCGCGGGGATGTGCCCGGACGTGGCGCCGAAATTGACCAGGGCCTGGCCTTCGCGTGCGCGATACCATTCCGGGACAGGGGAAACGCCCACTTCCATTTCGAGCGCGGTGGTCACGCCGTCCCTGGCTTTGAAGCGGTAATTCTCGGGCGTTTGTCCGTGCGAATGCAGGTCGATGAAGCCTGGCGCGACCACCATTCCGGAGGCGTTGACGATCCAGCGGCCAGTGATCGAAGTCTCGGAGATGGCGGCGATCTTCGCGCCGCGAATGCCTACGTAGCGCACGGCATCGAGGCCGGATGCCGGGTCCATCACGCGGCCATTCGCGATGACGAGGTCGTATGGCTGCGCTTGGGCGGCGGAGGCCAGCAGGACAGAAAACAGAATCGGGATGGCGGTGCGCATGATTCTTCTATAATATCCGCGCGAAACACAGGCTGACGCCTGTGCCTGGAGATTGGCCTTTTGGTGGGGCAGGCTCGCAGCCTGCGGCGGCCTCGTAGGCCGCCTGCCGCGAAGCTCTGGCTGGCTTTTTTGAAGGGGCTTGGTGGCATAGGCTTTAGCCTGGAGGCGAGCAAAGCTCGCCGCAGCCGGTTTTCAGCCGGCTAACACAGGCTGAAGCCTGTGCGACACAGGCTGAAGCCTGTGCTACCAGCGGGCCTGAAGCCCCGCGCCGGCAGCAAATGTTAGAAGCTCCAGGGGCGTGCGCCACAAGGCTACTAAGGTTACATGGCCAGCAACGCGGCCAGCAGTTCGATGCCGTCCCACAGATTCTCAAGCCGGAGGTTCTCGTCGAAGCTATGCTGATTGTTATCGTGATTCACGATGGGGACGGTGATGGTAGGGGCGTGCAGGGTTTCTTCGATCATGTATAGCGGCACGCTGCCGCCCATGGTGGGCAGCTTGACTATCGGGCCGCGCGCGGATTCGGCGGTGCGCAGCACGAGCTGCGAGATGGGCAGATCCATGGACGTGCGCGCCGCGTTGTACCCGCCGGGATCCACGGCCACCTTGGCGACCTTGGCATGCGCCATGCGCGTGTCCGGGTCGGGATCGCGGTCGACGATGTAATAGCCCTGGTTGCGGATGTGGTCGATCACGCGCTCGGCCGCGGCATGGTGATCGATCCCTTTCACCAGACGGATATCGAGGCTGGCCGTGGCGAATGCCGGAATGACGTTGCTGGCCTGCGCGCCGGTGCGCGCGGCGCTCATGCCCCGGATATTCAGCGACGGCAGGTTCAACAACTCCACCAGCTTCTTGCCGCCGCCTTCGGTGGCGCCGAGCCACAGTTCGCGCATCAGGTCGCGATCCACGTCGGGGGCTTCGGCTATGGCGCGGCGTTCGGTGTCGCTGAGGGGCTGGATGCCATCGTAGAAACGATCGATGGTGACGCGGCCATCATCGTCCTTCATCGACGCCAGCAGCCGCGCCAGCATCATCGCCGGATTGGGCGCCCAGTTTCCATAGTGGCCGCTGTGCAGCTCGCGCTTCGGGCCGTAGATGGTGATATCGAGCTGGGCGATGCCGCGCGCGCCGAACACGATTTGCTGGCGGCGGCTCTGGTGCACCGGGCCGTCGCAGATCAGCCAGACGTCGCTCGCCAGCAGGTCTTTGTATTTCGCAAGGATGCTCGCCAGGTGCGGCGATCCGGCTTCTTCTTCGCCTTCGAAGACGAACTTGACGTTGGCGCGCAGCGGAACGCCGGACGCGTGCAGCGCATCGAGCGCCGCGGCGATGGCGATGATGGGTGCTTTATCGTCCGAGGCGGAGCGCGCGTATATGCGGCCCTCGCGGATGACGGGCTGCCAGGGAGGCGTAGCCCATTCCTTGGGGTCGAGCGGTTGGCCGTCGTAGTGCGCGTAGAAGACCACGGTGCGCGCGGCGTTCGGAGAATCGATTTCGCCGTAAACTACCGGCGGGGAGCCGGGCACTTCCAGCAGGCGCGTTTTGACGCCGCGCTTTTCGAAAAGCGCCGACACAGCCGCGGCATTGCGGCGGATGTTGGGCTGGTCGCTTGCCAGGTTGGGAATGGCGAGCAACTCCATAAACTCGGCGAGGATGGCTTGCTGGTGTGCCGCGCGCCATTGGCGGGCCGCCGCGGCGGCGGGGTTCGGCTGGGCATGTGCAAACGGCACACACGCGACGAATGCGCCCGTTAGAAGAGACGCTAAGAGTGCAGCTCTCAACCCAATTGGCCTTTGACGGGCAGTTCGCGAACGCGCTTCCCGGTGGCGGCGAAGATGGCATTGCAAATTGCAGGCGCGATGGGCGGCACGCCCGGCTCACCCACGCCGGCGGGCGCCGCATCGTTGGTAACGATATGCACGTGCGTCGCGAAGGGCGCCTGGTTCATGCGCGCCACGGGGTAACGGTCGAAGTTGGATTGCTGAATCCGTCCGCCGGCGGCGGTGATTTCGCTCATCAGCGCGACACTCGTGCCGAATACAGCCGCGCCTTCAAACTGCGAGCGCACGCGGTCGGGATTGATGACGCGGCCCGCATCCACCGCGATATCCACGCGCGGAATGCGGATCTCGCCGGCGTTGACTTCGACCTCGACCACCGCCGCCACGTAGGTGAGAAAGCTGCGATGCGCGGCGATACCCAGTGCGCGTCCAGGGGCGGCTTTCTTATTCGCCCAGCCGGATTTCTGCGCGGCTAGTTCAATGACATTACGCAGGCGCGCGGTATCGAAGGGGAACTTCGGATCGCTACGGCTGCCCTTCAAGCCTTCCTTGGCGAAATCGATGACGCGCGGCGGCCCGATCGTTTCAAGCAGATATTCCACGCGGTCGCGTCCGGCGGCGGCGGCCAATTCATCGGTGAACGTCTGCACTCCGAAGGCATGATAGATATTGGAAACCGAGCGCAGCCATCCGATGCGGACATGCGCCTTGGCCGGACCGTTTTCCACGCGAAGATTGGGGATCGGGTAAGGAATATCGGTCCATCCCATGCTGAGTTGGAAGCCGCCATATTGCTCGTTCGGATTGCCCTGCATGGCGATGGGCGGGAAAACGCTGCGCTGCAGCCACGCCGTGGGACGGCCGTGGTCATCCACCGCGGCCTTCATATAGAGCGCGGCGGGGGAATGGAAGTAATCGAAGTGCACGTCGTCTTCACGGCTCCAGACGATTTTGACCGGCTTGCCCACTTGCTTGGAGAGCAGCGCCGCTTCCGCCACGTAATCCGGCTTCGACTTGCGCCCGAATCCGCCGCCCAGCAGCGTGACATGGCACTCCACATCTTCTTTCTTGATGCCGACTGCCCGTGCCACGGTTTCCTGCACGGCCTGCGGATTTTGCGTACATGTCCACGTGACTACTTTGCCGTCTTTAAATTCGGCGACCGCGGCGGGCGGCTCCATGGCGGCATGCGCCAGCATGGGCGTGTAGTAGGATGCCTCCAGCGTCTTGCCGCCTTTGGCGAACTCGGTGTCGACGTTGCCGGTTTCGCGGGCAACGCGGCCCGGTTGGCGGGCGGTGTCGAGCATCGCCTGTTTATACGCGGCCGAATCGTAGGCAGTGTGCTCGCCTAAATCCCATTCGACTTTGAGCTTCTTGCGGCCTTGCAGAGCGGTCCAACTGTTGTTGGCGATCACGGCCGCGCCGCCCAATGGCTTGAACCCGTACGGCGGCTTGGCGAGATCCAGCATGACGACCTGGTCGACACCCTTCACCTGCCTGGCTTCGGCATCGTCGCAGGTTTTCAGCGCGGCGCCCATCACCGGCGGACGCTCGATAGCCGCGTAGACCATCCCCGGCATGCGCGCGTCGATGCCGAACGCGGCTTGGCCGGTGACGATAGGCTTCAGGTCGACGATGGGAATGTCCTTGCCGATATAACGGAACTGGCCGGGAGTCTTGAGCCGGACGGCGCTGGCCTCGGGAACTTTCGCCGTTGAAGCCAACGCGGCCAGTTCGCCGTACGGCGCGCTGCGGTTGGTCTTGGTGTGCACGACGAAGTGGTTCTGGCCGCGACATTCGTCCGCGGGCACGCCCCATTTAGACGCCGCCGCATTTTCGAGCATGGTGCGCGCGGTGGCGCCCGCCAACCGCAGCTTGTCGTAGAAATCGCGTACGGAACAGGATCCGTCGGTGTCTTGCGAGCCGTACTTGGCGTCGCCCAGCGCCTGGACCACCTGGACGCGGGCCCAGTCGGCTTCGAGCTCGTCGGCTACGATCATGGGCAGACCGGTGCGGCAGCCCGTGCCCATTTCGGAACGGTGCGCCACGATTTTTACCGTGCCATCCGGCTCGATGCCGAGATACACGCCGGGCTGCCAGGTTTCGGCGGCCTTCAGCTTGGGAACAAACGGGGCGGCGATCACCAGCGCGCCAGCGGAGAACATCCGGCCGAGAAAGCCGCGGCGGGAAACATTGCCAATTACGGGGCCGACTACGGGGCTAATTGCGGGTGTCATGCTTCGACCCCCGCCGCCATTTTGATTGCCTCGCGGATTCGCTGATAAGTTCCACAGCGGCAGATGTTGCCCTGCATGGTGGCGTCGATATCGTGGTCGGTGGGATGCGGCTTGGACTTCAACATGGCGGCGGCCTGCATGATCTGGCCGGTCTGGCAGTATCCGCATTGGGGCACGTTGCAGGCTTCCCAGGCTTTCTGCAGCGGATGGTCGCCCGCGGCGCTGAGGCCTTCGATAGTGGTGATGCGCTTGCCGGCGGCCACCCGCATGGGCGTTTGGCAACTGCGCGCGGCTTCGCCGTTGATATGGACGGTGCATGCGCCGCACAGGCCCAGGCCGCATCCGAATTTGGTGCCGGTGAGCGACAGATGGTCGCGCAGGTACCAGAGCAACGGCATGTCGGGATCGCCGTCGAAGCGGGCGGGTTTGCCGTTTATGGTGAGTTGGATCATTGAATTCCCTCGGGCAGACGTCTTTTTTCAGTATAGCCTTGGGTGGGACAGGTGGGGTTCTGCTTCGAAAAGTGCCAAAATGGGTTGGAATGTTTCTTCGACAAGCGCTGATCCGCAACATCCGCTCGATTTCTCGGCTCCAGTGGCAGCCTGCCGAAGAGGGGCCCGGCTGGCACGTGATCCTTGGCGACAATGGTTCAGGAAAATCCTCCTTCTTACGATCTTTAGCTCTGGCGCTTCTAGGTCCCCGGGAGGCGCTCGCAGCGAGACAAGACTGGAATACATGGCTTCGAACAGGTAAAGACTCCGGTTCTGTGCGGATCACCCTCGTTCGGGATGCCGAATATGACTCCTTCTCCGGCGCAGGGGGGACCCGTCGCGCCACAGCCCTAAGTGTGGCCGTGAAGCTCGACCGGGACGACGAAGCTGGTCAAGACGTCGAACTGAGCAAGCTCCCTTGGCCCACCAAGGTGCAGCCGGAGCGCCATGTTTGGGGAACCGGCGCCGGATGGTTTTCGGCTGCCTTTGGGCCCTTTCGACGGTTCTCGGGCGGGGACAAAGAAGCCGAGCGGAGCTTCCTGTCGAATCCAAAACTTGGCGCCCACATATCGGTGTTTGGGGAAAACGTCGCGCTTACCGAAGGACTCTACTGGCTGCGAGAGCTGAATTACAAGAAGCTCGAACACTCACCGGAGGGCGGGCTTCTGCAACGGCTCAAACAATTTATCAATCAGGAAGGGTTCCTGCCGTACAGCATCAAGCTCAAGGACGTTTCATCAGAGGGCGTAACATTTGAGGACGCGAACGGTTTTCCAGTACCTGTCGAGGAGCTTAGCGATGGCTACCGATCGCTGCTGAGCATGACGTTCGAGCTAATCCGCCAGCTTCGGCGGCACTTTGATGAGGGACGCATTTTCGATTCGAAGAACTCGCGCGTCATCGTGCCTGGCATCGTGATGGTTGATGAAATCGACGCGCATCTGCACCCAACTTGGCAAAGGAAAGTTGGCTTCTGGCTGACGAATCATTTTCCAAATTTTCAATTCATAGTGACAACCCACAGTCCCCTGATTTGCCAAGCTTCAGCTAAGGGATCGATTTTTCTTCTGCCAAGGCCGGGCACCGAGGAAGAAGGGCGAATGCTCGAAGGTTCCGACTATGACCGGCTGGTCTATGGCGACATCTTGGATGCCTACAGCACCGAGGCGTTTGGGGCGGGTGTCACGCGGTCTCGCGAGGCCCAGCTAATGCAGGAGCGCTTGGCCGCCCTCAACGTAAAGGAACTCAACAAGGGTCTTTCCGCTGGTGAGAGAGCGGAGCAGAACCGTTTGCGCGGCGCATTTCCCACGTCAACCGGGGCACCAGTTGCACGGTAGGTCAGATGATCCGATTACCATCGAGAGATCTCCCGGCGGTTGCCACCAGGCGACTAAAGAGGTACCAGGAAAAGGTGGACGCGGAGCCGGACTTTGGAAGACGCGTCCAGGTCGCCGTCGCGAAATTCAAACAGTTCAATCGAACGAGCAACCCGGCATTCCAGCAAGTCCGGCGCACGCTGGCCCTGATGTGCTCAGGCGCTAAGCGATGCATGTATTGTGAGGATTCGGCGGCCGACGAAGTCGAACACCACCGGCCGAAAAGCTTGTACCCCGGGCACGTGTTCGCCTGGGAGAACTATTTGTACGCGTGCGGCCCTTGCAACGGTCCGAAGGACAACCAGTTTGCGGTTTTCGCGGCCGACGGTTCGATAGTGTATCTCACCAGAAAACGCGGAGAGTTGCCGAAGCCGCCGGTTCCAGGCGATCCTGTCATGCTGCACCCTCGCGCGGAGGACGCCCTCAAATACATGACGCTCGATATCGCCGGGGGCACATTCCTCTTCGTGCCTGCGGCTCCGGAGGGGTCGCACGAGTTTGAGAGGGCTTCGTACACGATCGAAGTTCTTCGCCTCAATAGCAGAGGCCATCTCTCCAGAGCCCGCCGCGAGGCGTACGGGAGCTATAAAGCACGATTGACGGAATACGTTCACCGTCGGGACGCGGGCGACGTTAACCATGCGTTGCGCTATATGATCGACGCAATTATGAGGATGCCGCATCCCACCGTGTGGTTTGAGATGCGTCGCCAAAGCGCAAGGATACCGGAGCTAACACGACTGTTCCAGCTTGCGCCGGAGGCTTTGAAGTGGTAGCGGGACAGGCCAGTAGACTGACCTACTGAAATAGCTGCGGGGCGAATTCGAGCAGGTAGTTCCGCCAATTGATCCACGTATGTCCGCCGGCGCTTTCGCGGAAGAACGGCGTGAAGCCGTGTTTCTTCAGCATCTCGATGGTCGTTTTGGTGGTAGGGATGAGGCGGTCGTCGCTGCCGGTGCCGAACCAGAGCAGCTTCAGGCCCGGTTTCAGGGCGGCGTCGTCCAGCATTTGGGCATGCACGGATTCCCAATCGGGCGCGTTATTCGGCTGGTTGAAGCGGAAGACACCGGCGCTGAATACGCCTATGTAGGCGAACCGATCCAGGTGCGACATGGAGATATTCAGCGTTTGCCCGCCACCCATGGAGAGGCCCGCGATGGCCATGTGGCTACGGTCTGTCAGCGTACGGTAGTGCTGCTGGACGTAGGGCATGATGTCGTTCACAAAGTCTTCGGCGAACTCATCGCGCGTGGGGCGTGGCGCGCCCGGCGCCATGGGCGTCGTGGAAGTATGGCCCGCCGGCATCACCACGATCATGGGCTGCGCTTTCTTGGCCGCAATCAGGTTGTCCAGGATGAATCCGGCGCGGCCTACGGACGTCCACGAATCGTCGCAATCGCCGGAGCCGTGCAGCAGGTAGAAGGTCGGAAACTTGCCGGCTCCCAGCTCATATCCCGGCGGCGTGTAGACATGCATGCGCCGGAAACGCGCGAGCGCCGTCGAGTAGTACGTGACGGACGCCACCGCGCCATGCGGCACGTCGGCCGTATCCATGAACTCGGCGCCGGGCACGTAGACCAGGCTCCAGGAGTTGGTATTCGACTCGCTCACCGCGGGATTTCGCGGGTCCATGGTGGGGACGCCATCGACGATGAAGGTGTAGCGGTAAGCGCCGGGATCGATCGGCCCGACGGTTGCGGACCACACGCCGTCATCATCCTTCGTGAATGCCGGGCCTTCGCGCGGCAGGCCCTGGATGTCGCTGGCGCGCAGTCCGACGGTTTTGGCCTGGGGCGCCAGGATACGGAAGACGATGTGGCGGTCCGGCGAGACGTCGGGGGAGACGACGCGCATCGCCAATTGCTGGGCTGGTGAGGGAGCGGGCGGTGCGGTCTCGGACCTGGCGCCCTGCGCGCGTGCGATTCCGGAGGGGAGAGCGCAGGTCAAAACCGCGGCCACAAAGCATAGTGTTCGTTTCATTGTCGATTCTCCTTTTGAAGAGCGGGCGTACGGCAGCGCACGGCGCTGCCCCACTTACGGAACCTCCCAGCGTCCCGATTGCGCCGAGCGGAATAGCGCATCGATGACGGCCGTGTTGCGCATGGCGTCCTGAAGCGGCACCGGCACTTCTCCCTGGCCACGCACGGCTTGCGAGAACAGGTCGCCCTGAATGGTGTACTGGTCGCAGACCGGAAACGTTTCGGTTTGAATGCCTGCGCCGAACAAGTCGGAGCCGTCGTCCACGAAGATGCGGCAGGGCCGGTCCGGCGGCGCGTTGAAGGGAATTTCGATCTCGATGCGGCCGCGCGTTCCGAAAATCTGCATACGCTGATAGGGAACCAGTTGGGTGGAGCAGGTGAAGACGGCCTGGCCGGAGGGAAAGTCGAGCATGCCCGAGGTCAGGCGGTCCGTATACATTTCCGGGTCGCGTTCCAACAGGGCCATGGCGCGGTGGGGTTCCTCTCCGAAGATGAAGCGGGAGGTGTTGATGGGATAGCATCCGATATCGAACAGGCCGCCGCCGCCCCACGCGCGTACATTGCGGATGTTGGCGGGATCGCGATTGAAGTAACTGAAGAAGCCCATGATGGCGCGCAGTTCGCCGATGCGGCCGGCGCGCACCAACTCGCGGGCGCGCAGCCATTGCGGATGCGTGCGCACCATGAAAGCCTCGCCCATTTTCACGCCCGTGCGGGACTGCGCGGCGAGCAATTCGCGGGCTTCGGCGGCGTCGAGGGCCAGCGGTTTTTCGCAAAGCACGTGCTTGCCGGCCTCGGCCGCCCGCACCGACCAGTGCACGTGCAGGTGATTGGGCAGCGGGTTGTAAACCGCTTCGATCTCCGGATCGGCCAGCAATTCCTCGTAGGAGCCGTAGGCTTTGGGGATGCCCAGGGCGGCGGCGGCCTGCTGGGCCTTCGCCAAGTCGCGCGAGGCGATGGCGGCGATCTCGCACCAGTCGCCGCGCTGCATGGCGGGTATGACTTTCTTTACGGCGATGTGGGCGGCGCCGAGGACGCCCCAACGGACTTTACGCATTTTGTTCTTTGCTCACAGGCTGAAGCCTGGGCCACCTCCACGATACAGCATTTCCGAGTGGATCATGCGATATTGGTCCTGATTGGCGGAGTCGCGACAACGCATCGTGGTGCTGGTGGGTTTGCCTGGATCGGGCAAATCGACGTGGTTGGAGCGGCAGGGGATCGTGGGGATCTCGTCGGACTGGATCCGGCAAGTGCTGGCGGACGATGCCACCGATCAGACGATACATCCGCGCGTCTTCCTGACGATGCGGTACCTGTTGCGTCACCGGCTGGCGATCGGGCGGCCGGTTTCCTACGTGGATGCGACGCATCTGACGCCCGAGGAGAGGCGGCCGTATATTCAGATCGGGCGATGGTACGGCTGCGACGTGGAAGCGGTGTACTTCGATGTGCCGCTGGAGCTTTGCCGGGAGCGGAATCTGCGGCGCGAGCGGGTGGTGCCGGATGACGCCTTGATGCGTATGGCGGGGAAGCTGGTGGCGCCGGAATTGGCCGAGGGGTTCGTGAAGGTCACGGTCGTACCGTGATTCGTCCGTGCCCCCGAACTCGCGGCAATCGCTGTGGAGGCCAAGCCTGGTAGACGCGCTTCTACACGAATTGGCCCCGATGCAAAGCTAGGGCGCGACATACACGGCCGCGCCGGTTGGACCGATCTCAACCCACAAACTGTTCTGTCCGGCGGCGGGAGCGGACATGATCAAGTTGAGTTGAGAAACGCCGGCCACCTCGTTGGCCGCGGCGCCAAGGAACGACACATTGGCCGGCAAACCGCCGACATAGACAGCCGGCGCGGTTTGCGGCTGCGCCAGCGGCGGGTGATTGACGGCGCCGTCAAGGCTCGCCGGGTTGGTCTGACCGAGGCCGGTCAGGAAAAGCGTCACCACCGATCCGGATTTGGCTGGATTGGATGGCGAATTCGCGGACCAGTCCTGGTTGGCGATCGCGACGATATCCACGTTTTGCGGAACGACTGAAACCGTGTAGGCGTTGGAGGTCTGCCCGTTGTACTGCACCTGGACTACGGCGGTCGCCAAGCCGGCCAGTTCGAACGGCGCTATGCACACTACCTGGCCGGCTTGCGCGGTGATCAGCGGCGCCGGCACGCCATTGAAAGTCACTTGCAGGCCGCCGATGGACGTCGCGAGTGTCCCCGAGCCGGTCAGCTTGGCGCCCGCTTGGTTTTGAGGACCGATGCCGCTGCCCAGAATCCTCACGATTTCGCCAGGCGCGACGGGCGAAGGCGCACGGCTCGCAGCCTGGACCAGCGGGCTGAGCTGGGTAATTTCGTCGATGGAGACGGGCGTGGCCTGGGATGGGGCGATCTCAGCGACGAGGGCCGCGTAGCTCCCCGTAGCGCCGGAGGCACTTACGTTTGCCAGACCTCCCGCATAATAAACCGCGGCGGAATCCGCCGTCACCGTCCCATAGGAATCGGTCACGGTGCCGGAGAGCAGGGCGGAACCCGCCGGGTTCAACTCGGCAAGAAAGCCCTTGCTCAAACCAGAGAGTTGCTGGGAAGTGAGCTGGCCCAGACCGCCAATCGGTTGGACTGCGGGGAAATCGGTGGATGCGTTGCTTCCCGCGAGCCAGATGTTCCCTGCCGCATCGAAGGAGATAGAGTCGGCCTCGCCCCGGCACGACCCGCCGAAAGTGGCCAGGAATATCGGCGGCGCCGCGGACAGCGTCATCTTCATGACGAATGGATTGTCGCCTTGGACCGGCGGGTTGGGTAGGGGCGGCCCAATGCCGATCGGGAGCGGCGGACAACCGGTACCGCCGGATGCTTGGGAAGCCCCAGCGGTCGGGGTAGCTTGCGTCGAGCCAGCCAGATACACATTGCCCGCGCCATCCAGCGTCAGCGCGTGCGCCGCGGTATAGTAGCCACCGCCCAAGAAGCTCGAATAGAGCAACTGATCTCCAGCGGGACTCAACTTAGCCACGAAGCCACTGGAGAAAGTATCGGGAAACGCGGCGGTCATAGCGTCCTTGGTAACTGGAAAATCGAGCGCGTAAGTCTCGCCTGAGACATAGGCCGCGCCGGAGAAATCGAGCGCCAGTCCGAGAGCGGAGTCACCGCAGGTGCCAGAAATATAGGTCGCGTAAACCAATGCCCCACTCGCGTTCAGCTTGGCCACGAAAGCGTGGTTTCCCTCGGAGGGCGCGATGCCGATGCCCAGGCGATTATCGGTCGGGCGGGTGCAGGGGCCCGGAATTGCGGATTGGTATGCGCCATTGGTGACCGCGAGACCGGTGGCGCCGCCCGCGACCACGGCGTTGCCGGCGCCATCGATGGCGATGGCATTAGGTAGCGCGCCGTTGAGCGCGGTGGAATAGAGCAAGGCGCTATCGTCGGCTCTCACTTTCATCACAAACCCGCTGCCCGGGTTGGCCCCCTGCATACCTGCGACATAGACGTCTCCCGCGGAGTCGATGGCCACGCTCGAAACCGTCCCGGTAACCAGATAAGTGGAATAGATCACCTGCGCGAGAGTAGCGTCGAATTTGGTTAGAAAGACCGTCTGGGGTACGCTGCCGCCCACTGCGTAAACCCGCGACGGGGCGGCGTAGAGCGACGAAACGTAGCCCGAAAAGACCGTGGACCAAGTCTGGCCACCGTCGGAGGTCTCAAGGACGTTGTTGTAAGTGGCCACGTAAACCCGCGACGGATTCGCGGGATCGATGGCCACCGAGATGGCCGGGAAAACGGCTACAAAAGTGGTTACATTAGCTACCGTCTGAAAGCTGGCGCCGCCATCCGTGCTTCTTCGGATATCCAGACCACCGTCGACAAGCCAGATGGTATCGGAGTTGGTAGGATCCACTGACATAGCGGTTGGTCCCCAGGCGAAATAGTTATTCGCGCCCGGCGTCCAGGTGGAGCCGCCGTCGGTGCTCTTAAAGATGGGGCCGAACGGCGGAGGGCCGCTGGCGTAGATCACATTTGGCTGGGAAGGCGACAGGGCGAATGCGGATGCCGAACTGTAAGTATTGGGAATCGTGAGCGGCTGCCAGGTTTGGGCGCCATCGGTACTGCGATAGATGGTGTAGCCGGCCCACGCGTACAGCGTAGTGGGCGTCTGCGGGTTTATGGCGATTTGCGAAATCGAGACAACTGCCTGGGGCAAGGACGCACCAGCCGTCCGCCAATTGACGCCGCCGTTGGAACTCTTGTAAAAAGCTCCGCCTTCGAGGAGAGCATACGCGTTCGAGGGATTGACCGGGTCGACAGCCAGCGCCGCGGCGAACGGCAGCACATCGGCCGCGGCTGTCCAGGTGGCGCCCTGGTCGGTACTGCGGAAGATGCCGCTGGTAGTGCTGGCGATGACCAATTTGCCGTCGCTGGATGCGGCCACCGCGGATACGCTGCTCGCGGGGAGCCCGGCGCTGGCGAATTGAGATCCGCCGACGCTGACTTCAAGAGCGCCTTGCGGCGGTTGCGTCTCCAGTGCGTTCGTGGTTGGAAAATTCGCCGAAGTGGTGTCACCCGCTACATAGACAAAGCCATTGCCATCGGTGGCGATCGCGGTAGCTTGATCGCTCCCGTCGCCGGATAGCACTTGACGATTAATTAGCCCTTGGCCGAAGGTGAGACTGACGCAGGATAGCAACTGTAGGAAAACGCCGAAAAACGTGCGCATGGCAGGGTCGCTCCTGGTGTAAGTCTAGCGCGAAGCGGGTTGGAGGACTTTGTTTTGGCCGGTTTTGGCCGCCGACCGGTACTAGAGGGCAGCGCACGGCGCCGCCCTACTTACTTCAGTTTTCCGGCGACGAAGAGGACTGACTTTTCCAGCGCGTCCAGGGCCGAGTCGAACAGGGCCTCGCCTTGCGGCAGGTCGGGACGCTTCTGGCCCTGCGGTCCGAGGCAGAAGTCGTGATAACCACCCTCGTAAATATCCAGACGAACGGATTTGCCGGCTGCCGCGAGGGCATCGTGCAGCATGATGGCTACGGGCATCAGGCGGTCGGCGGTGCCCACCAGTATCAGGACCGGCGTGCGGATCGGCTCGATGTTTTTACGGGAGATTTCGGGGTCGGGCTTCAGGTTCTTGAAAGCATCCGGGTTCGGGGGCGAGCCCGGCGGCGGCAACTGGATGCCGAGAAACCACATCACCGCGGGCGCGCCCACGATGGCGGCATGCGCGGGGACCCTGGAAACAGGTTCATAACCAGATTGCCGCCGAGGCTGACGCCGTATAGGTTGATGCGGTCGGAATCGACGTAAGGCAGCGCTTTGACGTAATCGATGACGGCCAGGCCGTCGTCGATCGAGGTGACCATGCCGTTGGTGGAAGGCGCGGACATCAGATTCATGTTGCCGCCGCGATAGTCGGCCACCGCCACGACGTAGCCTTCCTGCAGGAAGCGCTCCCACACCGGACCGCCCCAGTCGCCGCGCGACCAGCCGGCGAGTTGTTCCATGCCGCGGCCGCCTGGCGCGCCGTGGAAGATAACGATCGCGGGATAGCGCCCGCTGCCCTTGGGCTTGCGAATGGTAGCCGCGATGTAGAGGCCGTCCTTGGATTTGATGTAGGTCGGTTGGACCGGTGAGTCAGCCTCGCTGACTACGTGTATGTACTTTTCGTGGGGGAGTGCCACGGTGCTGCCGGGGTTGTGATGGATTTCCGCGGCGGCGAAGGCCGGGAAGATCAGGCAGAGGAGTGCTGGACGCATGGTTTTACGATAGCAAGAGAGCGGCTAAAGCAGGGCTAACTAAATAGGAGGGCGGGCAAGGGCGGGCAGCGGGCCTGCGAGGCCCGCGCAGGCTGCGAGCCTGCCCCACTACATGATGAAGGGGGCGAGTCTTTGGCGCAACGACTCGGGAATTTCGACGTCCATCTCGCACGTATCGCCGTCATAGCGCGTCTCGAGAACGCGGCCGAGATCGTGCAGCATCGAGATGCGCGCGCCTTCGCTCAACGGCAGACGCAGGCTCACACGGACGATGGGATCGAAGGGCAACACCTCGTCGATAGCGGTTAGCAGGTGGTCGATCCCGTGCCCGGTGAGAGCCGAGATGGCGACAGCGCGCGCGGGGTGGGCGCCCAGCAGGCGCTGCCGGTAGGCTTCGACATCCATTTCGGCTTCGGGCAGACGATCCACCTTGTTCAGCACCAACAATTGGGGAATGGCGGCGGCATCGATTTCAGCCAGCACCTTGAGCACATGCCCGGTCTGCGCGGTCGCGTGTGGCGCGGAGACATCCACCACATGCAGGATCAAGGTGGCGTCGGTGACTTCTTCGAGAGTGGCGCGGAAGGCTTTCACCAGTGTGGTCGGCAGGTTGCCGATGAAACCCACCGTATCGCTGACCAGCACGCGGCGGCGCGAGGGCAGCGTCACGGGACGCACCGTAGGGTCGAGGGTGGCGAACATGCGGGCATCGGCCAGCACGGCGGCTTGGGCGAGGCGATTGAAGAGCGTGGATTTTCCGGCGTTGGTGTAGCCGACCAGCGCGATGGTCGGCAACGGCACGGCTTGCCGTTTGCGACGGTGCAGCGCGCGTCCGGCGCGCACGTTCTCCAGATCCTCCTCGATTTTCTTGATGCGGCGGTGGATGCGCCGGCGATCGGTCTCCAGTTGGGTTTCCCCAGGGCCGCGCGTGCCGATTCCGCCGCCCAGCCGGGACATCTCGACGCCGTGGCCGGCGAGGCGGGGCAACATATAATTCAACTGCGCGAGTTCCACCTGCAGGCGGCCTTCACGCGTGCGCGCGCGCCGGGCGAAGATATCCAGGATGAGCTGCGTGCGGTCGATGACGCGGCGCGCCAACTCTTTCTCCAGGTTGCGCTGCTGCGTGGGCGTCAGATCGTGGTCGAAGATCACCAAGCCGGCATCCATGGATTGGCTCAATTGCGCCAGCTCTTGCACTTTGCCCGTACCGATGAGGGTGGCAGCTTCGGGTGCGGCGCGGGACTGGATGACGCGGCCGGCGATGACGGCTCCCGCGCTGGCGGCCAACTCCGCGAGCTCTTCCAGGGAATCCGCTGCGTGGGCCGGTCCGAAAGGCACTCCGGCCCGGCGGCTCTTCCAATCCACCCCGACCAGGATCGCCCGTTCGAGCGGCGTTTGTGGGGTGGTGGAAATCTAGGCCTCCGTCGATTCCGCTTGCGCCACGGGGTTGGATGCCGGCGCGGCGGCCGCGGACACCTGCGTGCCGGTCTGGGAGCTGGCGGCGTAAGAATGGGCTGTTTTCAACGTCACCACGGTGGAGATGGCGTGCTTGAAGATCAACTGCTCCTGATTATTGGTTTCCAAAACCAGGGAATACTTGTCGAAACTCTTAATGCGGCCGGAGAGTTTCACCCCACTCATTAAATAGATGGTGAGGACAATTTTGTCCTTGCGCGCGTTGTTTAAAAAGCTATCTTGAATGTTCTGCGCTGGTTTATCCATGGTTCCCCCAGAGTTGTTCGGGGCCAAGCGGCACACTCCGAATTGGCAACCATATTGTACACCGAACGGAGGGCCGGGCGGGCGGATACGGACCCGCAGGTTCGCCCCACTCTATTTCTGGTAATCTTAAGGGCATAACAGCGCGCAACCATAGCATCCGTATAGCTCGAACCTCGCTGGTTCTTCTGCTGGTGTGCCTGACGCTGCTGGGGCAGTCGTTCGCCTTGGCGTCCCAGCAAGAATCGCACCATGCGTCCGACCATTGCTGCCTGCTGTGTCACGTGGGGCCGCTGCCGTTCCTTCAGGTTACCGTAGCGGCGGCCGTGACGCCGGTTTTTCGCGTCGCCTGGCTGGCCCCCACCCCGGAATTCGAGACTGCCTACCAAGTCCTGTTGTCTGCAAGCTCCTCGCGCGGGCCTCCGGCCGCGTAGATCGTCCCACTTGTCGATCCGGGTTTCTAAAAGAGGAGAAGAGTATCGCCATGCAGACAGCATCGTCGGGCATTGGCATGCGGCTTTTGCCATTCGCCGCATGTGCCCCCGCCACTCTATTGGCGGCGTTGGGGCTATCCCAGTTGGCTTGCGGATCGAAAAAGGCCGAAAGCAAGCCAGGGCCGGAATCGAGCGTACAGCCCGGCCTTTTCACGGTGCCGCCGGATCAACTAGCTCATCTGAAAATAACGCAGGTGGCCAAAACCTCCTGGGGAGTGGCAATCCACACCACCGGCACAGTGGATTGGGACCAGGACCACACTACGCAGGCCATCACGCAGGTAAACGGGCCGATCACCAGGATTCTGGTGGACATCGGCACGCCGGTGAAGAAGGACGAGCCGCTGCTTTACGTCTCCAGTCCGGACGTGGCCAACGCCATCGCGGCGTATCGCAAGGCGCGCAACCGCGAGCAATTCAACAAGCGCATCGTCGATCGCATGAAGGAAATGCTGGATCACGGGGTGGTGGCCATGAAGGACTACGAGAGCAGCGTGGCGGACTACAACGACGCGACTACCGACGTCCAGAACAGCCTGCAGCCGCTGCGCATCTTCGGCATCACCGCGCAGGAGATCGACCAGGCCGAAAAGCAGGGAACCGCCATTAGCACTGAACTGGCTGTGCGGTCTCCCATCTCAGGGGCGATCGTGCAAAAGCTGATTTCGCCCGGCATGCTGATCGAAGCGGGACAGACGGTCTGTTTCCAGATCAGCGACGTTGCCACGGTGTGGGTGCAAGGCCACATTTTCGATCGCGACCTCCAGTCGGTAAAGAATGGCGATGCGGTGGAGGAGACCAATCCGTCGTTCAACCGAAGCTTTCACGGCGCCATTTCCTACATTGGGTCGTTCGTGGATCCAAGCACCCGCACTACATCGGTACGCATCGTCACCGGTAATCCCGCCGGCCTGCTGAAAAAAGATATGTTCGTGGACGCGGTCATCCATACCAGCCGGCGCGACAACATTCTGGTAGTGCCGGTGGCGGCCGTGTTGCGCGACGACAAGAACGAACCGATCGTGTACGTGCAGGCGCAACCCGGCAAATTCGCGCAGCGTTCCGTCACCATCGGGCCGCAGCAGAACGGCTTGGTGGAAATATCGAGCGGCTTGCGGGAAGGCGAGAACGTGGTGGCCGACGGCAGCCTGTTCCTGCAGTTCGCCAACGCGATTCAATAGGACGCCCACATCATGATCGCGAAACTAGTCTCCTTCGCCCTGCGGCAGCGATTTCTGATTGTCATCGCATCGCTCGCCCTAATGGTCTGGGGCGCCATTTCTTTTCAGAAGCTGCCGATCGACGCCTACCCGGATCTGTCGCCGCCGCACGTGGAGATCATCACGCAGTGGCCCGGCCACGCCGCCGAGGAAGTGGAACGGCTGGTCAGCATTCCGATTGAAATCGAGATGAACGGCATTCCGCGGCTGGAAGCGCTGCGCTCGATTTCGCTGTACGGACTCTCCGCCATCGAGATGAATTTCGAATACGGCGCCGATCCGTATTTCGTGCGCGAGCAGGCCTTTGAGCGCATGGCCAACGCCGAAGTGCCGGACGGACTGCAGCCCACCATCTCACCGCTATTCAGCCCCAGCGGCCTGATCTACCGCTATGTTTTGCAGAGTCCGGATCGCTCGCCGCAGGACCTGAAGGTGATCGAGGATTGGGTTTTGGAGCGGCATTACCGCTCCATACAGGGGGTGGCGGACGATTCGGGTTTTGGCGGCACCACTATGCAATATCAGGTGCTGCTCGATCCGAACAAACTCTTCGCCTACGGCGTGACGGTTCCGCAGGTGACGCTGCAACTGGGCAACAACAATGCCAACGCGGGCGGCGGATTCTATTCGCAGGGCGGGCAATTCTATTACATCCGGGGCTTGGGGCTGGTGCGCGATACGGCGGACATCGGCAACATCGTGCTGCAGGAGAAGAACGGGACGCCGGTTTATGTGAAAGACATCGCCAAGGTGGAGATCGGCCACGCGCCGCGGCTTGGCCAGTTCGGATACATGCAGCAGGACGAGGCGGTGGAGGGAGTCATCCTGATGCGCGTCGGCGAGCAGGCGCAAGTGATCCTGCGGCGCGTGGAAGCCATGACCAAAGAGCTCAACGAACACGTCTTGCCGCCGGATGTGAAGGTAGTGCCGTATTACGACCGGCAGGGCCTGATCGAAGAGACCACCAAAACGGTGGAAGACAACCTGCTGCGCGGCATGCTGCTGGTGCTGGTGATCCTGGGGCTGTTCCTTTTCAGCGTGCGCACGGCGTTGATCGTCGCGGTGACCATTCCATTTGCGCTGATGTTTTCGTTCATCTGTTTGGACTGGCGGCACATTCCGGCGAACCTGTTGTCGATCGGCGCCATCGATTTCGGCATCATCGTGGACGGCTCGGTGGTGATGGTGGAGAATATTTTCCGCGAGTTGGCGGCGCGCCGTCCGCTGGATAACGCCTTAGAACCCTACGGCCTCATCGAAACCATCCGGGCGGCGGCGCACGATGTGGAGCGTCCGATCTTTTATGCGATTGCGGTGATTATCGCGGGGTATCTGCCGATTTATGTGCTCACGGGGCCGTCGGGCCGGCTGTTCCAGCCCATGGCCGACACCATGTCGTTCGCGCTGTTAGGCGCGCTGCTTTGTACTTTGACCCTGCTGCCGGTGCTGTGCTCCTTCGTTCTGAAGAAGCACGTGCACGAGCCGCGCGCGCGGCTCTACGAGGCGATTCGCGGTTTGTATGGGCGCATGCTGGGCTGGTGCCTGCGCAACCGGGCGATCACGGTGGCGTTGATTCTGGCGATCTTCGCCGCATCGCTGCTGTTGATTCCAGGGATCGGCGGCGAGTTCATGCCGCACCTGGACGAGGGCGCGCTGTGGGTGCGCGCGACCACTCCTTATACGATTTCCTTCGAAGAAGCTTCCAAACTCTCGCCACAGATTCGAAATATCCTGCGCAGCTTTCCGCAGGTGACCACCGTGGCCAACGAACTGGGACGGCCCGACGACGGCACGGATACGACGGGCTTCTTCAACAACGAGTTCTATGTGGGTCTGAAACCGTACAACGACAACGCATGGAGCGGCGGCATCCATACCAAGGCCGAGTTGACCAAAGCTATCCAGCAAAAGCTGTCGGCGTTTCCCGGCGTCATCTTTAACTACACGCAACCGGCCGAGGACGCGGTGGACGAAGCCGAGACCGGGCTGAAGAGTTCGCTGGCCGTGAAGATCTTCGGTCCGGACCTGGCAACGCTGGAGGACAAGGCCGTGCAGGTGAAGAATGCGATTGCCAAAGTGCGGGGCATCACCGGGATCACGGTGGTGCGGGAACTCGGCCAACCCACGCTGATCATTACTCCGGACCGCGCCAAGCTGGCGCGCTATGGCCTGAATGTGAGCGACGTAAACACCATGGTGGGCACCGCCATGGGCGGCACGGCGGCCACGCAGGTGATTCAAGGGGAGCGCCAGTTCGACCTGGTGGTGCGTATGCAGGAGCCATTTCGCAGCGATGAGAACGCCATCAAGAACCTGCTGATTGCCACGCCCGACGGGCAATATCTGCCGCTCAGCCAATTCTGCGACATCAAGGTGGAAAGCGGCGCGTCCTTTATTTATCGCGAGTCGAACTCCCGGTTCATCGGCGTGCAATTCAGCGTGGAGGGCCGCGATCTGGCCAGCGCCGTAGGCGAAGCCCGGCAAAAAGTAGCCGCGGCCGTGAAGCTTCCCATCGGCTACCAATTCGATTGGGGCGGGGAGTACAAGGAATACCTGGCATCGCTGGATCAAATGAAAATCATTGGGCCCTTGACCGTGTTGTTGATTCTGCTGATCCTGTTCGCGCTGTACGGAAATCTGAAATTCCCGCTCATCATTTTCTTCAGCGTGCTGGTGACGGAGCCGGTGGGCGGACTGCTGGCGCTGCGGATTACGCACACGAATTTCAGCGTTTCGTCGATGCTCGGGTTCGTGGCGTTGATGGGTGTCGCGGTGCAGACCAGCGTAATTCTGTATTCGTTCATCAACAAGCTGCGGCTGGAAGGAAGAGACATCCCGACGGCTACGCTGGAGGCCTCGCTGCTGCGGCTGCGCCCCATCATGATGACGGCCCTGGTGGCCTGTTTCGGCCTGCTGCCGGCGGCCATGTCGACGGGCATCGGCAGCGATTCGCAGAAACCGTTTGCCATCGTGATCGTGGCCGGGCTGGCGTCCCGGCTGTTTTTGTCGATTTTCCTGGCGCCGGTGTTGTATGCGCTGGCGGCGCGGGAGGGCGATATCCTTCAGGTTTGACCCCGGGGATTTGATGGAGCGAAAATGCGGCGATTAATCCGGTATCTACAAGTCGGGCTGGCGGGAGTGTTTCTGTGCCATGGGTCATTCGCGCAGACCTCCGCGCAGATCACTCTGACGTGGCAACAGGTGAAGGACAAGTTCGAAGCGGACAACCCCAACCTGCGCGCGGGCGTGCTGAATATCCAGGAATCCAAGGCGGAGGAGATCACCGCGTATTTGCGGCCGAACCCGAACCTGACGGCGGGCCTCGACCAGTTGCAGCCCTTCAACACCAATCCCTATCGTCCGTTTGCCTACGCTTTCCCGTTGGTGGCGTTCGACTATTTGCACGAACGGCAGCACAAGCGCGAACTGCGCCTCGAGAGCGCGCAGAAGGGCACCGCCATCGCGGAAGCGCAGCAACTGGACCTCGAGCGTACGCTGCTATTCAGTCTGCGCAGCGCCTTTGTACAAACCTTGCAGGCCAAGGCTCTGCTGGCGAATGCGCAGGAGAACCTGGATTACTTCAACAAGCAGCTCACCATCAACCGCGTGCGGTACAAAGCCGGCGACATCGCGCGTGTGGATCTCGACCGCCTGGTGTTGCAGCGCGCGCAGTACGAATCCGACTATCAGACCGCGCTGGTGAATGCGAGAACCGCGAAGATCACGCTGTCGATGCTGCTGAACGACCGCACGCCGGTGGATCGACTCGACGTGGCGGGGCCGTTCGAATTTCACGAGCGGACCATGCCGCTCGATGAGTTTCACGCCGCGGCGCTGGAGGCCAGGCCGGATCTGAAGGCGGCGGTCGAGACCGTGGACAAAGCCCGGACCGATCACAAACTGGCCGTGTCGAACGGCTCCACGGATCCCACGTTCGGCATGGATCTGGGGCGCAACCCTCCCATTACGATTTATATTGGATTTAGCGTTAATATTCCGTTGCGCATATTCGACAAGAACCAGGGGGAGAAGCTGCGTACGGAGATCGACATTACGCATGCGCAGCGGCAAAAGGATGCCGCGGAAGCGCAAGTTTTCAGCGACGTCGATTCGGCGTACTTCACGGTGGTCAGCTCGGTGAATCTGTTGCTGCCCTACAAAGGCACGGACGGTTATCTGGAAACCGCCACGCGGATCCGGGATTCCATGTCGTTCGCCTACCAGCGCGGCCAGGCGTCGCTGCTGGACTATCTGGATGCGCAGCGGGATTACCGCGCCACGCAGGTAGCTTATATCAACCTGGTGGGGTCGTATTTGAGCGCGGCAAGTCAATTGAATACGGCGGTAGGCCGCGAGGTTATCCAGTAGCAGACGGAAGGCAGAAGGCAGAATCCCTAATCTAATTCGACTTCTCTACCAGCTCGCGCACCGAGATACGGTTTTCGAGAATCAGACGGCGGACTTCAGCCGGCGTCAGTTTGGCCAGGCGACGCACTTCGCGGCGTTTGCGGAGCATGCGCGGCAGGAGGTTTAGAGCGGCCAGATCCGCGCGGAGAATAGTCCATGCCAGACGCAGTTTGTTGGCGAAGCCTGGGAAGCGCGCCATCTCCCCTTTCCCGCCGGCCGCCGCCGCCGCGCCACTGGCGAGGCGCAGCGCGAAGTAATACGGGTTCAGCAGCAACAAGCTCCAGGGAAGTAGCTTGGCGGCCAGCAGGACGCGGTTGCGCTCGATCAGAAAAATGCGTTTGAGCGATCCCGCATCCAGGCTGGCGCCGCGATGGTGGCGCACCACCGCGCCGGGCATGTATAGGCAGCGCCAACCGGCGATGCGCGCGCGCAAGCCGAGTTCCGCGTCGTCGGCGAACATGAAGAAGTCTTCGTCGAATCCGCCGATCGTATCCAGCATGGCCTTGCGATACATAGCGGCCGCGCCGTCCGGCCACAGGCACTCTGGGAGGCCGTCGTATTGGCCGGCATCGATCTCGCCGGTGCCGCGCCCGCGGTTCTGGCCATCGGGATAGATCAGATGCCCAACTTTATCAATGCGGTCCCGGCTGACCATGCCGCGGGGATCTTCCCAGACCAGCACTTTGGCGGCGGCCATGCCGACGTCCGGCGCCGCGTCGAAGGCGCGCCGCAGGTTGGCCAGAAAGTCCGGCGCGGCCTCCGCATCGTTGTTCAGCAGCGCGATGAACTGTCCGCGGGCGGCGGCGAAGGCCTGGTTGTTAGCGGCGCAAAAGCCCAAATTGGCCGAGTTGGCGATCACGCGCACGCCGAATTCCGCGCGCGCCATTTCGGCCGAGCCATCGCGCGATCCGTTGTCCACTACGATCACCTCAAAGTGGGCGCCGCGCTGGGCGGCGAGCGAAGTCAGGCACGCCCGCAGATACTCGCGCCGGTTCCAATTGACCACGGCCACCGAGATATCGGGCGGCGGTTCACTCATGCTGCCATGGTAGCCCACCGGTTCGGGGAACAGGCGTCCCCATGCGCGGGGACGTGGCCCGCACGCGTGTGTGCGCCACGTGCGCGCGGCCGGCAAGCCGGTTTCACGGCTGGCGCCCGCTGCAATACCCGCTCCCGCAGGCGCGCCAGCGCCCGGCAGAGGCGCACGTTCAGAACCGTCTTGCTGATTCCCCGTTCGCGGGCCATCTCCCACCGGTCGCGCTCTTCGTAGTACATCTCCACGATCAGCCTGCGGTCCGCTTCGGACAACCTCATCACTTCCCGCCACAACTGCGCTCTCCGCTCGTTTTCCACCAGGATCTTGTCGAGATGCGGCTGCCGGTCGGGCGGCTCCATACCGTCGCCGGGCAAGGGTTCGGCGGCGCCTGCCTTGCGGCGGCTTTCCTGTGCCACCCGGTCGCAGACCCCACGTACCAACCAGCCGAAGTGCTCCGGCTCGCGCACGCGTCCGCCGTCCACCAGGCAGAAGACCCGGTAGAAGGTTTCATTGCGAATGTCTTCGATGGCGCCGTGGTCTCGAAGCTTGTAGCGCAGCCTGGCTTCCAGCACGGGCGATAGTGAGGAGACCAGGAACGTGCACGTGTCCGGGTCGCGCTGTTTTAATCTGGTCAGGAACTCGGAGTCGAAGTTCATGCGCGCTCCTTTTCCGTCCGAGCGTCAACAGTTCCGCGGGGAGCCTTGGTGTAGCAGCGGGATATGTACCATTTGCCTATGCGATCGGCAGTGCGCTTCACGGCCCGCCGGGGCTGCGCGCATGTGCGCCGCAGTGGGGACACACGACACCTTACATCCGTATTCATGACAGACATCTCCTTGGCCCGATCGACAGTCAGTCGGAAGTGGCAGGTGGCGCCGCGCCGCCCGCCTGGTATTAGGTTGCCGTCTGCACTTGTCGTCTCGCCGGGTTTCAAGTAATAAATCGAAACCGGCGGCGAAATCCCTTCGTCGGCAGATTTGAGAAGCGGCTATTGCGTATCGGCGGTCGGGTATCTCTCGCGACGAGGACGCGGCTCGGAAGTCAGGCGGAGAGCCGATGGCTGAAAGCCGAGCGCTTGCATAGAGGGATTGTGTCCGGCACACTTGACGTGTTAACATCTCCTGCACTGACAAGAGACTATAGCGAACTCACCGGGGAAGAGTTGCTGTGCGTGTGCGCCGACTTGCGCGATGCCGCCGCTTGGGACGAGTGCGTCCGCCGCTTCCACCCTGTAATATACACAACCGTGCTGCGTACCGGCCAGCGGTACGCGCAGTTTCACCGCGGCCTGTGCGACGATCTGGAGCAGGAAACCTACCTTAGACTCAGCGTGAACAATGCCAAAGCGCTGCGTGCGTTTGTGCCGCGTCATCCTGGATCGGCGTTCGGTTATGTGCAGGTGATCGCCATCCGAGTGACTCATGACTACTGTAAAAGGAGAGACTTCCGACAAACCGAGGAACTGCCGGCGGACCGGCCGGATACCGCGGCGCCGGATAAAGAGGACTGGCTGGCGCTCAAGGCGTGCATCGGCGACCTGCTGCGGAAACATGCCAGCGTGAGAGATCGCCAGATCTTCTGGTTGCACCACCAGCAGGGGATGACAGCCAAGGAAATCGCCGCACTGGCCGACATAGGGCTTAGTATCAAGGGCGTAGAGAGCGTATTAGTACGCCTAAAACGTTTGATACAGGAAAATTGTTGAGCGGGACAAAAGGGATTAGCCGGTTTGTGTCGTTGTCTAGGATGAACATGAATTCCGGGGAAGCCGGCAGCCAAGACCGGGGAGAACTCCCGCCCGAGCGGAAAGCCACGGGAACGCTTACTCTGGAAGCGGTGACCGAAGCTCCGTGGGCGCCGCCCGCCGGGGAAGATTCGCCGGAAGACCTGCTGCGCCGATGCGCCCATATGGACGACGCTCAAGCCTGGGAGAATTTCCTGATCCGGTTCAATCCTCTGATCGAGGCAACCGTTGCGCGCATCGTCCGGCGGTATGGATTCGATGGCCCCGGCCTGCGCGACGATCTGGTGCAAGAGGTTTACGTTAAACTCTGCGCGAACCGGGCAAAAGTGCTGCGCGAATTCAAGCCCCGGTATCCAGGGGCCGTCTTCGGCTATATACGCGTGATTGCGGCCAATGTGGTGCACGACTACTTCAAGTCGAAGGGCGGCAAGTATCCGCCGGATCCTTCCCCTTTGCCGGCTAACCTGGCGGCGCCCGACGAGACGGAATGGCGGCTGTTGGTGCGGGAGATCGAGGATGTGCTGCGGAACGCGTCCGTTAGCGCGCGGGATCGGCAGATCTTCTGGCTTTACTACCGGCAGGGGATGTCGGCGAAGGAGATTGCCGCGATTTCCCTTCTCAAACTGACCCATAAGGGCGTGGAGAGCGTGATCGTACGGTTGAAGGAACTGATTCGGCGGGCTTTCGAGGACGACAAAAGGCAATAGGGCGGAAGGGTCGTTTCTTAGGATGAGTATGAATATTGGGGATAGAAACGGCGGGGACCCGATTGAACGGCTGCAGGCTGGGGCGCTGGCACACCGGAGGCCGCAAAAGACGCGAGGTTGTCCCGACGAAGACCGGCTACGGTTGCTGCTGCCCGGACAGGTGGAACCCGAGGAAGCCGAGGAACTGCTGGCGCATGCCGCTGAATGCGATTGGTGCGGCACGGTGCTGCGGGAAGCCGCGCGGGATCTGAACGATCCACCTACGGGTGAGGAAGAGGAACTGGCCGGCAAGGCGCGGTTGGCCGATCCGCGCGCCCGCCGCGGGTTGGTGGAACGCATCGTCCCGCGCCAGCGGCCCGATCCGGATCCCAAGCCATGGTTTCCGATTTTGCGTTGGTGGCCGGCAGCGGGATTGGCGGCGGCGGCGCTGGCAGGGGTAGTCGGCTACCCGCTTTGGGCGCACAGCGCCGCACACACCCAGCGGCTGCTGGCGCAGGCCTATACGGAGCGTCGCCAGATGGAAATGCGGCTGCCGGACGCCGCATGGGGCCATGCGCAAACGCAACTGGGCGCGGAGACATCCAGCTTCAACGAGCCGCCGGAACTGCTGGATGCGAAGATCAACATCAAGCGTGGTATCGCGGCGCATCCGAAGGACCCCAAGTGGTTGCAGCTCGAGGGAAGGGCGGAACTTCTGGGAGGCAAAGAAGACGCTGCCATCGCCGAACTGGAGCTGGCGCACGCGCTGCGGCCCGGCGACGCTTCCATCCTTTTGGATTTGGGTACGGCTCTTTTCCAGAAATCCGAGAAGACCGACGATGCGAAGCTGCGTGCCGAAGCCTTCGAGCGGCTCTCGGAGGGGTGCCGGCTGAAGCCCGGCGATGCCGAGCTCCTTTTCAACCGGGCCCTGGCTGCCCAGCGCATGTCCAACTTTCACGAAGCGTTGGATGACTGGCAAGCATATTTGCAAATCGATTCCACCAGCGGCTGGGTGCCGGAAGCCCGCAAGTACCGGGACGAAGTAAAAAAAAACTTGATCGGCAGCGCGCCTACACCGCCGCCACAACCCCAGACGCACTGATCGCGGAGCTGATGAGCGGCGTGGCGTGGGGCGCGTTAAAGGCCCCCGACGAAGAGTACCTGAAGGTCGCCGTGACGCGTTTGTTGCCGCAGTACTACGGCGCGCCAGCGGCCGCCGGCACGGAGAGGGTTCTGCGGCAAATGGCGGACGCGTTCATGACCCGGCACCGCGATTCCTGGCTGCGGGATACGCTCAAAACTCCGCGCACAGCGCGTGCGGCCGAAGCCTTCGCGGCGTTGGGTCGCGCCGCTCAGCTTGACGCAGCCGGCGATTATGTACACGCCAGTCCGGAGGCGCGGGACGCGCTGCGGCGGTTCCGGTCTTTGGGGAGCGAGGCTGGGGCGTTGCGCGCCGAGTTCGAATACGTGTACTCTCTTCAGGTGCGCGGGTTATACGGCGAATGCAACGTTGCGGCGGAGCCGCTGCTCGGTGAGGTGAAGCCGCGTCCCTATCCTTGGCTCGTGGCCGGGACCCTCACCGTGTCCGGGGTTTGCCTGGAACGCTCCGCCGATTTTGAGCGCTCGGCGGTGAGATGGCGGGATGCGCAGGGGGTCGCGGAAAAGTCCGGCTACCCGATGCTGCGGCTGCGCGTGCTGGGGTTTACGGCGGTTCGCCTGCGGCGGATTGGGAACACCGCGCAGGCGTGGCGCGAGGACACCCACGGCTTGGAGCTTTATTGGGGCGGAAACTATCCGCTCAACCGTGCCCAGCAGTTCTATGTGGACCTGAGCTTTCTGGCCGAAGACACGAAATTGGCGAATACCTGCGCCGCCGTATCCCGTGAAAACGAAGAGATCACCGCCGCCTTGAAGCTAACCGCTCTTCACGCCGGCGCGCTGCAGCGCCGCGCCCTATGCGAGATCGCCGCTGGCTTCCCGGATCGTGCGGCGGCCCCCTTGCGCGAGGCTGCCCGCTTAGCTTCCACGTTCCCGGCCGAGCAGCGCCTGATCTACACGCGCAACACCGAAATGGATATGGCCGCCCTGGAGGCCAGCCGGGGCGAATTGGATCGGCCGTTCGAGCGCCTCATCCGGATTGCGCCCCCAGCCGAAGGCGCCGATGAGTTGCGGAAGCTTATGTTCAATTCGGAGCTGGGACGATTGCGGCTCCGCAAGGGGCAGTATGCGGAAGCCCGGGAACTGCTGCAAAGCGCTTTCTCGATCGGCGAGAGGAGCCGGGACCTCGCTCGCGAAGACGAGCGCCCCCTCTGGATGCTTACCATGGCCAACACGGCTCGCGCACTCGTGGAATGCGAGGTCCGGACCGGATCCGACCCGCAAAGTTCCTGGGCACTTTGGGCACGATACCGCAACGCGTTATTCGATCCGAAGACCTCCTTCAGCATTGACCCGCCCGTCGTTACTCCAGGGGAGGCCGTATTGTCCTTCGTGGAGTTGCCTTCCGGACTGGGTGTCTGGTTGCGAACAAACCAGAAACTTTCCTTCCGCAGGGTGGTTGCGGCGGTGAAAGATGTCCGCGAAGCCGCCGGCCGGCTGACGCGCGGCTGCGCTACCGAGGACTCTCCGGAAGCGGTGCTGCGAGCCGATGCCCGCGAGTTATCGCAATGGCTGCTGGGCCCTTGGGATCGCGAGTTGGACGGCCTGCGTACAATTGCGATCGAGACCGACGATCCGGTTTCGGCCCTTCCGTGGCCTGCTTTGGTGCGATCCAACGAGCATTACTGGACGGAAGATTTTGCGATTGAGGTTCGCGTTAGGGCCGGCTCGGTTGTGGAGTCCGATGCGCGCCTGGACTCGCTGCAAGGAGCTTTGGCCGTAGGGGCGCCGGCGATTGGCGCGGACATGAACTTGCCGCCGTTGCCCGAAGCCCGAAAGGAAGCGGAAAAGGTTTTTTCCCTCATTCCTCGATCTATACTGTTGGAGGGGCAAAATGCGACCTTGCCTCGGGTGCGTGCGGCCTTGAGATCCGCCCAACTATTCCACTTCGCGGGACACGGCTATGGTGGCGAAGGAGGCGGTCTGATTTTGACGGGCACGGCCGGTGGCGCGGCGATGCTGCGGGCAGCCGATATTCAGAACCTGGATCTCTCGCGGTGTCCGCTGGCGGTGCTCTCCGGGTGCTCCACGGGGTCCGGGGAGCTGCGCGGACCGGGCGATCCGCGGAGCTTGGTGCGGGCGTTCCTGCGGGCCGGGGTACGCGAGGTAGTGGCCAGCTATTGGGACCTCAGCTCGCCGGGCACCAGCAAGTTGATGCAAGAGTTTTATCGGGCGTTGTTGGACCGGAAGCCCGCTGCCGAGTCCCTGCGGCAAGCCCGCGCGGCCCTTCGCAGCGGCGGCATCTACACGCACCCGTACTATTGGGCGGGGCTGGAAGTGTTTCAATAGCAATCGAAAATGTGCAAACCAAAAGGAGGCAGTTATGGCAGAAGCAACGAGCGCTTCGCGCGGCGGAACGCTTAATATCGTCTTTCACGGCACCTGCGCCTATCTGTTGGATGGAACCATCAGGGCCATTATTCCGGATGTCGCCAATTACACCATAGTGGCGGGCACGTTCCTGAACGAGCAACCTCTCAAGAAGGGCGCGCGCTACCGTCTGAAGGGGGTGAACAAGGTCAGCGGGCCTGCCGCGCGCATCTCGACGGATGCCAACTTATTCCTGGTGGGAGCGTCTCTGCGGCCGGACGCCGCGATATTCTGCGAATTGCACCTGCCACAACCGGCGAGCTTCCGCTCCCTGCGGTGTATGGACGTTGAAAAGGAGTGGTTTCCCAGCCCCCCGCCCTCCTTCAAGTTTTCAAGCCAGATCGCGCTGGTGCACGTGCTCAGCTATGATTTCGAAGACCACGCGGAGCTGGTTATCCTCGATAGGGCTAACGACCGGTTCCCATGGGAGCCGAAATTCGACCGCAAAACGAAGACCGTCAATCTGCACGTATACTCCGACCCCGCGGCAGGGGCCCCCCCGGAGAAGCTGCCGGCATTCAAAGTCCTCATGGATTTATTCGGGCAAGACGTGGCGCTAGACCTCGACGCTGCCGGCCCGTTCGTCTCTCCGCCGGCCGTATACCCGGAGATTCGCGGCTTGGAAGAACCGCTCGAGATTCAGGATTACAACAACAGCCGCCCCGAGCGCGCCGCGGAGGAGCCGCCTTATAGCTGCACCCATATTTTCGGGATCGCCACCGGCCAGGGCGCTACGACCGGCGCAACCGGTACAACGGGCTCGACTGGCTCGACTGGCCCGACTGGCCCGGCTGGCGATGCTAAGAGCCGCGTCAGAACTGCCCCGGCATCGCTGGGATATAGCGTGAGCGTAAAAGGCGAGCCAGGCGAAGCCGCCGCTGCCGTTTCAGCTTAACTGGAGAAAACCAACTGGAGGGCGGGCAATTCTGCCCGCAGCCGGCTTTCAGCCGGCTCTGCCGCCTAAAAAGGCGGCTGCGGCCAGGATTGGCCGCCCTCCATGAGGTTTTGAAAATATGGCCTTTGATCCCGCGAAAAACAGGCGGTCGGCGGCCGGCGGCGCCCAGCGTATGGGGCCGGCGAAGCCCGACGATCGCGTCTCGGTGACCGTTTGCGTGCGCCGCCGCAACGGCGCCGCACTGCCCGATCCGCTACAGCTATTCGCCAAACCGCCGCGCGAGCGGACCTTCCTCAGCAGGGACAAATTCACCGCTACCTACGGCGCCGCGCCCGAGGATCTTGCCAAAGTCGTGTCCTTCGGCGCGAGCCACGGTCTGGTCGAAAAAGAAAGATGCATCGCCCGCCGGATGGTGGTCTTGTCGGGGACTGTCGAGAGCGTGAGCGCCGCCTTCGATCTGCCGCTATATGAATATGAATGCCCAAATGGCGAGCGTTACAGGGGACACGACGATCGCGACTCCATCCACCTGCCGGACGACTTAACGGATGTCGTCGAGGGCGTGTTTGGCCTCGACACCCGGAAGATGCCCCGCGCGCGCGCGGCGGTCGGGGATTTGTCCGCGCCGTCCCCCGCGCCGCTTACCCCGCCATGGGCCGCCCGGAATTACAACTTTCCCGCCACGGCGACGGGTGGGGCGGGCCAGACGATTGGTCTGCTGGAGTTCGGCAATAGCTATAATGCCGGCGATATCCGGCAATTCTTCGCGGGGCTAGGACTCCCGGCGCCCGCGTTGGTATCCGTGAATGTCGACGGGGCCACGCCTTCCTCGGACTCGCCCGATTCCGAGGTGACACTGGATATCGCCGTCGCGGGTTCGATCGCTCCCGGCGCCAAGATCGTAGTGTACTTCGCGCCCTCGACGGAGCCGGGTTGGGTACAGGCCGTGGGCGCCGCGGTGCATGACACGGCCAACGCGCCATCGGTGATATCGATTAGCTGGGGCGGGCCGGAATTGCAGAGCAACGGCGATTTCGCCTGGACCCCAGCCGCCATGCAGAAAATCTCCGCTCTGTTCCAGGAGGCTGCGCATTTGGGAATCACCGTGCTGGCCGCCACGGGGGATCAGGGGTCTAGCTGCGGGATGCCGGACCACAAGGCCCACGTCTGGTATCCGGCTTCGGATCCGTGGGTGACCGCATGCGGCGGGACCATGCTTCAAGATGGACCCCCAGATGGGCTTCAAGACGGGGGCGAATTTACCGAGGTCGCATGGAAGGACGCCGGCGGGGCCACCGGCGGCGGCATCAGCGCGATTTTCCCGGTGCCCGCATGGCAGGAGACGGCGGGAGTCCCGGTCTCCGCTAATCCCAGCGCGCACTCCGGCCGCGGCACTCCGGACGTGGCAGGCTACGCAGCGGGCTACACCATCGTTTTCAATGGCGCGCCATCGCCCGCTCCGGGCACCAGTGGCGTCGCCCCGCTGTGGGCCGGGCTGGTGGCGCTTGCGAATGAGACGTTGGGCCACCGCCTGGGGTTCCTGAATCCGGACCTGTATGGAGGCATCAACGCGGGGGGCGGGCTGCGGGGCGTCACGGGCGGCGACAATGGCTTCGATGAGACGGCGCCGTTCTACCAAGCTGAGCGGGTGTGGAATGCGTGTACGGGTTTGGGCTCGCCGGACGGCATGAAAATCATAGCCGCGCTAAGCGGGTAGGCGCGTGGCTTGCACGCTTAGCGCAGACGCGCCGTGGCCGCCGGCCCCGCCAGCGGATTCGCCAGGTGATGCTCCGCGTAATATCCCGGCCGGACGCGCTCCACGATCTGCGCCACCGGCCGCTCCAGCACACCGAAGTATGGCTGCGGATTCAAGCCGATCCAGAACGCCCAAATCAGCAGCGGAGCGAACACGGCGATCTCGCGCCATGACAGGTCGCGCAGCTTCAGGTTCTTCTCCGACACCTCGCCCAACATGGTGCGCTGGAACAGCCAGATCAGGTACGCGGCGCCCAGCGCGATGCCCACCGCGCCCCAGAAGGCCCAATTGAACGACATCTGGTAAGCGCCTTGCAAGATGGCGATCTCGCCGATGAAGCCGTTCAGCGCCGGCATGCCCAGCGAGCTGAGCGACGCGATCAGGAAGACGATGGTGAACACCGGCATCACCTTCATCAGCCCGCCGTACTCCGAGATCTCGCGCGTATGCCGCCGCTCGTAGACCACCCCCACGATCAAGAAGAGCATGCCGGTGGAGATGCCGTGGTTCACCTGCTGGATGATGGAGCCGGAGATGCCCGCCGGGTTCAGCGCGAAGATCCCCAGGGTGCAGAATCCCAGGTGGCTGACCGAAGAGTAGGCCACCAGTTTTTTCCAATCCTTTTGCATCAGGCAGGCCAACGCGCCATACACGATGCCGATGATGGAGAGCACCGCCATGATGTTCACTATGGTGGGATTCCTGGCGGAATCCGGCAACAGCGGCAGCGAGAAGCGCAGGAATCCGTAAGTTCCCATCTTCAGCAGGACGCTGGCCAGGATCACGGAGCCGGCCGTGGGCGCTTCGGTATGCGCGTCCGGCAGCCAGGTGTGGAACGGGAACATGGGAACCTTTACCGCGAAGCCCACGAAGAACGCCCAAAAGACCCACCATTGCAAGCCCGGCGAGAGGCTGGTGCGCAGCAACTCGGCCAGGTCGAAAGAATAGGTTTGGAATTGCGCGTAGTGCTGGGTGTAGAGCGTCAGGATGCCGAGGAACATCAGCACCGAGCCGATCAATGTATAAATGATGAACTTGATGGCCGCATAAGCGCGCCGCTGGCCGCCCCAGATGGCGATGATGAAATACATCGGCACCAGCACGCTTTCCCAGAAAACGAAGAACAGCAGCAGGTCGAGCGACATGAACACGCCCAGCATGGCGGTCTGCAGCAGCAGGAAGAAGGCGTAGTATTCCTTAAGCCGGGTTTCGATGGCGTTCCAGCTCGACAGGATGGCGAGGAATCCCACGACGGTGGTGAGCATCACGAGGAGGAGTCCGAGCCCGTCGATGCCGAGGTGGTAGGAAGCGCCGATGCTGGGTATCCAGTTGGCCTGTTCCTCGAACGCCCAAGTGCGTGTGCGGTCGAATTGGAAGACTAGCGGCAGGGAGACCAGGAATCCGATGAACGCGGCGATGTTGGCCCAGAGCTTGATCAGGCGCGGGTTCGACGAAGGCAGGAAGAGCAGCACCAGCAGGCCGGCCAATGGCGTGAACAGGACGATCGAGAGAATGTGGTCCATAGGGCGGATTGGAGAGATTATATTAGCAGAAAGCTTTCAGGTGTCAGCTATCGGCTTTCACTCAGCCCGTCCGGCGGCTATACTGAAGCGCGGAGGGCCGCCCGCACAGTGACGCGGCGCCTATCGACATGCTTGCTTTCGTGCAATTCCTCGAAGAGTTGTCGACGGACCACGTCGCACTCAGCCCCGCCGAAGTACGCCGCATGAGGGACCGTTTCGGCGAGAAGACTCTGCAGATGGGACACCTTGAGGAAGACGGTTCCATGTCGATACCGGTTGATTCGATCGTCGAGGCGGTTCGGTCATTAGGCAGCCGGAGGCGCAATGAGGCATTGGAGAATCTGAAGAGCGAACAGATGGTGTCCATGCTTGAATCAGCCGGGGCGCTAGTCGAGCGAATTGCGGAGGTCGAAAGACGAAAACTGGGGCAAATGGTCGACGAATTTCAGAGCCAGCCGGATGAAGACAAGGCGCACCAGCAATGGAAGGAGATCGAGAAAACGGTCTTCGGCGTGGAGTACCTGGACTAGGGCAGCCACGTGCCCAACATTAAATGGCACTCGCTTCCCAGGGGTGTGCGGGAGCACCTTTAGGAGCGGCTGCGGTTGAGGCAACTGTCGGAGGCGGATTTGCTCGCCTGATGGAGTGGATCCGCGCGCCTCGTAGATCTGTTGCATCCCGCCGGCCCTGACGGCAGCTACGCAGGCCCTCGTCTGTGTCCAGCGCCACAAGCCGGCGTGGACGCCAGCCGCACGACTGAAGTCCTGCCCCACGCTTACAATAGAAATATGTCCCGCCCACCGGCGAATGCCGCGGCTGCGGTCGAGCGCTTCTTTCAGTTCGCATTGTGGGGCCTGGTGGTCAGCGGCTATCTGGCCGTGGCGGGCTCCGGTTACTTGGATGCGCCCACGGTGGTCCTGACGGGTGCCGGGCTCCTGGCGCGCGCGCTGCTGATCTCCGGCCTGCTGCGCTTCGAAATTTCGCCGAAGCTGGTGGTGGTCCTCACGCTCGCTTATGTTGGTTTTTTCCCGCTGGATTACCTTTTTCTTTCGCGGGCATTCATCCAATCCACCGTACACCTGGTGTTCTTCCTGGCGGTGATTCAGATCCTGACCTCGCGCACGAATCGCGATTACTTCTTCATGGCCGCCATCGCATTCCTGGAGCTGCTGGCCGCCGCGATCCTTTCTACCAACTCGAATTTCTTCTTTTTCCTGGCCCTGTATCTGCTGTTCGCCATGGCCGCTTTCACCAGCGCCGAAATCCGCCGCTCGATGCAGAAGCGCCTGACCGTGGCGCGTAGCGGATTACGCAGATTCCACCCGCGGCTGGCGGCGCTGACGGCCATCATCACCGTCGGCATTCTGGGGCTCACAGCGGGTCTCTTCTTCATGCTGCCGCGCACGGCCGATGCGGCCTTGCGCCGGCTGGTGTCCAAGCGTTTCTACCTGCCGGGGTTCTCCAACCAGTTCACGCTGGGCGAGATCGGGGAGATCAAGACCACGTCCCGCCCCGTGATGCATGTGCAGTTCTCCGATGCCCAGCCGACGCGGGATCTGAAATGGCGCGGGGCCACTTTAAGCGATTTCAACGGCCGGGCGTGGTTCGAGCCAACCAACGATCCGCGCTGGATTCCGGCGGTCGCGAAAGGCGTCTTTCAGCTTGCCGACGATCAACTGCGCCGGCGTCTGGGGCGCAGCGTCCATTACCGCATCAGCTTGAGCGGCATCGATTCGGACGTCCTGTTCTTCGCCGGCAAACCCGAGATCGTCTACTTGAAACAGCTCACCATCATGGCCCGCGACGACGGCAGCTACCGGCTGGGTCACCCGCCCGCGGAAGGTTTCTTCTACGATGTCTACGGCTGGCTGGGCGACACGGGCGCCGAGGACTTCCTGGGCACGCGCGAAAGAAGGCAGTATCTGAGCCTGCCCAGGCTCGACCCACGGATTGCGGAACTGGCGCACAGCGTCGTGCGCCGCTTGGATAACGATAGGGACCGCGCGATCGCCGTGGCGCAGTACCTGCGCCGCAGTTACGGCTACACGCTGGAACTGCCCTCGCACGAAGTCGCCGACCCGCTGGCCTACTTCCTGTTCACGCGCAGGAAGGGACACTGCGAGTACTTCGCTTCGGCCATGGCGGTGATGCTGCGCACGTTGGGTATTCCGTCGCGCATCGTGACTGGATTCCAAAACGGCATCTTCAATCCGCTGACGGAGCTATACGTGATCCGCGCGTCGGACGCGCACAGTTGGGTGGAAGCGTGGCTGCCCGGCCGCGGCTGGACGACGTTCGATCCGACGCCGCCGGACCCCTCGCACGGCCCCAACGCGCTGCTCGTGAAGTTGGAACTCTATGCGGACGCGGTGGAGACGTTCTGGCAGGAGTGGGTGCTCAGCTACGACCTGGGCCATCAGGCCACGCTGGCGGACCGCATGGAGCAGGCCAGCCGGCGCGTCAGCCTGCGTTGGCTCGACCGGCTGTTCGACATGGGGGACAATTGGTCTTTGGCGCGATCGTGGCTGGTGCACACCGGGCTGTGGTGGCTGCTGGCGCTGGCTTGCGGAGTGGTCGGCGCATGGATGGCGCCCAAGCTCTGGCGGGTGTGGCGCACGCGGCTAGGAGTGTGGCGGCTGCGGCGCGGGCAGGTGAACGTAGCCGACGCGACGTTGCTTTATCGGCGCATGCTGAAGCTGATGAAGCGGCGTGGGTATGAGAAGCCGGCCTGGTTCACGCCGTACGAGTTCGCGTGCTCGCTGCCGCCTTCGGAGATGGGGATGCTAGTGGTGCAATTCACTTCCGCGTATAACGCGCTGCGATTTGGGGGCCAGGCAGACGCGGCAGTGCGGCTTTCGGCGCTGTTGGAGAAGTTGGAGGGCCAGTAACCGGTTTGCCTTGGCAGGCGGGCTCCGTCCGCCTATGCGTCGCACAGGGCAAGTCGGCACACTGACGGATGACGCGCCCTCGAATCGTACCGAATGCCAAGCCGATCGGCCAACGGCTTTCTCCTGGTCACGCGGAAGGTCGAAGTATGAAACCCGCGAAGCGTCGTGCGCTGCAATGCTGGCTACCGCCAACCTGCTCGGCCAACATCGCTCACGCCAGAGGCCGATCGACCGGTTCGCCGCACCGGCCGGAACTCTATGCTCGCACACGCCCAGTTAGTCGATAAAGCCAGGGGAGCAACCGATTATCCGGAGTTGCCGGCCAATTGGAACCGGAACTTCGTCACTTGGAACGCGGCCGATTTCGGGTGGGGCGGCTACAAAACGCAAACATTCTCTGGCGTCTTCAGCACGGCGAACTGGACGGTGTCAATCCGAAGGTCATCGTCCTGCCGGCGGGCACAAACAACGCGGCAACATTGTCGATGTCACCCGTGGGCTTCAGGCAATCCTACTAAACGACAACCTATCCAAACGTGCCGACGCCCGACCCTACCGCCCGGCGCTAGCGTGCCAAGATCGCCAAATCCGACAGATTGAGCCGGCCGGTATACACCGCCATGCCTAGCGCCGCGTGCACTTCCATCGCCAGCAGCGCGCGCACCTCTGCAAGCGTGGTGATGCCGCCCGCCGCCGTAATTTCCAGCGGCGTCGCGGCGCGCAGCCGCCGGAACCAGTCGAGATCCGTGCCCTGCAGCATGCCTTCCTTATCCACATAAGTGCATAGGAATCCGGCACAGTAAGGTTCCAACGCAGCCAGCACCTCTTCGGCGCGGAGCCGGGTCGCCTCGCGCCAACCGTGCACTACGATGCGGCCCTGTTTGGAATCGAGCGCCACGATCACGCGCTGCTTGCCGATCGCCGTCGCCAGTTCCCCCAGGAATGCCGCGTTGATGCCATCCGCGTTGAAAGCGGCGGTGCCCACGATCACCTTATGCGCGCCTTGATCGATCAACGCCCGGGCGCGGTCTACCGTTCGCACGCCGCCGCCCACGCGTGTGCGGGCGCGCGCGGCCACTAAGCGCACCAGGTCGTCGTTCGAGCCCGTGCCCATCGCGGCATTCAAGTCGATCACCTGGATTTCCGGAAACGCGGCGAACCGGCGTAGCATCTCGAGTGGCGAATCCCCTTCGAGCGCTTTCTCGCGGCCCTGCACAAGCTGCACCACCTTGCCGTCCATCAGGTCGATACAAGGGAAGATCATCACACTTTCCGCACCGCGACGCCGTGCCGGTCCAGATGTTCCTTCAGGTCGCGGATCCGCAGAGTTCCAAAATGGAAGACAGACGCCGCCAACGCCGCATCGGCCTCGCCATCCGTCAGCACGCGCAGGAAGTCATCGGGCTTACCGGCGCCTCCCGAGGCGATCACCGGGATGTGCGTGGCGCGCGAAACTGCGCGTGTCAGTTCGCAATCGAAGCCCTGCTGCACGCCATCGCTGTCCATGGACGTGAGCAGCACTTCGCCCGCGCCCAATTCTTCGCCGCGCGCCGCCCAGGCGACGGCGTCCAGGCATTCCGGATCCCGCCCGCCGCGCGTGTAGACGGTCCATGCGCCGGGCACGCGGCGGCGTGCGTCGATAGCCAGCACCACGGCCTGCGCGCCGAATTCCTGGCTCAACTCTGTGATCAATTCGGGATGCCGTACCGCCGCGGTGTTCACTGAAATCTTGTCTGCACCGGAATGCAAGATGCCGCGTGCATCGGTCACCGACCGTATGCCGCCGCCCACAGCCAGCGGGATAAACACCTTGCGTGCCGTGCGCGCCACCACTCCCGCCATAATCTCTCGCGCGTCGCTCGAGGCGGTGATATCGAGGAACACCAGTTCGTCTGCGCCTTCCTGGTTGTAGCGGTCGGCCAGTTCCACCGGATCGCCCGCGTCGCGCAGGTTCATGAAGTTGACGCCCTTGACCACACGGCCGCCGGTCACGTCGAGGCAGGGAATGATGCGCTTGGCGAGCATCGCGCCAGGGCTATTTCTGCCCCATCAGCTCGTAGACTTTGCCTGTCAGAAGTTTGATGTGGGAGCGGATCTCGCGGATATCCTCGCGGATTTCACGGATCTGCGTATTCATGTCTTCCCGGAGTGCGCTATTCTGTACCCGCATGTCTTCCCGGATGCCGCGCATCTCCTCCCGGAGCGCGCTGATCTGTACCAGGCTAATGACCAAGCTGGTCAGTACGGCGATAATCGGCAGGCCCACCGCGAGATAGAGCTGTAAATTGCTCACCGCACCCATAGTCAGATTGTACACCCTACGGCAAATCCACGAAATTCCGGACCACGCGCAGCCCGGCCGGCCCCGACTTCTCCGGATGAAACTGTACCGCGAACGTATTGCCCGATTCGAGCACCGCCGTATAAGGCAGCGAGTAAGTGCAGGTCGCGGCCGTCTGGGACGCCCTGGGCGCGTAATAACTATGCGCGAAGTAGACGAAAGCGCGCCCGTCCAGTCCGGCCAGCAGCCGCGAAGCACCCGACGCCGCAAGCTGGTTCCATCCCATGTGCGGCACCCGCGCATCTGTCGGAAAGCGCCGCACGACGCCCGCATATAAACCCAAACCGCACGCTTCCGGCGCTTCCTCGCTGCGCTCAAACAGCGCCTGCAACCCCAGACAGATACCCAGAAACGGCACCCCCGCGCCGATGCGTTCGATCAGCGCATCGCGCACATTCATTCCATCGAGCGACCGCATCATCTGGCCGAAATGTCCCACCCCGGGCAGGATAATCTTCCCCGCCCCGCGCAGCCCGGCCGCATCGCGCACCAGCGTGTATTCCGCGCCGATCTCCGCCAGCGTATTCTCCACCGAACGCAAGTTTCCAGCGCCGTAATCCAAGATGGCGATCATAGCAGTCCCTTCGTCGATGGCAACTGATCCCGCAGACGCCGGTCCGTGGAACACGCATACTTCAGAGCTCGCGCGAAGCACTTGAAGATCGCCTCGATCTTGTGATGATTCGACCGCCCATACAGCACGCGCGCATGCAGGTTCGCGCCCGCGTGGTTCACGAAGCCGCCGAAGAAATCTTCCACCAACTCCGTTTGCAGATCGCCCACCAGGCGCACCCGCACCAGATCGCGGTAGACTAGCGCGGGACGCCCACCGAGGTCGAGCGCCACCACCGCCAGCGTCTCATCCATGGGCAGCACGAAGTATCCCGCGCGGTTGATTCCGCGCCGGTCGCCCAGCGCCTTCGCGAACAACTGGCCCAGCACGATGCCCACGTCTTCGACGGTGTGGTGCTGGTCTACGTCCAGGTCCCCCTTCGCGTCCAACTTCAGGTCGAAGCCGCCATGCTTGGTGAATAACTCCAGCATGTGATCGAAGAAGCGGATGCCGGTCGAAATCTCGTACCGGCCGCGGCCTTCGACCTTCAGGGACGCGCCGATCTGTGTCTCCTTGGTGTCGCGTTGGATGGTGGCGGTGCGCATCAGACAAGCACGCTTTCCAGTTGATTGATGTCGTCCAGAACGGCGATGGCGTTTTCGGCTTCGAACAGCGCAGCCAACGCCGTGCGGTGCGGGCTCGCGGGCGACGCGATGCCAATGAACGGTACGGCCGCGGCTCTGGCGCAGCGCGCGTCGTCCACCGTGTCGCCGATGTACCACAGCGTGCGGCCCGGGATCGCCGCCGCGATCTTAAACAGACCTTCCGGCGCGGGTTTAAGTGCGGTCACGTCTTCCATGCCGACGATGGGGTCGAAGCGCAACGATGGCGCGCAACGGTCCAGGGTGACCTGGGCTTCCCAGCGCATGCGCCCCGTGAAGATAGCGAAATCGCACCGCGCGGCGAGGCGGTCGAACAGGCCGTCGCGTGCCAGCCACCGCTCACGCAGAATGAGCCCATCCGCACCGTTCCCGCCGTGGAACAATCCCTGGAAATAATCGACCACGGTCTGGAACTCGACGGCCACGCCGCGCTGCGCGATCGCGTGATGTGAGAGCTTCCAATCGTCGTTGAAACCGCCCTGATTCTTGTAGTCTTGGATCTGCGCGCGGGTCAGCGTCACGCCGGCGAAATGCTCGACGGTGCGCACAATGGTCTCGCGGTAGGACTCGGTCACGTCCACCAGCACGCCGTCCATATCGAAGACGATCAACGGACGAGCCATATTTCCTCCAACGCCGCCAGCAGGCGCCGCGTCTGCTCGCGCGTGCCCACCGTGATGCGCACGCAGCCGGGCGCTTCGTAACTGCGGTCGCGTACCAGAATGCCGCGTTCGCGCAAGCGGTCGCGGATCTCGATGGCGCGCTTGCCCGCGCGGACTAACACGAAATTCGCGGAACTGGGCACATAGCCGATCTTCAGTCGCTCGAGGCCGACGCACAACAGTTCGCGCGCCGCCAGCACTTCCGCGACGTAGCTTTCAATATACGTGGTGTCGCGAATGGCCGCCTGCGCCGCCAGCACAGCCAGCGTGTTCACGCTGTAGGGAGACTGCGCCTTGTGCAGGTACGCGATGTTGGCCGGATGCGAAAACAGGCAGCCCAGCCGCATGGCCGCCATGCCGAACACCTTCGAAAACGTGCGGCTTACAAACAGGTTGGCCGAGCGCTCGATCAGGCCCAGCGCGGTTACGCCCGAGAATTCGAAGTAAGCTTCATCGATGAAGACCACGGCCTTGCGCGCACGCTTCAGAATGCGTTCGATGGCCAGCAGTGAGAGGCCCGTGCCGGTGGGGTTGTTCGGGTTCGCGATCAGCACCGCGCGCGTGACGGGCGTGATCGCGTCGAGCATCGCGGCCAGCGGGAAATCCATCGCCGGACCGTCGTAATCGATCTCGCGCACCGTAGCGCCCGCCACCTGTGCGTAGAACCGGTACATGGCGTACGCGGGCCGCAGCAGCAGCACTTCCTGGCCATCGTCCACGTAGGTATTGATCAAGACCTGGATGGCTTCATCGGTGCCGTTGGTAAAGATGAACTGGTCCGGCGTCACGCGGAAAAACTCAGCCACCGCAGCCTTAGCCTCGCCATATTCCGGATACACGGCCAACCCGCCGGCATCCAGGCGCTGCTTCAGGAATTCGATCACGCGCGGCGAACATCCCACCGTGTTTTCGTTGAAATCGAGCCGCAGTTTATCGGCGCGGCCGGCGGTGGGCGGCGCGTAGGCCGCCATCTTGAGCACCGCCTGGCGCGGCCGTGGCCGAGGCCCGGTCTTACCCATCGATGCGCACCTCCACCGACCGCGCGTGCGCTTCCAATCCCTCCGCCCGGGCCAGCGTGGTAATAGCCGGAGCCAATGCGGCGAGCGCCTCGCGGCTCAACCGCTGTACCGAAATAACCTTCAGATAATCCGCCACCGAAAGCCCGCCCCGCAGGCGGGCCATACCGCTGGTGGGCAGCACGTGATTGGGCCCCGATGCGTAATCGCCCGCTGCCTCCGTGCTGAACGGCCCGATAAACACGCTGCCGGCATGCTGCACGCGCGCGAGCAGGCCATCGTCCGGGATGCTCAGGTGCTCGGGAGCGAATCGATTCGACAGATCCACGGCTTCTTCGAGCGACCGCACCAGCATGATCGCGCTGTTGCGCTGGATGGCTTTGCGCGCGACCGCGGCGGTCGGCAGATCCGCAAGCTGCCGCTCGATCTCCTTCGCCACCGCACTGGCGAGGCGCTTCGACGTGGTCAGCAGGATCGCGGCCGCATCCACATCGTGCTCGGCCTGCGCTAGCATGTCGGCCGCCAGATGCCGTGGATTGCCATCCGCGGAGATAATCAGAATCTCCGTCGGGCCAGCCACAAAATCGATGCCCACATCGCCTGCAAGCAGCTTCTTGGCCGCGGCTACGTAGATGCTGCCGGGCCCGACGATGCGGTCCGCGCGCGGCACCGTACGCGTGCCGTAAGCGAATGCCGCGATGGCTTGCGCGCCGCCCATTTGAAAGACGCGCTCGACACCCAAAAGCCGCGCCGTACCCAGGATCTCAGGCACCCGCCGCGGACACGCTACGCAGATGTTGGGCACCCCGGCGACCTGCGCCGGAATCACCGTCATCATCAGCGTTGAGGGCAGGGGATAACGGCCCGCCGGAATGTACGCCGCGACCGTATCGAGCGGCCGCACCACCTGCCCCAGTTCCAAGCCCGGGCTCACTTCGCGCAGCATTTCGGCGGGAAGCTGCATGCGCGCGAACGCCCGGATGTTGCCGGCGGCGGTTTCAACGGCCTCGCGGAACTCCTGCGGCAGCCCTGCGCAGCCACGCTGCAGATCTTCCGCCGGCACCGCAACGGTCTTGCGGTCCAGCGCATCGAACTGCCGGGCGTACTCAAGCAGGGCCTTGTCTCCCCGCACCCTCACGGCATCCAAAATCGGCCGCACGACCGCTTCGGCCTCGGTGAGCCGAGCGGTACGCCGTGCCAGCAACCGCGGCATTGCAGTGGGGGAAACAATCCGAATCATAAAGAGCTACATGGAACCACAGATGAACACAGATGCACACAGATGAAAACCAAGCGTCTTATCCGTGTGCATCTGTGTTCATCTGTGGTTCCATTCCTTTTCATAAAACGATCTTGTTCAGCGGATACTCCACGATCCCTTGCGCGCCCGCCTGCTTCAGCCGCGGGATGATATCGCGCACCGTGGATTCATCCAGAATCGTATTCACCGCCAGCCATTCCTCGTCGCTCAGGTGCGAGATCGTCGGACGCTTCAGCGCCGGCAGTACCTCCAGCACGGCGCGCAGATCGTTCTGGTGGACGTTCAACATCAAGCCGACTTTCCCCAGCGCATTGATGGCGCCCTCCAGCAGCATCCGCATGTCTTCCAGCTTGCGCCGCTTCCAAGCGTCCTGCCACGACTCGCGATTGACGATGAGCTGCGTGTTGGATTCCATTACCGTATCGATGATCTTCAACTTGTTGGCGCGCAGCGATGACCCGGTTTCGGTAACTTCCACGATGGCATCCGCCAGCACCGGCGGCTTCACTTCCGTTGCGCCCCAACTGAATTCGACGCGCGCGCTCACGCCGTTCTGCGCCAGGTAGCGTTTGGTAGTGGCCACCAGTTCGGTGGCGATGACCTTGTCCTGCAGGTCTCGCACCGATTGAAAACCCGACGACTCCGGCACGGCCAGCACCCAGCGCACCTTGCCGAAACTCTGCTTCGAATAGACCAGATCGGCGATCGCCTCCACTTGCGCGTCAGTTTCGGCGACCCAGTCGCGGCCGGTGAGTCCCGCGTCCAGGATGCCGTCTTCCACGTAGCGCGCCATCTCTTGCGCGCGGATCAGCATGCATTCGATCTCCGGATCGTCGATGGAGGGGAAATACGACCGGCTGCTGGTGGTGATCGCATAGCCCGCGCGGCGGAACAAGTCGATGGTGGCGGCCTCCAGACTGCCCTTCGGAATGCCGAGCTTCAGCTTCACGCCTGGCTCCCGTAGGCCGCGGCCGGATCGTAGGTGCGCGGATCGGATTCCACCCACCGGCCGTTTTCCAGGCGCCGGTAGAAACAGCTCTCATAGCCGTTGTGGCAGACGCCCGGGCCTTGCGGCTCCACGCGCAGCAGCAGAGCGTCCTGGTCGCAATCGGTCGCGATTTCCTTCACGATCAGACGGTGGCCCGACGTCTCGCCCTTGAGCCAGAGCTTTTGGCGCGAACGGCTATAGAAGGTGGCGAAACCGGTTTCGACAGTGCGGCGGAAGGCCTCGCCGTTCATGTAGCCGACCATCAAGACGCGGCCGGAACGATGGTCCTGCACGACGGCGGCGATCAGCCCGTCCGGTTTGGAGAAATTGAGATCCATGCGAATAGCAACAAAAAAGCCCGCCACGGTGCCGGGCGGGCGTCCTTTCTTTTTTCGATCCGGACCGAATCAGTCGAGCGCCCGCAGCACATGGATTGCGCTGTGGTGATGGTGGCGGGCGGGAAGCATAAATCAGAGTATATCAGAGGGCGTTGGGCCCGCGTTCTCTTTGACGATAGCGGCTCGTCCACCGGCCTGCAGCATCGTCGCTGCGGCGGCATACTGCGCGCGCACGTAGGCCAACGCGACTGCTTTGCCCAGTGCGGGCGAGAACGCCGATGAAGTGATCTCGCCGGCCTCCCCTGCTCCGGCCGTCACCTTGGTCCCGCCTGCAAGCGGGGCCTCACCTGCCACCTCCAGTTGCACCAGCAACCGGTTGACGCGCCCGCGCGAGCGGATGCGTTCTACAATCTCCTGCCCGATATAGCAGCCCTTGGCAAAATGCACGGCGTGCATCTGCTGGGTTTCCTGCGGCAGCGTGGTATCGAAGATGTCTTCGCCGTAGCGCGGCTTGCCATGCTCCAGGCGCACGGTGCGCGCTTCGTCCGGCGTCGCGTGGACCGCGCCCGCCGACTCCAGCCGCGCGATCCAGCCGGTCTTCGATTCCACCGGCATGAAGATGCGGAAGCCCGGCTCGCCGGTCTCACTGACCCGCGCAACGATGGCGCCGTTCCATGCGCCGTTTGCATAGTCCGCGGCGGGAAGGAGTGCGCCGATGGCCGCGAGCACCGCTGAGGCCGACGGGCCTTCGACCGCCAGGCACGCCAGCGAACCGGTGGCGTCCTCCAGCGCGACATCGTCGGCGATGATGTATTTGTCCAGATGGCGCAGCATGCGCTCGCGCGTCTCCGGCTCGGTATCCAGCAGGAAGCGGTCTTCGAGACAGAGCAGGTTGACGTCGGCCTGGATGTGCCCCTGCGCGTTCAGGAAGAACGCGTAGCATCCCGTGCCCGGCGTGAGCTGCTGCACGTGGTTGGTGGTCATGGCGTGCAGCAGGCGGGCGCGGTCGTCGCCGGTGGCGTAGATGCGCCCGCGCGCGGAAAGGTCCAGCCAGGCGGCGGCAGCGTGCAGAGCGTTGTATCCGGTCATGCTTACATCTATTATTCCAGAGTGCCGAGAGTGGCGAGCTCGGAGCTGTCCTTCCCGTTAGAATCAAGGGAGTGCACTTCGAAATCGTTGGCGCAGTTACGCAAGTCGAGCTGATCGCCAGCGGACGTGGCGTGCGGAGGCTAAGCTTCCTGCAGAAGCGCTATGGAGGACGAAGCCGGCGCAAGATGAAGGGTTTTGCTACCATTCGATTGGCCACTGGCGCGGTCCGAAGTGCCGAGTTGCACTGGTACGAAGCCCATGGTATCGGGCGGAAAGGCTGGAAGATCAAGCGTTTCCTTGATTAAACGGTATGAAAGGCGAGCAACAGCGATCGAAGTTCGTATTGTGTGTTCGCAACGACGGGTCGGACGACTTGGAGGTGCGAAAGATCTACCAGGTTTTTCCGGACCCGTCCGCGGCGCACGACGGGTACGTGCGAATTATCGACGAATCCGGCGAGGATTATCTCTATCCTTCCGAGTACTTCGTGCCAGTTCGGCTTCCGGCTGCCGTGAGTAAGGCGCTGCGCATTGGTGCCTGACCCGTGCCGTGAGGCTCCGGCAATACGCGGACTATTTCCAGTGCAGGCGAAGCTTTTGCCGAATCAGTTCCGCTAAGCCTTGCATGTCCGGGAACAGCGACTGCTCGTGGATGTTCATCTGAAAGAGCTTTTGTTCGATCTCCGGAATCGCCGTTTCAGCGATGTCGAACTTCTTACACCAAGCGGTTTTCCGCGGGGCCATCATCATGTCAAGCGACTTCTTAAATCCGAGACCCCCAGCGAGGTTCAGCATGAACACGCCCTGCTGGCTGGCGAGCCTTGGGTTAAGGGCTGGCGGCAACGCCGCACAGACACATTCCTGCCTATCGAGTTCGTGCAGAAGAGAACCTCTAGCTGGCAGCAACTCCTCTATGAGCCTTCTCCACCCCAGAGTCTCATCAATCAACTGATCGCGGTCGAAGAGCAAGCTGTCCGGGTCCAGCCTAACCCTTCCCCCAAGGCGCTTCCCATGCTTGTTCGCTATAGCCCGGTGAGCCACATCTCGAAAGCGGGAGTTCACAGCGGCCGCATCGATGGCCCATAGCCGGCACGCCAGGCTCTGTCCGTTCCGCGCACGATGGCGACCAGGCTCCCGACTGTACTGCCGGACGGCAAAATAAAGCGCGACGAAGGGAGAATACGTGAAGTCGAGCAGCCGCGTAGGGACTCCATGGTGCTGCATCAGGGCCAGCCAGCTAAAATTGTCTTCCGGAATCCCGGGGGCGGCAAGATGCATGCGCAATCGCGATTTGAACTCATCCGAAACGAGGATCTCCAGCGCATGCCATTCTATGCTCTCTCGTTTGGGCCCGCGCTCAACGGCAGGTTGCAATTCATACGACGCATTGCCGGCACCCCTGAATACCCAGGCGGTGCGGTGCACTCCATAATCGACGTCGAGAGAAGTTTCGGGGGACGGAAACGCTTCAAGGCAATCGGCGATCTTCCGCCAACTCGAGAGCATGCGCACCGGTAATTCCAGGTCGCTAGACTCATCGGCCACGGCCCTAACTTACCATGTTGGGCTGACCTGGTGACGGCGTCTTTGCCGTCGCGGCCTCCATCAGATCAGAATCAGCCCTCGCCGGATCCCCAACGTCACCGCTTCGGTCCGCGTCCCCGCATTCAGCTTGCTCAAAATGGACGCCACGTGGAACTTGGCGGTATGTTCCGAAATACCCAGCTTCCACGCGATCGTCTTATTGCCGAGTCCTTCGGCCAGCATGGCGAGCACCTGAACTTCGCGCGCCGTCAGCGTTTGCGATGGCGTCGCAGGCAACGGGCGCTCGGCCACTAGCGCGGGAATATCCTGCGGATGCAGCACCACCAATCCGGCGGCGGCCGCTTCCACCGCCGCCAGAATCTCGCGCGGGCCGAGATCGCCGGGCAGCACGGCGCGTATGCCGGAGCGCAGCGCATCGCCGGTCCAGGCGGACTGCAGATCGGGGGCCAGCACTATGATCGCGGGCGCGCCGTCGCGAGCCGCCAACGCGGTGAGTTCTTCCGGCGGCTCGTCGTGATGCGCCTCGATGGCGGCCAGTACCACATCCGGTTGATGCCGGTCGATGGCGGCGCCGAGCCCGGCCAGTCCAGCCGAGCCCACCACTTCGATGCCGCGCCCTTGCGCGCCTACCGACTCAAGGCCCGCGCGCACGATCGCGGAAGGCGCCGCGATCAGCAGACGAATCACGCCGCCTCCGCCACCGGATGCGCCAGACGGATCGCCACCTCGCGGGTGGCGGCGCGGTCGCCGCGCACGAATTGCAAATGGATTACGGCGTCCGCTCCGTCGAGCGCGCCGTCCAGCAGCAGGTGCAGATCGTCCACCGTTCGAAACGGCCGCCCTCCCGCGCCGGTCAGCACGTCGCCAATCCATAGTGGCGCCCGCGCCGCCGGACTTCCCGGTTCAACCTTGAGCACCAACAAGCCGAAGCGCCGGTCTTCCAAACGCACCGGCTCTATGGTCACGCCCAGCGAGAAGCCGGCCGCGCCGCGCCGTAGAAAAGCCTTCACGGCGTTGCCCGGAACGGCCGCGCCCAGCCCATTCACGATCATGGTGTTGATGCCGATCACGCGGCCGTTGGCATCGGCCAGCGGACCGCCGGAGTTGCCTGGCGCCAGGCGCACATCCGCCAGCACCCAACTCTGCCGGCCGAATCCCGCGAGGCTGCCGAGCGCATGCACCACGCCGGTGGTCAGTGCGCCGATAAAGCCCATGGGATTGCCAATGGCCATCACCAGTTCGCCCACGCGCAGCGCGCTTGAATCGCCGAATATGGCGGCGGGCAAGCCGCTGGTTTCCACCTGGAGCGTGGCCAGGTCGCGCCGCGCATCGCGCGCCAGCAAGATGGCGGGAAACTCGCGGCCATCCCACAGCCGGACCGTTGCGCCGGCGTCGCGGGCCACGTGCGCGTTGGTGACGATTTGGCCATCGGATGACGCGATCACTCCCGATCCGCCACCATTCGCGCCCCGCAACCGCACCTCCACAGTCGAGCGGCGCAACCGTTCCGCAACCTCTCCGAAGGCGCGCGCCATGTCAGTCTTCCCTCCTGGGCCGTTCCCCCACCGTGATACTTAATTCGATGACTTGCCCTCCGCGCACGATGCGCGCCGCCACCGGCTTGCCAACCGACTGGTGGTCGAGCACGGCTTGGATGTCGTCGGTGTCGCGCACGGGCTTGCCGTCCAGCGCCACCAGGATGTCGCCGATGAGCACGCCGGCGCGCGCCGCCGGTCCATCCGGTTCGGCCGAGAGTGAGATGAGGCCGGTGTTGCCATCCGGCAGCGCCACCGGATGCAGCCCCAGTCCGAGATAGCCGCGCGAGACATGGCCCGTACGCAGCAGTTCATCCACCACGCGATTGACGGTCGAAACGGGCACGGCCAGTCCCGCGATGCGCGACAGCGCGCTGGTGGCGATGCCCAGCACAAGTCCCCCGGTGTCCACTACGGCGCCGCCCGAACTGCCCGGATAGAGCGTGAGATCCAGCCGCAGATATTGCTCGATTTGCCCGCCGCGCCACGAACGCCACGGCCCGCTGACCGCACTCATGATCCCCATGGTGGCGTTGACTCCCGAATCGGGCGACCGGCCGATAGCCAGCACCACTTGCCCCGGCTTCAGCGTTTCGTTGGCTCCGAAGGTGGCCGTAGGCGCGCCGTTTTCTGCAAGCTTAAGCACCGCGAGATCTGTGCCCGCATCGCGGCCCGCCAGCGTCGCCGAAGTGGTGCGGCCATCCGGCAAGGTGATGCCAATCTCGTCCCGCCCGCGAATGGCGTGTTCGGCAGTGACGACGATGCCGGGCCGCCACAGCACGCCGCTCGATGCGAAGCGCGGCCGGGCATTCACCGCCACCACGGCGCGGCCGGCCTGCTCCACGGCTGCGGCCAGTTCATTGGATAATGCGGCTAATTCGTTTTCCATGCTTCCAGCATGGCGCACGCCGCCCGCGCCGCACACCGGCAAATCGGGCAGGGGAGCCCCTGGGCAAATGGCTAGCACGGACGAGAAAAAAGTGCCGGTTATTCCACCTTATCCATAGGCGCAAGTGAAGCGGATGGTCCCATGCAGGAATACGACATAGCTTTGAAGTTGCTGCTTAAGGGCTCCGCCACGGTCACCATGCGCGAATTGACCGGCACGGTGGTGGTGCAGTGGTTGGACGGCGAACTGCCGAAGGTGCAGAAAGCGCAGAACCTGCGGCTGGATCTGCTCGGCCGGACGGTCGACGGCCAACTCATCCACATTGAGCTGCAAAGCGGCAACGACCCTGCGATGCCCTTCCGGATGATTGAATACTGTCTGGGCGTGCAGCGGATGTTCGGACAGTTTCCGCGGCAGTTCTTGCTCTACGTGGGCGAAGCTCCCCTGCACATGGCCAGCAAGCTGCACGGCCCGGAATTGTCGTTCCAATACAGTCTCATCGACATTCGTACGCTGAATGGCGATCGCCTGCTGGACAGCGAAGGCGTCGGCGATAATGTAATTGCGATCTTGGCGCAATTGCGGGACGATAAAGAGGCGGTCCACAGGATTGTGGAGCGGATCGCCAGTCTGGCGACGACGGCACGGGAAACCGCCTTGGCCCAGTTGACGATCCTCGCCGGATTGCGGCACTTGACGGAGGCGGTGGAAGAGGAGGCACAGAAAATGCCGATCGATCTCGATATTCGGGACCACGAGGTTTTGGGCCCCATAATCATAAAAGCGGAACAGAAAGCCCTTCAGGAAGGCCTGCAGAAAGGCCTGCAGGAAGGCCTGCAGAAAGGACATGAAGAGGGCCTGCAAGAGGGCCTGCACGCAGGCCGGATCGGTGTCCTTACACGGCAAATTGAGAAGCGCTTCGGCGCTCTCCCGAGGTGGGCCCGCGTGAAACTGGAGGACATGCCGGCCTCCGAGCTGGAAGATCTCAGCGAGCGGGTGCTGGACGCCAAGAGCATGGACGAATTGCTTTGAGGTAAGCCGCAGCGCCCGACGCGGCTCAGCGATGGTCGCGGGCCGCGCCGTCACGGAGCCGTCACTACGCCAATCTGACGCAGGTGATGCACCAGGTGCCGCACATAGTCCTCCGCCAGGTACCGCAGCGAAACCGGCGCATTCGATCCAATCCGGCACACCGCTTCCAGTTTCTCGGCGGGCAAATGGCGAATCACGTGGACCAGAAAGCGGTTGTAGCTCGCCCAAAGATCCACCAGCATCGGCCAAGCGGCACGCTCTGCCGCTTGTATGCGCACCGAACCTGGCGTATCGTACGCGGGAAATTCCAGCGCATCGGCCAGCGCCGCCCTCACGAATCGCTGGTGGTTGTTCGCTGCGGATTCGATCAGGTGTCCCAGCACTTGCTTCGGCGACCAGCCGCCGCCTAGGACCGGCCGGCCGCTCTCCTCTTCGCTCACCCGCCGCAGGAAGATTTCGGCCGCGTCCACGATGCGCGCCAATTCATCGCTGACATACTCCATGCATACATCATGATACATTCAAAGATAAAGCTTTGCCCTCTTCCTCGCGCCCTTCCATCCCGTGGCCGCACCTCTATCTGGGCGTAGCGTTGACCACCATGGCGACGCTGCTGCTGGAGCTCTCGCTAACCCGCATCTTCTCGGTGGTCTTCTACTACCATTTCGCTTTTCTGGCGATTTCCATCGCCCTTTTCGGCCTGGGCGCCGGCGGCGTTTTTTCGTATATCGTGGCCGGCTGGAAGACGCCGCTGTTCCGAAAGCTCGGCTATCTTAGCATGCTCAACAGCCTGCTGGTGATGTCGGCGCTGGCCGTGGTCGTGGCGCAGAAAGAGGAACCAGGCGCCTGGGGCCTCACGCTGGTCTACTTCACTACCGCGTTGCCGTTCTTCGTTTCCGGAACGGTCGTATCGCTGGCGATTTCGGAGACCGTCGAGCGCATCGACCGCGTCTATTTCTTCGATCTGCTGGGCGCTTCGGCCGGGTGCCTGTTGCTGGTTCCTTTCCTGAATCACTTCGGCGGCATCAGCACCGTGATGCTCGTGGCGGTACTCTTCGCCGCCGCGGGCGGCATCTGGCACAGCATGGCGGGTTCGGTTAAACTGCGCGCCGCCGCCGTGGCCCTGGCGCTGGCCTTGTTCTCATTCGTGTTTTACAACGGCACTCACGAAATCGTCGCCATCCGTTACGCCAAAGGCCAGAAGCTGAAGAAGGAAGAGTTCGTGCAGTGGAACAGCTTCTCCCGCATCGCCGTCCGCAACTACTCCATCTTCATCGACGCGGACGCTTCCACCGGCATGGCCAGCTTCGACTTCGCACACCTCACCGATCGCGAGCGCCACGAACTGCTGGAGCAGGGTCCGGCGCTGCCCTATGCCGTACGTCCCGGAGCCAAAGCGCTGGTCATAGGCCCGGGCGGCGGTTGGGACGTGGCCCGCGCCCTGGCTTCCGGCAGCCGCGACATCACCGGCGTGGAAATCAACCCCATCATTGCCACCACCATCATGCGCGATCGATACGTGGCGCAGAGCCGTGGCATTTATTTGCGTCCGGACGTGCGCATCTTCGTGGAAGACGGCCGCAGCTTCGTGCGCCACAGCCAGGAACGCTATCAGGTGGTGCAGGCCACCCTAGTGGATACCTGGGCCTCCACCGCGGCCGGCGCTTTCGCCCTTTCGGAAAACAATCTCTACACCACCGACGCCCTCCGCGACTACCTCTTGCACCTCACCGGCGATGGCATGGCCGCCTTCACCCGTTGGGGACTCGACCCGCCGCGTGAATCCCTGCGGCTGGTCTCGCTGGGCATGGCGGCCTTGAACCAACTGGGCGAGACGGAACCGTGGCGGCACGTGATCGTGGGCCGCGAAGGATCCACCACGGGCTGGGGCGCTCAGGATACCGTGTTGATCTCGCGCCAGCCGTTCGGCGCCGCCGACCTGGCCCGCGCGCGCGCCGCCATGGCTGCCGCCAATATGCAGCCCATCTACCTGCCGGATGAGCGCATCCCCGGCCAGTTCACCGATCTGCTGCGCAGTTCCGATCCAGCCGCCTACGAACGCAATTACCGGTACAACATCTCGCCCGTCACCGACAACCAGCCGTTCTTCTTTTACACCGTACAGCCGCGCGATGTCCTGGCGTTTATAGCCCACGCGTCGCGGGGCTCGGCCGATTATAAGATCAACAAAGCGGTGCCGCTGCTGTATGCGCTGATGGCGATCAGTGTGCTCGCAACCGCCATCATCCTGGCGCTGCCGCCGCTGGTGCTGGGTACCCGGCTGCCGCGGCACAAGGGCGTGCTCGGTTTCCTGGTCTACTTCCTATGCATCGGCGCAGGCTACATTCTGATCGAAATGGCCCTCATCCAGAAGTTCGTGCTTTTCCTCGGACACCCCACCTACGCCCTCACGGTGGTGATCTTCTCCATGCTGGTCTCGAGCGGCCTGGGCAGCTATTTCAGCCGTCGCATCCTGGGGGACGAAGACCGCCGGTTATACCGCGCGCTGGCCTTGATCGCCGCGCTGGTGGCGCTGCTGGCGGCCGTGGTCACGCCGCTGCTGGAGGCGGGCGTGGGGCTGCCGCTGCCGCTGAAATTCGCCATCACCGTAGCGCTGATCTCGCCCGCCGGCTTCGTGATGGGGATGCCTTTTCCCACTGCGCTCAAGCGCCTGGAAGAATGGCACAAGCCGTCCGTGCGATGGGCCTGGTCGCTGAATGCCGCAGCCAGCGTGCTGGGCTCGGTCGGATCCCTGGTGTGCGCCATTTATCTGGGACTGGTCCAAACCCTGCTGGCCGGCGGCCTGCTGTACCTCTTGGCCCTGGCGGTGGCCGTCCGCACAACAAAAGTTCGCGACAATTCCGCTGTAAATACTGTTCCAACGGCACAAGCTCCGCTAAACTAATTGTGGGGCAGGACTCCAGTCCTGCGGCCGGCGTCCACACCGGCCTGCCCAGTTCAAGGAGGGATGCCGTTTGGCCACCGTCACCACCCAGCCCGCCGCCATCTCCAAGTGGCACGGCCTGGAACCCGAACAACTCATCAACGCCTTCCGCATCATGCAGACGTCGCGGCGTTTGGACGATCGCGAAGTCGCGCTCAAGCGCCAGAACCGCATCTTCTTCCAGATCAGCGGCGCCGGCCACGAAGCCGTGGAAGTGGCGGCGGGTATGTGCCTGCGGTCCGGCCACGACTGGATCTTTCCTTACTATCGCGACCGCGCGCTGTGCCTGACCCTGGGCGTGTCGCCCCTCGACATGCTGCTGCAGGCGGTGGGCGCGGCGGACGACCCCGCCTCCGGCGGTCGTCAGATGCCTTCCCACTGGAGCGATCCCCGGTTCAATATCGTCTCCTCTTCCTCGTGTACCGGCACGCAATTCCTGCAAGCCGTTGGCTGCGCCGATGCAAATCGCTACCTCGCGCCGGATGGCGACGCCATCACCTTGACCGCCAGCGGCGATGGCGCCACCAGCGAGGGCGAGTTCTGGGAATCGTTAAACGCCGCCTGCCTGAATCGGTTGCCGGTGCTGTTCCTGATCGAGGATAACGGATACGCCATCTCCGTTCCGGTGGAATACCAGACCGCCGGCGCGAGCATTTCGGCATTGGTCTCCGGCTTCCCCGGACTGTTTCAACGGGAAGTGGACGGCTGCGATTTTCTGGCGTCCTACGAAGCCATGCAAGCGGCCGTCGAGTATTGCCGCGCGGGGCACGGTCCGGCGCTGGTGCACGCGCACGTGATCCGGCCTTACTCGCATTCGCTGTCCGACGACGAGCGGCTCTATAAGACTCCCGCCGAACGCCAGACCGAGCAGGCGCGGGATCCGCTGGTGCGTTTCCCCAAGTTTCTGCTGGACGAAGGCGTGCTCGACCAGAATGCGCTGCGGCGCATCACCCTTGAGGTCGATCGCGAAGTGCATGACGCCGCGGAACAGGCTCTGCACGCCGATCCGGCCCCGCGCGATTCCGCCCTGCGGCACCTGTATTCCGGCAAGATCGATCCCACGGCGGACGAGTTCAGCACGCCCGCTCAATTCCGCGGCGAGCCGAAGACCATGGTCGATCTGCTGAACGGTACCCTGCATGCGGAGATGCGCCGCGATCCGCGCGTAGTAGCTTTTGGCGAGGATGTGGCGGATTGCAGCCGCGAACAAAACCTGGCCGTGGTGAAGGGCAAGGGCGGCGTATTCAAAGTCACGCACGGATTGCAGACCGAGTTCGGCGCCCGGCGCGCCTTCAATACACCCCTGGCCGAAGCCGCCATCGTGGGGCGCGCCATCGGCATGGCCGTGCGCGGTCTGAAGCCGGTGGCCGAGATTCAGTTCTTCGACTACATCTGGCCGGCCATGATGCAAATCCGCGACGAGATGGCCACCATGCGCTGGCGCTCCAACGGGACGTTCGCCTGCCCGTTCGTATTGCGCGTGCCCATCGGCGGCTATCTGAACGGCGGCGCCATTTACCATAGCCAATGCGGCGAGGTGGCGTTCACCCATCTGCCCGGCCTGCGCGTAATTATGCCGTCGAACGCGCTGGACGCCTGCGGCCTGCTGCGCACCGCGATCCGCTGCGACGATCCGGTGATGTTTCTGGAGCACAAACGCCTGTATCGCGAGCCTTATAACCGGTCGCCCGATCCCGGCCCGGACTACACCATCCCATTTGGCTGCGCGCGCATCGTGAAGCCGGGGCACGATCTGACGGTCGTCACGTATGGCGCGCTGGTGCAGAAATCGCAGCAGGCGGCGCTGCTGGTGGAGCGCAAGAATCCGCACCTCAGCGTGGAGGTGATCGATCTGCGCTCGCTCGCGCCGTTCGATTGGAACGCGATCCGCACGTCGGTAGAGAAGACCAACCGGGTGATCATCGCGCACGAGGACTGTCTGTCGTTCGGGTATGCCGCAGAGATCGCCGCCCGCATCGCCGACGAGTTGTTCGACCGGCTGGACGCGCCGGTGCGCCGGGTGGCCGCGCTGGATACCTGGGTGGCGTATCAGCCGCAGGTGGAGAATGCGATTCTGCCGCAGGTGGAAGATCTGGTGGCGGAGATGGAGCGGGTGCTGGCTTATTGATCGTGGGGCAGGCTCGCAGGCCGCCCCGCCGCCCGAGGGCCCTACGCAATGGCGGCACAGACGTCAAGCGTGCCGGAAACCCCGCCAGACCCAACGGAAAACCGTACTTATGCCCCACACAAGCCCGTAAACTAGAACTGGAGGAATGACAATCAACAGCGGCAGCATCCATCCCATCTGGCGATAGTAGCCCTTGAATGACCAGAATTCACCATTCTCCCAAGTGAAGCCGAAGCCCGAGTACGTGCCAGATCTTAATTCCGTCTCGGACCTGAATTCCCGAACGTCCCCCCGTATGCCTGTCCAAAGTTGCTGCAATAGCCGAATCGTCTGAACGTCGGGAGCGGTTCCATCCCCATAGCCTAGATGATCGTTCTCTTGATATCTATACAATGAAAGTTTCGTCCATCTTGTATTTCCAGCGAAAGACCACCGGATCGGCGTTGATCTCCTCGAAGTATTGATGGATGCGATCGATCAGCTCTTGCTTGCTGGCCACGCGGATTCCCCGTAGCATTGTCCGCGTCATCTTGCTGAATTGATTCTCAATGAGATTCAGCCACGAGCCGTGGGTCGGTGTGAACACAAACACGAAGCGCTGCGGGGTGGTCTCCAAGTACGTCCGCGTCTCTTTGGAAATGTGCGCGGAATGGTTGCCCAACACCAAACGAATCTTGTGGTGCTCCGGATAGGCGCCGGCGAGTTTCTTCAGGAAAGCGATGAAGTCGGCGCTCTTGTGTGTGTCGCTGACGGTTTCAATGATTCTCCCGCTGTGCAGATCCAGGCCGGCCAACAGCGACACCGTGCCCAGCCGTTCATATTCGTAATCCCGTAGTTGACTGGCATACTGGCCGGCCACCGGCGGCCGGTCTGGCGTCGTCACAGCCAAAGCCTGAATGCCGGGTTTCTCGTCATAGGAGATGGTCACCATGCCCAGTCCCCGGCCTGCCTCACTCCGCCGATACTCATTGACGATTGCAACCTCTTTGTAGGCGTGCAGCACATTTGCCATTTTGGCCGCGAAGGCGGGATCCCGGCGCTCCACGTAGTATCGAATCTTGTGCGGCCGCAGTTCGCCCTGGCACAGGATTTTATGGAGCTTGGAGCGGCTCAACTTTTGCAGGGCCGGATGGCCCTCCGCCGCGCAGTGCCGGCGCACGTGGGCGGTCAGCAGCTTGTAGGTCCACAGTTCGTAGGAATAGCCTAATTCCTTAGGCTTCTGGCAGGCGCAATTCAGCACCCAGGCGATCGCGCCGTCCGGCAGTTGGCGCGGCTTGCCGGTCCGCGGCAATTCCCCAAGCGCTGCGTCCAGGCCGAATTGGAGGCACTTCCGGATGCACAGCACCACCGTGCCACGGCTGACGCGATGGTGCCGTGCAATGGTCTCGTCACTCTGGCCCGAAAGCGAATCCAACAGCAACGCGGCCCGGCGGACGAAGTATCCGTTTGCAGAGCGCCGTTGTGCCTAATTGGCCGTGCCGCGCCGGTAGATTGCATCCGGGATGGTGGTCCCATTGCCGATTAGCCTCGGACCGTCCACGGAACAGATCTACCTGGAAATGTACGGCACGGGCATCCGCAATGCCAGCAATGTCACAGCGGCCGTGGGGGGCTTGAATGTGCCGGTACTATACGCCGGGCCGGCGCCGGGTTTCGCGGGAGAGGATCAGGTGAATATCGGCCCGCTGCCACAGTCGTTGACTGGCGCGGGAAGCCTCAACATCGTGGTTACGGCGGGCGGGCAGGCAGCCAACGCAGTCAATGTAACGATTCAGTGATGCCTTATTCTTCAGGTCTAGGTCTACTAGGAGGCTGGCGGCCCACTGAGTCGTGGACAACATGATGTGGCGAGCCTCACTCCCCTCCGAGAGTTCATGTAGAATGATTAGGACCTCAAAGGAGTGCTATGCCGAAGAAGATGGATCCCCTGAACAGGAAGATGTACGGTGCGGTCACTGCAATGCTCGGTATCCGCGTCGCTTTCCCTGCATCTTCCGCACTGAAACGTTATATGTTTGTCCTCGCCTTGCTGGCTGGGGCTCCGGCGTACGGACGGTCGCCCGCGCCGGAGTGCCGCGGTTGGTCCCGTTCAACGGGGTCGTGAAAGATCGCTCGGGTAAGGCGCTGAACGGCACGGTGGGCCTGACCATGTCATCAACCGGCCAACGGGGGGCGCCATCGTGTTCGCCGAGGGAAATGCCAGTCCCCAATTCCAGATCCTGACGGGCGGCAATACTTCGGTGCTGGGCGGCACATTCACCAGCGCACCCAGCGCCGCCACCGGTAGCACGATAGCGGTCACGGGGACGAACCCGAGCACAAGCGGCACCGGCGTCGAAGGATTGGCCACCGCGGCCAGCGGGACCACCATGGGCGTTCTCGGACAGTCGGCCAGCGCCAGCGGCATCGCCGGCGTGTTCAACAACACCGCCGCCGGACAGATCCTGAGCGGTAAGAACAACGGCACGCAGGTGTTCAGTGTGAACGGGGCGGGTCTGATGAGCGCCAACGGCGGAGTAACTCTGCCCGTCTCCGGCACCGGCATTACCTTCCCCGATGGTACGAAGCAGACCACCGCGGGGGGGGCGGCGGGGGCACCATCACAGGCGTGATAGCCGGCACCGATCTTACCGGCGGAGGAACCGCCGGAACGGTCACCTTGAATTTGAATACCGCTTTGGTCCCCACATTGGCTGCGGCCAACAGCTTCACGAACAGCCAAAGCGTCACCGGGAATGTTACGGCGACTGGCACGGTACAGGGTGGGGTGGTCAACGCCACGACCGGCTTCGACATCGGGGGAGCCCCTTTGCTGGCGGCCTTCAACGCATCCAACTTCAGCGCCGGTTTGCAGGCGCTGCCACTCACTGCGACTGGCACTAACAACACGGCCACCGGCTTTCAAGCGCTGTCCGAGAACACCATCGGGATCGAAAACACGGTGAACGGTTCTCAGACGTTGGGGAACAACACCCAAGGGAACGGCAACACGGCCATCGGTTTCTCGGCGATGTTATACAACGCCACAGGTAACACCAACACGGCCATCGGCCAAGAAGCGCTGCACTACAACCAACAGGGAAACAACAACACGGCCATCGGTTTCGACGCGTTGTTATATGACACTACTGGAAGCAGTAACATTGCCGTGGGCACCTTTGCCGGGAACAACGTCGCCCTATCCAACAATATCGATATCGGCAACGAGGGCACCGCCACCGACAACGGCATCATCCGCATCGGAACCGTTGGTACCCAGACCTCCGCCTACATCGCGGGCATCGCTGGCGTGACGCTTCCAACCACTGGCGAACCTCTGGTTTGCATCGATCCTCCCACGGGGCAACTCGGCACAGTCAACTGCGCCTCGAACGGCGCGGCCGTGGCGCAGCAAAAAGCGAACGATCGGCAACGGCGGGAGATCCAGACTCTAACACAGCAAGTTTCCGATTTGCAGCAGCGCCTATCGCGGTTGGAGTCGCTGATCGCGAGCAAGTGAAATGTTCTCCAAGGGGTACAGGACCGACGAATAGGGGACCGAATCTCCTGCCGGACCTTGTCTTCCAGCGTAGGTGCCATCGACAGACACTAACTTGCACTTTTTTCCCTCGGATCTGTGCCTGCAGTTCTGGATAGCTTTTTGTTTCGCTGCCTCGGGTGTCAGTTGTGCACAGGAAACGCCGACGCCGGTTTCCGACATGGCGAATGCCTTATGCGGGCCGCACATCTCGTAGCCGTGAAATATGTGCTGGCCGGCTTCGGTGAGGCCGGGAGGAGAGGCTTGTTCAGGCGCGTCCGGCGCCGGCAGCGGGGCGGGAAACCAAACCAGATTTTGAGCTTTCAAGAAATCGTCAACCAGCGGCGACCAGGCACCGATGTGGGTGTAAAGCGAGTGGCCATCGTGTCCGATGGCCGGCGCGATAATCAATTGATCCTGTCCGCCCGCGCCGCGAAAAGCGGCCTCACATTGGCGCGCCAGCTCCGGCCAGATGAACCGGTCGTTTTCCGCGTAAACCCACAGCATCGGGGTACGCGAGTGTTTGCCGAAGCTGCGAAACGCGCTGACCAGTTCATCGGCCTTGGGGAGAGTATGATCGCCGCGGGAGCCGTTATTGCCGGCAAAATTGACCGCCGCGACCAACCCCGGCGGAGGCGCCGCGGTGAGAGCCACGGCAGCCAGTCCGCCAGTGGAGACTCCGGCAGCTAGAATGCGCGAGGCATCCACCTGTGGCAAGCCGCGGGCGTAATCGATGGCTGCGGTGAGGTCCTCGGCCGCGGCGCGGCCGGCATCCAGAAAATACGGGAACAGATAATCCGGCCGGCCCCCGGAGAGCCCATAGCCGCGCCGTACGACCACTATGGCCACCCAGCCGCGGCGGGCGAACCAAGTGGCCTGCGGGAGCATGGCCCAAGGCGACACCGCGTGGCGATCCGGCATATCGAGCGAGGTGCCGTGCGTGAGAACGGCCAAGGGGTGCTTGCCGGGCAGGTCCGCATAGACCAACAAACCGTGCAAGCCCTGGCCCGCCTGCGCCCAGGGGATCATGATTTCCCGATCGTGGAATCCTTGTGACCGGGCCAGCGAGCACAGCAACAGGGTCCCGAGCAGCCATCTGGTCGGCATCGTGTGCAACCCTCCTGGGATAAATCATAACCTTTGCGGGCAAATCCGAAGGCGGCGGCGAAAAGCTTCATACGTTTACACTACGCAGCGGCTCTCGCCGGCGTCAGGCGCGATCCCGCTCGGCTCGCCGATCGCTATGGGCCACGCCTGATTCTTGCGCTCGGCACCTCATCGAAGCAGGACGGCGTCAAGGGTACCGGTCCCGCTACTGTTTCACCAGAATTGCGGAGATGGAAGCAAAGGTCTGGGTAGTTACGGTTGAAGTTCCGTTGCTGGCCCACTCGGCCATTACCATTTGCGTGTCGCCATTCAGCGGCACAAGCAGAGTCATGCTCAACGGCTTGATACCCGACGTGGTCACATTAACGTTGTCACAGCCTATCCCGCCATTGGCGACCGTGGTTCCGTCAAGACCTGTGCCCACGATTTGGAACGTTGCGGCCATCGGAACGGTCTTGCTGGTGTTGTCGCTCAAGAACAGATTAGGCAGGCTGAGGGTTACCAGCGCGGCGTTGAAACGTGAGCTAGCCGCCGGTATGGTGAAGGACAGGCCACTAATTGGAATGGGGCCGATAAACGTGCTGTAGGACTGGGTTGTTGTGGTTTGGGCATAAAACGCATCGGCCGCGGGGCATACCAGGGCCGTGGCGAACAAAGCCGCTATCGGCATCGCGATGCGGGCTGGGGCGTGCGGGTTGGATTTCATCATGGTGTCGAGTTCCTTTCGGGCCACCGGGACCCGTTCCATTGTAAACCTATTGGCCTTGGCCCGTTCGTCGAAACACAGACTACCTCCGGCAAAGCCGGAGCGGCCGTTAAGATTCTCGCTACCGACCTGACCGGCGCGACCACCGTCGGCTTTTGACGGCACGGCAGCCCGCGTTCATCGTCGTCTCGCCCTCGCTGTGCCGGCTGATCCATTCGCCCATCGCTTCCAGGGCCGCCGGCTACCCTGAGCTTACGCATGCCGCGGCTCCAGGCATCTATAGCTGTTTTCCGTCAAGAAGTATTTTCGACGGGAGGTGTCGAGACTGTGAACTTTGAGAGGTGCCATTGGAAGCATGGCCCACTTCGCGTGGGACATCCGCGGGGGGAGACGCGATCTACGTGGGTGACTCCGAGAAAGATCGGGCGCCACAGAATACGGTGCGCCCATAACCTCGACGCCACTGATTTGCTAGGAGCGAAGCCTTGAGACACCCGGAGCGGTGCCCCGTAGCCACGCGATGCGCGGCAAGCTAGCATATGGGCATGTGGGTGGACTTCTTGCACGGGCTGCGTGCGTTGCGCCGCAGTCCCGTCTTCACGGTGGCCGCCGTGTTATCGCTGGCTCTTGGAATTGGCGCGAATACCGCCACCTTCTCTCTGCTGGACCAGGTGGTCCTTCGCTCGCTGCCGGTGGCGGACCCGGATCGGCTGGTTGCGCTGCACGGCGGCTACTCGGGCCCCGGCGAAAACTCGTCGAGCTCGTCAAGCAACTCCGAATCCGTTTTCCCGTATCCGTTATACCGGGATCTGCGGGATCGCGTTCCCGCGTTTGCCGGAATTTTGGCTCGCGCCACAGCGCCGGTGCGCGTCACCTGGCAGGGGAGCACGCAGGCGGCTGAAGCGGAAACAACGACTGGCAATTACTTCACCACGCTGGGGGTCGGCGCGATACTCGGCCGGGTGATCGCACCGCAAGATGACGGCGCGCCGGGCGCGCATCCCGTCGCAGTCCTCAGCCACAGTTTCTGGGTGAGCCATCTCGGCGCGAATCCGGGCATCGTGAACCAAACGGTCGCGATCAACGGGCACCCGTTCGTGGTGATCGGGGTTTCGAGCGCCAATTTTATTGGCCTCGTGCAGGGCGATTCGCCCGACGTCTTCGTGCCGATCGCCATGCAGCGAGCGATTACGCCGACCGAGGATGTGCTCGAAGACCGCACCCATAGCTGGCTCAACTTCTTCGCCCGCCTCAAGGCAGGCGAAAGCCTTGCCCAGGCGCAGGCGGCGACGGACGTGGTATTTCATGCGATCCTCGAAGCCGATTTGCGGCAGGGCGGCGCTCCGCGCGACCGGAAGGATCGGGAGGCCCTGCTCCAGAACCGCATCGAACTGCGTCCCGCTGTGCACGGCATTACCGAACTCCGTGAAAAGTGGGAAAAGCCGCTCAGGGTGCTGATGATCATGGTTGGCCTGGTCCTTCTGATCGCCTGCGCTAATGTCGCAGGCCTGCTGGTGGCGCGCGGTACGGGGCGGCAGCGCGAGATCGCCATCCGGCTGGCGCTGGGAGCAAAGCGCTGGTTGTTGGTGAGGCAGTTGCTGCTGGAGGGTCTGCTGTTGGCCATAGCCGGGGCGGCAGCCGGACTGCTGGTGGAGCATTGGAGCACGGCGGGACTGCTGCGTATTCTGCCGCGCGATGCCGCCGGAGGTTGGGTCTCCGAATCGCTCGACCTGCGGGTGCTCGCCTACACATTGGCGCTATCGGTGGTGTGCGCGCTGTTGTTCGCTCTGGTCCCAGCGCTGCAGGCGACCCGGCCCGACGTCGCCACAACGCTCAAAGACCAAGCCTCAAACGTGCTGTCCAGCGGGAGTTCCGGGAGACTGCGTCGCGTGCTTGTCACGGTGCAGGTGGCGCTCTCTCTTCTGCTGGTGGTGGGCGCGGGACTTTTCAGCGCCAGCGCCGCGAACCTGGTGAACGCCAACCGCGGCTTTCGCATCGAACGACTCTGGATGTTCTCCGTGGATGCCACGCTGATCCGCAGCGGGACGGCGGCGGCCAACGCTTTTTATCATGATCTGCTGGAGCGCCTCGCCGCGCTGCCCGGCGCAAGCGGCGTGGCAGCGGGCGATGGCGGACCATACGCCGGCGCGGGCTGGGGCATGAGCATTCGGGTGGAAGGCGACCAGGCGGGTGAGAAAAGCTTCGCTAGTTCGTCGATTGAAGCCATCAGCCCGGGCTATTTGCGTGCCTTGGCGATCCCGTTGCGCGCCGGCCGCGAGTTCAACGATCGCGACGCGGCCGTGAAGGCCGTGGTAGTCAATGAGGCGTTCGTCAAGCGCTATTTCCCCAACCAGAACCCCCTTGGCCGGCATTTGGGGTTTGGCGGTCCCAAGGCACCGCTGAGCCGGGAAATCGTGGGCATCGCGGCGGACGTCCGCACTGATGTGCGGCGTCCGGTGCACCAAACGATCTTTTTCCCCTATACGCAACGACAGGAGCCGGCGCGCATGGTTTTCTATGTCCGCGCCACGGGGAACGAGACCGGGCTGGCGGCGGCCATCCGCCGGGCGGTGCGAGAAGCCGACGCAGGTTTGCCGGTTCCGGAGATCCAGCCAGTTGAAGTGAAGATTCGCGAAAGGCTTTACACGGAGAGGTTGGTGGCTGTTTTGTCAAGTGCGTTTGGCATACTGGCGACACTGCTCGCGGCCATCGGAATCTATGGCGTGATCGCCTTTGCGGTAGCGCGGCGTACCGCCGAGATCGGCGTTCGGATGGCGCTGGGGGCGTTGCCGGCCGAGGTGCTGCAGATGGTGCTGCTGGATGCTGGCCGCATTGTAGCGGCTGGGTTGGTAATCGGCTTGGGTGCGGCATTTGCGCTAAGCCGTTACGTGGAATCGCAGTTGTTCGGCATCCAGGCGGCGGACCTGCCGATTTACGCGGGCGCAGCGGCCGCGCTTGCCACCGTGGCTGCAGTGGCGGCTCTGGTCCCTGCGTGGAGGGCCTCGCGCATCGACCCGATTTCGGCGCTGCGATACGAATAGACGGCGGCGGTGTGCGAGGTCACCCGATTCCGCTGGATGTAGGCACGATTCCGGCAAGTGGGGCACGATTCCGCTACATCCGAAAAAGTGCCCCACTTCCCAACGGAATCCTGCCCCACATCACAACGGAACGCTGCCCCACTTCGAATGGAATCAGTGCCCCACTTCGACCGGAATCCGCATTTGCAATTCGACGCCTCACGGTCCTGAAACGTGCAGGCGATCACGAGCGAGGCGAACCAGATTTTCCGGCGGGTTACCGAATACGACTACGGCATTGACGGCGAAATCGAGTTAAAGTTAAAGGACAACGACGGCCGCCCCAGCGGAGAGCGGATCTACGTGCAGCTCAAGAGCGGCAATTCGTACCTGCGAACGCGCCGCGCCGACGGTTGCGACGTCTTTGACGTGAAGAATGATCGTCACCTGACTTACTGGATCAGCCAGCCGGGGGACGTGTATCTAGTGATCCGGCAGGCGGACGAAAGGACTGTCACACGCTACCTGAAGAACCGGCCCGATCCGCAGAGCTGCCAGATCGTCTTCGAAGGCGAGCCGCCGACCATGGAAGCTGTGTGGAAAGTGCGAGACGAATTCTTCCCTGCGCGGCACGCTAGGCCGGACGTGGCGTGATGCTATCGTCCGATCGGCAGCTAGAGCGGCCCTTCCGATAGGCCGGTTTGCACGTCGCTTTTGGAGCGCTACCTTGACACGGTAGAGGTCTGGCGTTCGAGTCGCCACGGCCCACCACTGTTGTTCATACGCTTACGCTGTTAACCCAGCGCCCCGAATTCCAATTCACGGTGCGCGGCTTATGCAATCTGATCAATTGCTAAGAATTCGGTCTTGAGTCCTGCAGGAACGAAACGAGGCGGCGCTCGTGAGGAGTCTATGCCAGACTTAGTATTTTGCGTATGTGAGCCCCTTTGGGCGATAGGGGGGATCGGCGACGGCGCGAATATAGGCAATGAGCGCGTCTACGTCCGTCTTTCTCAATGTGTAAGCGTACGGCGGCATTTCCGGCGACTTATTCAAGGCTGGACCGCCGTGGCCGACGATGGAAGCCAAATGCGCATCGCTCATCGCGTTCAGCAGGGGACCTTCCGTGAAAGCGTGCGGCTTGGCCGTCAGATTGTCGTGATTGGAGACGCGTTCCGGAGTGGATTCCGGATCGTGACAGCGCGCGCAATAGTAGTCGTTCAGGACGCGTCCAAGCTGTTGTTGATAACCGAGAGCGATTTCGTCCAGCCGGAGTTCCACGGGCTTGCCCGTCTTGTCGCGTCACGGCCACCACCCGGTATCGGTCCGCGCTGCCGCCCAGGGTCACTGTTGTAGTGAATTGCCCGTCGGCTCCGGTGAGCCCGATATCCGGCACGGCCGTGGCTTCGCCCGCGGTGTGAAACTCTACCAAGGCGCCGGCCACCGCTGTTCCCTGTGCGTCATTCACCTGCACAACGACGGGTTGATCCACCGGGGCGCCGAACCTCACGGTAACAGAGACGTCACGGCGCGGTGGGCAATATGCTCTTCGCCCTGCCAGCAATATGATTTAGAATGGTGGGCCGGGTACCGGCCAATTTGAGACGTCGGCCGCGCCAGATCCCGCAGATGAACCGGTGGGTCACTGATGCGGACCGACGCAAAGACCGCGGCCTTCGCCCTGATCGAGCATAAGGAGCATACGAATATGAAGCCAAGGAACACGATCTGCCTCTGGTTCGACAACGACGCGCATGAGGCGGCGCGCTTCTACGCCGTCACCTTTCCGGATAGTAAAGTAACCGCTGTTCACGAGGCTCCCGGTGACTATCCGGGCGGCAAGAAGGGCGATGTGCTGACGGTGGAGTTTACCGTCCTAGGCATTCCCTGTCTCGGTCTCAACGGCGGCCCGGCGTTCAGGCACACCGAGGCCTTTTCATTCCAGATCGCGACGGAGAACCAGGAAGAGACGGACCGTTACTGGAACGCAATCATCGGCAATGGCGGCACGGAAAGCCAGTGCGGGTGGTGCAAGGACCGCTGGGGCCTCTCCTGGCAGATCACTCCGCGCGCGCTAACCGACGCGCTTGCGGCTGGTGGCGGTGAGGCAAAACGTTCCTTCGAGGCGATGATGACGATGAAGAAGATCGACATCGCCGCCATCGAAGCAGCGCGGCGAGGCTGACGTGAACACGCCGAAACGTCCTTGTTCGGCTGGATGACGCGCACTCTTCCATTGGTGCCGGGAGCAGCGGGCCGGCCGAAACGGCGTCTCGGCCCGTACGAGTCGCCGACCATCCTCCCGCAATCCTGTCGATCGGCGCATTGGCCTGTTCGCAACAGTTGCAGTTCGCGCTTTGCCCGCCTGCGCACTGCCCGCGGCTTTTCTTGGAGCCTGCCGGCGCTTCGTCGATTCCGCCGGTGACAAAGCAGGACCGTCTTCAGCACGCAGTGTTCTGTCTCCGTCGCCGCTCACTTGCCTTCATGATTTCGCTCATGTCCCCTGCTGGCCGAATCTCGAAAATGTTGCCGTATTTCACGGCCGGACGCTGCGCCATGAGCTGTACAGCATGATTCATGTCCCGCGGCGCGGTGGGCGCGCCCTGCAGCAACTCCGCCTGTAGGTTCCGCAAGTCTGGTAGCCAAGCCGAGATAGTCGGCGGCTACCGCTTCTGGCCTGGGCGGCGGCCCCATCAATGCCAGAGTACGCCGGTTGAGGGTGGAAGTCATCACCTGAACAGGTGATTTCGCGGCGATGCACCGCGGGCCGTCCGCCACTCGCTGCGTCCCATCGCGAGCGCGGCGGCCTCGGCGTTTCAGCACGCTCATGGCCCCGCGAACTCCAACTCGGGCCATCTGCTCTCGCGCTATCCCGCGTTGCATTAGGCTACGCGAAGCGCCCGCCATGCTCCTGCTTTGCGGGCCGCGCCGGTCCGACGCCGCGGCGCTCGCGATGGGCCGCGTCGAGCGGCGGGACGGCCGTGCATCGTGGAATGGCGCGGGCGGCTTGTCGCGCGCGGCCTACACTTACTTCTCAGCGGCCTTCTAAAGGGCCTTCTTCTGGCACCGCGGCAGCTTGGACTTGTTCTTTTTCGCCAATTGGGAACTCTCGGTCTCGGCGGAGTGTTTTTCTTCTCCACTGGCGCGGGGGCTGCGGGCGCTTCGCTGACGGCCGTCGGCTAGTCTTTCTTATCCTTCTTCTCGGTGTTTCTCCGCCATAAAGGTTGAGAATTTTCAAACACCCTTTAAAACTAACCGACCCAACAGTTAACCAATGACAGTATAGAAAAAACTGGAGCCGGACGGCGAAGATCAAGATTACCATGGCTTGCGGCGCGATCCGAACATCACCACCATGCTTTCCTGGCGCGGCCCCGGTAGATGTCCAGCTTGTTTTGTCGCGGTGAGACACTCTAATGGCTGCGGACTTTACTGCTTTCGCTCACACCTCGAAGATTGAGCGGCGTGCGCAGAAGATCAGCGACCCGATACAGCGCTTACGATACCTTCGCCGCGCCATCAGTTCCGCCAAAAGCCCCTCTCTGGCTTGGAACTGGGCGGCCGCCCTGGCGCTTGCGATTGTGATTGTTCCCCTGGGAACAGATGCGCTGAGCCGGCAGCCAACGGCCCGCAAGGAGTTCGTAGCGGCGGCTCGATGGCCGGCTACTGACAGGCCGGTCGTCTGGCCCGTGGAACAGACCAGCCAATACGATCTCTACAGCAATGGTCTGCGGATCGAAAACACGCTGGAGATTTCCAATCAGCCGCGCTTCTATTCGTTGATCGGACGAGGGTCCGAAACACTGGGACCCAGGCGTTGGCAGCCCGCGGGCATCGTCTTCCACACAACAGAGAGCGACCAGGCGCCGTTTGCGGCCAGCCAGAAGTCCGCCCTTAAGCGGATCGGCCAGGAACTGTTGGCGTACGTCCGCAACAAGCGGGCTTATCACTTCCTCATTGACCGCTTTGGACGCGTGCATCGGATCGTCGTCGAATCGGATACAGCGAACCACGCCGGCAATTCCGTCTGGGCGGACTCGCAGTGGTTGTACCTGGACCTAAACGCAAGCTTCATAGGCGTGGCGCTTGAAGGCCGCACGCAGGTGGATCAGCAACCCATCAACGACCCGCAACTTCACGCCGTCAAGTGCCTCACTGAGATGCTCCGCGGCAAATACAACCTGCCGGCGCAAAACTGCGTCACGCACGCGCAGGTCTCTGTGAATCCGGGCAATATGCGGATCGGCTGGCATACCGATTGGGGAACCGGCTTCCCATTCAAGGAGGTTGGACTTCCGGACAATTACGAGCTTCCCAACCCCGCACTTTATCTGTTTGGGTTCGAATACGACCCCGCATACGTCAAGTCCACCGGTCCCGATCTCTGGAAAGGTCTCGCTCTGGCCGAAGAGCGAAATCGGGAAAGCGCCGCTCATCGCGGCGTGACGATAGCCGAATACCGAAAGGTTCTGCAACAAAAATACAAAGAGGCGAGATCCGCCCTCCAGGACGGAAGCGCATACGAGGAAAAATAGCATGAGCCGAGTTGAAACACCCAAGAGCGAACCGATCGGCCTCGATGTTGGCACCAGCCGGATCGTGGCCGCCCGCCAGACTAACCATGAAATCAAGTACGCTACGCAGCTCAACGCGTTCGTCTCGATTCCGTACTCGAAGATGACGGAGAACGCGCTGCAGAAGGAAGGCGTGCCCCATTCCGTCGAAGGAGTGGAGATCCTCGTCCACGGCAATGAATCCGAGAGATTTGCCGACCTGCTGAACAAGGACATCCGGCGGACAATGACCCGCGGCACGCTCAATCCCGATGAACCTGACAACGTAAAACTCATCCGGGAAATCACTTCTTCCCTGACAGGCAAAGTGGAGAAGGGCCAGAAACTGTGTTTCACGGTTCCGGCCGCCCCGCTCGGAGCAGAGGACAATCTCACCTATCATGAGGTGACGCTCCGCCAAGTCCTTTCCGACTTGGGTTTCGAAGCCACCAGCATCAACGAAGGCCTGGCCGTAGTCTACGGAGAGATGGAAAGCACGAACTACACGGGTATAGGTATCAGTTGCGGAGGCGGCCTTTGCAACGTGTGCCTGTCGTATCTGACAGTCCCGATTTTGAGTTTCAGCATCCCGAAAGCCGGCGATTTCATCGATTCCAGCGCGGCATCTGTCACCGGCGAAAGACCGAACCGCATCCGCATTCTGAAGGAACAATCGTTTTATATCAACGGCCACTTCGAGAATAAGCTGCAGCAGGTTCTGAGCGTCTACTACGACGACATGATCCAGACGCTAGTGGCCGGCCTGCGAAATACGTTCCAGAACGCGCGTAATGTTCCCAAGTTGACCCGTCCGATCCCGCTGGTCCTGAGCGGAGGGACTGCCATACCGCAGGGTTTCAAGGAGCGGTTCGAGACGATCCTGCGTGCGAGCGATTTCCCAGTTGACCTGTCAGAGATCAGGATGGCCGCGGACCCGCTCACTACAACCGCAAAGGGTGCCTTAGTAGCCGCACTGTCGGACAACTAGCCGTCTCAAACAGAATACGACCAGTGCGACCGCCTGAAGCGGCGGAGGACCAACGGAAGAACGGCGGGTAACACCACCTGCAACAAACAGGTGGCGGGGTGGCGGCACATGAAGGCGGCCTTGCGCAGCGCCTCATTGCCCCTCGTGTCGCCCCATCCGCCCGCTGGCGGTCGCGGCGACGGGCGGGGGGCGCCGGAATTGGCCGCCGGGCATCGGGCGCGGGAAGAGGAACTGGCGGAGTTGCTCGCGGGCTGGCCGGCGGAGCGCTGGGACGCGACGTACAACAGCTTGCCGGGCGTGAGGCGCGTAAAATCGCTGAAAGACCCCAAGACGGCCGCCAGCAAGATCTGGGAACGCGTCGAGAAGCTCGGCCAGATGGTCGCGCCGTAGCCGGTGGCAGCCAAACCCGAGGCTGCGCCCGCCAAGCCGAAGGCCGGAAAAAGGGCCAAAGCGGGCGCACGTGTGGCCCAGGGCGCGGCGGCGCAGGGCAAGGCCAGCAAGCAGGCCACTCCCGCCAAGGCCGCGCCCAAGGGGAAGAAGGCCGGGAAGGCGCAGGAAGCCAGCGCGCCCCGCGCGGGCAGCAAAACGGCCCAGGTGATCGCGATGCTACAGCGCAAGGGCGGGGCCAGGATTTCGGAGATCATGAAGACCATGGGCTGGCAGCGTCACACAGTCCGCGGGTTCATGGCCGGCGCGATGAAGAAGGCGGGGTACACCGTCGAATCGTTCAAGCCCGAAGGAGGTGAGCGGAGCTATCGATTGCCGAAGTAACATCGCCCGCCCCCTTCCCGCCCGCCAGGCTCCGGCCTGGCGGGCATTTCTGCTTCTGGCCACGACTCCCGCCGGCTCGGCCCGCTCCCGGTCTTGGCCCACACGCAACGCAAGGCAATTGCTGAACCAAATCGACGCCGGCGAACGGGCGGCGATGGTGGGGGCGACCACGGTGCGTGGGCTAGTTGTTCAGGCCAATCCGAGCCGCGCGGCGTCGCCATAGAAGCTGCATTGACACCCGTGCAGATATCAACTGCAACGACTATGAACCAGGAGTGCCGACTGGAAACGAGCCGCACGCGCCTTTATCCGGACATTGCCGCCCCATTCGCGCACATGGCGCCCACGTTGGGCCGGTGCTGCCCGCCACGATGAATGTTGCCCCCGTGCCTATGGGCGCGCGCCAGGCCGAAAATGCCCGCTGCGGAGACGCGGCGCGGAAAGGCGGTAATGGTTCTGGAGATCACAGCAGTAGTCGGCCAGTCGGTACATGAATCGAATCGCGATTACTCTCCTGCTTTGGCCCGCTTCCGGGACCTCACCGCCTTCTGGGCGGACGGTTTCGAGGACCGCCGCGCTCCCGGCACCTTACCGATTCGAGGGTCCCTTGCGACGATAAGCTCGCAGGCGCGCATTGCCGCCTCCTCGAAATCCGCCGCATCGACCGGGAGTACCTGCCAGCCCGTTACCTTTGTGCCGAATGCCTGAATGGACCGCATGTTCGGGAACTCGCGGCGCAGGCTCTCGTGATGGTCTTCGGTAGTGGCCAGCCACACCCCGTTGTCCGCTGTCGAGTCGCGCTTGTCGCGCAATATGAGGACAATCTTCTCCGCAACGTAGACCGCGAGACAGCCGAACATGGACCGGGTGGTGGGCGAGAGCGCAGCGATTGCGTCGAGCGCGAACTCATGCGGGACGGCCTTGCGCTGCTTGACGGCGAAGAGGGTATCGTCCAGCGGGCGTGAAGGCGTCTTGCGGCGGCGTGGCATCGGCTTTAGGATACCTGGATTCGGGCGCTGCAGTAATCTGATCGAAGAATGCCTAAGCGACGTTCTTGCCATTTGCGATCAATTCAACGCCCCCCACGACACGTGCTTGCCCCAGCCTTTCGGCGATCCGCAGGTGCGGTCCGATGCCCCTGACCCCCACGGCACCCAGACGAGCGCGCGGGCCAAAGCCCACAACCTAACGACCGCAGCGAACCAAGGACGCATACGTTGGCGGACATCGACGCCCTGATCGATAGCGCGGCGCGGGCACGGCTCCGGCGGGCGGTGCAGGAAGCGGTGCGCTGCCCATCGCCCGCGAGGCTGGCGGCGCTCTCAGAATGGCCGCGCGCATGGGTTGCGGAAGAAGACGCGCTTTGCGGGGACCGGCTTAAACGAATCGCTGATCGCCGCAAATGCCGGGGATTTTTCTGGAAATGGATCGGTCGATGGTGGTCAAATCCGAGCCTCCGGAAGCTTTTCGGCGGCCTGGAAACCGATAAGGATTCGGAGCGCTACCTTGACACGGTAGCGCTCCGACCAGGACGCTGTAAGCGGCGTGCCGTTTTCCGCTAATCGGCAGGAACAGAAGAGCTTAAGCAGTTGATTCTGAGCGGTAGGCAGCACGTGATACGCAGCCCGCGCCGGCGTGCCCGCCTCCACGACGCACCCCTGGCCATCCGCAGCCGCGTAATATGATGAATCCTGGCTGGCCGGAAAGGATCATTGACGCCAGGCGCGGGGAAAGCGTTCGCGCTGGCGGCGATGGAAACACAAAAAGCACCTTCCCGTTACGGTGCAGGAGCCGGGCACGGTGCGCCTCTACCACATCCCCGAGAAGACGGGTGCCCTCTGGAATCAGCAGGCCATTATCGGTCGAGAACACCGGCCGGGTCACGACCGCCTCCACGGGCGCTCCTCTTTGGGCGGTCGCAATGCGCCATCCGGGCCAGGCGCGTGCAGTCAACTTCCGACAATGTTCCGTTCTCCTAGAGAGGGCTTCAAGGGCTCCGCTGATGTCGGCGAGAGTCCGGCGTTGCGCCTATCACACGGCGATTGTTTAGGAGAGATCCAAGAGGAGCCATGGCACACGCGGCATGAATTTCACTAGGAGCACCAACGCACTTGTTGCTGTCATCAGCATAGGGACGCTGAATGGAGCGGACCGTTTCAATGATACGGCGTACCCTCCGCTGCAGCCAGAGCCAGACATTGTTCACTTCGCCGGGTGCTTGCGCAGCATCGGTATCCACCTGGAAGTCCCCGCGGTGCCTTACAAGGAGATGCGGGCCACCGATGCCAGCGAGTCTTCCACGGAGATACGCGCGGTGGTGGAGCGCACCCGCGCCATCCAGCGCGCCCGCGGCTTTTACAACGCGCAGTTGCCCACGCGCCACATTCGGAAGCTCTGCATGCTGGACGAAGCTGGAGAGCGCACGCTCGAAATGGCCGTGCGCCGCATGGGACTCTCGGCGCGCGCGCACGACCGGATTCTGAAGCTGGCGCGCACCATCGCCGACCTTGGGGAATCGAAGACGATCTCCGCCAAGCACGTGGCGGAAGCGGTGCAGTATCGCAGCCTGGACCGGAATTATTGGAACTAAAGGTGCCTCGCCGCGTCGCCGCCTCGCCGTGTCCCGTCGTTCGGGCCACTTGGGCAGCTTCCCCACCTCGCACACGCGCTCAGGGCATAAAAATCAGTAGCTTGTCCCATACTGTAGCCCGAGTGGCTGATCCCGTGGACACCCAGACCATTGAACTTGGTCCCATCGCAAGGAAACAGTGCTTGTGCTCGGCATCGTGTTTGAGGGGAATAGCTTCGATGAAGAAATGATCACCCGAGAGAGTCATGCTATATTGCCAAACACCATTTTCCTGGTGGAGGTCTCTGACAATAGCCAATTCGGGAACAGCGGCGGCGAATTCAACGGCTTTACCCGTCGAGAGTAACTGTATTAAGTCATCAAGCTGCATGAATTCCTTCCCGAACCATAATTTGGACATCTCCTCTGCCTTGTCGATAGCCTTCAGGTTTCTAACAACGGCATACTCTTGACTCGATAAGCTTGACGGCAAAGCCACTGCCGTGAATAAAGTTGTCGGAATAGTGACGACCAGTACATTCACAAACCAAATGACCAATGATAAAGTAATTGCTCTTTTCTTGCTTATATAAAACATGGCCCTGCACAACGCGACGGTATATGAACAAATTATCAGCAACAACGGCAGTAGCAGAGCGATAAAGAAGAGTAACAGCAAAACGCCTAATATTGCATAGCCGGGGAAGTCTGGTAAGTTATTAATCCATCCGGCTGACAGAAGCAAAACCGCGCCGAACCCTCGCACTAGGCCAAAAGTGTATGCCGTCCGAATCAGCTCCCAGAACATCAATGGTCCAGCAGCTAGGTAAATAAGATTGGTAAAGATACGCCTAAACGGCGTGGTCGTCCTTGTTTTGAGACGCTGTTGCAATACATAGTGTGCTAGTAGATACCAAAGAACAGCTTGAAGCCCGAGAGCAAACACAGGTACCAAAAGATCTAGCTCACTCGGTATGAGACCGCCGAGCATAGATGGTTGGGGCGCGTCTGGCAGAATCAAGTCAATCTCAAAGTGAGCCATGAGAATAAATAATACGGAGCACATAAGAGTACGAAAGAAATGGCCAAGGCTTAGTGTAGCGAGGGAATCGTTGTTTGCCCGACAGTTGGAAGAAGTCTGTCGGATGGAGAAGTAAGGCCCACCATGTCCGCCCGTAGGCGACTACGGGTTTGAGCGTTGGCATCATTCTAATAGTATATCCCTTGGGCCGACGTGTCGAGAATAATGAATTCCACGGACGGAGTACGCCGGGGCGCGCCCATTGAGGCAAATGGTTGTGGGTTATGGAAAGTGGGGAATCGGCGAGGGGACCGATGCCGCGCGCGGCGATGATTATCCCGCCCGGGTTTCGTCATCGCGGCGGATGGCAGACCTTGCAAGGCGTGTAAGCCCTCCGCATGAGCATCCTTCAACGACATCGGGATTTTGCTGCTGGCGAGGTACCGGGAATTTCCGGCTCGTTCATTGCGCGGTACAGGGCGGCGTCCTCAACCAGCGCGTCTAGAAACGGAGAGGCTTGATCAGCCGTAATTCGTCTCTTGAGCACTTTGAAGAGAGTCTTGGCGGTGACTTC
>Ga0187871_10000012_pt1 | contig 148951 bp, 127 predicted proteins | sample June2016WEW_16_1_FD_132988 | JGI IMG/M metagenome (GOLD analysis project Ga0187871, IMG submission 132988) | Peatland microbial communities from SPRUCE experiment site at the Marcell Experimental Forest, Minnesota, USA - June2016WEW_16_10 | ecosystem: Environmental > Terrestrial > Soil >...
TGCAGGATCCCGGCAACCTGGGCACTATTCTGCGCTCCGCTGAGGCTTTTGGAGCCCATGGCGTCCTCAGCCTGCCCGGAACCGTCAGCGCGTGGAACCCCAAGGCCGTGCGCGCCTCCGCCGGAAGCGTCTTCCGGGTTCCGCTGATGACCGCCAGCGCCGAAGACGGCTTTGCGAGGGTGAAAAAGGCCGGCGTGAAGATTCTGACCACTGCCGCCCACGGAGCCGAACCAGCCAACCGCATAGATCTAACCTGTCCTCTTGCCCTGCTCATAGGCAATGAAGGCAATGGCGTGCCAGAAGAGTTGGCCCGCCAGGCCGATGGCGCAGTCACCATTTCCTGCCCCGGCCCGGTGGAAAGCCTGAACGCATCCGTTGCCGCAGGAGTACTGCTATATGAAGCCTCGCGGCAGAGAGGAGGCCACCAATGAGTCTCTTCGACGGCGAACCAGAAGGCCCCACAGGCCTGCCGCGTACCGCACCCCTGGCCGAGCGCATGCGCCCGCGCAGCCTGGATGAGTTGCTCGGACAGGAGCATCTGGTCGGCCCCGGCAAGCCGCTGCGCGTGCAAATCGAGCGCGACGATTCCGGCTCCATGATCCTCTGGGGTCCGCCGGGAGTGGGCAAAACCACTCTGGCCAAAATCATCGCCGAGACCACCAAAGCCAGCTTCATTGAGTTCTCCGCCGTCCTCAGCGGCATCAAGGAGATCAAGCAGGTAATGGCCGCGGCCGCGCAAGCCTCGCAGATGCACTCGCGCACCATCCTCTTCGTCGATGAAATTCACCGCTTCAACAAAGCCCAGCAAGACGCCTTCCTGCCCTACGTCGAGCGGGGAACCATCCGCCTGATCGGCGCAACCACTGAGAATCCTTCGTTTGAAATTATCTCCGCGCTGCTCTCCCGCTGCCGCGTTTATGTCCTGGAACCCTTGAGCGAGAAGCAGATCACCACGCTGCTCCGCCGTGCCCTCGAAGACCGCGAGCGCGGCCTCGGCGCATTAGAAATCACAGCCGATGATGATGCGCTGGAGATGATTGCAGGCTACTCAAGCGGCGATTGCCGCAACGCCTACAACACGCTGGAAGTGGCCGCGCAACTGGCCCAGGAGCCAGATGCAAAAAAGCTCGATGTGGCGGAAAAACTCGATGCGAAGGAGATGCTCGATCCGGAGGGAGGCGGGGGTTTCAACCCCCGCAATACGCCAACCAAATCGACGGGGGCTTTAGCCCCTGCTACGCTCCGCAAAGCCAAGCACATCGATCGCGAATTGGCTGGAGTCGCCGTGCAACAGCGCGTGCTGATGTACGACAAATCTGGCGAGGAGCACTATAACCTCATCTCCGCGCTGCACAAGAGCGTCCGCAACAGCGATCCCGACGCCGCTCTCTATTGGCTGGCGCGCATGTTCGCCGCCGGCGAAGATCCTCTCTACCTCGCCCGCCGCGTGGTGCGCATGGCCGTCGAAGATATCGGCTTGGCCGCCCCCGAGGCACTCAACCTGACTCTCTCCGCCAAGGAAGCCATCGACTTCCTCGGCTCGCCCGAAGGCGACCTTGCCCTTGCCGAGGCCGTGGTCTATCTTGCGCTGGCGCCAAAATCGAACTCGGTCTACACAGCCTATGGCGCCGTGCAACAGGAGGTGGAGCAGACCCGCCAGGAGCCGGTTCCGCTGCACTTGCGCAACGCACCCACCCGCCTGATGAAGGAACTCGACTATGGCAAGGGCTACCAATACGCCCACAACGAAGAGGGCCGCGTAGCCGATATGGACTGCCTGCCCGACTCACTCAAGGGCCGCAGCTACTACCAGCCCACGCAAGAGGGCCGCGAGAAGCAACTCGCCGCACGCATGGATGAGATTCGCCGCATCCGCACAGGCAAGCGCGGCGGCCGCTGATCTGCCCCATGGTTCTTCCACGCTCACACAGTCCTCATAAATGCTGCTATATATTACGACACTGTCATCCTGAGCGGAGGTCGCCGCGGCGACCGGAGTCGAAGGACCTGCTTTTGTTTTGGCTTTTCTCCGCTACAATTTCAGTTGGATAACACCCAGCCATTTTTGAGATTGCTCGGAGATTGCCGATCATGGCAAAGAAATCACGACAGCGCAAAGTTCAGGGCAAACAACCGCCGGAAACTAGGACAGAAAAAATCAATACCAGTGCTTCCGTGACCAATGGATCCTGGTGGATAGCCGCCGTCTGCGCCGCTCTTGTGCTGGTTACCGCAATTTCCTACCGTGGCGTGCGCAACAACGAGTTCGTTTCACTTGACGACAATGACTATGTAGTGCAGAACCGGGACGTGCAGCAGGGAGTAAACGCGCAAAGCATTGAGTGGGCATTTACAGCCTTCCATTCCGCAAACTGGCATCCACTTACGTGGATCTCTCACATGATCGATTGGAAGCTTTATGGAAATCATGCCGGTGGACACCACATCACCAATTTATGTTTGCACTGCGCCAATGCGGTTCTGCTTTTTCTTTTGCTCTTGTATATGACGGGTTTCATCTGGCGATCCTCAGTCGTCGCATTTCTTTTCGCGCTGCACCCCGCGCACGTCGAATCCGTTGCCTGGATCTCCGAGCGCAAGGACGTTCTGAGCACGTTTTTCTGGTTTGCGGCGTTGCTTGCCTACGCCTGGTATGTGCGCAGCCCCTCCTGGAAACGGTATGCATTGATCGTCTGCGCCTTTGCCTGCGGACTAATGTCGAAGCCAATGGTCGTCACGTTTCCCTTCACTCTGCTCTTGTTCGATTATTGGCCGTTACGTAGGATCTCGTTCGCGTGGGAATCGCGCGCGCAATGGATATCTTCCCAATGGAAGTTGTTTGTTGAGAAATGGCCGCTGTTCCTCATGACAATTCTCTCCAGCATCATCACTTTTTTCGCGCAGCGGGCCGGAGGGACAGTGGCTACGCTTGAACGCCTGCCATTGCTGGGGAGGCTCTCGAACGCGGCCATCAGTTACTGCCGCTATCTGCTGCTCATCTTCTGGCCCAATCCTCTGACCGCCTATTATTACTACGCGTCACATTACATCAGTGTGCTGGCAACGGTGTTATCGGTAATTGCGATCCTTCTCATCACGGTCGTCTGTTGGCGCTTCCGCAAGGATCGCCCTTATTGCCTCATAGGCTGGCTGTGGTTCCTGGGAACATTGACGCCGGTCATCGGCATTATCCAGGTCGGCGAACAGTCCATGGCCGAGCGCTATACCTATGTTCCCTCCATCGGCATTTTGTTCGCCGTCGTCTGGCTGATCGGCGATGCCGTTGCCAACTCTCCTAAGCTCAGAGCCGCAGCCCTGATGCTTGCGGTCGCGGTGATCGCGGCGTGCGCTGTAAAAACCGATGCGCAGGTCAAAGTGTGGAAAGATACCACTGCGCTTTTCACAAACGTGCTTGAAGTGGACCCGCGCGGAGAGCTTCCCAACTTGAGTTTGGGCATTGCGTATATGAATCATGGAAAGTTTGCCGAGGCGCAAGAATATTACGACCGTGCACTGAACTATAAACCCTCCACCTTTCTTGCTCTCTCTTATTCCGCATTTTGCCAGATGATCTCCTGCGAGCCCAACGAGCCCCGCAATCTGCCGCTGGCAAAGCAGCGTCTCGATGAGGCGTTGCTTCTCAATCCTCAAAGCCCCGATGTGCTCACTAATCTGGCGCTGTGGTCTTCCATGATGGGCAAGCCGAACGATGAGGAGGCTTATTGCAGAAAGGCGCTCGCCGCAAATCCGTTTTTTACAGGGGCGCGCCTTTATCTCTCTGATGCGCTTCAGGCGCAGGGCAAGCTTGACGAGGCGCTTGAGCAGAATCGCCTGGTACTTGCTGCCGAGCCCGATACCACTGATGCGCTGAACAATATTGGTGGACTGTTGGACAGGAAGGGATTGAGTGGGGATGCAGTGAAAGCCTTCCAGCAATCTCTAGCCGTCAAACCAGGTCAGGCAATGCCCCATTCCAAGATCGGCAGAATTTATATGGGCGAGCATCACTTTTCATCAGCGGCAGAGGAGTTTGCCCAGGCCCTGCGCTTCAACCCATCCGATCCCAATGCGCATGACGATCTGGGCGTGGCATTGTACCAAATGGGAGATTTTGAAAAAGCTGCCGAACAGTTCGGAGAAGCTGTTCGGATAAATCCTGCCGATGCCGGCGCTAGACGAAATTTCGATATTGCTCAATCGCAAATGAAAGCCAAAAAGGTTTCGCCGGCGGAAAATGAGGCGAGATAGCGCCCGCAAGAAAATCCGCAGCCGCTGACCGCATGGCGGAGACACAGTCGTATTTAGATTGATAGGAGATCGGTAACTATGGCCAAGAAGTCGCGCCAGCGTAAGTCCCCTGGAAAGCGCCCGGCGGAATCACCGGCCGGAAAGACCGCTCTCCCTACCTTCGTAACCTATAAGTCCTGGCAAATTGCAGCCATATCCGTCGTTCTTGCGGTGGTTACACTCTTTGCCTATCGCGGCGTTCGGAACAACGATTTCCTCAACTATGACGATAACTACTATGTTCAGGAAAATCACCAGGTTCAGCATGGGTTAACCATGCAGACCATCGAGTGGGCATTCACAACCTATCATGAAGGAAACTGGCATCCGCTGACCTGGATATCGCACACGATCGACTGGAGCTTATACGGCAATAGCCCAGTCGGCCATCATATGACCAATGTGTGCCTGCATGTGGCCAACGCAATTCTACTTTTTCTTTTGCTCTTCTATATGACTGGTTACTTAGGGCGCTCTTCATTAGTAGCATTTTTATTCGCGCTGCACCCCGCGCATGTGGAATCCGTCGCATGGCTTGCCGAACGCAAGGATCTTTTATGCACTTTCTTCTGGTTCCTTTCGCTGCTCGCCTATGCATGGTATGTACGCAATCCAACCTGGAAACGGTTTGTATGGGTAATCTGCGGCTTTGCATGTGCGCTTATGTCGAAGCCGATGGCCGTAACTTTTCCGTTTACTCTGCTACTGCTCGACTATTGGCCGTTGCGCAGACTAAACTTCGCACAAGATACGCGCACGCCGTGGCTCACTTCCCTCGGGAAGTTATGCGTTGAAAAATGGCCTTTGTTCATCATGGCGGCAATCTCCAGCGTCGTCACGTTTATTGCGCAGCGTGCCGGCGGCGCGGTGTACTCTATTGAACTCTTGCCATTGTGGGCAAGACTCGCGAATGCGGCCGTCAGTTACTGCCGCTATATAAGGATCATGTTCTGGCCCGATCCGCTTATCGCCTATTATTTCCCGGAGAAAACTAATATCGCGATCACGGCGGTCGTGTTATCTATTCTTACTCTCTGCATCGTAACCGCCCTCTGCTGGCGCTTCAAAAAAAGAAGACAGTATTGTCTGTTCGGGTGGCTGTGGTTCCTGGGAACTCTTGTGCCGGTGATCGGTATCGCGCAGGTCGGCGACCAGGCTCTGGCCGAGCGATATACTTATGTCCCTTTTATTGGATTATTTATTGCTGTTGTCTGGTTAATCGGCGATGCCGTTGCTAGCTCCCCTAATTTCAAGATAGCAACCCAATTGCTGGCAGTCGCGGTAATTATAGCGTGCGTCGTAAAGACGGATGCACAGGTCAAGGTTTGGAAGGATACGGTGACTTTATTCAGTCACGTACTCGAGGTCGATAACCGCGGAGAGCTTCCAAATCTGGGCCTGGGCATGGCCTACGTCAGGCAGCAAAGAACCGCCGAAGCGAAAGAATATCTTGAACGCGCGTTAATCTACGATCCCACCAGTTCACTTGCTCTATCATATTCCGCCCTTGGCCTGATGCAACCCGTAATGCAATCGAACGACAGAACCAGTCTGCCGCTTGCGGGCGAGCGGCTCCAAAAGGCATTGCGCGCCAATCCCAACGACCCCGACGTTCTGACCAACTTGGCTCTATGGTCTTCGTTAATGAACAACCCGAAGGATGAAGAGACCTATAGCAGGAAGGCGATCGCCGCGAAACCGGATTTCATGCCGGCGCGGCTCTATCTTGGCGATGCACTTCTGGCACAGAACAGGCTGGACGACGCGGTTCAGGTTTACCGCCAGGCGCTTACCCTTGACCCAAAGAATTACCAGGCCCATAACGAGCTGGGAAATATTTTAGACAAGCAGGGACAAGCCGAAAAAGCCATGAAGGAATTCCAGCTTTCACTGGAAATCGAACCCGATCAGGCAATGCCCCATTTTGAATTCGGCAAATCCTTCGCGGAGTCGCATCGGCTCCCCGAAGCAGCCGACGAGTTCAGCAAAGCGCTGCAGTTCGATCCTACAAACCCAAATGTGCGCACCAACCTCGGCGTGGTTCTGTTTCAAATGGGCAGGTATGAGGATGCAGCCTACCAATTCAACTATGCGCTTCAGATCGATCCGACAAATCCCAATGCAAGAGAAGGCCTCGTTCTCGCTGAAGCCCGGATAAAGAAAATAAAACCTGCCGGCCCTTAGTCCGGATACTTCACTGAACACCCGTAGGGCCGGGTATATGGCGTGGTGACAGCCTTTCCCAGCATGGCCTCATTCAGCGCATCGGAGACGTAGTTATCCGCCCCGTGCACATCCTTCGGATCGGGGGTAGGCCGGTCGTCGATGGCTCCCGCATAAATCAACTTTCCCTGCGGATCGATCACGAACATTTCGGGTGTAGTCTTGGCGTTGTACATGCGTGCGAGCTTAGCCTGGGGATCCATCAGGACAGCGGATGGAACAGCATGCACTTTTGTCAGGTAGGCGTTCTCCTCATCTGGCGTTACGTATCCCTGCTGTCCGGGCGCCGATGAGATCACCGTGAACCACACCACTCCCTTTGCGGTCCATTCCTTCTGCAGGGCCTGCATGTTGCCGGAGACGTAGTGCTTGCGCGTATAGGGACAACCCTGGTTGTGCCACTCAAGCACCACGAACTTGCCGCGATATTGCTCCAGCGTTTGCGTCTGACTGCGAGAGTCCGAGGCAGTGAAGGCGGGAGCGGATGCACCCACTCGCACTGTCTGTCCTGTTGTGGGAAGTGAAACCGTCGCAGCCGCAAGCGCCGCGAATCCTGACAAACGAAACAGACTCGCCATCGAAACAACCTCCTGGGGAATTCAGCCCGTCAACACATTGGCGTTTGCGGGCCCACTTGGAATTAGACGCAGCAATGATTGCACAGGTTGCAACCTTTGAGTCTGGATGACGCAGTGAGATTTAACACCCATTCGCAATAGCATTAAATAAAGTGAACTCGGACGGCGACCCGTCAATGCGCCTCGGTCTTTGGTTGTATGTTCCTGCAAATTGTCAGTTCGCCCGCATGGTCCAACTCATAGTCGAAATCGGCTAAGGCACTGAAGAATGCTTCTTCGCAGTCAGGCCCGTGCAGTTCGATGCAGATGTTACGAACTTTGGGCAGCCACTTTCTTGCTGTGTCGCCGAAGACGGCCAACTCCGCTCGCTCAATATCCACCTTGAGCAGTTCTACCTGCTCGGCCCCTGCAATCTCTATCAGAGCGCCGACGTCCCATGCCTGTACAGAGCCGGCATTGCCGTCAGTGGGCCACACCACCTGTGTTGCCCATTCGCGTCCATCGCCGAAGGCGCCCCTGGCCAGGCAAAGGGTCGTGCACTCGCTCCACACCGCGCCATGCAAAAGTTGAACACGATCTCCGTATGGCTCTAGATTGACTCTGCAGACCTCCACATTGCGCTCGTCGGGCTCGACTGCCACCACTCGAGAGTTGGGAAAACAGCTTAAGAAACAGGCTGACGAGTACCCCACATTCGCGCCCAGGTCCAGCACCGTCAACACATTTTCCAGATTGCGCAGGCTCGAATATTCCTGACGAATGAATATCTGATTAAACACATTGATATCGCTGCTGCCGCGCAGTCTTACCAGCAGTTCTCGCTGCACTTGACGCGGATGCACCCGCCAACTTTCAGGCCAGTTTATATGAAATTGCGAACTCATACGAATCAGCGCCCATTCGACCGTCGACGTGGTTCCAACCATCTTCCACAATCCGATGAGATCGGATATGTCATTCCGAAACTGTGTAAATACGCTCACGGCACTGATATTACACGAGAATATTCGCAAATTCAGAATTGAACCGCGAGCGTTCGAAATGCGTTCTACATTCGCCCGAATAAGCGGCGACCAGCAAGCAGCCGGCGGGCCTGCCGAATTACGCGGCGGCGCAGTGCGCCGGCACTGTGGTGGCGCAGCAACTCAAAGACAAACCATCCCGGCAAACGGGCGTAGCCGCGGACAAACTCGCTGTTACTCGACGGAATATCCATCCACAGCCGATCAGTAAAGGCGATAGCTTCCACAGTCAGATTCGCTTTATAACTCTGCCACCAGCTCAAGCATTCGGTCTGGAGTTGATCCAGAGCTCTTTTGTCGTTCCACATCGCCTGCACAAAGCTAGCCGCCATCTTCCAATTGGGAAACGTGGGCAAAGGATGGTTGCCAAGCAGGCTGCGATGCACATCCATCAGCAAGCGTCGTTCCAGCAGAGGAATCGATCCCGCCTCCAGCGCCTCAAATGGGCGATTCGTTTCCTGCATCACATTTCCCATGGGCGATGGGCAAAAGGCCGACTCGGCCAGCAGTTCCCGATAGCTGGCGGAGGGTTGATCGCGGCGTTCATTGATTGCCGCCGTAGCCGCCCCTGGCGTCCAGCCATCGCTCGCGTACCAGTACCCCGGTTCAACCGGCAAAAGCGCTCGCACCGCATCAGGCCGGGTGGACTTGTTGATCATGCCCAACATGGACCAAACGTACTTTCGCTGGCTCGCTGGTTTGGGCTCAGACTGACGGCCCTGACCGTTCACATATCCCAGCGGCACAGGCATCACCCGCTCGCGCCGAAACGCCCCGGAGTAGTGCATGCGAAAAACTCCGCAGAAGTTTGTATAGACGCCGGACACATCGCGGAAGTATTCGTCAGGCTCCCGCAAAAGAAATGCATTCTTGCCCCGGAACTCGGGATAATAGGCCGGATCGGCCCAATTCAAAAAACTATCCACCACCAGGCAGTTATCCAAAACAATCTTGTGTTCGCCGTCGAAAACTTCCCTCTCCACCAATGGCGAAAAAATCTCAAGTATCCAGTCGCGCAATGGGCATTTCGTGCTTTGCCATAGCAATGTGAGCTTGTGGGACATGAGCAAGTTGACCTCTATTGAGAAATTGCCTCTTGGGAATTCCTTGCGGAAAATGTCATCGGCGGAACGCTGGGAAAACGAATCGCAAAAATCGCAAACATGTATAGACAGAAGAGAAGTGGCAGTTCCAGATTCTGCTGCCGAAGGAACAGCACGAAGAGGATCTTGTGCGATAGCATGCTTTGTAACATTGCATGATGCAGAAAGATTTTCTGCACACGGTCCTGGACTGAAACCACAGAGAGAATGGTTAGAACCCCAATACCTGCGCCCAGAAGCCGGCGCTTTTGATAAACGATCACTACGGCCGGAACGGAAATGAGAAGCATTCGGGTGTCGTAGAAACCATGATAAACCGGCGTCAGTGAAAGCGCCGCCAATGCTGCAACAGAAAGCAGATGCATTTCCGGGCTTGTATTTGTTCTAAGAACAGCCATGACCCAAACCATGAGGAGCGCCAAAAAAACTGCGTAGGCGACGGCGTTAAATTCCCGCTGATCCGCAAAGAATACGCTTGTAACGGCTTGTAGATTGATATCGGCGATTGCACGTTTACCGTCGGGTCTGGGGTCATTGTGGCCGCCCGGGCCCAGGGTAGAAGAAATATTCCCTGACAGGCCTGAAGTCCAGTTGGAGCTACGCGGGTGCATGCTGAGAATCAGGCCTGCGGTGAGAAGAAGCGCAAAAGCGCCGGCCACGACCAAGACAGCATAACGCCAGCGTATTTTCATTGCAATCAGAGCAAGCACAATCAGCCCGCCGATCTGGGGCTTGACAGCCAGGCTGAGCATCAGCAGGAAGGCCCCCAGAGGCAGAAGGCGGCCACGAAGCAATAGACAACAACCGATGATCAAGAGCGAAATGGCGAAGATCGCCGGGTTGCCCAGTGCAAGCAGAATTCCGCTGGTGACCAGCATGAGCGATGCGAGAAGTGTGGCAAGCCATCGGTGCGCCCGCGAACAGATGGATAAAATGAGCCCCGCGGAAATCGCGAACAAACAGCCATTCAGCAGGATCCAGAGTACGCGGGCCACCGGGAACCTAAGCAGCGACAGCGGAGAAAGCACCAGGAGTGTTGAAGGCGGGTAGAGGGGTATTTCCTCATTCCATGCAGGCAGTTCATCGGCGCGGCCATCGGCTTCTAAATACTGCTGTTCCAATTGTGAAGTATTGTAGGGATTGCAGCCATGGAGCAGGCACCGCGCCCCTGTGTAAACAGGGATGTAGTCGATTGCAGAATGGAATGCGTGGAACCTTTCAACCGCAACTGAAAAAAATATGAGCGCGGAGAGACAAAGTACCAGCCAGTAAATGTCCGGTCTCCTGAATTTCACAGATCTCCCCAATCCTGCGCCGGCTCCGCGGTGCTCAGTTACTCTCATGCAGCCTCGATACAGTTTAATTCGGCTCCAGTAGACGGCTTGCGTGAACCTCCATTCGCCGGAGCGCCCGGAAAACGTATGGAGAAAATCGCAACCAAATAAAGACAGAAGAGAATCAACAGTGCCAGATTCTGCTGCCGCAGGAACAGGACGAAGAGGAATTTGTTTTGTAAAATGATTTTCCACAGAGCGTTATACCGTGCGTGATATTGAAAGAACGTATACACCCTGGACTGGCCGGAAACAAGAGCGAGGACGGTGAGAACTCCGATAGTAGCGCCCAAGAGACGGCGTTTCCCGTAGACAGCCAGAACAGCAGGGACGGTAATGAGGAGCAACCGGGTGTCGTAAAAACGATGATAGACCGGCATCAGAGTAAGCGCCGCCAGGGCAGCGATGAAAAGTACGTGCATCTCCGGGGTTGCTTTCGTCCGCAGGATAAACGCGATCAAAACCGCGAGGAGCGCCAGAAAGATGGCGTAGGCGGCAGCGTCATATTCCCTGGCGTCCGGAAAGAAAACGCTGGTAATGGCTTGCAGGTTCACAAAGGTGGAGGCAAATTCGCCGGCAGGGCGGGGATCATTGATGGCTCCTGCATCCACGCTTGCGGAAATATTCGCACGCAGATCTGAAGTCCAGCCTGCGCTGCGCGGATTCAGGCTGAGCATCATACTTGCTGACAGAAGAAGCGCGAAAGCGCCCGCAACAGCCGCCGCGGCGTAGCGCCGGCGGATCCCCCTCGCAAACAGATAGAGCACGATCAGGCCGCCCATCTGGGGCTTGACAGCAAGGCTGAGCATCAGCAGCAAAACCCCTATGGGGACGAAGCGGTTACTAAGAAAAGAATATCTGCCAATAACCAACAACGAAATGGCGAAAGTCGTCGGGTTTCCCATTTCAAGCTGAATTCTGCTCGAGATCAGAATGATCAGGACAAGGATAGTGGAAAACCACCGGTGTTGGCCCGGACAGCTGGACAGCATAAACCCCGCCGCGATCGCGAAAAGACAGACATTCAACAGGAGCCAAACCAAACGGGCCTCCGGGAATGGAAGCAGCGCCAGAGGGGAGATAGCTAAGAGTGTCGAAGGCGGATAGACGGGTGGAGTTCCAGGCCATTGTGGTCGTTCATCGGCACGGCCGCCTGCCTGAAAATACTGCTCTTCCAGCTGTGACGTATCGTAGGGATTGCAGCCATGGAGCAGGCACCGCGCCCCTGTGTAAACAGGGATGTAGTCGGTTGCAGAATGGAATGCGTGAAATCTTTCAACCGCAACCGAAACAAATATGAGCGCGGAAATTGAAAGTACCAGCCAGTAAATGTCCGGTCTCCTGAATTTCACAATTCTCTCCGATCCTGCGCCGGCTCCGCGGTGCTCAGTTACTCTCATGCAGCCTCGATACAGTTTAATTCGGCTCCAGTAGGCGGCTTGCGTGAACCTCCATTCGCCGGAGCGCCCGGAAAACGTATGGAGAAAATCGCAACCATATAAAGACAGAAAAGAATTAGCAATTCCAGGTTCTGCTGCCGCAGGAGCAGGACGAAGAGTAATTTGCTCTGCAGAATGCTTTGCCACATTCCATGGTTCTCAATGAACACCTGCACCCTTCCCTGGATTGAGATTGTTTCCAAAACCGTCAAAGCTCCAATCAAAAAGCCCAGAAGACGGCGCTTCTGATAAACGATCGCTACCGCCGGAACGGAAATGAGAAGCAGCCGTGCGTCTGGAATGCGATGATAGGCCGGCATTAGAGAAAGTACCGATAAAGCTCCAATCGAAAGGAAAGTTATTTCCTGGCATGCATTGGTTCGCAGGACGGCCGCGATCAGCACCGCGAGGAGCGTCAGAAAAACGGCGTAGGCGACAGCGTTATATTCCCGCGCATCCGGAAAGAAGACGCTGGCTATAGCTTGCAGATTGATCAAGGTAATGGCGTGGATGTTGGCGGGTTCGGGATCATTGATTCCGCCCGGCTCCATGCTTGCGGAAATATCCGAGCTGAGAGTTGAAATCCAATCGGTGCTGCGCGGATGCAGGCTGAGAATCAAACCCGCGGTCAGAAGAAGCGCGAGAGCGCCCGCCATAGCTACCTCAGCGTAACGCCGATGGATTCCCCTGACTAGCAGATAGACCACGATCAGCCCGCCGATCTGGGGTTTCGCGGCAAGGCTGAGCATCAACAGGAAGGCCCCAAGAGGGAGGAAGCGGCCTCGAAAGAAAAGATAGCTACCGATAATCAACAACGAAATTGCGAATATCGCCGGGTTACCCAGCGCAAGTGGAAGGCCGATCGAGACCACAAGGAGCGATATAAGGATGGTAGAAAGCCATCGGTACGATCGCGGGCACATGGATAGAATCATTCCCGCGGAGGTCACAAACAGAAAGCCATTCAACAGAAACCAGAGCACGCGTGCCTCCGGAAACCGGAGCAGCGTCAGGGGAAAAAGCGCCAGGAATGACGAAGGCGGGTACATGGGCACTTCGTCTTCCCACGGTGCAAGTTCATCAGCGCGGCCGCCTGCCTGTAGATACTGCTGTTCCAGTTGCGTTGTGTCATAAGGATTGCAGCCATGAAACATGCACCGCGCCCCAGCGTAAATATTGACTAAGTCAATTGAAGATCGGAACGCGCCGTAGAAACCGGCCGCGACACAAAAGGCTAGGAGGCCTGAGACACATAGAACCAACGAATTCAGATGGGGCCTTGGAAATTTCACGGTATCTCTCGAATTTTGTGAACGCGTTGTTAGTCCCTGTAACTAACCAATATAGCCAAGTTATCATCTGCTGCGGCCAAATTTGCAACGAATTCAGGGTCAGGAATCAGGACGCGCCCTGCATAGCTCGGTTCAGTGCACAGCAGGCGACGTGGTCACCGGCAGCTTGTTCAATGCATCGATAACAATGCCGGGGGTCAGCACCTCAGGAAGTAGTTCGGGTTCGCTGTGGCCGGGAGTGTAGAGCGCGTAGGCGGGAACCCCACTGCGGCCCAGTGCGGCCAGAGATCGAGTAATGTCCTCATCGTGACGAGTCCAGTCGGCCTTCATCAAAACGACGTTCCTCGACTGAAAATCTTGAATAACTTCGGGCCTACCGAGCGCAACACGCTCATTCACCTGACAGCTCAGGCACCAGCTCGCGGTGAAGTCCACAAAGACCGGCTGCCCTGCTGAAAGTGAACGGCTGACTGCGGCCTCAGACCACGGCTGCCAGAGTCCGTCCACCTTTGGTGCAAACAAAGTCTCCGTCGCGGTGATCATATTTCGCGAGGCGAAGATGCTGAGGCCTACCACGCTCAGCAGAATAAGCCCAGCAACGGCCGCAGCCCACCGCTTCCCCGGCCAGCGTCCGAGGAACCAGCCAGCGATCGCAATTAACAGAAAACTTGTGAGCAAAGCCAACAGCGCACCGGTGCCATAAGCACGAGCCAACACCCACGCCAGCCAGATCACCGTGGCAAAAATCGGCACGGAGATAGCCTGCCGCAGCACTTCCATCCACGCGCCGGGTTTAGGCAGCAATCGAGTCCACGCCGGATGTAGCGTGAGTGCAAAATATGGCGCAGCCAGCCCCAGTGCCAGCGCCGTGAAAACCGCAAATGTCACCGCTGTGGATTGTGCCAGCGCATAGCCAACGGCTGCTCCCATAAACGGCGCAGTGCAGGGCGTAGCCACCACCACCGCCAACACTCCGGTAAAAAAGCTTCCTGTATAGCCTTGCTTCGACGCCAGCGATCCACCGGCGCTGGTCAGCGTTAGACCAATCTCAAACTGCCCTGCCAGCGAAAGCCCCAGGAAAAACAGCAGCCCCGCCATCAGTGCCAGAAAAACCGGCGACTGGAATTGGAAGCCCCACCCCAGCGTTGCTCCCGCCGTTCGCAGCCCCAGCAGCACGCCCACCAGCACCCAGAACGAGACCAGAATGCCGGCGGTATAAACCAATCCATGCATCCGCAGCTTAGACCGCTCCTCGCCACCGGAATTCACCAGTGCCAGCCCCTTCAAAAAAAGCACCGGAAAAACGCACGGCATCAGGTTCAGAAGCAGCCCGCCTAGAAAAGCTAACCCCGAAGCGCGAAACAGTAATAACCATGAGAGCGAAGGCACAGCGGCAACTGTCCCCGGCAATGCAGTCAGCTCAAACGCCCGCCCACCTGAAAGCTCCAGAACCCCTTTCAACTGCGCTGGATTTGCAGTAAGATTCGCGTCCTTCTTCAGTTCAAGAATCAGCCCCTTCGCCGTTGCCGTGAACTTCTGTGGAGCAGGATTGTCGAGAATATCCTGATCTTCCGGAAAAAATGCAGCGGTAGTTTCCCGCTGGCCGGTTTCGACTCCAAGGCGGAAACCATCCTTCGTTGGCTGAAAGATAACTTTGAAATTGGAGGATTGCGGCTGCGGAAGCGTTTTTGCGAAGCGCTTGACAAGGTCCGCATCTAGACTCGACCCGGAGACCACTGGAGGTTGCCCGGAGAATAATTGCAGCGTCGTTTCCAATTCTGCCTTTCCGGGAATGCATCTTTCGCGGCAAACCAGCCAGTCTACTTTGGCATTGAGAACTGCCCGGCCGTCCTTTACTGCCGGGTCCACGTGCAGCTTTACGGGAAACAGAACCTCGTCCTCATAGCCGAAATCCATCAACGGACCAAGCGGCAAACGCTTCGGCGCTGGAAACTGCATTGGACCCGCGGTCACGCCTTCCGGTAGCGTCCAATGAATATGCGGCGGCTCGCCTGAATCTCCGGCGTTCTTCCAATAAATATGCCAGCCCGGCTCCAGTTTGAAATAGAGGCCTACGACGTTGTTTCCCCCCGGATAGAGTTGGTCTTCGGGGGTCACGAGTTGCACATGCAGATGCGCGGCATCGGCGGAATTCGACGCAGCCAGCGCGGGCAATCCATCGGCAAGCAAGCACAGTACGAAGATCAATCGGGAAAGGCGCATGCTGTGGAACCAGACTCCTGTTCCTTTGACTCAGTTTACAGAATGATAGTCACACTGAGCTCTTCTCTTTATTGCCCGGAGTGCAAATCCGTCCGCGCCGCATGCTGGCGGAGGATGCAATCGTTCTGCACACACTTGACCCCCGCAGCTCGGGCGCGCGCCACTGCCTCCTCGTGTATCACCTCATCCTGCAGCCACAAATACGGAATACCGAGCCGGATCACATCGTCCACAATTGCCGGAACGTGCTCCGAAGTTCGAAACACATCCACCAGGTCGATCCCCGCTCCGGTCTCAGCTTGCGCGGCAGTCTGCGCCGCATCCAGGTCGGGATAACACTTGAGATCCAGCACCTCGCCCAGCGCCGGATTCACCGGAATCACGCGGTACCCATTCTCACCCAGATAGCGCCCAATCTGATAACTGGCGCGCCAGCTTTTGTCGCTCATGCCGACCACGACAATCGACCGCGCCGTCTTCAGCATCTCGTCAATGATTGCGGGATCATTACTCATTGATTTTCTCTCTCGTCTCCTCACGCAAATCATACTCAGGAGGGCATTGGATTGCGGCGGTTAGCCGCCTTCCAGCTCTGAATGCAGCAAGCGCTTCCGGTCCAATTCAATAAGCACGAACCCTCGTGAAGTGCTTTTTGATCCGTGAACGGACCGCCCTCATGAGGGCCTGTGACTCTGGAGTATTATGAAGCGTCGCAAACCTTCCGCAAATGATTGCACCGTCCGTCCATTCGCCCCCTGGCCTAAACTCGATCGAACCAGGATTCCCTCCGTTATGCACATCAAACACTTCATCGCCGGAGAAGATCGTCATCCTATCTATGTAGACACCAGCGGCATGGTCCACGATGAGGTAATCACGCCCCCCTCCATGATCGTCTGCGGACTGGCCGAGCTTCGGCAGTTCTGTCGCGGAATACCAAATCTCAGGTCTTGGCCCACCCAGCCTACCGCCTTGCACATACTTTACATGCGACTTGGCTTCAAGCTCGCCAAGGACCAGCAGCAGGTCGTCTTTCAGCGCGAAGAAATTGATCATGAAGCTCAAAACGTCCCTCCGAGAGATCCTATCTATACATCAAGATCGTCGGTATCGCTCACCTCCGCCGCCGTACCCCGCCGCTTGGCCAGCAGATAACCACGCAAAAACGGTTCCAGATATCCATCCAGCACCTTATCCACGTCGCCCACCTCCACCTTGGTGCGATGGTCTTTGGCGATGCGGTAAGGCTGCAAAACATACGACCGTATCTGCGAGCCGAAGTTAATCTCCAGCTTCGAGTCTTCAACTTTTCTACTAACTGCGCGTTTCTTTTCCAATTCGTACTCATACAGCCGCGAGCGCAGCATCTTCATGGCTTTGTCACGATTCTTGTGTTGCGAGCGCTCGTTCTGGCATTGAACCACAATTCCTGTGGGCAGGTGCGTCATGCGCACGGCGGAGTCGGTGGTGTTCACGTGCTGCCCGCCTTTTCCGCCGGAGCGGTAAGTATCGATGCGCAGGTCCTCCAGCTTCAAATCCACATAGATGGTTTCGTCGATCTCCGGCGAAACGTAGACCGAGGCAAACGAAGTGTGCCGTCGCTTAGCCTGGTCGAAGGGCGAGATGCGCACCAGCCGATGCACGCCGCTCTCGCCGGCTAGCTGCCCGAAGGCGTTCTCGCCAAGGATGGTGAAGGTGGCCGACTTGATACCCGCCTCTTCGCCGTCCTGCAGATCGTTGATCTCTGTCTTGAAGCCTTGCTGCTCGGCCCAACGCAGGTACATGCGCATCAGCATCTCGGCCCAGTCCTGGCTCTCTGTGCCGCCTGCGCCGGGGTGAACAGTCACAATCGCATTGAGCGGATCGGCCTCGCCATTGAGCATGGTGCGAGCTTCCAGCTCCTCGGCAAACCCTTCCAGGGCTTTGATATCGCGCTCCAGATCGGCCAGTACGTCTTCGCCTTCGCGGGCCAGCTCGAAGTAGGCCTCGATGTCGCCGGTGCGGCGCATCAGTTCATCATCGTCGGCCACCAGCTTTTCCAGACGCTTGCGGTCGCGCATCAGGGGCTTGCTGCGCGCGGGGTCGTTCCACAAGGCCGGATCGGCCAGCTTGGTTTCTATTTCGGTTAATTCCCTGCGGATGCGAGCAGGGTCAAAGATACTCCCGCAGGTCGCGGACTTGGTCGCGCACGGGAGCGTAAGCGAATTCGAGATCGTTCAATGACATGCTTTGCTCTTAAGACCTGACTTAACTTTGAATTTTGCGCCGCTGGCTGATCAGCAATGCCCAGCCCACTGCGCCTAAACTCAGTATGGCACATACCCACCCAAATACGTCGCCGTGCGCGGTATAGAAGGTCACATCGTCGCGGAAACCGTATTGGGCGGGTAGCGCGTCCGTCTGGTGGCGGGGAATGCTCTCCCGCACCCGGCCATCGGGATCGATGACCGCGGTTACGCCGTTGTTTGTGTCGCGCAGAATCCAGCGGCGGTTTTCGATTGCTCTCATGCGCGCCATATTCAGGTGCTGCCAGGGTGCGCTGGTATCGCCGTACCAGCCGTCGTCGCTGATGTTCACCAGCACCTCGGCGCCTAGCCGCGCAAACTGCCTCACTTCGTCGGCAAAAACCGACTCGTAGCAAATGAAAACCCCATAGCGGTGACCGTTCAGACGAAAAACCTTGCGCTCATCACCGCGCGTGAACGATGAAACTCGGCCAGTAAGCTTGTGGGCGAAGACAAGCAAATTCTGGAATGGAATGTACTCGCCAAAGGGAACCAAGTGGATCTTGTCGTAGCGCCCCACGCGCGCCCCATCCGCCGCAACCACCAGCGCCGCATTGTAGTAGTTCCAGGCGTGCTCTTCCGCGGAGTAATCCACGCCTAGGCTGCCCACCACCATCGGAGCATGCGTCTGGCTCGTGATCTCTTTGAGCGCCTGCTGGAACCTTGCGTCCCGCTCAATGAATGGCGCGGGTGACTCCGGCCAAACCACCAGATCGGGGTGGATAGGATAAGGCGGACAAAGTACCGCTCCATTCGGCGCGCCGGTCTGTGGAATGCCGGCGATGAAGGGCTTGCATTCTTCCCCCGCAAGCTTGATGAATTCGGCAATATGACGGTCCCATTCGCCGGGGCCGGTCCAGTAACCCTCGCCCGAGACGTCAAGATTGGGCTGCACCAGAACCGCTGTAGCCGAAACCGAAGAATTGGGCGGCGCCCAGGAGAGGCCGCCAAGCATCAGGAAAAAGGCAACGCATATGCCCAAGATGGCCCAGGTGTCGCCGCCGAACAGAGCTTTCAACCTCCATCGAGGCTGCCCAGGCGCGACCGGTTGCGAGGGAAGCAGGAGGCGGCCGGCAAAGAGCGCATTGACCCCAACCAGCAAAAAGCTGATCCCATAAACACCAGTCCAGGGCGCCAACTGATTCACAATTGCGTTGTCCACCTGCGAGTAACCCAGCTGGTCCCAGGGAACGGAAGTAATGCGCGAAGCAGCCAGTTCCAGCGCGGCCCAAAAAAACGGCGCTGCAACCAGCGCCAACCGCGTGCTGCCCGTTGCCCGTCGCATCATCACTAGGAACAGTCCGAAAAAACCAAAGTAAAGTCCCAGCACCATGCTGTATCCCAGCAACAGCAGCGTCGGAGCCATCGGCGGCATATCGCCATAGTGGAGCATCGTGTCGCGAACCCAATAGCAGTTGCCCACGTACCACAGCACTCCGCAGAAATAACCGATCAGCAAGCCGCGCCGCAGTGGCCGTGGGCTCTCCACGCACGCCGGCGAAAGAAGCGCCCACAGCAGCGGAACCAATCCAAACCATGCAAAGACTGACCGCCAGGGAGGCAGCGGCCCGGCCAGCGGAAACGGCAACTCCAGCAGGCAGGCGGAAAACGCCGCCGCGCCCCACAACTTCCAGGATTCCAACTTCCAGAATGAAGGCTGCATACAGGCCACAAGTTTATCGCACCGGCGAGCGGCAGCCGAACCAATGGGTCGCTCGCTCACCCGCTTTTCACCAAAATAAAACCTGTCGCAGAGGCCGCCGCTGCTCGAATTTATCAATGTTTTTTTAGAAAACCGGAGTGGCTCTCGGAGCCAGGCCCCCCATTTCTGCGTCCACCTGAATGAAAAACAGGCTACAATTTGCATATGTTACTAGCTGTCTTCGCACTGCGGCTATTGGAAGTAATGTTCTTTGTCGGCTTGGCCGGTTCGGCGGTGGTCGTCCTCATCAGCTTCTTTGAGGATGCCCAGGAGCTCTTCGGTGAAGACGAGAAGCCCCAACCGCGCTCTTGATTGCATTTGCATCCCCCCTCCATTCCCTCATTGACACAAGCCTCTTCAATTGAGTCGGAAACCTGCGAAAAATTCGAATTCACGGCGAAACCGCAAATTGACCCCCACAGCCCGGCCGTTGACGCACCCTCAATTCAGGGATAAACTCATCGCAGCGCAGGTGTTGGTTATCACTGTCGCATCTAAGAACGCCGGCGGTCGCACCGGCACCTAAACGATGGCATCCTCCCGAACGACCGTAGCCCCGCCCTCGGACCGCGTCCGGCTTATCGTGGCATCCTCCGTGATGCTCACGTTCATCTCCTTTTGGCGCGCAGCGGCCATTGTTCTCAATGACCTGGGCTCATCCGCCTTCTACGCCGGGGGCATTGCCGAGCAGGCTGTGGGCGCGGCCGCTCCGTGGTTCATCCTCGGAATCATGCTGTTCAGCTTCGCGGTGCGCTCGGTATACGTCGAAAGCTGTTCCATGTTCACCCGTGGCGGCGTCTACCGCGTCGTCAAGGAGGCCCTGGGCGGTACTTTTGCCAAGCTCAGCGTCTCCGCCTTGATGTTCGATTACATCCTCACCGGTCCCATCTCCGGCGTCTCCGCAGGGCAATATATTACAGGCTTGATCAACGAACTGCTGACCGTTGCAGCCACTAGCCACTGGCTCCCTCCGGCCCTGATGGACGCGCAGAACAACCCCCTCCAGTTCAATATGAACTACACCGCGGCGTTGTTCGCGGCCCTGGTCACCATCTACTACTGGTGGCAGAACCTCAAGGGCATTGAGAATTCAAGCGACAAAGCCCTGCGCGTTATGCAGGTCACCACCATCATGGTTGTGATTCTTTTTCTATGGGGCGGTTACTCGCTATTTATACGGGGCGTGCATCTGCCTCCGGCGCCTGTACCCTCCAACTTGAAATTCAGCAATGAGGCGCTGGGCTTTCTCAAGGGTACAAGGCTGGTGCCGTTGTTCGGCCTCTTCGGCATTCTTATGGCCTTCGGCCATTCCATTCTGGCCATGAGCGGCGAAGAAAGCCTGGCACAGGTCAATCGCGAAATTCAGCACCCCAAGCTAAAGAACCTGAAGCGCGCCGCCATCGTCATCGCCATCTATAGCCTGATCTTCACCGGCGGCGCCACGCTGCTGGCCTCCATGCTGATTCCAACCTGGCAGCGGACCCATATCTATCAGGACAATCTCATCGCCGGGCTGGCCATGTACATGGTCGGGCCCTTGTTCTGGCGCATCGCTTTCCGCGTTTTTGTCGTGCTGGTAGGCTTCCTCATTCTCTCCGGCGCCATCAATACCTCCATGATCGGATCCACCGGCGTGCTGATGCGCGTGGGCGAAGACGGCGTCCTTTCCGACTGGTTCCGCAAACCGCACCCCAGATTCGGCACCAGCTATCGCATTGTCAATCTGGTTTTCATCTTGCAGATGTTCACCATCATCGTCAGCCGGGGCAACGTCATTATCCTGGGTGAGGCATACGCCTTCGGCGTCATCTGGTCGTTTACCTTCAACAGCCTGGCCATGCTTGTGTTGCGATGGAAATATCATGGCGAACGAGGCTGGAAGGTTCCTCCGAATATACGTATCGGAAACGTTGAAATTCCCGTTGGCCTGTTTTCGGTTTTTCTGGTGCTGCTGTCCACAGCCGTCGTTAATCTTCTAACCAAGTCGATTGCCACAGTGAGCGGTGTTGCGTTTGCCGCGGTCTTCTTCATCGTCTTTACCATTTCGGAACGCAGAAACCTGCGCAAGCATGCTCTGACTGCCAGCATGATGAAGGACTACTTCCAGCTGGAGCATCAGGACACCGTGAGCAGTGAGTCGGCCGCCATCCGCCCTGGCGGCGTGATGGTGACCATGCTTGACGCCTCCAATCCCTTCGCGCTCAAGTGGACACTCTCCCGCACCAGCACTGAGGAACAGGATGTGGTGGTGATCAGCGTGCGCTTGATGGGCGCCGGCGGTCCGGAGTATTTGAGCGCAGAAGACCAGAGCTTCAGTGAGCACGAACAGATGATCTTCACCAAGGCTGTCTCCGTTGCTGAGAGCTTTGGTAAAAAGGTTTCGCTGCTGGTGGTTCCCGCGGGGGATGTCTTCGCCGCATTGGCGCAAGGCGCAAATTCCCTTGAGATGGACTCCGTCGTCTCCGGAGTCTCCAGCAAAATGACCGCCGAAGAGCAGGCCTTTCACATGGGACAGGCGTGGGAAGCTTTGCCCGAGCCCAAGCGCCAGTTCAACCTTTATGTCATTGATCCATGCGGAGAGTCAAAGGTCTTTTACATAGGTCCGCATGCACCCAAGCTGCGACCCGACGATGTGCAACTGGTGCACCGCTTGTGGCTGAATATGCGCCGCGATCCATCCGTGCCGGACCTGCATCACAGCGACATTATTACTTATGCTCTTACCCGGCTCGCCGGCCAGTATGCCCGCGAAAAACAGGAGATACTTCGCGACCTGCGCAGCTACCGCACCGCCGAAGCTCCGGTAACCCTGCGACTCGGCAGCCAGGACCTATCCGGGATTCCACCTGCTCCCGACCAATCTTCCCCTCCGCCCAAGCCATCACGAGCGCTCTAGGTTTCTTGCCGCTCGATGTTGTATCCACGCTGGGTGCCCCGGGGCGCCTCAAGCCCTTTGGGCGGGGCCGCGCGTTTTTGTTTTTTCCGCCGGGAGCAGAATACCTCGGCACTCCATCGCAGCACGAAATAAAGCCACTAGAGCAGTATCATGCCCCTATGTCGCGACTTATTATTCTGTCTAAGGCAATATATTAAGTTGATAAGCAATTACTGTTTTGACTAATATATATTCGACATTTTATAGTTTCTTCTTCGGTAACATTAGTCAATTTTTGTTGAAAAATACTTTACAATTGCGTATTGTGTTTTACAGTACTTGTTTTAGCAAGGTCAATTTGCAAACCTAGACAAAGCGTCGATTGGACCACTTACGAACCCAAGAGGAGGAACCGTGGGAGTTTCAGAGATTCTGGCACAAATCGATCGTGAGATCGCGCAATTACAACATGCACGTTCCGTGCTGGGTGGTAAAGCCGCACCCGCAGCCAGGAAGGCTGCCGCAGCTCCAACCGCCAAAACCGGTAAGAAAAGAAAAAAGAAGAGGAATCTTACTCCAGAAGGCCGCAAGCGCATTGCCGAGGCCGTCAAGCGTCGCTGGGCAGAACAGAAGAAAGCGGCTGCCAAGTAACTGAAACCATGGGAAGGCCACGGGCCAGCTTGTCAGCCGGCCCACCTCGCCCCGTTCGCCAGGCGGGTCAAATTCAAAATTAGATAGATTCCCCTGGCTTCCACTCCACAACCTGAATGCTGGCATCGACCAGTGCGGCGAGTTCCTGTGGGGTACCGGTTAGCGGCGGAAACGTACCAAAGTGAAGCGGAAGAACTTTCTCCGGCGCCAGATAGCTCGCTGCCAGTGCTGCTTCTTTCGGTCCCATGGTAAAGTGCCCCCCAATGGGAAGCATCGCTACTTCGGGATGATAGAGATCGCGAATCAGTTTCATATCCCCAAACACGGCCGTATCCCCGGAGTGGTAGAGCACCGGCCCATCTGCAATCGTTAACACATATCCCGCGGCTACTCCCACATAGTGCGTTCCATGCTCATCCTGCGCTCCTGCGGAGTGCCTGGCCTCAACCATCGTGGCTGCCACATCTTCCAGCTGCACCGTCCCACCTAGGTTCATTCCGATCGTATTAGTCACTCCCTTGCCTGCAACATAGGCCGCCAGCTCATAGATTGCCACAACGGTAGATCCGTGTTTTTGAGCTACCGGCACCGCATCGGAGATATGATCTCCATGGCCGTGGGTAAGCAGAATGTAGTGGATCTTCGGCGGCAGGACAAAATCCCTGGGGTACTTGGGATTTTGCGCGATGAACGGATCGATCAGAATGTTTGTACCCCTGGCGGTAGTAATCAGCACGGTCGCGTGCCCCAGCCAGGTAATACGCGTTCCTTTCAATGAACTCATCGCATTCTCCTTGTGAAGGTCCTCGGAACTTACTAGGCCTTACCGCGTGATGATGGCTTCCGATACGCTGTCCTTGGCCAGAAACTGGCGGAATCCTGACCATGCGGCAAACAGCTGCTCGATGCTGCGGTTGGTAAATGCGCGCTGGAGAGGAAATTGCTGGGTCATCTGCATCTCCACATCGTCACCCGCGGTCAGGTGGAAGCGGCAGCGCACCGTCTCTTCACCATGGCTCCGCGTGTGGAAGAATGCCAATATCTGCCCGCCCGGATTCATCGCTGAATACAGATGCGTCACCACCGGCGCCACCAGCGTCTCGGGCAGATAATCGAGCGCCGTCCACAGCAGCACCACGTCAAATGAGCGCCCGGAGAAATTGAACGCGTTCTCCAGAAACCCCTGTGTGTTCCAGATCGGCTTGCCGTCTTCGTCCGCGCCGCTCTGCCAGTTTTCAGTCCAGGCATCGTATACCGGATCAGCAAGAAAGACGCTATGACCCAGGCTGGTGAGGTAGTTGAGATTGGCCGAGGAGGTGTAACCGGCATCGAGCACATTCAAGCCCGGCTCAGCCTCCAGCCGCTTGCGCAGGGCCGCCCAGCCGCCGGAATGGCGCGGCACTTTGAGACCGGCAACCCCTGGGTTGGAAGCGGGCGCGGCACTCTCCTGCTTCTTGTGAGTCCAACGGCTTAGCAACCTGAATTCCCCTCGCAATCAAACAGAAATCTTTTTGAGCAGGCCTGAAATGAAACGCACGGTCAGATGCTGCCCCCGGAGCTGGGGGTGTGGGCGCCATCGGACCCCTTGGCCACCGCCTGCGTCAGATCAACCTTTCCGCGAAATACTGCGTTATCCTCCACCGCCAGCCGCAGGGCGCGAATATCGCCCTCCACTGAGCAGCCGGCGCGCAGTTCCACGCGGCCACTGGCCATCACGTTACCCTGAACCTGCCCCAGGATCAGAATGTCCTTGGCGGAAAGGTCGGCGGCTACGTTGGCATTGGGTCCAATCGTCAGCCGGCTGTCAGAGAGATTAACGGTCCCCTCCACGCGCCCATCCACTATTAGGTCTTCACTGCCCTTCACTTCTCCGCAAATTACGACGGTTTTACCGATGCGCGCGCTTGCAGTCTCCAATGCCATGTTGTTATTCCTTCCGGGAGGGTCAAAAAAAGAAGTCCCTGCCCGCACTATACGCAACCCGGCCTCATTGCTTCAATCCGGGTAGTGGCCAGGTTTGAAGGGTACAGGCTTTAGACGGGTACGGGCTTTAGTTGAAGGGTACGGGCTTCAGTTGAAAGGTACGGGCGTCAGCTGAAGGGTACGGGCTTCAGTCCGTACACAAAACCCCAGCAAAATTCACAGGGCTTTAGCCCCCGAGGGATTGTCCTTTCAAACTGGCCTGCTACCGAAATAGCGATCATTCACCAGACGCAGCAACGGTGGCCAAGGCTCCATACCCGCTAAACTAATCTACGTGCGCACGATTCCATTCATCTTCATGCTGATTCCGTGGGCCGTCCTGGCCGCCGTCCCTGCCCACGGTCAGCCCCCGGCGCTCACGCCTCCGCAGGCCCAGGCGCTGGTGGAGCGTGCCCTGGCCGCAGAATTGCGCTCCGTCCAGGACAAATCCCACCCCACGCGTTTCCGCCTGCGCAAGACCACTCCCCGCCTCACCTCCACCAAGGAGATCATCGAAACCAAAGACGGCGCCGTCGCCCGCCTGGTGGCGCTCTTTGACAAACCTCTGAGCCAGGATCAGGAGCAGGTCGAGCAGGCGCGCCTGGAGACCCTCTACAACGACCCCAGCCGCCAGCGCCATCGCCAGCAGGGTGAGCAAGGGGATTTCGGCATCGTCCTCAAGCTGTTGCGCATGTTGCCCGACGCATTCCTCTACGAATACTCGGGAGCAGCCTCCGGCCCGGCCGGACCCTTACAAAAATTCACCTTTCGTCCCAACCCCAATTTCACCCCTCCTGACTATGAAACCAAGGCGCTGACCGCTCTGACCGGCGAGATCCTCATCGACGCCGCACAGGAGCGCGTAACGCGCCTGGAGGGCCATTTGCAGCAGGATACTGACTACGCCTGGGGTATTCTGGGCAAACTGGACAAGGGAGGATGGATCATGATCGAGCAGGCGGACGTAGGCGGCCATCAGTGGCGCATCGCCCGCTTCAAAATGCAGATGAACCTCCGCATTCTATTCAAGGACAAAAACGTCGATACCACAGAAGAGATGACCGGGTATGCCCCGGTGCCCACGGGAATCGATTATCGGAAAGCCATTCAGATGCTGCGTGCGAGCCGTTGAATTGAACCCGCAATGCAGCAGTCCATAGCGTGTGCTTCAAAAAACAGGCATTGTGTCAGGGCACGACTTCAGTCGTGCCGACAAGAGATCATTGGAGCGGGGTTTTAACCCCTGAGGGATCACAATAGGGATACGGCGGCGATTTATAAAACACGCTCGAGTTCGATACTAAACAAAACGGCCTCACCCACAAAGGTGAGGCCATCCTGTTTTCAAACCGCCCCCATGTTACATCTTGGCAAAAACAATAACCAGTGTAAACAGGGTGAGGGACTCGATAAGGGCCAGACCGAGAACAAGAAAGGTAAAAATTCCAGCGCGCGCTCCGGGGTTGCGGGCCAGCGCTTCGACGGCCGAGCCAACGGCCCTGCCTTGACCGAGACCGCACATGCCTGCGGCCAGTCCCATGCCTAAACCAGCGCCGATCGGCACCAGACTGACGGCCGTGCCGCCGTCCGCGAAAGCCGGAACGGCGAAGCAAAGTGCCGCCAGGGCCATAAATACATATTGAAGTTTCCGCATTTTTCTCCTGCTTCTCTTTGAATTGGCTGCCAGTGGGTGGTTGAGGTTCACCGTGCTGACCCCCTCACGCTTGCCGCCTACCGTTGCTCCGGAGCGGAAGCTCTCTCCGGCGGAATCTTGTTGAGCCTCTAACTTCTAGCTTGTTCCTGCAGGAACCAAAGCCGTAGGTTCACGAACAGAAAAACTGACAACTGATAGCTGAAAGCTGCTTTTTAGTGCTCGTGCGCAACTGCCAAAGAAAGATAAATCATCGACAGAAGCATAAAAACGAAAGCCTGAATGATCGAAACAAAAATATGCAGGCCAAGAAAAATAACCGGAATGCCGATCGGAATCAGCGAAAAGAAAACCAGCGTCACCAGGTCACCGGCAAACATGTTGGCATAAAGACGAACGCTGAGCGACATGACCCGCGCCAGGTGCGAAACAATCTCGATGGGAAAGATCAGCCATGCCATCCACCACACCGGGCCTGCAAAATGCTTCACATAGCCCACCGGCCCCTGCGCGCGAACGCCCTGGTAGTTGTAGTAGAGGAAGGTAGGAACGGCTAGGCCCAGGGTCACCATCATCGAAGTGGTGGGAGCCGTGATGCCGGGAATCAGCCCGCTCAGATTGTTGAGCAGCACAAACAGGAAAATGCAAGTCACATAAGCCTGGAAGCTGGCGTAGCCGTGCCCGATAACCTGCTCGGCCTGGCCGCCGATGAATTCATGAATGATCTCAGCAATCTGCTGAGCCGGGTTGGGCTTCTCCACCGACAGACTAAGGCGCACGACAGCAAAAAATGCGATAAGGCCTGCAGCAATCAGCAGCTCCACTCCAAGCGCCTGATTGATCCCGGTAGCCTTCTGCGCGGCCACATCATGAGTCAAGCCAATCGCTTGAAAAGCCTTGACCTCGACGCCCATCAAGAGGTCGTTCAGCAAACGGACAAGTGCAAAAGTTTCCGGCATTGAGACGTATATCTTTCTGTTTCTGGTCGGTATTGAGCCAGGCCAGCCGCTCGGGCAAGTCAGTCCCAAGGCAATTCAGTCTCGGAGCAACCGGATCGATTCCCACCCGATGGTCAAGACCGCCAAACCCAGGCCGAATAACAGCGCCACTACCGAACCATGAATACACTTCAGGCTACCATAAATGACCCCCGCGAAAATCGTGAGCCTGAGCACAAAGAACAACACCACCAGAGGAGTGCTCGCGGGAGTCTTCTGCCTGTCCATTCTTGCGTTAATCACCCTGACCAACCGCTGCCACTCCCAAATGCTTGCGGCTGAAATCGCAGTTCCCACCGCCAGCATTCCCCCGTTGCGCCAGCCGCCGCCAATCAACACCACGAGAGCAGCAACCAGCCCCAGAATCAGCGTGTTACGCATGGCCCGATGAAGCGTTGCGTCCAGATCCGCCTGGGTCAGATCAACAATTGGGTGGGATTCCTGGGTCATGACGGGTCGTCAGTGTTTCCTTTCCCAGCCCCATTTTGGGTCGTATCTTCTTTACGGGAATTCTTCTCGATTGCCATCGCCTGCTGAATCAGATAAAACAGTCCGGCGACGCTGCCGAAGATAATGCCGGCAATCGCAATCCAATGCTGATGCAGGCGCCCTCCCAGCCAGGCCCCGCCCAGCCAGCCGATCACCACCGCCGAGGGCAGCACCAGCGCAATCTGCATCAGCTTTTCAGCCTGAACATAAGACCTGAACCCGCCTCCAGCTCCGCTGTCAGGCTTGCTGCTCCGCTCGGACTCCGGTAAGGCTCGATGAAAAGGCATTCATCGTGGTTATACATGATGAACGCCCTGCAATGCGAAACGCACCGCAGTCAACTATTTAGTTTTCCAGGTAGCGAGCTTCCAGGCCTTGATCCGATACTTGCCTGTATCTTCATCTAATTGAGCAAAATCGTAAACAGGTGTTCCGGCCGATGCACCACTAGACACAAATTGTCCTCCCGTCGCGCCATCAGTATTCTGAACATAGGTTGTACTTCCCCTACTGCCTCCAACCCTTGCGGCCTCTGCCTCGAAGTAGTAAACCTTACCCTGCTCGGCGGTAATGGATGCTGTTCTAACACTTTCTTGCTTCGTCTGGCTGGTAGCCAACCCCAACTGAAAACTCATGCACAGGTGATGTACACCAGGATCAACTGTCACTGCAAAATAAGAATCACCATCGTTAGCGCCCACCCACGAGCCGTCGATTCCATAGCGAGCAACACCGCGTCCGGATTGTATAAAACTAAGTCCGGATTGTATAAAGATAATCTGCGCTTTGCCCTCTGCTGGAGACGCTGGCGGAGGCTGGTGCTTTTTGGCGGAGACTTCAAAGTTGATTTTGTCATCGCCACAGGCATCCGGCAGAATCGTCTTGGCGCTAGCTTGCACCGCTGCAAGCAGCGATGCACAAAGGAGCAATAGAAACAGTGCAGGCTTGATGGAAGTCATGGCAACCATCTTATACGGTCGGGAGCGCATCCGGCCGCACCATGAGCTTTAACTCCGGAATGGCTCGATGAAATGGCATTCATCGTGTTGATACACGATCAGCGCCCTTCATGCGAAGGCGCGCGGCTAATTCTTCGCATTCGAAATGCTGCACGCGCCAGGGGCGCAGAGTTTGTTAGCCCCGCGCTTCAGCGTGGGGAAAACGGACCTCACAAAATCGACACGGAGTCCCGTAGGGACGGCGCAAGAACATTATTTGGGCAGAACCGATAGCCCTGACCTGCCGCAACGCATCCCCATCGCCACCTTCCCAACGAACGATATACTGACTGTTGCACCTGTAATGCAAATCGGAAGAAGGAAATACCGTGTTCGATTCGGAATTTGAGCGCAGTCTCTTTGACCTGCGCAAAGCAAAATTAGTGGAAATCGAGAAGCTGGGCCAGGCCGCCTACCCCAACCAGTTCCCTGCCTCGCATACCATCCCCCAGGTGCGCACCCAGTGGGGCGTAGCCACGGCCGAAGCTCTTGAAGCCGATCGCGTGACCGTAGCCGTTGCCGGCCGCATCATGGCCATTCGCGCCCAGGGCAAAGCCGGCTTCGCGACCCTGCAACAAAATGGCGAGCGCCTCCAGATCTACGTCCGCCTCGACGCCGTCGGCGAACAGGACTTCGCGCTCTATAAACTCCTCGACCTCGGCGACCACATCGGCGTCAGCGGCTATCTCTTTCGCACCCGCACTGGAGAACTCACAATCCACGTCGAGCGGGTAACCTTTCTCTCCAAAGCCATGCTGGCGCTGCCTGAAAAATTCCACGGCCTGGCCGACGTCGAGTTGCGCTACCGCCAGCGCTACGTTGACCTCTTCGTCAATCTCGAAAGCCGCGAAGTCTTCGTCAAGCGCGCCAAAACTCTGAAGGCCCTACGCCAATTCTTCGATGACCGCGGCTATCTCGAAGTGGAAACGCCGATGATGCAGCAGATCGCCGGCGGAGCCGCCGCGCGCCCATTCAGAACTCACCACAACGCCCTTGACCTGGATCTCTTCCTGCGCATCGCCCCGGAGCTCTATTTAAAGCGCCTCGTAGTAGGTGGCCTCGACCGCGTCTACGAGATCAACCGCAACTTCCGCAACGAAGGCGTAAGCACCCAGCACAACCCCGAGTTCACCATGCTCGAGTTCTACCAGGCCTACGCCAACTACCACGACCTGATGCAGATCACCGAAGAGATGATCGCGTTTGTAGCCAAGGAAGTGAACGGCACCACGATCACAAACTTCGATGGCGTTGAAATTGATTTAGGCAAGTGGACGCGCCTCACCATGCGCGAAGCCATCATCCAATTCTGGCCCCAGGAAGTCGGAGCAAAACCCGCAATGACCGCCTTCGAATCCGCACCGGTTCTGCAAGCCAGGCTTCACGCCGCAATAAGTTCGCTGGAGATTGCTATCGGCGAGTCCGAACGGCTGCCCCCTGAACGCATTGCAGAATTGAAAACCATCCTTGGCACAATCACCGCTGTCTACCACGACTCAATGAAGAACGCACCGGTGGGAAAATCCGTCTATAACTTATTCGAGGCAGTGGTGGAACCGTTCCTCATCCAGCCCACAATCATCTACGACTATCCGACCATCGTCTCGCCGCTCTCCAAGCAGAAACCTGACGATCCCGATCACGTGGAGCGCTTCGAATTCTTCGCCGGCGGCTTCGAGCTAGGCAACGCCTTCAGCGAGTTGAACGACCCAGTCGAGCAGCACAAGCGTTTCAGCCAGCAGCTAACCGAGCGCGAACGCGGCGACGACGAAGCCCACCAGATGGACGAGGACTACGTCCGCGCCCTGGCCTACGGCCTGCCTCCCACCGGCGGCGAAGGCCTAGGCGTAGACCGCCTGGTCATGCTCCTAACCGGCTCCAAATCCATCCGCGACGTAATCCTCTTCCCGCTGATGCGGAACAGGGATCAGGGGTCAGGGATCAGGGATCAGGAACCGGAAGGCTAACTCCGCTAACAACGCTAACTCCGCTATTCCATCAACCAGGAGCCTGAACCCAATTGAACATCCTCTTCATCGGCGACATCTTCGGCAGCGCTGGACGAAAAATCGTCCGCGAGCACATCGGCCACGTGCGCCAGGCGCACTCGGTCGACCTCACCGTCATCAACGCTGAAAACGCCGCTGGAGGCTTCGGCCTGACCCCGCAAATCGCCGAGGAGATCTTCGACCTGGGCGCAGACGTTCTCACCACCGGCAACCACGTGTGGGACAAGCGCGAGCTGATCGACTATATGAACTCCGTCCCCGCCGATAGTCACGAACGTCCCCGCCGCGTGCTACGTCCGGCCAACTTTCAGCCCGGCGTTCCCGGCTACGGCGTCTACAAGGGCACCACGCAGGGCGGCGTGAACTATGCAGTGGTGGAGTTGATGGGCCGCGTCTTTATGAACGGGTCCAACGATCCTTTCCACGCCGCCGATGACCTGCTTGCCGGCATCAAGGCCAAGGTGATCCTCGTCGATTTCCACGCCGAAGCCACCAGCGAAAAAGTCGCGATGGGCTGGCATCTCGACGGCCGTGTAACCGCCGTGCTGGGCACGCACACCCACATTCCCACCGCCGACGAGCGCGTGCTGCCTAACGGAACCGCCTTCCAGACCGACGTGGGCATGAGCGGCCCCTACGACAGCATCATCGGCGTCGAAAAGGACCTGGTCCTGCACCGCTTTCTTACCGGCATGCCGGGCAAATTCGAAGCCGCCAAGGGAAACCCCAAGATGTGCGCCGCCCTCGTCACCTGCGACCCCAAAACCGGCCGTGCCACGGCCATCCAGCGCATCATGCTTGGCGAGTAAGAAAGACAGTGGTCAGCGGTCGGTGGTCGGTGATTACAGCTTATTTCAAAATTCGCTTTGTGTCAGGGCACGACTTCAAAGTCTGCCCTCAGCCTGCCGAAGGGAGCCGAAAGGTCCCCCAAAAAATGAACCGAGTTTTATTGATGGCTGCATGAATAATGCCCGCGCAGACGCGCCGTAGGCGCAGAGTTTGTTAGCCCCGCGCTTCAGCGTGGGGAATAAGGATTCCACAAATTCGTTACGGAGTCCCATAGGGACGGCGCTAGGGAATTATTTATGTGTTAGCCAATCGCCATTGAGGAATTACCACCAACGTCCATAGTGCCATTTTTTAAACACGTTTCAGCGATCAGTGCCCGGCATCATCCGGCGCATCGCCGATGGTGCGGGGCACCGGCTTGCTGGGAAGCTCTTCCGCAGGCGGAACGGCGCTCACCTTCATCAAACCCACAGGCGTGTGTTTAGCCTTCATCAGTTTTCCCTTGCGGTTGAAGATCATCGTCCACTCCATCAGCTTGGGACTCGCCGACACATCCAAAAACGAAATCTCCTCGCCGTCGTGGGCGGGAATCGTCAGCTCAGCCAGCATCGCCGCGGGGGATTTCCGGATGTCGGTACCTTCATTCAACTTCGCCGCCACCGGATGCCCTCCGGCCAGCGCCGCGTAGCACAGGCCCGTCTCCAGCCAGTCGGAAGACTGGTCGGACTCCTCCGCGCGAATGTGATTGAAGGCTGAGATGGTCAGCGCGTTGATGGGCGCCGGCGACCAGAGCGAATAACCGCGCATCTGGATGGGAATGATGCGCACCCGCCCCTCGCCGTTGGTCGGAACGGAAGCCGTAAACATGCTCACGTCACCGATCCCATTGTTGCGCGTGAAGCGAAGAAAAATGTGATTCCTGAAGACCGGGCACACCAGCTGCTGGTAACTCCACTTGCCCTGGTTGAATTCCAGGCCCACATAGTGCACATGCTCGCCGATCGAGGCCTCAGCGTCGGCGGCCTGCAGGCGATCTTTCTCCGTCATCCGGTCATACGAGCGATACTCGATGGGCGCAACGGAGGACGGAGTCAAGCTGTCAGCGGGATACGGCACGGGTTGTACAGCCTCAGGCACCTGCTTCACCTTAAAACCGGCCGCGGAAAGATCCTCGCGGGCATCCGCCTGTGCCGCCAGAGGGGCACAGAGAGCTGCTGCGGTCGCGACCGCAAGAACTGTGCGAAATAGGCTAAATTGACCCATCCTGCCCATAGACTACCACTGCATGGAGCAGACCTTTGGAAGAGTGAATCGGGAATATAGAAAGGGCAGCCCGATGTGAGCTGCCCTTGAAAAGTCCAGGAGCGCGAGGTTCCTGTTCCGGATTCCCCGATTAATGCGTCGTGGTCTTATGTGCGGGAGATGGCTTGTGCGCGGGAGTAGTCTTCTTCTTCTCCGGAATAACCACTCCATCACGGAGCACAATCTGGGCGGTCGCCGTCGCGGTAGCCGTGGCAGGAACCTGCGTATAAGAGTCATAGGTTCCATCCAGCTCAGCTTCTCCCTTGGAATGTTCTCCAAAGATGGAGCCGACAGCCGGAATCTCCTTTTCCGGCAACGGGGTCTTCAGATTGACGATAAAGTCGGGAGTGTTGGCATCCTTGGCGTCCGAAGTAACGGCCACCTTGATGACCGAGGCGCTGGCCTCGATCACCTTCCCCGGAACCGGGGTTGGCTTATCCTTCAATACGGCCCATAGCTTGTCCACATCGTCCTTGACTCCGTTGGCCAGAATGAACTCCGTGTCTTCAAGGTTCAGCTTGGTCAGGTCGGGAGTCTCCGCCACCGCCTTGTGCGCAAAATCAGCCGGCGTAGGCGCCGGAGCAATCACAAACGTGGCCGGTGGAAATGTAGTGGCAGCGGCCTGTGCCTTGACGGCGTCCAGCCCATCCAATCCTCCGTGATACTTCTTGTAGAACCGCTCCAGTTGGGGCTCGATATTCGCCTGAAACTTCGGAGGAGCAAAATCCCACACCCGGGCATAGAACCAAATAGCCTGTATCAGATCCTGGGAGGTCCCAGGCAAGCTGTATGCAATCGCGAGTTGGAGCGTGTCCTGCAGTCCCGCGCTCTTGCTCTGGTCGTCTGTATAAAGCATCAGTTCCGCCTTGTACTCGTCCTCGGCACCCTTGATGTCTTTCTTTGAAATCAGGTCATCGAGGGCGATGGCAGAGTCGAAAATCGGGAATGCAGCTCCGGTCAGCTTTTTCCAGTCGTCCGCGCTGGTGCCGGCGGGCTTGGTAACCGTGAGGCCCTTGGCGGCAAGAGTCGCTGCATCGTCGCAGGTCTGCTTGTCAGTGCTCGCGCCGCTCTGATCGACGGACTTGGCGCAGCTCCCGTTCTTGATATAGACCGAGTAGAGGATGGCCTTCAGATTGTTAGGATCCATCTGCAACAGGCGACTGGCCGCGCTCAGCGTCTTGGCGGGATCGCCCAGGCTCTGGTAAGTATCCACCAGCATGTCAAGAACCGCTTGCTTGACCACGCTCTGGGGATAGGCTGTCAGAAAGCCCTCAAGCTGAGAGGCTTTGGTGTGAGGATCAGTCTGGGAGGTGGCCATTTGATAGGAATTGAACTCGGCCGGATCCTTGATCGTGATCGAAGCCTGAGCTCTCATCCTGGGCGCTGTAACAGCGCAAATGCTCACCATTGCCAGCAATATCGCAAAAACTAACTTCTTCATTCAGTGCTCCTGGAAAACGCCGTAATGGAATCAATATTCAAGCACGCGATTGCGGAAATTACAACCGTTCAGTATGGCGGTTGAGAGCCGCGGCGATAGGTAAACGATACCACGGCCATGCAATACGGTGATGGATGGATTATAGAAATCCCTGACCCCCATGACAAGTAAGTTGTAGGGGAAATAAAAAAATAGACGAATCATGGTCGGGAACCAGGCGTCAAAAAGCGTTTCATTGAGCCACGGGAGACAATCCGGGGGTTAAATCTTCCGTGTAACCTCCGTCCCTGTTCAAGATTTATTGAAGAAGTCGCACCAACTCGGCCTGCTCGGCCAGAAAGGCGTCATGGCCGTGGTCGCTGGTCATCTCGCGGTAGTCAGCCTGCACCCCGGCGGCGCGAATGATCTCAGCAAACTCGCGCACCGATTCGGGCGGAAACAGCCAATCCGTACTGATTCCCACAAAGCTGAGCTCGGCGCGAATTCGACCGAATGCCTCCTTTGCCGAGGAGTACCCGCGCAGCGGATCCCACGTATCCATAGTGCGAAGAATGGCCAGGTACGCATTGGCGTCAAAGCGCTCTATGAACCGGTTTCCCTGGTGGTCAAGATAGCCGGCAATGTCAAACCGCCCACCAATCAACCCGCCGCCCTGGTCGTCCAGTCCCCAAGGATCCTCGCCGTTACGGTTCGGATTGCGCCCAAAACGCTCGTCAAAAAGCCCCGCAGATTTGTAACTGAGCATGGCGATCTGCCGCGCCAGAGCCAGTCCCCGCCGCGGCGGTCGCTGCGGCAAATAATGGCCGCCCTCCCACTCTGGATCGTGCTGGATAGCCTTACGCTGCAAATGATTCAGCGCCAGCCCCATGGCGGAAAGAGGGGCAACGCCAATAATTAACCCCCGCTCCAAGCGCTCGGGAAAAAGAATCGACCAATCCAGCGCCTGCATTCCACCGATGGAACCGCCCAGCACCAGCCGCAGTTTCTTAATTCCCAGCGAGTCCAGCAGCCGAGCCTGCGCCCGCACATTGTCGCGAATTGAAACCAACGGAAAATCCGGCCCGTAGATCTCGCCCGTCTCTGGATCAACCGCTCCAGGCCCCGTCGATCCGTAGCACGAGCCAAGCATATTGATGCAGATCACAAAGTCGTGATCCAGCGATAAAACCGCGCCCGAGGCAAAGACCTCCGGCCACCACTCCCCCACCAGCGCGGAACCCGATAAGGCGTGACAAACCAGCACCGCGTTGTCTCGAGCTGCATTCAGCCGGCCATACACCGCATAATGCAGCGTAACGCCGGCCAACGTGCGCCCGCACTCCAGCAACAGGTGCTCATCGAGCACAAAGTCGCCCTCGTAAGTGGGGACCGGAACTGGCGTTCGCACAGCCTTCGCGTCAATCCCGGTTTTAGGTTCTGTCACCACAATCATTGTGCAACAAGACCCTTCTATTTTGCCGCGCCCTTGAAGGTGTGCCCGTTGGCAGCTTCAATCGCCTGGTCCAGATCGGCAAGCAGATCGCGAATATCCTCGATCCCCACCGATAACCGAACCTGCTCCGGAGTAACCCCGGTCGAAGCCTGTTCCTCCACTGAAAGCTGCTGATGCGTTGTCGAAGCAGGATGAATCACCAGCGACTTCACATCGCCGATATTCGCCAGCAGCGAGAACAGCTTCAGCGTATTGATCAGCTTCTTTCCCGCGGCGAATCCGCCCTTAATCCCAAACGTCACCAGCGCGCCCCGCCCTGTGGGCAAGTACTTCTGCGCCCGCTCGTAATATGGGCTCGACTCCAGCCCCGGATAATTCACCCAATCCACTCCCGGATGCTTTTGGAGATGCTGAGCCACGGCCAATGCATTCTCAGAGTGCCGCGCCAGCCGCAGGTGCAGCGTCTCAATCCCTTGCAAAATCAGAAACGCATTAAACGGCGAAAGCGCCGCCCCGGTATCCCGCAATCCCTGCACCCGCGCCTTCAAAATAAACGCCAGCGGCCCGAACGCCTCCGTATAAGAAAGCCCGTGGTACGAAGGGTCCGGCTCGACAAACTCCTTGAACCGACCGGATGCCGCCCAGTCAAACTTGCCCGCGTCCACAATCACGCCCCCGATTGAGTTGCCGTGCCCGCCCAGAAATTTCGTAGCCGAGTTCACCACGATGTCCGCACCCCACTCAATGGGCCGCACCAGCGCCGGCGACGCCGAAGTGTTATCGATCACCAGCGGCAGCTTGTACTCGTGCGCAATGGCCGCCAGTTGCTCAATATCCGCCACATCCAGCTTGGGATTGCCCAGCGTCTCTGTATAAATGGCCCGTGTCTTGTCGTTGATCAGCGCGCGCAGTCCTTTAAAGTCGTCCGCGTCAACAAACTTCACCGTGATGCCCAGCTTAGGCAGCGTGTAGTGGAACAGGTTATATGTCCCCCCATAAAGCGAAGTGGTAGAGATAATCTCCTCACCTGCCGAGGCCAGCGTGGTTATGATCAGCGTCTCCGCCGCCTGCCCTGAGGCCGTAGCCAGCCCGGCCGCTCCGCCTTCGAGCGCCGCCACGCGTTTTTCAAGCACATCAGTGGTCGGGTTCATAATCCGCGTGTAGATGTTGCCAAACTCCTTCAACCCAAACAGCCGTCCCGCATGATCGGCGTCCTGAAAAACATAAGAGGTAGTTTGATAAATCGGCACGGCTCTCGCGCCGGTCGTAGGATCGGGCACTTGGCCTGCATGAACGGCAAGGGTGGCAAACTGCTGTTTCGTCTCTTCTGGCATGATCGGCTCCTTCAAGCTTTGTGGTTGGATGAGTGCAACGAAGTGTGCGCTGTTTCAGAATAAATCGAACCGGCGCCGCTCCAAACGTAAAACGGCCCGAATCCTGTTTGGACCCGGGCCGCCTGACTTCAAGATCGGTTGCGTTTATCGCATCAGCCTCTCAGGAAACAAACGGACGGGTCCACACCCCATGCACATACACATGGCCATGACCGCAGTTCCGTAATTCCTTGAGTTCTGCATTACCAAAAGTATCGTCTGTGCACAGGGGTAAAGTCAAGCAAAGCGAAGATGCGGCCGCACCTCAAGATAAAGATAGATTTGTATGCACAACCGGACGGCCACTATCTTGAATGCGAAGGAGTCTTGTCATGATCCACGATCTGAACCGCCGGGATTTCCTGGCCGCGCTGGGCATGGGAACGGCCGCGCTGGCCGTCGACCTGGCGCACGCCGCCGCCGCGCTACAGGAGAGCGCCATCAAGCCCATCTCCGGAAGCTGGTTTGAATTCCAGCATCATTCCACAGTCGAAGGAGTGGATTGGAATCCGGCCTGCGCGCGCTTCACCACCGCGCAGTGGGAGGCCAAGATCCAGGAGATCGCCGAGGCTGGCCTCGACTATCTGGTGCTGATGGCGACAGCCGTATACTACCGCTCCTTCTATAAAACCAGCATCTATCCCCAGTGGAAGCTGGCCTGCCCTGATCCGCTCGAGGCCGTGCTCTCTGCCGCTGACAAGTACAAGATCAAATTCTTCATCGGCGCCGGATTCTACGGCGACTGGGAGAGCGATAAAGTCATCAGCGACCCGGTCGCCTACAAAAAGCGCCTGCAGTCGCTGGGTGAGCTCGTCCACCTCTACGGCCACCATCCGAGTTTTTACGGCTGGTACTGGCCCGACGAAGCGGAGATAAATCCCTACTACACGCCGGAGTTCATCCAGTACGTGAACGATCTGTCGCATGAGGCGCGTCAGCTCAAGCCCCGTGCCCAGATCATGATCGCCCCCTACGGCACGCGCATCGTCGCTCCCGACGACAAGTACGTCCGCCAGTTGGACACGCTCGACGTGGACATCGTGGCCTACCAGGATGAGGTGGGCGTAGGAAGGTCCAAAACGACGGAGACGTCTGCCTATTACCAGGGCCTGCGCAAAGCCCACAACCGCTCGCAAAAAGCGAAAATCTGGGCCGATGTCGAGATCTTCGACTTTGAAGACGGCGCGCATAACAGGGCCTTGTTGCCGGCTTCGTTTGACCGCGTGGTGCGGCAACTGGAGGCAGTCTCGCCGTGGGTAGATCGGATACTCGTCTATCAGTACTTGGGGCTGATGAACAAACCCGGCTCACTGGCCTTTGCCGGCTGCCCAGCGTCTACCAAGCTGTACACCGATTACCAGAACTGGCTTGCGGGAAGGTCAGGGCTCGTAGGTCAAGGGAGCTAGGTCAGGATTGGTAGGTCAGGGGCTTTACAGGCTGCGGAAAAACTCAATCCGGAGGGAGGCGGGGGTTTTAACCCCGCATAAAGTCAACAGAACTGATGTGGGCTTTAGCCCCGGGCCCGAGGACCATTCAATCTATGTCACAAAATTCAGGGGCACTCAGTCCCTTAGTCCCTAGTCCCTTAGTCCCTGCTCTTTCACTCTTCCGCCTTCCAAACGTAAGCGCCCGGCTGCGGCAAGCCGATATGCGCCAGCACTCGGTAAACAAACTGCCGCGCCATCTCCGTCGAATCGACAGGCTTCGAATAAAATGCCGGAATCACCGGGAAGATCACCGCTCCAGCCTCCGCGGCCAGCGTCATATTCCGCAGATGAATCCGATTGAACGGCGTCTCCCGCACGCAAAGAATCAGCGGCCGCCGCTCCTTGAGCGTAACGTCCGCAGCCCGCGCCACCAGTGAATTAGCCAACCCCAGCGCAATCGCCGCCAGCGTCCCCATCGAGCAAGGCAGCACGATCATTCCATTCGAAGGATGGCTCCCCGAGGCAATCGCCGCCCCAATATCCTCATCCGAGTGCTGCACCGTCTTCTTCGGCTTAGCCCCCAGCAGCTTTTCCACCAGATCGTTTCGCCCCGCAACCCCGAGCTCCTCAGCCAAAACCCGCAGCGAATTCTCCGAAGCCACAAAGTGAACCCGCGCAACCCGCTCATCCCCCTCCAGCGCGCGCAGCATCTCCCGGCCAAAGACCGCGCCGGACGCGCCGGTAAGAGCTACGGTGAGATTTGCGTATTCCATCTTTAGCTCCTGGATTCTAGCCACCAATAATCAACTGAACGGCTTTACTGAAAGGACTTTATCAAAATCTAGTACGTAGCCTCCCGCATTATCGAGGTGTGCATAAGGCTCAATCATGTTTGACGAGACCACCTCATAAAGCAATTCGTGCTCATCGTGTTCTTGGTCATGGGTGACGAATAGAATCTTTGCGATTAGTCGTTCGCCATCGATTGTTTGGATTTCGACTGCTTTGTCGATATTGTCCTTGAGGCACTGGATCTCAGATTCTGTCACTTAAGTTCTCCCATGGACATCCGCACCGAGTTTAATTCACCACCCAACTTTGCGCCGCGATGTAACACCGCGCCGTAGGCGCAATGTTTGTTAGCCCCGCGCTTCAGCGTGGGGTATAGTTCCCAATAAAATCGAATCGAGTCCCGTAGGGACGATGTTTGTTAGCCCCGCGCTTTAGCGTGGGGTACGTAGGGACGACGCCCACCCCATTACCCAAAAACATACCGCTCGTCATACTCGATTCCGCAATTACGGAGCAACGCAACAAACTCCTCCTCAAAATCGCGTTTCCGATGATGCTCCTCCTGGTCCTGAATGTATCTCTTTACGACCGAAACCTGCGAAGGGCTAACGCTGAACGCGCCGTATCCTTCCTGCCATGAAAATCCATGCCCCATCCACCGGGAAGAACTACCTTTGAGTTTCTGAACGGCTAGAGCAAGGGAGTAAGACGCCGGCAAAACAAAGAGCAAATGAATATGATTCGCCGTTCCGCCAGAGGCGACCAGCGAGAAGCCCTCGCCACTGGCAATGCCGACCAGATAGGCATGGAGTTTCGCTGTACGGGCCGCGGGAATGAGGGCGCAACGATCTTTCGTGCTGAAAACACAATGGACGAAATTGCTCGCATACGTATGCGCCATCTTACACCGTCCCTACGGGACTCTCATTCTACAACTGCGATCTCCACCCCACGCTGAAGCGCGGGGCTAACAAACATTGCGCCTACGGCGCGTTAACATACGCGCAGATTCAGAGCTCAACCTACTCCCCCAGCACCCTCTTAAAAATCGCGTCCACATTCCCCAACTGCCGCGTATAGTCAAACGTCCGCGCCAGCTTTTCCGGGCTCAGCAGCGCACTAATCGCCGCATCCTTTGCAACCTCATCCCGAAACACAAGCTCCTCTTTCCACGCCCGCATAGCATGCTCCTGCACCAGCCGGTAAGCATCCTCGCGCATCATTCCCGCCTCGGCCAAATCCAACAGCAACTGCCCACTGAAGATCAACCCGCCCGTAGACTCAAGATTCTTCTTCATCCGCTCCGGATAAACCAGCAACCGGCCGATCAAGTTCTCCGTCTTCGCCAGCAAATAATCCACCAGAATCGTCGAATCCGGAAAGATCACCCGCTCCACCGACGAATGCGAAATATCCCGCTCGTGCCACAGCGCAATATCTTCAAACGCCGCCTGCGCATTCCCCCGCAGCACCCTCGCCAGCCCGCTGATCTGCTCGCTGGTAATCGGGTTCTTCTTGTGCGGCATCGCCGACGAGCCTTTTTGCTTTTCCGAGAAATACTCCTGCGCCTCGCGCACCTCGGTCCTTTGCAAGTGCCGCACCTCAATCGCAATCTTGTCCAGCGTGCTGCCGATTATCGCCAGCGTAGAAATATAAGCCGCATGCCGGTCGCGCTGGATCACCTGCGTAGCCACCGGCGCCGGCTTCAATCCCAGCCGCTCGCAAATCCGCTCCTCGTGCTCCGGCTTCAAATGCCCAAACGTCCCCACCGCCCCCGAAAGCTTGCCGACGCGCATATCCTCAGCCGCCGCATCGAAGCGCGCCAAATTCCGCTGCATCTCCGCATACCAGTTCAGCAGCTTCAGCCCAAAGGTCGTAGGCTCGGCATGAATCCCATGCGTGCGCCCAATCGTCGGCGTGTGCTTGAACTCCACTGCCCGCCGCTTGAGCACCTCCATCAGCTCCACCAGCCCCGCACGAATCAGCGCAGAAGCCTGCTTCACCTGCAAAGCTTGCGCCGTATCCACAACGTCGTTCGAGGTCAGCCCATAATGCAGCCAGCGCGACTCGCCATCCAGGCCCTGGTTCTTCAGGGTCTCAGCAACAGCAGTCGTAAAGGCGATCACATCGTGCTTCACCTCCGCCTCAATCTCCTGAATCCTCGCCACGGTAAACCCGGCCTTGGTAGCGATGGCCTCCGCAGCATCCGCGGGAATCACCCCGTCCTCAGCCAGCACAGCGCTAGCCGCCGACTCCACCTGCAGCCAGCACCAGTACTTGCTCTCTTCCGTCCAAAGCCTGCCCATCGCCGGGCGTGTATAGCGTTCGATCATCGGGCAAACTCCCTCATCTAGGCCGCATGCCGCAGCCCGCTCCAACCTATTGATTGTACTGGGTAATAATACTAAGGCGATTGTACAGGGTAATGATATTAAGGCTCCCAGAGGGAGCCAATGAAAATAGCCCCGGGTCTCGGGGTCCCCAGCGGCAGGTCTTCGTCGCTGGGGCGAGGATGAAACCCGGGGAGAAGTTGGCCCCAAAATACCCTTCCGTCCTGTAAGGACGGTATGACTCATACCGATACGTTCCTCAGACCGATATCAATCCCGTGGACAAGCCCACCGCTCGATGCGGCTTGCATAATATATGCCCGTGGAAGCGCACAATCATCTCATAGCGTCTTCTCTTACCGGTGGGAAAAAACGAAGCGCCTGTAAGTCCTTTGTTCCTGGTAATTTGGAATCTAACCTACTTAGAACAAAGGAGTTACAGTAGAACCATCGCTCTATCCCCTTGAAAACAGGGAATTTCCCGCAAAGGTACCGGGGGGGGATGTCCCCCCACTCTCAGCCGCGAGGAATCCCCAAACGCTCACAAAGCTCATCCAGAAGCAGCCCGCGTCCCGGCTTATAAGGCTGGAACCACTCGCCGTCGATCACCAGTTGCGGAATGGCCCGTTTGCCCACCTGGCGCACCACTTCAGCCGCGGCGTCGGGATCGGTATCCACGTTGATCTCGGTGAACACAATGCCGTGAGACTCGAGAAATTTCCTCGCCGCCCGGCAATCCCCGCACCACGCAGCCGTATACATCTGGATAATCATGCAGGTATTTTACTGCGCGTCCGCTGGTACCATCAGTGGCGTGACCGCAGAAGAAATCAAGGCCCTGCTGCATCTCGAACCCCACCCCGCGGAAGGAGGCTTCTACCGCCGCACTTACGCCGCGGCCACCACGGTCAACCTGCCCCGAGGCTCGCGCCCCACAGGCACCGCGATCTACTACCTGCTTGAGCCGGGAACCTTCTCCGAGATGCACGTCCTGGCATCCGACGAGATCTTCCACTTCTATCTGGGCGACCCGGTAGAGATGCTCCAGCTCCGCCCCGACGACAGCTCTGCCGTCTTAGCTCTTGGTCCAGATCTAACCGCCGGTCAGCAAGTCCAGCTAGTAGTCCCCGCCGGCATCTGGCAAGGCTCACGTCTCGTCGAAGGCGGCCAGGTGGCCCTGCTCGGCTGCACCGTAACGCCCGGCTTCGACTTCGCCGATTACCGCCGCGCAAGTTATGCCGAGTTAGCAGCGAAATGGCCAGCGCAAGCAGAACGCATAAGAGCGCTGACCCGCTAATCCATTCGCTTTTGAAGGCTGCACAACTCATGTCAGCGCAAGCGCGCCGTAGGCGCAGAGTTTATTAGCCCCGCGCTTCAGCGTGGGGAAAAGGGGAAATCACAAATTCATTACGGAGTCCCGGAGGGACGGCGCGAAGACATTTGTTGTCCACGAATCAATAACCAGCTTCACCCGCGCGGCCAGAAATGCTCCTCCGAGCAATTACGCAACCGCTCGGCCGCGCCTTCCGGAGTAATATCCCTCTGCGGCATGCCGAGCATTTCAAAACCAACCATGAACTTCCTCACCGTAGCCGACCGCAAGAGCGGCGGATAAAAATGCGCGTGGAAATGCCACTCCGAGTGTGCCGTTCCGTCGGTAGGCGTTTGATGGAAGCCCATCGTATAAGGAAAACTGGTCTCGAATAAATTGTCATACCGCGTGGTCAGCCGTTTCAGAGCATCAGCCAGCCCATCCCGCTCATCGCTCGTGAACTCCGGCAGCGCCCCCACATGACGCCGAGAGAGCAGCAGCACCTCAAACGGCCAAACCGCCCACCACGGAACCAACGCCGTGAAGTGCTCATTCTCAAAGACGATGCGTCCCTGATCTGCCGCGAAGGCCCGCTCGGCCTGAAGGTAGTCGCACAGCAGGCAACGATCCGTGCGGGCCATATGGTCAAGCTGCGCCTCGGTCTCGATGGCCGGCTCGTCCGGCACAAATCCGGTGGACCAGATCTGGCAGTGCGGATGAGGATTGCTGGCGCCCATCATGGCCCCGCGATTCTCAAAGATCTGCACGTACTCGATCGTGTCCATTCCGCCAATCTCGATATACTCCGCCGTCCACGCATCCACCACCGCGCGAATCTCCTCGCGCGTCATGCGGGCCAGGGTCAGGCTGTGGTCGGGATGAAAGCAAAGCACCTTGCACAGCCCGCTCGCGGGTTCGGCCTTGAGCAGCGGCGAATCCGGTGCCTCTACCAGCGCTGGCGAATCCGGCAGCAGCGCCGCGTAATCATTTACAAACGAAAAAATCCCCTCGTATGCCGGGTTTACGGCTCCACCCGCGCGCTGATTCCCAGGGCATAAGTAACACTTGGGATCGTAAGGAATCGCCTGAGGCGCAGCCTTCTGCCCCACTTCCCCCTGCCAGGGCCGATCGGTGCGATGCGGCGAAACCAGCACCCACGCCTGCCGCAGAGGATTCCACCGCCGGTGCACAAACTGCCAATTGCCTTCCATGCCAGCTCCCAAGGCTATTCTAATTTGGCAGTATTCGCCTGAATGTGCCGGCCCTCACTCCACCGGCGATTTGGTCCTGGGGTGAGGATCGTTCTAACATAGACGCTGCAACCCTAACTGGCAGCATACAAACCAAAGCCCGGCGCCAGGATTTGTTTACCATGCTTTCCGCAAACGAAATCACGAATCTGCACGACCAGCGGACCGTCGCCTGGCACCGGGAGCCGGCTGATCCAGCTGAAGCCGCACCTGCCACAATTCCCATCCCACAATCAATCCAGGAAACCACAGCCGACTGGCTCGACCTGGTCGCTCGCCAGCACCGCGCCAATTTCGAGCTCTGGCACATTGAAGACGAAGCCCGTGCTCCCGGCGCAACCGACGCGGAAATGGCCGAAGTAAAACGCCGCGTAGACTGCACCAACCAGCTCCGCAACGACCTGGCCGAGGAGATTGACCGCGTTCTGCTCGCCTCGCTCGAATCCCAGCGCCTACCCAACCCTGCCGCCCCCCTTAACTCGGAATCTCCGGGCATGATCATTGACCGGCTCTCGATCCTAGCGCTCAAGATCTACCACACCCGCGAAGAAGCCGAGCGCCCAGATGCACCTCCCGGCCACGCCGAACGCAACTGCGAACGCCTGGCAATCCTCGAACAACAGCGCGCCGATCTGGCTGGCTGCCTCGGCCAATTGTGGCGGGAGACGCTTCAGGGCGCCCGGCGCTTCAAAATTTACCAGCAACTGAAGATGTACAACGACCCATCGCTCAACCCCGCCATCTACCGCAAACTCCCCTGGCAAACTGACCGGTAAACCCTGCTTTTCTGACTGCCCATTGACTGCAACGAGGGTTCTGCGTATAAAGAGGGCCTAGCAGCGTTATTTAAAGGACGCAGGATTCAGACCGGCGGCAGAGCGGCTCAACCCGGCGTCCGGCAAGTGCGCTCCTGCAAAACCACTAAAGCTAGAGGTTCGACCGTTGCTATCACGTCGTAAAAAATCAGATCCTCCACCTGTCGTACCCAGCAGCCACTCCACAACGGGCACGGCGCCCTCTTTCCAGCATTACCAGTCCGCCGTGCAGCTCGTGCAGCAGGGCAAATACGAGAAGGCTCTGGCCGCCTTTGAAAAACTGCTGCTCACCGCGCCCGCCGAACTCGTGGAACGCTGCAAGATGTACATCAATACCTGCCAGCGCCAAATGGAGAAGAACAAGCTCGCCTTCCTTACCCCCGAGGAGCACTACGATTACGCCGTCTCCATGTTGAATACCGGCTACTACGAGGAAGCCCGCGAGCAGTTCAACTGCATCCTGGCCACTTACCCCAACTCCGACTATGCCTTCTACGGGCTCGCCCTGCTCGACTCCATCACCGGCCGCACCCAGGACTGCCTCGGCAATCTGGCCCGCGCCATCGAGTTGAACCCCAAAAACCGCCTTCAGGCCCGCGCCGACAACGACTTCCAGAGCATGGTCGACGATCCCCGCTTCACTGAGCTCCTCTATCCGGACATCCCTTAGCGCGATTTCTCATGAGTGCGTCATTCCATTTACTGAATTAAAAAGCAGATTGCCACGCTGAGCGAGTTCGAAGGGGAGCAACGTCTGAGGTTGCCCCAGGCCTCGTCCGCCGCGGCGGAGAGACCTGGGATTTTACCCGCGTAAAACGCGCGGATTTTCCTTCCCCGCCCCCTCTGCGTTGACGTAAAGTGAAGCTGCGCAAGCTTAATCTGCGCCGTCCATCAGGAGGATACATGCGCGAGACCCGAATTTCCGTCACCATAGCCTGTTGCCTGATCGCTGTAGCCGTACTCGCCTGGGCGCAGTCCACCAGAAAGCCCGGCCTGTGGGAGATGACCACCATCATGAACTGGCAACAGTCTCCCATGCCCCAGGGGATGCAGGCGCCTCCCGGCTCACCCTTTAGCGGCGCACCGCACACTACTCAGATTTGTCTTACCCAGGCCATGATCGACAAGTACGGCGCGCCCGTGCCGCAAAGTCACAACGGCGACTGCCAGATTGCAAATGTGGTGATGAAGGCCACCAGCATGACCGCCGACTGGATTTGCAATGGCAGAATGTCCGGCAAAGGATCGCTGGAATCATCGTGGGCCAACCCCGATCACGCCATCGGAAAAGTGCATTTTGTTGGAACCATGCAGGCAGGCTCCAATACCATGCCCATCGAGTACACGATCAATTCCTCGTCAGTCTACAAAGGCCCCGACTGCGGCAGCGTGCAGCCCCCGCCCATGCCCAAATAAGTGGCGCAGCTCCCGGCGCGCGGTTCCCTCGGGCGAGTAGTATTGAGTGCTGAATAACCAGGAGCACATAGTAAGTTTCGGGGCCGTTCCATTCGTGGGCCGGCCCCTCGCGGAGGATAGAAAATGACGGAACTGAGAGTCTTTAAATTACTGCATCCCAGGGCCAGATTGACCGGCGTTGTATACCTGCTCTACTTTCTTACGGCAATACTCGCCCAGTTGCTCACCGCCCACAAGTTCGCGGCCTACGGCAATGGAACCAATCTCATCGCTGTCGCATTCTATTGCTTTTTGACGCTGCTCTTTTATGGCTTGTTTAGGCCTGTAAACCGCATTCTCTCGTTCATCGCGGCGCTCTTTAGCCTGGCCGGCTGCGTCCTGACGATTCTGGACTTCACTCTTCCATCCCCTCCGAGCCTTAGTCCCCTGCTCTTCTTCGCTCCCTACTGCCTGCTGATCGGCTACCTGATCTACAGGTCTACCTTTCTCCCGCACATTCTGGGCTTGCTTATGGCGCTTGCCGGTGTGGGCTGGCTCGTCTTTCTCCTCCCCAACCTCCCAAACTTTGTATCGGTCACCCTCGAAACCATAGGCATCTGCGCGGAAGCATCCCTGATGCTCTGGCTCATCGCGAGAGGCGTAAACACCGAACGCTGGAAGCAGCAATCCGGCCTGGCTGAGGAATAGCGGAACAATCGCAATCCAAGCAATATCCCCCATCAACAGTGCAGGAGCTATGGCTGCTGTTGAAGCAACTATTTTCCTCTTTTACCTGCAAAAGATTGCAGGGGGTAGCAGTTCTGTGATCGAAAAAAGACGAAATACAGGACTTTTCGTTGATCTGATTTGGCCAGGAAATTGCACCGGAAGGTTCCAGTACGACAAAGCTGTATCCCTATGTAAGGGCTTCTCCCCAGTCTTGACGCAAACAGCTTCGAAACTCCCGGGAACTGTGCGCAGTCGAAGGTAGCCCCAAATAGGTAGCGTGAAGCCAATTCACGCCGGGCAGGGCGTGAGCATGCTCCCACCTCGCCGTGCAGGTCAGTACGAGCGGCTTGCGAACCGAAACGTAAGCAAACCGATATTCTTGGAGTTTGGCTATGTTCAAAACATTCGCTGTAGACACAAGGAAGCTAACCTGGATGGCGTTGGCGGCCTTGATGATCCTCATACCGGCCAGCGCGCTGAATGCGGAAACATTGGACTACACTTTTTCAGGAGTCGGGTCGGGTACGATTGTCGGAACTACAAACACCAGCTTCACCGGCGCGGCCTTCAGCGCCACTTACGTCGAGGATACCTCTTCAGTCGTTCCTTTGGGGACTGGGTATTACATTTTAGAAGGAATCAGCGGCACTTTCACTGAAGGTAGCTACTCCACAACCTTCACCAACGACTACCTCGAGGTAAACGGAAATCCAAACACCGGTTCAGGTGCTTACGAAACTGCTGTCTTATTCAACGGCGACTTCGGAAGCGCCCTCGTAATCGGTGAAGACCCTGTGCTGCTTGGCTACGCTTTGGCAAGCGCGATCAATACCGGACCTCAAACCTCCAATATTGCGGCGTACCAGGATGCGCTCGGTTTCACCACGACAACGGGAGATACGGTGGAATTCACGAGCGTAAGTTCGCTGGACTTTACCGTAACGAATCCGAATGCCACGCCGGAGCCGTCCACGTTCCTTCTGCTCTTCACAGGACTCGGCGCAGGAGCACTACTGATGTTCCGCCGGGTTACAGCCTAGCTGCGCATCTGCTGCCTTCGCGTAATCCTTCGCTTCTTTCTTCATGTCGCGCCTGGCTGAGATCAACCTCACCAGGCGCTATTTTCTATCTCGAGAAGTCGGATTCCCTACCCCTCCACAGTCCGCTTCAACTGTCCGCAAGCCGCAAAAATATCCCGCCCCCGCGGCCGCCGCAGATAGGTCGGAATCCCCTCACCGGCCAGCGCACTCCGAAAAGCCTCCACAGCTTCCGGATTCGGCATTGTGAACTCAATCCCCGGCCCCGGATTCCATGCAATCAGATTCACCTTCACAGGCAAATCCGTCCGCCGCGCCAGCCGCGCCACCTCATGCGCATGCTCCAGCCGATCGGTAACCCCGCCCAGCAGCACATATTCAAACGTGATCCGTTCGCGAGGCCGCAACTGAACCCTCCGCACCGCATCCACCACCGCCTCAATCGGCCACTTTTTATTAACCGGCATAATTTCGCTTCGAATTCGGTCGTTCGGCGCATTCAGGCTGATAGCCAGCTTGGGCCGCACCTCAGCCGGCTCGGCAGCAAACCGCTCAATGCCCGGCACAATTCCAGAAGTCGAAACCGTCATCCGTCGCGGGCTCAGGCCGACCTCCTCCACCAGCAGCCGCACCGCCCCCATGAAATTGTCGTAGTTCAGAAACGGCTCGCCCATCCCCATAAACACCAGGTTCACGCGATCCCGCCCTACCTCCACGCCCTGCCTCTCGAAGACCGCAACCACCTGTCCGGCAATCTCGCCCGCCGTTAAGTTCCGTTGCAATCCGAGTTTAGCCGTCAGACAGAACTGGCAATTGACGGCGCAACCCACTTGGCTGGAGATGCAAATCGTAGCCCGTCCCCAGCGCTTTCCTTCACCGTCCCGTTCCCCATTCGTCTCAAACGATTCGGTCCCGTCGCCGGTTTCGCCCCCATCCCCCTCCGGCATCCAGACGGTCTCCACGGTTTGACCGTCCCCGCCCGAGCACTCAACCAGGTACCGCTCTGTCCCATCCACCGATTGAAAGACCTGCGCGATCCGTGGCCGGCCCACCTCCCAGCCCTCGTCAGCCATCCGCTGCCGCAGAGGCTTGGGCAGCGTAGTAATCGCCTCTAATCCGGCGACCCGTTGGCGATAGAGCGCCTCGGCCAATTGCCTGCCGCGCCAGGCTGGCTCGCCCGCCTCCGCCATCCACGCCGCCAGTGCCTTCAAATCCAGTCCGAAGAGCGGCCTCCGGCTCTCGACAGCCGACTGTGCGGCATCCAACTGAACGAGTTGTTTAGATTTTCCGGTCACGGCTTGGCTCAGAATAGAGTATTTCCCATTCTCGTGCAGGCCCTACCCCGCCAGATGCTCCCCGATCAGCCGATCCACCAGCGCCATCAAGTGCTCCCCCGTCCGCGGAAGAACAAAAGCCGCAGCCGCCTCATCCCAATCCAGCTTGAAACTGGTTGAAAGTGCGGAAATCCAGATCTGCCTCACCGGGGTATTCGGCGTGATCACAAACTTGCCCGCTGGCTCCTCGAACAGCACATTCAGCACGCCGCCCTGTTCTTCCACCTCGAAACCAGCTCCCTCTTCCTCTTCGCGCTTGATCAAGTGCTGCATCAGAGAATTTAGAGCAATTTCGACCAGACTGCGGAACTTCATTTCATCTAACATGGCCCCAGTTTAACAACCTCGGCGCCGATCCTCCGCCCCGAGAAATTCAGGTTTGAACCGATCTTGCCGAAACACGTGCGGTTATCTTCGGTATTTAGCTGAATTTGTTTGCCTTTTAACTGTGCAATTGCGCAACATTCACCGGTGCGCTGCGATACTACGCACGAACCTTCGCCTCGGGAGGGAAACAGAATGCGTGTGCTGACCGGGTTCGTGGGAATTCTGGCTCTGGCGCAATCAGGCTTTTGCGCTCAACCCCAACAGCCCATCCCTGCAGGCCAACTGGTCCGCGAGGTTGTCTTCAACGAGCTCAACGACCACCAGGGTCACGGTTACTGGCGATACTGGGTCGAGCATCACACCCCCAAAGAGACCCGCATTGATGAGCAGGTTGAAACCGCCCAAGGCCCCGTCACCCGCCTCACTCTGAGCAACGGCCTTCCGCCCAGCCCGCAAGCCGAAGCCGAGGATCTGGCGCGCCTACAGCGCCTTCTCAATTCTCCGGACGAACAGGCAAAACATCTCCACGAGTATGAAGAAAACGAAAATCGCATCGGCCGAATCCTTGCTCTGCTGCCCGACGCCTTCCTCTATGACTACGACGGCGAAGAGAATGGCTGCCACCGTCTCCGCTTCCGCCCCAATCCCGACTATCCTCCCCACTCCATTGAAGCCCGTGTCTTCCACTCCATGAGCGGCACCCTCTGGATCGATGCCCGCTATAAACATCTCTCCCGCCTTGAAGGCCGGATCCAGGAAAATCTTGACTTCGGCTACGGAATTCTTGGCCGCCTCTATAAAGGCGGATGGTTCCAGCTTGAGCGAACTCAGGTCAGCCCCAGCGATTGGAAGACTGTTCGCCTGGAGGTTCACATGTCCGGCCGCGCCCTTCTGGTCAAATCTTTTGCCCGCAATACAAGCGAAGCACGCGGCGGTTTTGCCCCTGTGCCCCCCGGAATGAATCTTGCTCAGGGCATGGCCTTGCTGCAGCAAATCGAAGCCCGCAATCAACCCCAGCCCCTATCCCCCCGCGCCCTGGCCGCCTCGACGGCCTTCGCCCCACGCCGGTAGAGAAAACCCACTCGTTCGCCGCATCAAACCGGAGCATGCATGTTTGACGGCAATCGCCGCCCCGAAGGTGTCTCGAAATAGGACAAAAACTACAGTAGAAATTAAAGCTTTTCAGCTTCAGGCCGATAAGTGTGTCTATGGCAAGTCCTCGAGGCGGGAGCAGCAATCATGGGCATTTCACCAATCACCAACCTGACCCAGCTACCGCAGTCCCTCTCGATCGGCTCGGAACTTGAGCCGCCTCCCATGGAGCGCGTGGAGAACTCAGCAAGAACCGGCGACGAAACCTATTCCCCGAGCAACGGCAAATCCTCCCGAGGATCCGAAGACAACGGTGCGGAAGACGAATTCGACGACCTGCCCGACGAGGGGGAACCAGATTCCTCCGCCCAGCCCGCGGCACCATCCAGCCAGATTAGCTTCTTCGCCTAAGGCAGCGGCTCCGGCATCAGCCTGCTAGGAGATTCGTACCTCGATCCATTCGAGCGGCATACCTGCCAGGTTGCGTTGGCGCACGGTGATTTTCAGTTGGCCATTTTCAATCGGCACCTGGTCTTTGGTGACTATTTCTCCGAAGTAGTGAGAGATAACCTCCGCCTTCGTTCCAGCGCGGCGACGAAGTACGATCTCCCCGTCCGCATAAGGAACGACCGCGAGAGTGCTGCTGGAGCTAATGTCGTCACCAGTCTTTGATGCAACCAATAGAGGCGCGCTCGCCTGTACCGCACCCTTTACTCGCTTGTCGTCGGTCTGGCGCGCCAAGGGCCACGAATCGCCTGGCACCGGCGGTCGAAACGCCAACAGAACCAGTCGCCCCGCTTCGATTCGAGCCCATGACCGTGTGTGTGCGCCCAGCGTCGGGCCTTCAGGGGCATAATCGAAAGGCAATATCTCAAAACTAACTGTAGGTCGCAATACGTGGGTCAGCCCGTTGTATCTTCCGGCTAGCTCCGGAGTGCACCCTTCGCCTTGTTCATCTGCCTTGAAGTCATTCATCGAGCCCAGCGTTCCCAGGACTGCCGAATCAAACCAGATATTCGGCATGCACGCCCAGTCATATCCTGAGGAACCATAGGTGGGAACACCCAACTGGCCCAGAAGGCTGCTGAAGAAGAATCGACGGTTGGCTTCCACGTCGTATTCTCCTGCATTTTCAAATAAATCGTCTGGACTATAGAGGTCGAAGTAATCGAGGAAGAGCGGCGATAAGTTGTAATACATCACTACCAGGTCAGGATTCTCTTTGCGCATGGCATTGATGACCACGTCGAGCCCCTTCCACATCAACCGCTCTCCGGTCCACTTTTTATCGCGGGGCGCTGCGCTCCCAACCGCCGGCATTTCGTAGCCAAAGTCGAACTTGAGCAGATCGATCTTGTATCTGCGCATAAACTTCCGAGCTACGTCTTCCAGGACCTTTGCAACTTCAGGCTGGGTAAAGTCAATGATGTAATACGACGGGTCGTCAGACCAGTTGACGATGAACGGTTCTCCATCTGGCCTCTTAAGCATGTGCTCTGTGGTCAGGCCCAGGTCAGCTGGGCGCTCGCAACGCATCAGCGCCGCCCAGAAGCCAATCCGGTAGCCGTCAGAGCGCAGCCGATCGAGAAACTCCTCAAAGTGAGGCAGCCGTTCGGTAGAGTGCTCCAGCTTGCCATAACTTCCTTCCCACTTATCGTCGATTGAAAAAATCCCTGCCTTCATCCCTGAGGCTTTGAGTTCCTCGTATATCCCGGTGAGATATGCTTCGTCCATGCGTCCGCTGCCTTTCTTCCGGTCTACCTGCGATCCCCAGGTGCAGAATTGCGGCGTCAGCATGGTGGCTATCTTTTTCACGGAAGGTTGAGACTTGTGAATCACCCCCGCGTGAAGCAGCCCCTGGTAGTAACCGGCGATCGCATTGTAGTAATCGTCCGCAATCGACCAGTAGAGCGCGGCGCCCAGCGGGATGGGGCCCGGCCCACGCATATGCTTCCACAGATCGCTGCGATAGTCGATGCACAGGCTGCTCTTGCCGGAATCGAGCTGAAGAATCAGATCGCCCCCAGGCAAATCGGCCAAGCCGCAAGTAAAGGCGGACGATCTGCCCTCCGTAAACGAGTTCCGCAGCCCGCTTGCATCGTCGATGCTGAAGCCACAGAAGTAGTGCACCGGCAGACCCCACTGCTGAGAAGGCCCAGGCGCAAGACTGCCACGGCCCAGCCAGACGCTTTCGTTAAGTGAAACGTAATCCCTCAAAATGGGGCTGATCGCATCTGACTCGCTGATGCCGGGAACCACGAGATAATTTGCGTGAAGCGATGGGACGGGCTTGGCGTCCTTTACATCGGCGAAATAATGCAGGCTCACCACATCCTGTTTTGGGGGCGCGTCGTAAACGATGGGCTCGGTCCAAATGCCGTGCTCGTCGAAGCGCCAGGTTACAGACAGCCGGCCGCACCCATTCACACCTTCGTAGTCGACCGTCACGCGCCCATTCTCAGAACGCGGAGCAGTGGGCATCCCAGGCGTGCATTGCCTGAGCGTAGGCTCACCTGCCGGAGCCACGACAACTGCCGGCTGCATCGTTCCGCTAACGATAAGCCGATTCCTGGAGTCACGAAGCTTGAATGTATCTTTGCCCTGCAAATATTCCCAGGTATAGTTCGAGCCGGTAACACGGAGCTGACCGTCCTTGTTGGAGATTGAGGGCGTATCAGTGAGGCCGAAAATCCTGTTCGATGCGACGCCGAGAGCGGCGCCAGACGAGAGCTGCACAAAAGCTCGCCGGTTAATGCTGAGCATGGTTCTCCTTCAACAAAGACTGCCAGAACGCAGGCACCCAAAGACTCCCGGCCGCTATCCGCGGGAGATGTTCGATCACAATAACGTGCATTCTATCGGACTCACCGGATCAATGAGTTGGTGGATTTGCGGCAGAGGAATCCTCATCAAACTGATTTCAAATAATTTACGAGATATTAAAGGTGATTTAACTGTCCTCCCCTTGCGCGAAACCTCGTCGTTGTAGTAATTTACTAACCAGTTAGTTAAATATGAACGCAACGCCGCCAACCCGCACCCAAACCGAACGAGCCGATCAGACCCGTGCGCGCATCCTCGCCGCCGCCATCCTCCAATTCAGTGAAAACGGCCTGGCCGGGGCGCGCACCGAGCAAATCGCCGAAGCCGCAGGAGTCAACAAGGCTCTCCTTTACTATTACTTCCGCAGCAAGGAGGACCTCTACTCCTCGGCCATGGAGACCATAGCCGAAGGTGTGCACGCCTCCAGCATGGCTGTGCTTGATATTGAAGCTTCAGCTGGAGAGCGGTTCTTGCGCCTGGTCCTCAACCACTTCGATCGCATCCATTCCAATTTCGTCTTTCAGTCTCTGATGCAGCATGAGATGATCCGTCTGCATCGAGGTGAAGTGCACACGCTGGGTCCGCTCGTTGAAAAGCTCTTTCGCCCGCTGTGGATCAGGGTGCAGTCCGTAGTCGAGGAGGGAATCACTGCTGGCGAACTGATCCCTGCCGAAGAGACGCAGATCATCTACGCGGGACTGGGGGCCAACGTCTTCTACTTCCTCTCCGCGCCCATGATGCGTCTAGCGCGAAACGTCGACCTCCTGGAGCCGGCCGCTATCGGCTTTCGTCGCAAGGCGGCCATCGAATACCTGGGCCAGGCCATCTTCATTGACCGCGAGCACGGATCACGCGTCGCCGCCACGGTTCTGGCCACCACGCCCATGCCGCAACCGAAAGAATTCAAAACAATCAAAATCGAGAACCGCGAGAACAACGCTGCCACAACCCCGGCAGTTGATGAGAGGCAGCAATGAACGCACGCAATCGGGTTTTTCTCATCCTCGGCCTGCTCACCGTCGGATCGCTAATCTGGTACTTTGCTACCGTCCGCCCCACCGGCGATCTGCAACTGATCGGTACCGTCGATGCCAACGAAGTGCTGGTCAGCGCCAAGATTCCAGGACGCATCCAGACTCTGACCGTCGATGAAGGCACAGATGTCAAGGCCGGCCAGCTCATTGCCGTCATCGAGAGTAACGATCTGCAGGCTGCGCGTAAAGCCGCCGATGCCACGGCCGCAGGTCAGCAGTTCAAGCTTGGCGAGACTGTCGCAACTGAATCGCAGATGCGTGGCGAAACCGGCAGCGCCGCCGTCAACGCCGAGGAGATGCTAAAGTCCGCGCAGGCTTCGCTGGCCCAGGCCCAGGCCAACTACGAGCACCAGCAAGCCGATACCAGCCGCATCGTCGCCCTGGCCAAAGACGGCATCATGAGTGCCCAGGCCAAAGACGATGCCGCCACCAGCCTGCAAGCATCAAAAGCCGCAGTCGACGCCGCCCGCGATAACGTCTCGGCCGCTCAAGCCTCTCTCCGCCAAGCCCGCGCACACGAACTGCTCACAACAGTGGCCGCACGCACCGTGAACGAAACTCGCGATGAAGCAGAGAACGCCCGTGCACTGGCCGAGCAGGCGAAAGTGCAGTTGGGTTACTCGCAGGTCTTTGCGCCGGTCACCGGCAAGGTCAACGTTCGCGCCGCGCGACAGGGCGAAGTCATTGCTGCTGGAGCCACCATTGTCACCATCATGGACCTGACCCAGACCTGGGTCTACGTTCCGCTGCCTGAAACACAGTCCGACGCAGTTCAACTCGGCGACTCGCTACGCGTCGTCATGCCCAGCGGCGCAACGATCACCGGCAAGGTCATCAACAAATCTGCACAAGCCGACTTCGCCACGCAGCGCGACGTCAGCTCTCGCAAGCGCGATATCAAAACCATCCAGTTGAAACTGCTCATCGACAATCCTGATGAGCGCTACGTCCCCGGCATGACTGCCGAAGTCTACATTCCAAAAACCAAGCTGGTGAAACAGTGACCACCTCTTCCACGGCTCTCGACCAAAAAGCAAAAGCGCCCACGGCGCTCGCCATTGAGGTCGAACACATCGTCAAGCGTTATGGCGATTTTGAGGCGGTCAAGGACGTGAGCTTCTCCGTGGCCGACGGCGAAATCTTCGGTCTCCTCGGTCCTAATGGCGCTGGCAAAAGCACTCTCATCCGCATGATGACCACTCTCATCCCCGTCACCTCTGGACGCGCCATTGTCGAAGGTCACGACGTGGCCAAAGAGCCCGACGCCGTCCGCCGCAGAATCGGTGTCATTCCCCAGGCCCTCACCAGCGATCCGGATCTCACCGTCGAAGAAAATTTGAGCATCTACGCCAAGCTTTACAGCGTCCCTCGAGCCGAGCGGCAAAGAAATATTGCCGACGTCCTCGAAGCGGTTGACCTGACCAAGTGGCGCAGCGCGCAGGTAAAAACACTCTCAGGAGGAATGCGCCGCCGCGTCGAAATCGCCCGCGGCCTGGTCCACAATCCGCACATCTTCTTCCTTGATGAGCCGACCACCGGGCTCGATCCCGTCTCCCGCATCGCCGTCTGGGAGATGCTGAACAATCTACGCGCCACCCGCAATCTAACCATCCTGCTGACCACGCACTATATGGAAGAAGCCGACAAACTCTGTGACCGCCTTGCCATCGTCGATCACGGCAGGCTCGTCGCTCTCGGCACGCCACTCGAACTCAAGCATAATGTCCCCGGCGCAAACGTCGTCGAGGTCCACTTTGATCGAGAAACCGCGGAGTGGCAGTCCCGGCTTGAAAAACTCGACGGCGTGACCAGCGTTCAGGCTGAGTCCGCCGGCTTCTATCGCGTACTCACTTCTTCGGGTTCGAAAACCACCATGCAGTTAGTAGAGTTAGCTGCTTCCCTGGGTGAGACACTAACTTCCCTTAGCGTCCAGAACACCACGCTCGACGATGTGTTCGTCCACTACACAGGCCGCCAACTCCGCGACGAGCAGGTTAAACCTCCCGTGTTCTCCATGCCGCCCCGGCCCGGAGTTCAGCCATGAACAGAATGTTCGCCATCATCGAGCGAGAGATGCGCAAATTTTTCCGCTCGCCCACTCTCATGATCATGTCTCTGCTGATGCCGTTGCTCCAGTTGCTCATCATGGGCAATGCATTCGGCGGAAAAATCGTCGGCGCGCACGTCGCCGTCGTCGATTACGATCACGGTCCCCAGGCGGTCAAACTCCGTGAAGCCTTTCGCTCTATCGCCGTGAACATCAAGACCTTCACCACCGTCGACTACGACTCTGAGGTGCAGGCCCGCGAAGACGTGCGCACGGGAAAAATCGACGCCGCCGTCATCATTCCCGAGCAATACTCGCGCAGAGTCTATTCGCAGGACGCGCCCGTAGTCGGCCTGGTTGTAGATACCACTGACCCGTTCACCTCCAGCAGCATTGAAGCCGAAATGCAGTTGGTGGTCAACGCCCTCACCGCCCCCATCATCCAGCCCCGCCTCGCCAGCCAGATCGCCCTTGAAATCGTCGAGCTCTATCCCTATGTCAACTATTTGAAATTCCTGCTGCCCGCGTGCATCGCCATGGCCATGTATATCTCGGTTATGATCGGCGGCGGAATGTTATACATTGACGACAAAGCCCGCGGTGTTCATGAAGGCTATCTTGTTACTCCCATTACCAAGCTGGAGTTAGTCTTCGGAATGAACATAGCCGGAGCGTTCAAAGCCACTCTCAGCGGGATCGTGCTTACCGTGGTAGGCTCGCTGATGGCCGGTCTCGGCATCATCTTCCATCCCGTCATCGATCTGGAACTTCTCTGCATGATCCTCGTCACTTCCATCGCCTTCAACGGCATGATGTTTCTCCTCATGGTCCGCGTCGACGATCCGCTCGTTCCTCGCGCCATGTTCGGCGTTCTCAACGTACTGCTCTTTTACCCCTCCGGCGCCATGTACCCCATTGACGCATTCCCTCCCTGGCTTCGCGCCATCGCTGTTGTCGACCCCTTCACTTACGCCATTCACGGGTTCAAAGCCGTCTTGCTCAAAGACGGCGGCTTCGTAGCCATTCAGTACGATCTTCTTTTCCTCTTTGTCTTCGGCATCGGCACACTGCTCATCGCCACACCTTTGTTTAAGCGCACGCTTTGATGTTGCCCTGCGGCATTCCCGGTTAGAATGTTTGAGGCAGCCAATCATGGCAAAAAGATCGCGTCAGCGCAAAATCCAGGGCAAACGTCCGCCGCAGGCGCAGGCGGAGCAGGCAGTTCCCACTGCTCCCATCAATCAAAAGCCGTGGCAAATTGCCGTTGTCTGTGCAGTTCTTGTGTTGGTAACAGTCTTTATCTACCGCGGCGCCAGAACCAGCGAATTTCTTACCTACGACGATCTCGGCTATGTGCAGGATAACCAGCGTGTGCACCAGGGACTGAACGAAAAGAGCATCGAGTGGGCGTTCACGTCTTTTGATGTCTCGAACTGGCACCCGCTCACCTGGATCAGCCATATGGTGGACTGGCAGCTTTATGGTGCCAATCCCTCCGGCCACCACATGACCAACGTCTATCTGCACTCTGCCAGTGCAGTTCTTCTTTTTCTTTTGCTTTTGTATATGACCGGTTATTTCTGGCGAGCCGCATTTGTCGCATTCCTCTTCGCACTGCACCCGGCGCACGTGGAATCCGTTGCCTGGGTCTCTGAGCGCAAGGATGTTCTGTGCACATTTTTCTGGTTTGCGACCATTCTTGCCTATGCGTGGTATGCGCGCAAACCATCATCAAAACGTTATCTATGGGTACTTCTGGGCTGCGCCTGCGCACTCATGTCAAAGCCGATGGCGGTCACGCTTCCATTCACCCTGCTGTTGCTCGACTATTGGCCGTTGCGTAGAATCTCGTTCGCGCAGGAAGCGCCCCAGCGTTGGACCGCCTCACTCTTCAAGTTGACGCTGGAAAAACTTCCTCTCTTCATTCTGGCTGCAATCTCCAGCGTCCTCACCTTTATTGCGCAACGAGCCGGTGGCGCAATGGCAGCACTTGAAGCCGTTCCCTTATGGGAGAGGATATCGAACGCGGTCATCAGTTACTGCCGATATGTTCGCATCATGTTTTGGCCTGACCCGCTGACAGCCTATTACTTCCACGAGAAAAATAACATCAATGTACCGGCGGCCGTCTTATCGACTATCGCAATCGTCTTAGCTACTGCCGTCTGCCGGCATTTCCGCAAGGAAAAACCGTATTGTCTCTTCGGCTGGCTCTGGTTTCTCGGTACCTTGGCGCCGGTCATCGGCATTGTGCAAGTGGGAGATCAGGCACTGGCCGAGCGTTATACATATGTTCCCTATATCGGACTATTTATTATCCTGGTCTGGCTTGCCGCCGATACCGTCGCCAAACTTACTAAGCTGAAGGTCCCGGCCCTGGTGCTTGCGTTTGCAATCATTGTGGCTTTCGCCGTAAAGACCGATGCCCAGGTAAAGGTGTGGAAGAATTCCGAGACTCTATTCAAGCACGTGATCGCAGTTGACCCGCGCGGCGGCCTTCCCTATCTAGGCCTGGGCATGGCCTACGGCAGAGAGGGAAGAAATGCCGAAGCGAACGAAAACTTCGACCGCGCATTGGACTATAACCTCTCCGGTCCTCTAGCTCTTTCTTATTCCGCCTATTACCTGATGCAGACTCATGAGCAGCGCTATCTTCCTCTCGCCGGGCAACGCCTTGAAAAAGCGTTGAGCGTCTATCCCGACTATTACTATGCCCTCACCTATATGGCGCAATGGTGCGCCATGATGGGCAGGCCGAAAGATGAGGAGACCTATAGCAGAAGAGTGCTGGCCGAGCATCCCGATTCAGTGGAAGCACGTCTCTATCTCGCCGACGCTCTCCAAGCGCAGGGACAATTCGACGAGGCTATTCAGGAGAACCGTCGTGTGCTTGCCATTGAGCCGAACAGTTACGAAGCGCATAACAACTTAGGCACTGTTTTTGGCAAGCAGGGACGAACGGCGGAAGCGCTCAAGGAACTGCGGCTGTCTTTATCCATCAAGCCCGATCAAGCGACGGCGCACTCCCAAATGGGAAGAATACTAACTCAAGCCCATCGTCTCCCCGAGGCGATAGAGGAGTTTATCAAGGCGCTCAAATACGACCTTGCCAAGGCAGATGCGCATAACGATCTCGGCGTGGCGTATTTTCAACTAGGCGACTATGAAAAATCAGCCGAGCAATTCAGTGAAGCGGTAAAAATTGATCCCGCCTCAGTCTACGCACAACAAAATCTCGCCATGGCTCAAGCCCAGCTCAATAACAAAAGGGTTCACAACGCTGAAAAATGAATATTGAAAACTGGATAAGCAATTTCCGCAAACACGCGCCGGGGGCGCAGAGTTAGTTAGCCCCGCGCTTCGCCGTGGGAGAAATGGATTTCACAAGTCGTTGCGAAGTCCCGTAGGAACGGCGCAAGGACATTGTTTTTGCAGGAACCAGTAGTCTGTTCGATATTCCCGGCAATCAGTTACTCACTCAAACCCGCTACGAAGCTATAACTCGATTCGGGTCTGACCAGTACATTTCTATCTCCTCCAGCGTCTTGTTTTTGGTCTCCGGCACAAAGCGCCAGGTAAAGATCCCTTGCCCCAGCGCCATCACCGCCAGAAATCCGAAGGTAGGCGCCTTGCCGATAGCAGCGAATGCATGCGGAAAGAGCAATACGACCAAGGCATTGGCCACCCACTGGGTCAGCACCGGCACGCTCATGGCCATTCCGCGCACATCGTTGGGAAATATCTCCGGCACCAGGGTCCAGAACACAGGCCCGATGCATGCCGAGAAAAATGCCAGGTAAGTCAAGATCAGCCCCAATACGATGACTCCATGAAAATGCCCGGTCAATACGGTAGCCACCAGCGCAAGAAGTGAAAGCCCCATCCCCATCGACCCGGTTATATAAAGCGGCTTGCGCCCAAACTTGTCGATAACCCAGAAGGAGACGAGGGTGAAGAGCAAGTTATTCACTCCAACAATCAATGTTGAAGCCAGGGCGCCATTCACATTCCAGCCGGCCGACTGAAAGATAAGCGGAGCATAATCGATCACGGTATTGATTCCCGAAACATGAATAAATATTGCAAGACAAATGCTGATCGCCAGCGCGCTGCGCACTCCCGGCCGCAGCAATCCGCGCCAGTTCTGCGTTTCCTTGTGCATCGTCGCCTTGATCTCATCCATCTGGAACTCAGCGCTCTTCGCGCCACTGATCCGCTCAAGCAACGCGAACGCCTCCTGCATTTTCCCCTTCAGCGCCAGGTAGCGCGGCGACTCTGGAGCCAGCGCCACGCAAAGCAAAAACAACGCTGACGGCGCCACTCCGCTCAAGAACATCCATCGCCAGTTATTCACGCCCGTATCGCGGAGCAGGAAATTGATGCCATAGGATACGATGATGCCGACCACGATCGACATCTGATAAAGGGTTCCCATGCGTCCCCGCATGGTAGGCGGCGAAACCTCCGACACGTACATCGGCGACAGCAGTGAAACTCCGCCCACGGCCAGCCCACCCAGAAACCGCGCCAGAATAAAGCTGAAAAAACCTCCCGATCCGGCCGTCGCAATCGAAGTAGCCGCAAACAGCAGCGCCACCATCATCAGTGGCTTCTTGCGCCCAAAGCGATTGGTATACTTCCCCGCAATAAACGCTCCCAGCACGCAGCCGAAGAGCAGCGAACTGAATGCCCAACCCAGCCCGAAGTCGCTCAAAGAAAATGCGCGAATAAGAAATGGACCCGCGCCGGTAATGATGGCGATGTCAAACCCGAACAGCAGCCCTCCCAGCGCAGCTGTACAGCCCAAAAATATTACATAGCGCAAGTTCACGCCTTCAGTCACCTGGCCCACTCCTTTAGCCCGTAATTATTTGGCCTTTTAGCTACGCGCCAGTATACCTTGGCCGCCTCTGCCCGGGCTCTGCCATCGGCGCCCTCAAATCCACCGCTGGAATTCTTGTTCTAAACCCTTCCGTTCGCGTTATACAATTTGCCATCCGGGACCAGTAACTCAAACCCCGGCAAAGAGAGAGGTCAACGAATGATCGGAAAACAGATCGGAGAAGTAAGAGGCAAGAGGCTCGTCCGTCGTGTACTTTCCACTGATCCCCCCACCGTGGAAGTCTCTTTTGAAGATAGCGGTCAAATGCTCGGTATCCCCACCACCGGACTAGGCACCTACACATCGGTCATCCGCCCTGACGGCTCCATCTTCGGCCAGGGTCAGGGCATCACCATGACGGCCGATGGCGAAGGCCTCAGTTGGACGGGATCCGGCCTTGGCAAATTTGGCAAGGACGGCGCCATCAGCTACCGCGGCATGCTGTTCTTCCAAACCACATCAAAGAAACTTGCCAAGCTCAACAACGCCTGCGGCGCATTCGAATATGAAGTCGATGCCAAAGGCGGCACAGTCTCCAAAGTCTGGGAGTGGAAATAGGGTCCTCTATCGGTGCGGCTGGTCGCCGAAACATTGCGGCCAGCCACCCCCCGCGTCAGGTACAATTTCGAAATGCCACTGAGCGCGACCATCGAAAATTTGCCCGAAGCCACCGCGATCGTCACCTTGCAGGGGCCCATGACTCTGGGCAGCTCACTCAAGCTCATCGACTCCCAAATAAATGCCGCCATCGCCGACGGCATAACCCACATGGTCATCGACCTGACTGCCGTCGACTATGTGGACAGTGCCGGCCTGGGCATGTTGATGTACACCTACGGCACGCTCAACGGGAAGAACGGCTCGCTCCGCCTCTGCGGAGTGGCCAAGCGCGTAATGTCGTTGCTCCAGCTAACCAAGACCGATGCCGTCCTAACCATCGACCGAACCCGCTCCGAGAGCCTCACCGCGCTACAAAAATAAACCCACGCAGCGCCACCCCATTCCTCCTCGATCAAATCAACTCTCGCGGCAAGAGTGAGCAGTATGACACAGACTTGGAGATGCCTCCGTGGAAGCATCTCTATAACTCGTGTTATGCAGCCTCTCCGTCCGCGCAGCCCCTCTCAGCGCATTTATGGCGGGCAATCGAAGGATGATCTGGCAAGGAGATTCACATGCGTTCCATCCGCTTTCTGTTGGCGCTTCTTGTATTGGCCATTCCGGCCACCATGTTCGGACAGATTGGCATCAGGGTTTCCATCGGCCCGCCCGCATTGCCCATGTACGACCAGCCCCCTTGCCCCGGCGATGGATATATGTGGACCCCCGGCTACTGGGCCTATGACGACAGCATCTCCGATTACTATTGGGTTCCCGGCACGTGGGAGCTTGCGCCTGAAGAAGGTTACCTCTGGACCCCCGGCTATTGGGGATGGGATGACGGCGGCTATTTCTACAATGAAGGTTACTGGGGAGCTACCGTTGGCTTCTATGGTGGCATCAACTATGGCTTCGGTTACTTCGGCGATGGATACTACGGCGGCCGTTGGGATAACGGGCACTTTTTCTATAACAGCTCTTACAACAATCTGAATGGCGGTAGTTTTCACAATGTCTATGACGCCCGAGTCGACAACAGCAACAACGATAGCCGCGTAAGTTACAACGGCGGCAGGGGCGGCATTGCGGTGCGTCCCAGCTCCCAGCAGGAGGCTGCGGCCCGGCAAAACCATATTCAGCCCGTCGCGGCGCAAACTGAACATGCGCAGGCCGCGCGCGCCAATCCGCAGCAACGCTCTGGCAACAACCACGGCAATCCGGGAATCGCCGCCACAGCCAAGCCCGGAGACTTCAGCCAGCAACACTCAGCGCCGGTCGCCATGGGCGTTGCCTCGCCTTCCCGCAACCAAAACGGCGGCAGAGAAACCGTCGCGCACGCGGCAGTGCACCCCAACGATCTTCCGCCCATCGTCCGCCCCACGCCCGTCAACTCAGGGCATAAGCGGGCAGACAGGAATTACGAAGCCAAGCAGGATGAGCTGATCGCCAGTCAAAACCAGGATCGGCAAAACCTCCAGCAGAAGCAGGACGCGGAACACGCAGAGAAGCCTGACTCCAACAACTGGAAAATGGAGCAGAAGCACCAGCAGCAGACGCAGAAGATGGTGGACCGTCACTCATCTCAGCAGCAGGAGTTGCAGTCTCGCGCGCCTCAGCCTCGCTCATCGCAGTCAGAATCCCGGAGGTAGCAGAACAGCCCTCACGGGAAGACACGACAGACCATTCTAGCCGTCCACAGCCGGGTACCACCTGTCGGGCTGTGGACGGCATTTTTTTGCAAACCGGTGCCCCGGCGTCAACAACTCCGCCAAAGCCGGGTGCCCCACCCTCGGCGCGTTTTTGTTTTTGCGCCTAGGGTGGGAAACCACAAAATTCAACCATCCCGTTCTTAAAGGAGCGCGTCCGGTAGGCCAGGGTTTTAACCCTGGCAATAAAGCGTCCCCTCTAAATTTTTTTGCGGTTTGATGCCAGGGATTTATCCCCGGCATCAAATCTGACTGCCCATGGGGAAACCAATGCCACTCTACGGAGAAGCCATTCGTATGATGAACTACATCGAAGATGTTTCCATAATCCTGCGCCGGGCCGGCGTGTGCTCTTCATGTTTTGTGCACAACTGGCGGCCGGGGGCAGCTTCCAGGTCGGTCAAACTGCAAAGGCCCGCCAGGGCTGCCGTGTGCAGTCACTCCCAAGGGGACGCGACCGCCAGTGTTGTGCATATCCTATGAAGACACGTCGCCTTGATATGTTCATAATTGAACATTGAACGGGAAGTAACAGCTCGCTTCCCCCATCCCAACCCCACCCCCTACAATAAAGAAAGAAGTTCAACCCTCGAGGAAACCCATGCCACTCTCTGGAGAAGCTATTCGCCTGATGAACTACATTGACGACGTTGCCGTAACCCTGCGCCGGATACTGGCTTTTGTCCCCTCGCTCAGCGCCGAGGAGCGCGCCCGCGTTGCCGAGCATCTGCTCAAGGCGCGGCCCAACGCCGAGGACGTGGCCCAGGCACTGGCCGCCAAGTAAGCTCGCTTTGAGCCGAACTGTCGCCATCATTGGAGCTGGACCACTGGGACGCTGGCTGGCTTTGAGTGCAGCCCGCGCCGGCTTCCGCGTTCTGCTGGAAGACGTGATGCCTGCCAATCTGCACCACGCACAGGAAGCCCTTCGGGCTGAACTCGGTTCAGAGTCCCTCCCGAACGTCGCCTTTGTCGCCACCATCGAGGACGCCGTCCGCGAGGCCGATCTGGCCATCGATTGCGTGCCGGACGAACTCGAATCCAAGCTCGAGATCCTCTGGCTATTGGACCGCATGTCCCCGCCGCGCACGATCTTTGCCACTCCCACCATGCGCCTATCCATCGCCGACCTGGCCGCCTGCACCTATCGCGAGGGCAAGTGCATCGCCATCGCCGCCGAAGCCCGCGATTTAACCGGCAACTCAGGCGCAGAAATCCTCCTCCGCACTACTGCCCGAACCACCCCCGAGACCATCGCACTGGTAGAAAATTTCTGGCGGCGGCTGGGATTCACTCCCACCTTCCAACAAGAAGCAGTCGTCAGTGATCAGTGATCAGTGGTCAGTTTTCAGCCGCCAAATGCAGCGTTCGATGGTGCAGTTTGAGACACCGAAAGGCCGGTCCTTGATCCCTGCCCCCTGATCTTTGACCCCTGATCTCTGATTTGTCGCCATATCTGTATACAAAAATCAAGCCGCAACCCTCAAAAAACATCGAATTGTCCAAAACGAGAGATTTTCCGTGGTGCTACACATACACATTTCCGCGCCCAAAATCCAGCAAAAGTTAACGAATAAGTAACGCCCAGTTCAAGTCACTGACAACTGGCCACTAATCACTGTCCACTGTTCACTGACCACTGAGCACTGATTCGTAGTACCGCACATAATGCGGCACCACCAGCGATGAGCAGAAGCGTTTTTGCGCAGTCTTGCGGCCCGCATCCCTCATCGCGTCCAGCTTCTCCCGGTCCTTGAGCAAGCTCAACGCTCCCAGCGACATACCCTCAATATCCCCAACCGGATAAAGCAGCCCAGTGACCCCATCGTCGATCAACTCCGGCACTCCGCCCACGCGCGTGGCAATAGAAGGAACCTTGCACGCCATGGCCTCGAGCGCAGCCAGCCCGAACGACTCCAACTCGCTTGGCATCAGCAGGATATCGGCCAGCGGCAGGATCTCATGCACTCGTTCCAGCTTACCCAGGAAGTGAACGTTTGCCTGAATTCCCAGGTCGTGCGCCAGCCACTCGGCTGCCGAGCGGTCCGGCCCATCCCCGATCAGAACCAACTGCGCCGGCATCTCCCTCACCACCTGCGCGAAGATCTTCACCACGTCCACTACTCGCTTAACTGGTCTGAAATTAGAGAGATGCATCAGTATCGCATCGCCGGGCGCAGCCAGGCGGCTGCGCGCCTCTGCCCGCTTTTTCTCGTCATTGAAGGGCGTGTACACATCGCAGTTGACGAAATTTTCAATCACCTCAATGGCCCGAGTAACGCCAAAATCTCCGACGGTTTTCTCCTTTAGATACTTTGAGATAGAGGTAACCCCGTCGCTTTCCTGGATGGCGTAGCGGGTGATAGGCAAATAACTCCGGTCCAACCCCACCAACGTAATGTCGGTTCCGTGCAAGGTTGTCACAAACGGCAACCTTCGCCCGCGCGCCGCCAGCATCTGCCGGGCCAGCAAAGCGCTGACCGAATGGGGTATGGCGTAGTGCACATGTAGCAGATCAAGCGAGCAGAATTCAGCCACCTCCGTCATGCGCGAAGCCAGCGCCAGATCGTAGGGAGGAAACTCGAAGAGCGGATAGCTGGAGACCGGAACTTCGTGGTAACAGATGCCTTCATCGCGCCCGCTGAGCCGGAACGGCTGCGAGTAGGAAATAAAGTGCACTTGGTGGCCCAGCGCCGCCAGTTCAATTCCCAACTCCGTTGCTACTACGCCTGATCCGCCGTAGGTGGGGTAACAGGTAATGCCGATGCGCATGGGACCTTCTTAGTCTTAATGTTACGTCTTCGGTTTGGACGCCCCCCGGACCGAAGGAAGACGCAATGGAAAGCAACCCGCTTGAGGCCATTGGTATAACAGCTTACAAGACGGGTTCCGGATGTTCGCGCAATAGGTCGGCATAGGAGATAAGTTCGATCTCCGGAAACTGCCTAATCGTGAGTAGCGCCTCCCGCTCGACCTCACGCGATGCCCGTAGACGGGTGCGGACCCTGGCCAAATCCCCATCGTTGTAGCCGGGGTGGGCCACAAGTTCCCATGTGCCGTCGGGTATCCGTTCAAGCAAGAACCGGAGGGTTGCGGCATTCAGAATCCCCGTGCCAACCACGGCGATCGTCCCATCGGTCGTCACGAATCCCTCTTCGCGAATGATCTGCCGGCAAATCGGCTCCAGCCACTTGAGCACGGTTACCTCGGCGATGCGAGCCCAGGAGGCTCCGGCAAAGGCGCTGATAGCCCATGCCGGCTCAAAGGGATTTCGCACCGCATGAATTCCCGCCGCCCGCGCCGCTCGCAGCACAGGCCGCAGAACCGCCGGAAACATATGCAGGTGCTTGTGGGTATCTATATGCGTCAAGGTAAGTCCGTGGTCCTGGAGCCACACAATCTGCGCGCCTGCCTCAGCCTCGATCTCTCCCTGACGGATGTTGAGCGAGGAATATCCGTCACTTCCCTCTGCATATAGCCAGAATAGAAAACTTACTAACGAGGATCTGAAGCGGCCGTCAATGGGATCAGCCAGGTGAGGAATTTCATCGCGCGGCGAAAGGACCGGCTCGCCATCCACCAGAACCACGTGGCAGCCCACCCCCAGCGCCGGTGTTGCGCGAGCAATCTCGACGGCCTGGGCCGTTGCTGTGGCCCGCGCCATCAGCGACGTGCTGGCAACAACCCGCTCCCCATGCAAATCCGCAATTGCTCGATTGACCCCGGCAGTCAGCCCAAAATCGTCGGCGTTGACGATCAAACGTCTCACTGGGTGAGTTTATCAATTTAACAACACAAGCGCAGTACGGGAGCGCTGAGTTGCGCTCACCTGTCCGAGCCTGACCGCGCTGGTATCATTTGAGAAAGGCGCATATCGCCTTACCGCAGCGCGTGGGCGGTTAGCTCAGCTGGTTAGAGCGCCTGCCTTACAAGCAGGAAGTCGGGGGTTCGAGTCCCTCACTGCCCACCATTAGAATCAATATGGACTCAATCGGGAACCTACGATTTTCTAAATTCCGCATTGTAGATTGCAGCCCTTTTCTTCCCGGTTTTTGTACGTGGTTTTAATCCTTCACAACCCATCCACCAGCTCCATCCCGCTTGCAGATTGGGCCAGAGGCAGCCGGACGAGCGCGCGTGCTCCTTCACCGTCTTCTCGATTGACGAGCGAAATCTCACCACCATGAGCGCGGGCGATCTGCTGGGCCAAAGCAAGGCCAATGCCGCCGCCCGCCGACTTTGTTGAGTAGAAAGGAACGAAGAGATTTTCCGGATTGGCAATCCCCAATCCGCGATCCTCGATCACTATCTGAACGCTTGCGTCAGCTGACATCCAACTTGCGCGTATCGGCGTGCTGCCATTGCTTAACGAAGCTTCGACCGCATTGGCCAGTAGATTGATCAGCATCTGCTCCAATTGATCGGGGTCGGCATCAAGATTGACGGGCGGACCAGGGTCAAGCTGAACAGGGAGGCGCTGTTCCAGCAGTGTCACGCGCTCCATTAAGGGTCCGAGTGCAACGGGGCGGAAGCGGGGCGGGGGCAACTGCGCCAACAAACGATAGGACTGCACGAAACGATGCAAAGCGTCGGCGCGGCTCTCGACCACGCCCAGGCCGCGGCGAAAATCGTTCGTGACGGATTCGTCGCCGTGCAAGGTCTCGACTCGCGCTAGCAGGCTGCCGGCGATGGATTTGATGGGCGCAAGGGAATTTGAGAGCTCGTGGCCCAGCACGCGAATCAGGCGCTTCCAGGCGGCCTTTTCCTCTTCCTGAAGAGGAACGCTTACGTCAGCCAGAACGAGCAGTGTGTGAGGCGCTCCATCCTGGCGGAAGACGACTTTGCGCAGCAGCCAGCGCTCGGGCGCGGCGCCGAAGGAACGAATGGACTGATCTGGTGCGCCGAGCCAGTCATCGAGGCGCAACTCATTTGCGGAAGATCCAATACAGCGCGCGTAAGGACGATCGAGCAGCTTGAGGCCGGCGTTGTTGACCAGTTGCAGACGGTTCTCGCGATCAAAGGCGAAGAGGGGCGCATGCATCACCTCTAAAATGCGCGCCAGAAGGGCAGTAGCCTCAAATGAGCGGACACGCTGCTTTTGCAACAAATCGGCGAGAGCGTTGATCTCAGCAGCCAACTCGCCAAGTGCATCGCGGTCTCCGGCGCCGCGCGCGCGAAAGGAATAGTCGCCTTCACGAAGCGAGGCAACAACATTTGAAAGTGTTTGCAGGGGGCGGATAAAAGTGTCGACAAGCGCGGAGGCAACGAAGGCGAGGTAAATGAAGAGAAAGGCACCGAGCAGGAGAGCAGGTACGATGTCGAGCTGTCGCTGATAATAGAAGACACAGAGAAAAATCAGTGCAGGCAAGCCGAGCAGGAAGGAATAGAGCCACGCCCTACGAATGACTCGGCGGGTAGGCCGTCGAGATCTTGTTTCATAGGCCATATTTTTCCATGCGCCGGTAGAGCGCGGCGCGGCTAAGGCCCAGGGATTCCGCGGCTTGAGAAATGTTGCCGTCGCAGCGGCGCAACACTTTGCGGACCAACATGGCCTCCATTTCGTCGATGCTCATATTTTCAAGCGAAAGCGCCACTGGCCGCGCTCCCGAAATGGAGAGATTGGCCGGCTCGATCTCTTCACCACCACATAGAAGCAAAGCGCGCTCAATGCTGTGCTCCAATTCACGCACATTGCCCGGCCAGGGATACTGCATCATCTGCTCCATGGCAAGTGATGAAAAGCCGTTCACCTGCTTGCGATAGCGGGTACGAAGCCGGGAAAGAAAATGCTGCGCGAGAAGCGGAATGTCCTCACGCCGGTCGCGTAGCGCTGGCAGATGAATCTCGACTGTATTGATGCGGAAGAGCAAGTCCTCGCGGAAATTGCCTGCCTTGGCCTCTTCGTGCAGTAGTGCATTCGTCGCACAGAGAAGGCGCACGTCGACGCGCCGGGTTTGCGACGATCCCACGCGTTCCAATTCTCCTGTCTCCAGCACGCGCAGAAGTTTGGCTTGCTGGCGCAGCGGCACGTTGGCAATTTCATCCAGAAAGAGCGTGCCGCCGCTGGCCAATTCAAAGCGGCCTACGCGGTCGGCGCGCGCGTCAGTGAACGCGCCCTTCACGTGACCGAAGAATTCGCTTTCAAACGTTCCTTCGGGCAGCCCGCCGGCGTTCACCGTCACCAGCGACATGCGGGCTCGCGGCGAGGCGGCGTGGAGCAGGCGGGCGACGATCTCTTTTCCCGTGCCGTGCTCGCCGGTAATCAGCACATTCGCGTCGGACGGGCCAACCTGCGCGATCAGTTCGAGCACTGGCTGCATGGAGGCGGCGGAAGCGATAAACGCAGGCATGCCTTCGGCACGAAGCAGGCGATTCTCGAGTTCCAGCTGGCGGGCACGGCGCAAGGCCTGGCGCAGCTCGGCGTGAACGCGAATGAGTGAGAGCAGGCGCTCATTCTCCCACGGCTTTTGGATGAAGTCACGCGCGCCGCGCTTGATGCTTTCGACGGCCAGGTCGATGTTGCCCCATGCCGTCATCACGATCACCGGAAGCCGCGCATCAAATTCCTGGATGCTGGCCAGGAGATCGAGGCCTTCACGGCCGGAGGTGGTGTCGCGCGTGTAATTCAGGTCGATCAGAGCGACATCGTAGTCGCGCTCGCGCAATGCCTCCATGAGCAGGTGCGGCGATCGGACACAGTCCACATCGATCGCCTGCGGCTTGAGCAGAAGCTCAACTGCCTCGAGAACATGCGGCTGGTCGTCGGCAACCAAAATCCGAATTTTATCTTGCTTGCTCGAGATGGCCCGCCTCCGTAGCGCCTGATCACTCTGCATGATATCGAATGTCTGCAGACATGCGCGACTCTTTTATACAAAATGCGTGGCGTTGGATTAAGAAACTGAGCGCATCGAGTGATCTACGGTTCATGCGATACGACTCCCGTTTTCGCATCGTCGATCGAGACCCCGGTTTGCTGCAGTGTCTCTCCTGTGGCCCGGTCGATGTCCACCTTTGCCTTTTCATAGGCTGTCTGCGTAGTCACAAGAAGTGATTCAGCAAGGGACAGGTCATGCTGCGCGGCCAGTGTATCGCTGCTGGACTTGGCTCCGAGTTGCTGTTCCTGCTGTGTAACGTCGAAGGTATGTTGCGCCAGGTCGCGAGCCTTTGTGGCGGCATCGACGCGAGCCTGCGCCTGCTGCAATGCGAACAATGAGTTGCGCACATCGAAGCGAATGCTCTTCTTTTGCTCTTCAAAGGTGATCTGGCGCTGCCTGAATTCCAGCGAGGCTCGAAACTGATCGGCCTTGGCAACGCGGTTGCGAAGGTTGATCGACAGATTCATTCCGACCTGATATTCAGGCGAGGAATAATTGAAGGTGTTCTGCAACATACCGCCAAAGCCCACGGGCAGAACGGATGCGCACTCGGCGGCGCCCAGATTGCAGGCTGGGTTTTTCGGCCCGGCAATGCCCGCTCCAGCATAGAGGCCATATACGTTTAGCGTGGGCAACAGTTCGCTCCTGATCGATTTCAAGCTCATCTTGGCGACCTGCATCGCGATCTCATCCTCGGCGACGTCAGGCCGGTTCTTTTCGGCTTCGACAATGAGATCGCCAATGGACTTGGTTGCATTGGGATCGGCGGGTGCGGCGCGATCGAGGGGGACAACCGGCATCTCATCGAAGTCCTCATTATCGGTCTTGGTAAGTGCGTTCTTGATGAGCAGTTCATTCAAACGCAACGTGGCGCGCGAAACGGTGAGGTCGCCCTCGCTAGTTGCTACGTCCGACTCGTCTTTGCTGACCTGCAATGCCGGAATGGCCTTCAATTGAAGCTGCTTCTGATCATCCTGAAGCGTGCGCTGCGCAAAGGCGAGGGAGCGCTCTTTGACCTGTTCGTCCAAGTAGGCGTTCACAAGATCCCAATAGATATTCTCGACCTGCGTGACGGTCGCAATCACTTGGGCGCGAAAGGCCAGGTCGGTGATTTGGAGATTCTTCTTCGCGATGTGCGTATAGCGCTCGTTGGTGGAGATGCCGAAACCGGCGAGGAGCTGCTGTGTGAACATCACCTGGAAATTTGAGTAGAGTGACGGATTAATGGCTTCGTATGGGCTGTTATTGGCGAAGCGCTGACCCTCATAGTTGACCGCCAAGCCCGTTCCCAACGGAAAATTCTGCGTGTAATTCGCCAGACCTTCGATAGTGTTCTGCTTAAACGTGGAGACGCCATAGTTGAATGCGTTGCCCTCCTGAGAGATGGTGTGATCCGTAAAGCCCCTAAAGTTCAAAGTGGGATCAAAGGAAGCAACCGCGGTGCCGGCGCCAAGCGTAGAGGTCACGATGCCTCCTGCGCCGGCAGCGGCCGACCCCGAGCCGGCGCCCCCAGAGTTGGAGCCTCCACCGGCGAAGCCCCCTTGCGTTGACGACTGCACAATTCCAGTATTGACGCCGTTTACGCTGCCGCCAGCCTTGGTACGCGCATAGTCGGTTTGCGCAATGGGGAAGTTATAGCGGAAATAGGCGAGATCGAGGTTGTTTTCGATGGCCAGCGCGATGGCATCGTGCAGCGAAACATACAGCTTGCCATCACGGATCAGGTTCTCAAGGCGAGGCGAATTGGCGAGATCGAGAGGGGGCGCATCGCTTGGTCTGTATGGTGCGAGCGGGCTGTGCGAGTGCGGAAGATCGACGTGAAATAGGCGCTGCGGGGTAATCGCCTCAAGCTGAGTCTGCTGCATCTTCTGCGCCAGTGTTGGGGGCGGCGACGCAGCGCCGCTTGTCGTCGGCGCTGGTGCTTCCGGCGCCGGCTGCGTCGCCTGCGAGTTTGCCGGCGCAGATTGCGCCTGCGGTGGCGCGGCTGCGATGGCCAAGTTCGCCTGAACGAGGAGAATTGCTGCGACGGTTTCAAGTACGAAAACAGCCGGTTTGAAGGAGCGGAAATTCATGAATGTTTCACCAATAGATCGGATAGGATTGTCGTTCACCTGGTCTCCGTTGCGGCAGCCTGCAAGATTTCGTCGCGCGTCATCCATCCGTCGCGCAGCTCAACAATGCGCTTGCTATAGCATGCATTTTCCTCGGAATGTGTCACCTGCACAATTGTTGTTCCCTGGCTGTTGAGTTCCGAAAAAAGCTGCATGATCTCGCGGCCCTGCGTGGAATGCAGATTGCCCGTGGGCTCATCGGCGAGCAACAATGCGGGCGCATGCACAACGGCACGGGCGATGCCCACAAGTTGCTGTTGTCCGCCGGAGAGCTGCGAAGGAAACAAATCTTTTTTAGCGACGATCTTAAAGCGGTCGAGAATGTCGGCGACCATCCCCGCACGATCCTTTGCCGGCATATTTTTGTACGAGAGCGGAAGATCGATGTTTTCCGCAACGGTGAGATCGTCGAGTAGGTGATAGCTCTGGAAGACCATGCCGATGCGCTGGCGGGCAAGATCAGCGCGCTGCTTGCGGCTGAGCGTATGGACGGCTGTCTCGCCGAACCAGTACTCGCCCTTCCAACCATCATCGAGCAGAGCGAGAATGTTGAGCAGCGAAGATTTTCCCGCTCCCGAAGGACCCATGATGGTGACGAAGTCACCTTCGCGAATCGTGAGTCCGATCTGGCGCAATACCCAGGTCTCGGTGTAGCCGGTTTTGTAACTTCGTTCAACATTTTTGAGTTCGATCATGATGTTCGGCTTTCTCCCATCTCCACGCAGTTCGGTTTATTCGGACTATTCCGCACGCAGTGCCTGCATGGGCTCGATAGATGCCGCGCGTCGCGCCGGAATGAATGCGGCCAAGGCGGCGCACACGCCAAGCACCAGCGTTGCGCCCACCAGCGCCAGCGGATCGTGACCGTTCACTTGATAGAGGAGCGAATTGGGCTGGCCTAGAGCATCCTTGCTCTGTACGGCCATTAGATAATTGGTCAGCAGAGCGGCGGGAATTCCCAGCACCAGGCCGATCAGAACCTGAGTCAGCGCGCTGCGCATCACCATGGCCACAACGGTGTGCCCTGTAGCCCCCAACGCCATGCGGATGCCAATCTCGCTCGTGCGCCGCGCCACAAAGTAAGACATCACGCCGTAAAGTCCCACCGAAGCAAGAATCAACGCGAGCATGCCAAACAGGCTCGTGAGCCGCTCAATCAACCGGTCCTCGTTGAAGTTTCCAGCCACCTGGGCATCAAGTGTACGCAGATCCATCACCGTCAGGTTGGGATCAATGCCCGCCAGTGTGTGGCGAAGAAGCCCGTCTACATTCGACTGCGGCCTATTGAAGTCCAAAATCATCGCGCTCATGAACATCGATTGCGTCTCGGTCGAGATCGTTATCGGCTCCTTGTAGCCCATGAACCGCTGCGTGAGGGGGCGCAGAAAAACTGGCCGCACGTTGTCGCGCGGATTGTTCATCTTGAAATCGCGAAAGACTCCCACGATCTGAAAGGTGCCCGAGTATTGTGGATAGTCGATGCCGAAGTGCTTGCCCACCGGATCTTGGTTGGGAAAGAACCGCTTCACAAAGGTCTGATTGACAATGGCGACCTGCGGCGAGGTAGCTGTATCCTGATCCGTAAATCCGCGCCCGCGCACTATCGGTACGCCGATCGAATCGAGAAAGTGATTGCTCACGCGGTCCCAGGTCGAGATGACGTTGTCGCCCGGCCGCGGCGCGGGATGGCCCTGCGGGATCACCCATTCTCCCCAATTGTCGCCTTCCAGCGGACTGTACATCGACATGCTCATGCTGGCCACACCCGGCAGCGCGGAAAATCGGTCCTCGATCTGGCGGTCGAGCGCGGGCAGCCGGTCGGCGGTGTAGCCCGCTCCGGCAGGGTCAAAGTGCAGCACATAACGGTTGGTGGTGACGATGCCGAAATCCTGATGTTCCAGATTGTTCAGCGATTTCGTCATCAGAATTGCGCCCGATAACAGCACCACCGAGAGCGCAGCCTGAAACACCACCAGCGATTTCTGCGGCAGTGACGAACGATCGCGCGTGGCTCGGTTCGAGCCGCGCAGTGCTTCTGCCGGGTGCGCATGAGACGACAGCCACGCTGGACCTAGGCCGAACAGAATTCCAGTCGCCAGCGAAACCAGAAACGCAAATCCAAGAATAGGCAGGGATGGACTCGCGCTGATGGTCAAGTTGGTTGCGTCGGGAAACGCCAGCACCAAAATCGTGCGGCTTCCCGAGTACGCAACTGCCAGCCCCACAAGGCCGCCAATGCAGCTCAGCAGTACGCTCTCCGTCAAAATCTGCCGCAGGATGCGGCTCCTTCCGGCTCCTAGAGCCGTTCGCAGCGCGATTTCTGTGCGTCGCATGGTCGCGCGCGCCAGCATCAGGTTGGCAATGTTCGCGCAGGCGATCAGCAGCACGACGGAGGAAAGAATCATCAAGAGCTTCAGTCCCTTGCCCGTCTGAATCTGCAGCCTCTCGATTCCGCCGCCGCCCGGCACAACCACCACATGCTGCTTCGGAATGATGGCCGATCCGCCGTTTTGCGTATACATTGTTCGCGTCCACAGCCACTGCCGGAGTGCCGCTGAAAGTTTGTCTTGCAACACTCCGATGTTGGCGCCCGCGCGCACGCGCCCCAGCGGATAAAGCCAGTGAGAATCCGCATGATGGAGAATGGTGCTGTCTCCGCGCACATACGGTTCGGTGTTGAGCGGCATCCAGAACTCGGGAGGAGTATCCGTTACGCGGTCGCCGAAAAAGCCGGGCGGCGCGACGCCGATCACGGTAAACGCTTTGGCTTGGATGTAAATTGTCGAGCCGATGATCGACGGATCGGCCGCATACTCTCCCTGCCACGCCTGATAACTGAGCACAGTCGTGGGCGGCGCTGCTGGAGTATCGTCGTAGTCGCTGAATACGCGTCCCGCATAGGCGCCGAGTCCCAGCGTGGAAAAATAATTGCCGGAAACGAACTCGCTGTGTAGGGATTTCGGCAGCTCGTTGCCGCGGCGCACGTTCCACTGCCACTCACCGGCCTGTACCGCCGCCAGTTGCTCAAATTCCGGCGCCGAATTCTGCAGATGCCGGTATAGGTCGTAGGAATAGATATCGAAGTCGCCATTCTTTGCGGAGTCGCCGGGGAAACTGCCATTTATACAGCAATCGTCGGTATCGCCAATCCGATAAAGGCGCGATGGATCGGAGACCGGCAGCGAACGCAGCAGAATTCCATGGACCAATGTGAAGATGGCCGTGTTCGCCCCGATGCCGAGAGCGAGAGTGATGGTCACGATAAGCGTGAACCCCGGGGAGTTGCGCAACTGGCGCAGCGCGTAACGAAGATCGTGAATGAGCCCGTTCATCCGTTCATCTCCTTGAAGGATGGTTATTCAGCACGCAGCGCCTGCATGGGATCGACAGACGCTGTCCGCCGCGCGGGAAAGAACGATGCGGCCACTGCCAGCCCAAGGATGGAAAACGCGGCCAGCACGATCACGACCGGGTCCAGCGGATCGACCTGGAAGAGCAGCGAACGCAAAAGACGCGTGGCAAAAAAGGCGCCAACTGCGCCGAGGGCGGAGCCGGCCAGTCCCAGCTTTGCGCCGGAAACGAGAATGAGACGAATGATGCTCGAGCGCCGGCTGCCCAGCGCGAGACGGATCGCCATCTCTTGCGTGCGCATGGCGGCCGTGAAGGCAATCACGCTGTAGATGCCCAGCAAAGCCAGCAGCACCGCCGCCGCGGCAAAGCTGGAGATAAGCGCCGTATTGAAGCGGGACGGCGCCTCGGTTTCGCTCACAGCGTGTTCCATCGATTGCACCTGGGTGAGCGGAAGCTGCGGATCGATGGCGCGCACCACCGCGCGCAGTGAATCCATTGCCTGCTCGGGATCGCGCACCGTGCGCAACACGATGGAACCTCCCTGTGCGTTGAGTGAATCGGGAGGTGCGAGCGAACCATAGGAAGCAATGTTCTGGCTGGCGGGTTGATATATCTGGTAACTCGTTGCGGTGTCGGGCGTATTCTGCTTGACGTCGACTACCTCGCCGACCACCGTCAGCCACGGCGTGGGCGTTTCCTGCATACCCATACGCAGACGCTTGCCGATGGGGTCTTGGCCGGGCCAGAAATGATCAGCCAAGGTGCGATTTACGATCACAACCAACGGCGAGCGTGCATTGTCTGCTGAAGTGAAATCGCGTCCGCGCAGGAGAGGAATGCCTGCCGCATGAGAATAATCTCCAAGAAGCTGGGAAAACCAGGCAAGGCTCAGCGGCGATCCTTTGGCAGGAACGAAACCCTCCGCAACAAAGGCGCTGTTGCCATTGTTGCCGGTGGCAGGGAGAATAGAAGTAATACCCACCGACTCCACTCCCGGTAACTGCCGGAGTTTTTCGAGCAGCCTGTCGTTGAAGACATCAATCGACGCCTGCGTTGAATACTGCCTTTGTGGAAGCCCGTAGGTTGCGGTCAGCATATGGTCGATGCGAAAGCCCAGATCGACAGCGCGCAGTTTTTCGTAGCTACGCAATAGAAGACCTGAGGCCGTGAGCAGGATCAGGGCTACGGCAGTCTCGGCCACAACCAGCGCCGAGCGCAACCGCGCATGACCACCGCCGACTGTTCCCGTGCGTCCCCCTTCTTTGAGCGCTTCGTTCATTGTGGTGCGTGCCGCGGCAAACGCGGGAATCAGTCCGCAAAGCATTCCGGTGAGAACCGCAGCGAAGAGCGCGAAGCCGACGACCTGCCAGTCCAGGCCGATGGACCCGATGCGCGGCAACGTTTCGGGCAGAAGGCTGATTCCCACGCGCAGCGCAATTGCGGCCAGACCCAAGCCGAGCAATCCCCCCGAGATGCTGAGCGCCAGCGTCTCGAGTAACATTTGGCGCACGACCGCTGCTCCGCTCGCGCCCAGTGCCAGGCGCACGGCAACCTCGCGCCGCCGGCCGAGGACGCGCACCAGCAACAAACCCGCCAGGTTGGCGCATGCGATGAAGAGCACCACGACGACGGCAAGAAACAGGGTGCGGATCAGCGGCCGTGCCTGGGAGACCGTGTCATCAGCCAGAGGCCGCACCATGGCGCTGATATGGAGACTGGTCATGAAGGCCGGGTAGTTGCGCATAACCTCCTGCGCCACACGTCCGGCATCCTGTTGCGCCTGCGCCGCCGTCACTCCGGGTTTGAGCCGGCCCACCATGCCGCAACACCAATTGGCGGCGCCGATTGTCAGTTCGTCATGAGTCGGACTCAAGGGGACCCAAAGCTCGCTGCGGTTCAATTGTCCCGGAACCAGCGGAAACTCGAAATCGCGGGGCATGACACCGATAATCTCGTAAGGTTTGCGGTCGAGCAGGATCTTCCGGCCCAAAACCTGGGGATCTGCCCCGAAGCGGCTGTGCCACGTCGCGTAGCTGAGCAAAGCCACCTGCGCGCTGCCCTCGTCTTCCTGTTGCGTGAAGGCGCGGCCGATCCTGGGCGCCACACCCAGCACCGCGAACGTTTTTGCCGTCATGCGTGCGGCGTTGATCTGCGCAGGAATGCCGACGCCGGAAAGTTCATAATTGGCGGGCCGATAGCTGCCCAAACTTATGAAGGCTTTGGTCCCACGTTGATAAGCGATAATCTCCGGAGTCGTGACGCCCGATTCTCCGTTATTGCCGAAGTCCGTGCCCTCGAGGTGGTCGGAGAGCACAGCCAAGCGCTCCGGTTGAGGAAAGGGCAACGGCCGCAGCAGAACTCCTTCGACTATGGAGAAGATCGCAGCCGTGGCTCCAATACCGAAGGCTAGCGTGAGCACGGCGGTAAGCGTGAACCCAAGCGATTTGCGCAGTTGGCGCAGCGCGTAACGAAGATCGCGGATCAACATGATTATTGGGCCTCCACCGCTTCTTCGAGCTTCTTCATTTCCTGTTCGCTTACCACTTTGCCGTCGAACAGATGCAGTTCGCGCTCAGCGTGGCGCGCAAAGCGCGGATCGTGAGTGACCATGCAGATCGTCGAGCCCTCACGATGCAAATCGCTGAGGAGACGCATGACTGCTTCGCCATTCTTCGAGTCCAGATTTCCGGTGGGCTCGTCGGCCAGCAGAATTGACGGCGAACCAGCCAGTGCACGCGCCACCGCTACACGCTGCTGCTGGCCGCCGGAAAGCTGCGCCGGATAGTGCCGCATGCGGTGCGCCATATTCACGCGTTCCAGAGCTTCTTTCACCCGCCGTTTCCGCTCCGCCGACGGCATGCCGGCGCGATAGGTCAGCGGCAGCTCCACGTTTTCCTCAACGGTCAGGTCGCCAATCAGATTGAAGCTCTGAAAGATGAATCCGATCTCCTGGTTGCGGATCCGCGAGCGGTCGCTGGAACTCAGGTTCTCTACCGGCTTCCCGTTGAGCAGGTAGCGCCCGCTGGAGGGTGTATCGAGCAGGCCGAGGATCGAAAGCAGCGTGGTCTTGCCGCAACCCGATGGGCCTGACATGGCCACATACTCGCCCCGTTCAATCGTCATGTGAATGCCGGAGAGCGCGTGCGTCTCCACTTCGTCGGTGTAGAAGATCTTTTTCAGGCCCTCGATCTCGATCAGCGTGTCGTTCGCTGCCATACCATCCCCCTTTTTCAATTAACCTTGATCTCTTTCCCTTCGCTAATTAAGGCGAATACGATCTACATTGTCCCAGCGCGACATATCGGAAAGGATCGCCGTGTCGCCTTCCCTCAAGCCCTCGATCACTTGAATCTCGTTCACTGAGGCGCGGCCTACTTTGACCGACACACGCGTGGCGCCCTTGCCATCGGCGTCGAGCTTGAACAAGCTCAGCGTGGAGTCTTCATTTCCCAGCGCCGGCCGGCCCACGTAAAGCACGTCCTGCATCCGCTCCAGGTCAATGGTGCCGTCAACGCTCAACTGTGGAACCGCGCCCGGCGGCAACGCCCCATCAAGTTGTACGTCTACAGTGCGGGTCCCGTTCACTACCGAAGGATCAATTCGCGTCACGTGACCGGGGATCACCCCGTTGTGCGTGTCAATCGAGGCCGGTTGGCCGATCTGGATATCGCGGGCCTGCGTTTCGGCAATCTGCAGGGCGGCTTTAAGCTTGTCCCGCTGGATGACCTCGGCCACACTGGTTCCTGCGGTCACGTGTTGGCCTACTTGTACCGGGGTGGCCAGTGGCGCCAGCGTGCCTGTGATGGTGGAACGAACCTCGAGCTCTTGCGCCTGCTTCTGGTAAAGATCGAGTAATGCCTGTGCCTGGTCGATTTTGGTTTTCTGCGAGGCAAGCTGCACTACGATCGCCTTCTCATTCACGTCGAGTTGCTGCTGGCTAAGCTGGTGCTGTGCGGTCAACTGGTCGGCGGTGCTCTTCGACTTCTGGTAAGTAAGGCCCGAGATCACGCCCAGGTCGTAAAGCGACTTGTCGGTCTGGGCTTGTAACAGATCCTGTGTATAGCTGGCATTCACCTGCGCAGCAGCGGTTTTCTTGTCCATCAAAGTGCTTTCGAGCTGAGCCTGTAGGCTCTTGTAATCAGCGTCAGCAGCCTTGAGAGCGAGTCGCGCGTTCAATAGTTCCTGCTGCAACTGCGGATCAGTAAGATCCATGATGATGGTGTCCGGTGTTACCTGTGCTCCGGGCAGGATGCGAATGCGTACCACGGTTGCATCAGTCTGGGCCGGGATCAACTCGATTGAATCTTCGCGCGGAGCGAGGACGCCGGTCGACGAACGCACTTGGCGCACCAGAGGTCCGCGCTTCACCGTATCGGTCCAGATGGTCGAACGGTCTACCGTGGGCGCCGCCGGTTTCAGGCGCAGGACAATCACGGTAAGCACAGCAACGGCAATTACCGCTGCGCCAATCCAGAGCAGGGTCTGGCGCTTCCTCTTTTCCTTAATATCTGGGCGTAAGATATCCATCGCCATTGGTGGTAGCAAGCCGCTCGCCAAATCAATCCTATGAGAACGCATTGAAAACAAAAAGCTTCGCAGGATTGCGTGGCGAGAAAATGGCGCATCGCTGACCGATTCCGCCGAACGACTGTCCGATTTCGGACAGTCAATTTCCAGGCTGGTGACGCAAATGTTCCTGTTGCTTTCCAAAAGGAATTATGTCATCATCCCTGTTGGAAAACAAAAGGTGGGCTATCCCATGAAAGAAAAACCGGACGTTTTGCAAGGAACGCTTGCGCTGATGGTGCTGAAGACGCTGGACGTTTTGGGGCCGCTGCATGGTTACGGAATTGCCCGGCGCATCGAGCAGATCAGCGGCGATATTCTGGCCGTCAATCAGGGCACTCTCTATCCCTTGCTGTTGAAGTTGGAGCATGAAGGCTCGATTGCTTCGAAGTGGGGCGCATCGGAAAACAATCGCCGCGCCCGCTTCTATAGTCTTACTGCGGCTGGCTGCAGGCAGCTGCAGACAGAGACCCGCGAATGGGAACAATCCGCTCAAATCATCGCGCGCTTCTTCAAAGTCAAAGCGGAGGATTTGCCGTGAAATTCTTACGACGCTTCTTCATACGCCTGTCAAATTTCGCCACAGGGCATCGTGACGACCAACGCCTGCATGACGAGATCGCCGACCATCTTGCGTTTCAAACTGACGAAAATCTGCGCGCCGGCATGTCGCGGGCAGAGGCGCGACGCCAGGCGGCGCTGAAGCTTGGAGCGGCTGAAGCGATACGGGAGAACCACCATGCCGAGCAAGGTCTTCCCTTCATCGAGAATCTGTTGCAAGACTTTCGGTACGCGGTTCGCATGCTTCACAGATCTCCCGGCTTTGCCTTTGTCGCCATCGCTACAATAGCCCTGGGCGTTGGGGCCACAACGGCCATCTACAGCGTTATCGATGCCACGCTGTTGCGCCCTTTGCCGTATCCGCACCCCACAGAGTTGGTGCGCATCCATGACGACCTTCCCGGAATTGGCGAGCAGAACGTCGGTATGTCGATTCCAGAACTGCAAGACATGCAGAACTCCGGGATTTTCGAGAATGTATCGATGTACGGGTTCGGGTCAGTCAACTTGACCGGCAGTGCACAGCCGGTGCGCATTGCCTTCAGGCCGGTTACGCCTGCTTACTTTTCGGTGCTCGGCGTCGACGCGCAATTGGGCCGCACATTCGACCCTCACGATGCGACTCCCGGCTTCAACCTGGAGGTCGTGATAAGCGACGGTCTATGGAAGAGGGCCTTCGGAGCTGATCCGCACATTCTTGGCAGGACATTGCGCTTGGACAACGATGAGTATCATGTCGTCGGCATCATGCCGCCTGGTTTTCGCGATCAGGGCCAATCCAACGACGAACGGAATACCGAACTGTGGGCAGCAACCGGTTTTGCAGGCGATCCGGCTCCCCGTCCGATGCGTAGTTCGCGCTTGCTTCTTGGCGTCGTGGGGCGCTTGAAGCGCGGCCCCTCCGGCGAGGCCGCGCAGCAGCATCTCGATGCGCTTATCAGCTCACTAAAAAAGCAATTTCCAGCCGAGTATCCCTCGCAAGCCGCATGGACGGTACGCCTGGTTCCGCTGAGCGAAAGCGCGGTTGGCAATGTGCGTCAATCTCTTATTATGCTATTCGGCGCGGTGGGATTGGTCCTCCTGATCAGTTGCGTAAACGTCGCCAATCTTCTGCTTGCCCGCGCCAGCGCGCGAGGACGGGAGATCGCGGTTCGTCAGGCGCTGGGAGCTCCGAGAACGCGGCTCGTCCGCCAGTTCCTGACCGAAAGCCTTCTGCTCTTTGTACTGGGCGGGGCGGCTGGTTTCGCCATTCTCTTCTGCACCTGGAAGTTCCTGGTGAAGCTTGTTCCAGAAAGTCTTCCGCGTATCAACGACATAACTATCAATTGGACCTTGCTGGTGTTTGCTCTCGTCGTCTCTCTCGCTGCGGGAGTCATCTTCGGCCTCGCCCCGGCGTGGCTGGCAAGCCGTCTTGATCTCACAGGAACGCTCCGGCAAGAAGGGCGCAACTCTGGAGGCTCCCGACAACGTCTCCGTGCGCGCCGTGTTCTGGTCATTAGTGAATTGGCGCTCTCATTGGTGCTGATGGTGGCTGCAGGGTTGTTGCTGCGCAGTTTCTGGGATCTATTCGAAGTGCAGCTCGGTTTCAATCCCGACCGGGTAATGGCGGTACAAACCTGGCTGCCGGTGCCGAACGACCCCAAGACAGACATTTACGGAAGCGTTCCCCAGGAATCGGTGTTGTTGCGAGAGATTCTTCGCCGCAGCCGGACTTTACCCGGTGTACAAGAGACGGCAATCGGCAACCTGGATTCTCTGCCGCTCGGACACGGCTTCAATGACCTCAATATGTCCCCGTTGATTCGCGAAGGCCAGGAAACTAGGAAGAATCAGGCTCCGAGGATCGATATTTCCACCGTTTCACCGGAATACTTCCACCTGTTGGGCATGACGCTCTTGCGCGGTCGCCTTTTCAACGAACAGGATGTTGCGGACACACCTCAGATCGCGTTGATCAATGAGACCGCCGCACGCACCTACTGGCCGGGACAGAACCCGGTAGGCAAACGCGTCCAGTTGAACGAGGACAGGCCAGTCTGGACCTCGATAGCCGGCGTGATTGCGGATGCTCGCACTGAATCGCTGGCGGATTCCGGCGCTCCGCATCTGTATCTGAGCGCTTACCAGAACCGCGCCAATGACCTGGTCATATTCCTTCGTGGGCAACTGGATTCCGGCGCCATCCCCGCCGAGGTGCGCCGGCAGATTCAGTCTGTCGATGCGGAGCTCCCGGTGTTCCATGCGGTGACACTGGATGACGTGCTCTCCTCTTCACTTTCTGTGAGGCGATTCTCCATGGAAATGATTGCGTTGTTTGCAGGCACAGCCTTGCTGCTGGCTGCGCTTGGAATCTACGGAACCATTTCCTATTTAGTCAACGAGCAGAGGCGAGAGTTCGCCATTCGCCTCGCACTGGGCGCGCAAAGAGGCAATATCGTCAAGATGGTTCTGCGCCATGGCCTCGTTCTGGCCACTTCCGGCGCTGGTGTGGGTTTGATCGGCGCACTGATCGCCTCTCACTTGATGGCCGGGCTGCTCTACGGCGTGCCACCTACGGATCTGCTTACCTTCGCGGGCGTCACCCTTGTACTCGCTACCGTTGCGCTGGCCGCTAGCTGCGTCCCTGCGCTGCGTGCAATGCGCGTCGATCCGATCACTACGCTCCATTCAGAATAGCCTCGTGGAGCTAACTTGGATAAGGATGCGTCGGGGGGTGAGGCGTCTTGTCACTCCTGCCTTCTCGCCACGACCTCAAAAGAGAATGTAAGCTCGTCTTTAACTTGATCGCGCCACCGGCAACGGAAACCAGTTTGATGCCAAAATCTGACTGACGTATCGAAAACTCTCCGGACGCGCGAAGCGTTGAGCCCTGCATTGCGACCCGAGCGGTGATTGGCAGTTTTCGCCTGACGCCGTGCAGGGACAGCTCCCCGTCCATCGATGCCGCATAGAGCGCGTCCCCCTGCTTCGAGACCGTAATGAGCGAAGACTCATAGAGAATCCCCGGAAACTTCGCCGACTTCAAAACCTCCTGGTTCAGATGCACTGCGGCGACCCGTCGGACTCCGCGAACTGCGCCTGTTCATAGTGCCCGCCACGGTCGCATCCTTCATGCACCGTGCTGCCGAAGAGCCATGTCGGCCGTAGTGCGCCGTCGAGCGGAATCATAGGCGCTCGCCCGCCGGCCATGTACAGCAGGTAAAGCAGCGTTTCCATCATGTTGTCCGGCTGCACAGGGCACCGGGGAACGCAAACGACGGGAATCTGCGCCTGTGAGCGCCATTCCCAACCCAGGTAATCGGGCAGCCCCATGCACCCGGTAGGATTTCCCTCCATGGCGTGAATACCGCCGTACGTCGCGCCGGTTCCCGCCGCCACCACGGCCCACGCCTTGGGCGCCAACCGGTCAATCCATGTGCAGGTGGTGGTCGGCTGGCCCGTCACGCGGTCGGTGCCGAACGATGCCCAATACCCCTCCTGCTTGTTGCTCTCATCCGGAACCGACCCTTCCAGCACCAGGATGAAAGGCCTTGATTGCCCCTCCGCCGCTGCGTAAAAGGGCTCCAGAAATTCGTCTCCATTCGCAAATGAGAGGAACGAATTGTGGAAGTTCACCTTCGGAATCCAGGGGAGCGCTCCCCGAACGATATCTTCAAGACTGGGTTGCGTGGCCGCGGTCATCGCGATCGTGTCCCCGTCGCAGCTCAATCCGCCGGTAACCCACAATACATCGATCTCCTGAATGGGCGCGAATCTCTTGACCGCTAAGCCGGCTGTGTCCATGGGGGGGAAGCGCTCTCCTTTCCATGCAGCCGGGCAAGGCGCTGCAAAGAAGAGACTGGCCATCATATTCAGCATCCGGTGCGCCACAGTCAAGAAAATCTGCATTCGCAGAGGCTGGACGGCAAATGCGCCTCAGACATTACCAGGATTGGAACCCAAAAATGCGCTTTCGCCTCGTACGATCACGTTGATCGAGCCGGTGAAATGCACCTAGTCACAGATGCATGCGAACCTTCAACCGAGTCAGGACGGCAGATATAGCAAGGATTCCAGCGGTGAATGCCACGGTTTGACACGCACCCGGCCATCCGTGGTCCCATCGAGCTATCAGAACCTCCCTGCCAAAGACGGCGCCGCACAAGGGCGGAAGCAGGTACGTCAAGAGCGTATTGGATCCGGCTGGCTTTGCGGGCAGAGCCCAGCGCACTCGCTTTTGCACATCGCAGACCCAATAGAGAACAAGGAATGTACAGATCGCTGCCGCTGAGCAAACCATGCACCAGGTTGGAGTGGCTCGCACCTTGGAAATGCCAAACGGAGTCACTAGCCATCCAGCTACGAAAAGCGCGGCCGCGAATCCAAGCGCCCAGATCGTCTTCAGCCTTCGACTGGCGGTAAAGGTATCGGTTAGGAACAGCAGAGAAGTTAGGAGGCCCGCCATCACGATGGATTGACCCGCGCCCGACTTAAAAGGCCAAATATAATTCGGCAACTTAGTAAAAGTTATCCAGTGAGCCGCGGAGAAAATATTCATCACAGATAGAGCGATGAACCATGTAACCTGCATCCACTTCCAGCGGCGGGTGGGAATGTAAAGAATGCACACGCTAAGATAAGTCCAGCCAATGATTCCAAGGATCTCCCAATAGGAAGTATCAATCCAGGCAACGTGGCCCTCAGCGGTAAGTCGTCTGAAGATGGCCAGCATCGCCACTAACAAAACCAGGCCGGATATCTTCACGGCTCTGAATAAGTTCTTGTAACGGAGCGAGTCAGGATAACTGATCCAGAATAGGATGGCTCCCAGGAGGGCGAGCAGCGTCCAGATATTCTGAGCCATGTGAGTCAATTGCGCATCGACCTTTTCACGGTTTGCCAGAATCAAACCCAGAACCATGAGCCCGACGGACCGGATGGCGACGTGCGCCCACAGCCCCAACTCGGAGTCTCCCTTTGAAAGCCTGTGCTGAATGGCAAGAGGCAGCGACATGCCTACGATAAAAAGGAAAAATGGAAAAACCATATCGACATAAGTCATTGCATTGATATTTGCCGGCATGTGAACAGTCCACCACGGCATGCCCTTCATCTCTCCGAGTTGATTCACAAAGACCATCACCACCATGGTCAGGCCACGGAAAATATCGATAGATGCAACTCGAGCCGGTCTCGAGGATGTAACCGAGCCAGAATGCGCTTCAACACCAAGACCACGATCGGTGGGCAGCTCTTTTGAGATGAGCATAATCGGTCAGCGTTCTCCTTGCAGCAATATCATTCGCTCACTTCAAACAAGCGGGCGAAAAAAGCGAGAAATTTTCTCACCTAAGTCGACCTCACCTGCAATTCGATGTGGTCGATGCAACAACAATACAGACAATTCGAACGGGGTTCAAATGGAAGTTGAGGGAACGGTTTTCGAGTTACACAATTCATAGGGAATTCCTGGAATGAGTGGTCGAATTTTTGCAACTCGCGCACTCCGTCCTGACGGAAATACACTGTGAATCCTCTGTGGCGCAATGAGTGTTCAATGATCAAAGTTGTGGATGGACACGTTACAGCATCGACCTTGACAACTCCTTACATATCTATAATAATGGACAAAACATCTACATTCCAGATAAGACAGCCAGTATGCGGGACCGCAAAAAATGACACAGAACCCGGAAATTGACAACGGTTCCCAGCCTTTGACCGGCATCTTTTATGGCTGGTGGATTGTTGCCGCAGCCTTCCTGAATTTGTTTTTCGCGGTTGGAATGATCTTTTACGGATTCCCGGTTTTTTATCCGGCCTTTGTCTCCGCGCTGGGATTTACCCGGGCCCAGGTCGAGCAGGGATTTCTGCTTGGCTTTGTGCTGGTCGGCATACCCTTTGGCTTTTTGACCGGCGTGCTGGTTGATTGGATTGGCGCTCGCTGGGTGATTGTTTCCGGGGTGGGCTTCATCGGCATTCCCCTGGTGCTGATGGGCTTTATGACCCGCTTCTGGCAATATGAACTTCTCTGCATGGTAGAAGTGTTGGGCTATACGCTGGCAGGCCCCATCGCCAATCAGGTCCTGATTGCCCAATGGTTCAGAGCGCGACGCGGACGGGCGATGGGTTACGCGTACCTGGGACTCGGACTTGGTGGAGTGGTTGCTCCAACCCTCGTCAATTTCCTGATCGGCGCATTTGGTTGGCGGACTGCTCTTCAGATATTGGGATCATCAGTTCTCCTGGTTTTGTTTCCCGTCGGAATCTGGCTCACACGCTCGACCCCGTCTGAGATGGGCCTTTTGCCGGATGGGCCGGGTGCAGTTCTCGGACAATTTACTCGGGTGGACTCGCCGACTAACGTCGATGTGAAGCCGGCGATCATGACAGCAAATTTCTGGCTCATCATGGTCGGGACGACGCTGGTGATCGGGGCAATCAACGCCGTGATCCAGAACTACGTTCTCTTTCTGAAGGATCAGGGTTACTCGACGGCCACCGCTTCTCACTTTATGTCGGCACTGCTTGCAGCCAGCCTTGGCGGCAGGGTTCTGGTCGGCTATGTTGCGGACCGCTTCAACAAGAAGAACACCATGGCGTTGTTTTACCTGTTCATTGGCGGCTCCATACCGTTGCTCTTGATTGCGCATCAGCCAGCTGCAGCATGGGCCTTTGCGGCGGCCTTCGGATTTGCCATGGGAGCCGATTACATGCTGATTCCCCTGGTCACGGCGGAGTGCTTTGGAACCGGTTCCCTGGCCAAGATACTGGCCCTCATCATAGCGGGATACTCCGTGGGTCAATGGGTTGCACCCTGGTTAGCAGGAAAGATATTTGACCTTTCGCACAGTTACAACCTGGCGTGGGGAATCATGACTGCCGCAGCAGTGCTGGGAGCGGGAGCAATTTATGCGGTATCGGTTCCACCCGGCAAAGGTTCGCCTGTCTGTGGCATCTAAGCAAGACATGGGAATCTGTAAGTCAAGTGTTACAGGCAAATGATTGGGAATTAATCAAGGAGACAATAGTGGCACAGACGCCCGAAATAATGTCCATCCGGAGTATCGAGGAGCTTGAAGATATTCTCAGCGAACCGACCGAGGCGGTCATTCACGCGATGGCAGAGCTAAAGGGCGACCTGCTGGTCCTGGGAATCGGCGGGAAGATGGGACCCACTCTGGCTCGCATGGCCAAAAGAGCGTCGGAATTGGCCGGAGTAACTCGGCGCGTGATTGGAGTCTCCAGGTTTTGCGCCTCCTCAAAACTGGAAGAACGCCTGCATTCCTGGGGAGTGGAAATCCGTCGCGGCGATCTGCTGGATGCGAAAAGCTATTCACAGTTGCCGGATGCGCCTAACGTCGTTTTCATGGCGGGCATGAAGTTCGGGTCAACAGGGCAGGAATCGCTGACCTGGGCAATGAATGCATTTGTGCCGGGGCTGGTGAGCGAACGATATCGCAGCAGCCGCATCGCGGTTTTCTCCACCGGCAACGTATATGGTCTTTCACCCGTCAGCCGCGGAGGATCGGTAGAAGGCGATGCGCTCCGTCCTCAAGGCGAATACGCGCTCAGCTGCCTCGGACGCGAGCGGATCTTTGAACACTTCAGCCGCGCTAACCAGACAAAAATGTCGATCATCAGGCTCAACTATGCCGTGGAAGTGCGCTACGGAGTTCTGCTGGATATTGGCCAGAAGGTTTTTTCAGAGCAAGCCATTCCTTTAGCGATGGGCCATTTCAACGCCATCTGGCAGGCGGATGCTTCAGCAATGAGTTTGCAATCTTTAAGTTATGCTTCAACGCCTCCGTTCGTAATCAACATTACGGGTCCAGAAGTTCTCACTGTGGCACAGATCGCGAGGCAGTTCGGTGAACTGTTCAATAAGCCGGTACGATTTGAAGGCTCGGAGTCAGAAGATGCATTGCTGAATAATGCAGGGAAAGCCTTCCAGCTTTTCGGGCATCCGCGGGCCGGGATCGATCAGATACTCAATTGGATTGCAGCTTGGGTAGCACGCGGTGGAGAGACTTTAGAGAAGCCCACTCATTTTGAAAATCGACGAGGAGATTTTTAGGAAAGAGAGAAATGATTCATAAGCTCGATTTAAAGATAAGCCAGAAAATCGTCCAGGGAACGGTTATCCCCGCACATCCACTGGCGCTGACCGCGGAACGACACCTGGATGAACGACGGCAGAGAGCGCTTACGCGCTATTATGCTGCTGCCGGCGCGGGTGGCATGGCTGTGGGAGTTCACACTACGCAGTTTGCCATTCGAGATCCGCGCATCGGGCTCTTTGAGCCAGTCTTGCAACTGGCGGCGGAAGAAATGAACCGGGCCGATCTTGCCCGCTCGCAGCCATTGGTCAGAATCGGTGGAATTTGCGGAGATACTCCGCAGGCCATCGTAGAGGCCCGACTTCTGGCCGATCTCGGCTATCACGCCGGTTTGCTGAGTTTGTCTTCCTTCGTCGATGAGCCAGATGAAAAGCTGGTCAGTCATTCCCGCATCATTTCCGAAATCATCCCGATCATTGGATTTTATATGCAGGCCTCCGTTGGCGGCCGCGCGCTTTCCTACAAATTCTGGCGCGAATTCACAGAAATCGAGAATGTGGCTGCCATCAAGATTGCGCCTTTCGATCGTTACCAGACGCTCGATGTGATGCGGGCCGTAAGCGAATCCGGGCGACCGATCCCGCTTTATACGGGGAACGACGACAATATCGTGATGGATCTTCTCACGCCTTACGCTTCTTTTGCTGACGGCAAGCGGAAGGAGCTGCGCATGACCGGCGGGCTGCTGGGACACTGGGCGGTTTGGACCAAGGGCGCCGTTGAACTCTTCAACGAGTGCCGTAAGTTTGCCCGCGGAACCGAGGCTGTTCCAGCTTCTTTACTCCGGAAGAGCGTCGAAGTTACCGATGCCAATTCGGCATTTTTTGATGCAGCGAATCACTTTGCCGGCTGCAATGCCGGACTTCTTGAAGTGCTGCGAAGGCAGGGACTGCTCGAAGGCATCTGGTGCCTGGACCCGACTGAAACTCTCAGCCCAGGACAGAATGAGGAGATAAGCCGGGTATATGCAGCCTATCCGCACCTGAATGACGATGAGTTTGTCCGGCAAGGATTGGACGAGTGGCTTACGCAATAACGCCTGTCGTTGAAATCGGCCGGCGGAATGAGGTGATTGAAAAATGAATTTGAGCGCCGAAGCACGCAAGATTGGGCGGCGAAACTTTTTGAAAGCGGCGGGCGGGGCGTCAGCTCTCGCCGCGCTGGGAACCACCGCAATTGTGCGCGGGCCTTCCAGGGGAGGCCCAGTTCGCGCTGCATTGATAGGGTATGGAATACAGGGCCGGATGTTGCGCGACTGCATGGACGCGGATTTGATCAACCTTGTGGCGATCTGCGATATCAGGCCTCCGTCAGATGCCGACAAAGCGGCCTCCGCGGGAGTGCAGTGGTACCAGGACTGGCGCCGTATCCTCACAGAGGAGCGCATCGAAGCAGTATTAATCGCGACGCCGCTTTGGACTCACGCCGAGATTGCGACAGCCTGCCTGAACGCGGGCAAGCACGTATTGTGCGAAACCGCGATGGCCAGCGATGCAAGCGGGTGCCGGGAAATGATCGATGCGGCCAAAAAGTGCAGGAGGCTGCTCGCCATCGGGTACCAGGATTACTACGAGCCGCTCTATTGGGCCGCGTATCAGAACATCATGAAGCAAGGCATTCTGGGAGAGGTTTACACAATTGAAGCTGCACGGCACAGTTACAACTCCGGGCGAGTGGAGAACGAGGCGGGCGCAGCGAGCTTCGATCCGCGCCCATGGGGATATGCCTCGCTGGAGCAGCTTTTGAACTGGCGGCTCTATCGGAAATACTCCGACGGTTTGATGGGCGAGTGGGGCGGAGCGCTCGTTTCATTGACTAATTGGTTCCTGGATGCGGCCCCGGTTGCCGTGCAAGCGACCGGCGGGATCTACTCCTATAAAGACGGCCGGGATGTGGACGATCATGTGTATGCCACGCTGGAATATCCGCGTGGCCGAACCGCAACGCTTTCTCTGATTCAATCCAATGGACTGGAAGGAAGCTATACCCAATTCATGGGAACCAAAGGCACACTGATTCTTGGGAAGGATGAAGCGCTGCTGTTTACGCAAAACGAAAGAAGTCATGCCACGGTGGGGATGGTCAAGCTAAGCGGCTCTCAAGCCGTAATGGACGCGTCGGCAAGCCGCAATGAGGAAGCTTCAAATCATTCGGTTCTTGCCGGAGGCGGAAACGGCGGACAAGGGAACAGCACAACAGCTTTCGAGAGGGAGATTGCGGGCTTTTGCGGCGCAATCCGGACCGGAGCTCCGCTTCGCTGCGATGCAGCGCACGCCTATGATACAGCACTCACTTGTTTTGCGGTTAATGACGCTATTCGGCAGAACAAACGGCTAAGCCTTCAGGGATTGCAAGCGATGAATCAGCCTCACTCGTTCGCCGCGGGAGACTTCCGGTCGCAATATGTATAAAACGCAGAATGCCACAACGATGAATTACGCGCCGGCCAGGATTCTAAACAGGAGACAACTCCTGTCGCTGGATGACGCCTGGCTTTCCGATCGACCTCCGGAGGCCAATGCCGACGGTTGGATTCGCATATCGCGCCGTGCGATGGCCTGTCGTTTTGAAGTTGTCGTTGCTTCAGAAGGCGATCAAGAAATCCTGGCAGCACAGGAATGCCTGGACGAAGTCGACCGATTGGAATCGATTCTCACAATCTTTCGTTCTGAGAGCGAAGCCAGTCTTCTCAATCGGGAGGCGGATTTGCATCCCGTCTCGGTGGGAGTTGAGCTGTACGAGCTGCTGCAATTTTGCCAGCGCATGCACAGGGAGACTGAAGGAGCTTTCGACATTACTACCGGCGCACTGAGCGAATGCTGGGGATTCAAGGAACGCAAGCCAAGATTCCCCACGTCTGAGGTTCTTGAAGCTGCACGAGAGCGCGTCGGTTTTCATTTCATCTCGCTCGGACAAGATCGCACTGTGACTTTTCACTCTCGCAGCCTCCAAATCAACTTTGGAGGAGTTGGGAAGGGTTATGCACTCGACCGGGGTGCATCGAGCCTGCGCGCGCGTGGAATCGATACCGCACTGCTCAGTTCTGGATTTAGCAGCGTTTTGGCGTTGGGCGATGGACCTGAGGATGCCGGGTGGCTGATTGGTCTTCGTCACCCTGTATTCAAAGATCGGCGCATGGGAGCGGTCCGATTGCGCTCATGCGGCATGGCGACCAGCGGGCAGGAAGAGCAGGGCTTCGAAGTGGACGGACGACGCTACGGACACATTCTCGACCCGCGCACCGGTTTTCCCGCCAGCGGAGTCGCCAGCGTAAGTGTGATTGCAGACTCGGCAGCCCGCGCAGATTCTCTATCGACCGCTTTCTTCATCGGCGGCGCTGAGCTGGCAAAGCGCTATTGCAACGAGCATGAAGGCATTGTAGCAATCATGCTTGAAGCGCATGACTTATCCCATCCGGTCGTGATTGGATCGTGTGATCGAGTATCCGTGGAGACAAGTGAATGATTAATTCGGAGCAAAGTCGGCTTTCTGTGTTCCAGCAGATCACGCTGGTAACTCTTCGTACCTGCATAGGTTGGCACTTTCTGTACGAGGGTTACTTTAAACTCATTCTTCCCGCATGGGCGCCCGATGGCACGCATCTCGGCCGGTGGAGTTCGGCGAGCTATTTAAACGGGGCTACCGGACCCGTGGGCCACTTACTCCACGCAATGTTCAATGCTGGATGGGGACCCGCGATCGACGTGACGGTCATTGCCGCCTTGTGGGCGATTGGCCTTTCACTGATGCTCGGTTTGTTTACCCAGAGGGGATGCGAGGCGGCGCTAGTCATGCTTACGCTGTTCTATGTAACTGCCCTGCCTCTGAGTGGCGTGCCTCAACCTGGCATGGAAGGAAATTACATGATCGTAAACAAGACCTTGATCGAATGGGTCGCGGTTGTCGTCTTACGATCCTTTCCAACAGGCCGGATAGCCGGACTGGACCTGCTGTATTTTGAGTGGCGTAAGAAGCGAGTGCTCAAAGCCGCGGAACAAGGCTGAATGTGTAGTCGCACGCTGTAGAAGAGTTGTTCATGAAAGACATTAGAAGGAGTAACCGATGTATCTGACTCCAGCACAAAAAGTCATAGGCCGCAGAAATTTCTGGAGAACGGCAGGCCGCGGGATCGACCTTAATCAGCTCAATCTGGAAACTTCTGTTCCTCGTTCCATGGCGGGAGGCCCCGTCAAGGCGGGCATTGTCGGCCTCGGTTCTGAAGGCGATATTTTACTGAAACAGTGCCTTAAGGAAGTGATCGACATTCAGGCTATTTGCGACGTCAATCCAGCTCATCGCACACGGGCTAGCCAGTGGGTGGCGCAGACGTGGGGAAGACAGCCGCGCGAGTATGAAGACTGGCAGGAGATGGCGCAGAAGGAAAAGCTCGAAGTTGTTATCATAGCTACGCCTCTCTGGACCCATGCCGACATCACCGTAGGCTTTTTGAATGCCAACGTGCATGTGTTTTGCGAAAAGATGATGGCCTATGATGTTGCAGGTTGCCAGCGAATGATCGAGGCCGCCCGGCGCAATCATCGGCTTCTCGAGATCGGCTACGTTCGCTTTTACGTTCCGGTATACCAAGCCGCCTACAAGAACATCATTCAACCGGGATTGCTCGGCGACATTCATTACGTGCGCCTCCACACTCACCGCAACAGTACTTGGCGGCGGACTGAAAAGCCTCCCTTCGTTGGCTACAACCCCAGCCGCTGGGGTTATCCCACATGGGAGACCCTTTGCAACTGGCGTATGTACAAGCATTATTCCCAAGGCATGGTTGCCGAACTGGGGAGTCATCAAACGTCGATGACCGAATGGTACCTGGGGTCAATCGCTCAATCGGTTTATGGATCGGGCGGAATTTATTGTTACAAGGACGGCCGCGAGGTCGAAGATCATATTTTCATGACGTTTGCACATCCCAACGGATGCACCGTGGAACTCTCGAACATACTCAGTAATGATTTTGGCGGCCTTTACGAAGAGTATCTCGGCTCGAAGGGCAGCCTTATCCTCTCAGACGTTGACGGAGCCATGCTGTTCAGCGATGAAGAAGGGTGCGTCGAAGGAGCGCCGGTCGCAGGCCGGGACGAAACCTTGCCATGGAAGCCAGACTGGAATATTGGATACCGGACAGAGATTTTCACCTTTTGCTCCGCCGTGCGCAGGGGCACCCCGCTTCTTTGCGGGCCTGAGCGAGCGATAAAATCGACAGCTGTCGCACTGGCAGGCAACAAAGCCATGGACACGAGAACGCGTGTAGATATCATCGATCCCACAAGCGCACATTAATCACTTGGAAAAATGCCGTTATTGAAGCTGGGGGCTCTAAATATGAACGCTGTGAAAGTCAGTAAGTCAAAGAAGGCAAGAGCCGGCACAATGAGTTCAACATTGCGCTGCTTCAAGGTGCTTGAATTGCTCGCGGAAGAGCCGTTTGAGCTGAGCGTATCAGACACTGCCGAAAGATTGTCCATGCCCAGAGCCTCGGCACATCGATTGTGCGCAACCCTGGCAGAGGGAGGTTTTATTGAACCAGTTCCCGCAAGCAAGCGTTACCGGCTGACTCCAAAGTCATTGTGGGTTGGATCAGGCTATCTTCGCCATTCGGCCATTTACCGCGCTGCATTTTTCCCCATGCAGGCCCTGTCAAAACAGATTTCCGCGACCGCTCAACTCGGCGTACTTGCCGAAGGCAAAGTTTTGTTCATCCATTCAGTCGGATTTCCCGGACCTACAGAAGCATTCGCGGATGTGGGCTTGACAAGGGCGCTCCATGCAACCGCCGCTGGAAAATTGTTTCTTGCTGATATGCCCGTGGAGGAAGTGGAAAGGCTGATGTCTCGTGGAGTGGAAAAATATACTGAACGCACGGCAGTGTCGTTTAAGCAAATCAAGGAAGAGCTTCTTCAGATTGAGGAAAAAGGGTATGCAGTAAACGACGAGGAGCTTCTCCCAGGATTCTTCATCTTGGCAGCACCGATATATGACTCGACGGGCAGCACGGTTGGGACAATCAGCGTCACCCTGCTGGCTGACCAGGCGCATCAAAGTGATGACCAACCGCCGTACTTGGCCCCGCTTCTGGAAGCAGCCCGGAAAGCGTCTCTCCAACTGGGCTATCATCCGCTTTCCCAAGTTACAAAATGGAAGCGATCGAAACTCTTGCCGAGGTAATCTATTGAGACCAGAATTGCCGATGAGATTCAGCGCTCTCCTGAGAGCCGGCCGTGAACGCGGTCACTTTCGATTCTTCCCCGAAGTCCGGCTCGACGACCGGCGCTTCACCACTGACAGCCGGCCGCTCTTTTCGGGATCGATGGTGTAACCCTGGCCGCGAACAGTGCGCAGGATGCCGGATCCAATCTTTTTGCGAAGGTTGACGATATAGACGGCGACCAGGTTGACGCTCGACTGCTCCTTTTGCCAGATGTGCTCTATCAGCACTTCTTTGCTCATCACCTGGCCGCGGTTAAGCAGCAGAAAAGCAAGCAGTTCGAATTCAAGTCGGGTGAGCTTGCAGGGCCGGCCGTTTATGCGGCACACGCGAGAAAGGCGGTCCAGTTCAAGGTTTCTGTGCCGCAGGATCAGAGAAGCTACCAACGTCTCAACATCTTCAGTGCTTACCTTATGCATATAGTCAGTTCGCCTGCGCCGCAAAGCATCGCCTGCGAGAAATTGATTTGTGAACGGCTTTGCCATCGGGCTTTCCTTTCGTCATAACAACTGACTGATAGTTAGGATTTTCTGACGTATTGCGGCCGGAAAAGTCTCCTTATTCAGCTTCTCAATGTGACTCTTCGGCTTTGATCGTGCTAGGCCCTGGAAACTGTTTGTGGTGTCGATTATTCACACAAATTACGAGACTTAGCCAATGATATGAAATTTAAGATCTGACTGGTTGAGAGTCTAATCCAGAAGCTCGGCTTCGGAGCGGCAAATAGATGACGAAGAAGCGTCAATATACGCCATATTGCGACATGATACCTTTCTCAAAACCACAAGCCCCGTTTCGTTCAGCTTGCCCTCGCAATAGAAAATCCAAAGCATTCTTCTCTGCCAGCGGACCCAAACACTTTCTTAAATCAATAGTTTCTAACTCATGTTATATTCAATACAAATTTTGTTCCTGCAAATGGAACACGCTTGCAGCACGCAGCAGACCTTTGCTGGGAAGCAAATCAATTGCGCAACTTTCTGCGCCGCAATGTCCCCCGCTGATGAATAGCCTCAGTTCAGCCGACGGGTATTGCAGAGATGTGGCAGAGTGTCTGTGGTTATCAATTCCAAGTTCAGATATGTGCATATGTACATTCGGGGCCCTGTGTGTTGAATGGGGAAGGCTGACAGCGTGACTTCAGTAAGGTCGGAGAGGCCCATATCCCAGCATAGGCTGGATGGGTGGAAGGCCATCGCGCGGCATTTTGGCCGCAGTTGCCGTACCGTCCAAAGATGGCATGCCGAATTTGACCTTCCGATTCGCCGGCTTGGCGGTGACAAGGGAACCATTTTTGCCTATGACGACGAGTTGGATGCATGGATCAGGGCCCGCGGGCGTGAAGCGACGGACGAGAGGAATCCCCCCCTTGGGCTCGAACGGCTAAACGCGCCCCTGATTCGCGATGAATTCGCCCCGCGCAAAGATAGTCTCAACCGCTCATTGATTCCCGACTCGGCGCAGGCGCACTCCGCTGAGTTGGTCGCCCTGGCCAACAAGATGTGGGAGACTCTGTCCTACAGCAATCTCAGCACGATCGCCCGTCTTTTCCGCGAAGCCATGGATTTCGACCCAGGCAATGCAGCGGCGTTTACGGGTTTGTCGTTTGCACTGGTTGCCCAGGGCTTTTGGGGTCTGGTGCGCGCTCCGGACGCGTACGCCTCCGCCAAAGCTGCCCTGCAGCGGGCGTTGGAGATCGATCCCGAACTACCAGATACAAAGTGCGTGGCGGCCTGGCTCAAGATGGTTTCAGAGCGGGACTGGCATGGCGCACGCGTCGGGTTTGATGAGGCATTAAAGCACAAGCCCCCGACCTCGCGAGCCATGGTTGGCAGGGCTATTCTCTATATTGCGGAAGGATGCCTGCCGGAGGCTTCAAGACTGCTCCAGGAATCCGCGCAGCAATATCCTTTGAGCTCCTCAATGACAACGTGGTATTGCTGGAATGAGTATCTGGCGGGCGACTATGCCAATGCACTCGACCAGATTGAGCAGTTCAGGGCCAGCGGCCGTCATGGGCCTGTCGTGGCTGCAATTGAGGCGCTGGCCTACATCCAACTCGAAGAGCCGAATGCCCAGATTGAGCGCATTGAAGCGCTGGCGCTCGACTACCGGCATCATGATATTGTGCGGGGAGCGCTGGGGTACGCTTACGCCATGACCGGCCAACAACAAAAAGCGCGTGAGATCCTCGATGCAATGAAGAGTCCGAGCAAACGCGACGACAGGCGTGAACCCTACGCGGCAGCTCTGGTGCTGATCGGCCTGAATGAGAAGCAGGAGGCCGTAAAGCGATTGGAGCAGTCTTATATGGAAGGGTCACACTGGAGCCTGGGGTTCCCATACGACCCGATCCTGTCCTCGCTGCGCAACGACCCGCACTACCAGCTTTTCATGAGCAAGGTCAGCTATCCGGAACCCGAGTTTTCAGCTTCCCGCCCGCGCTAGGATTTCATTTTCAACACACCAGCCTTGCCCGGCTGAGCTTGATGCCGTTCAGGCGGCCTAGCAACGTCACTGCGATGCGTTCAGAGTCGAAGAGACTCTGGGCCATGGCCTGCACCTGGGAGGCATCCACTTCGTCAATGCGGGCGATGACCTCGTCGACCGTGAAGAACTTATGGAAGTACATCTCCTGGCGGGCAAGATTTGCCATGCGCGAGTTTGAGCTCTCCAGTGCCAGCAGGATATTGCCTTTCAGCTGATCTTTGGCTCGGGTAAGTTCGTCCACGCCGAGCGGCGTTTCCTTCAAATTGCGGAATTCGGCCAGAATCAGGTCGACCACTTCGAGCGCTTTGCCCACTGAGGTGCCCGCGTAGACCAACAAGGTCCCGGTGTCGCGATAAGGGCTGAGGTCAGAGTAGATGGAGTAGACCATGCCGCGCTCTTCGCGAATGGTTTGGAAGAGGCGCGAACTCATGCCGCCGCCCAGCACAGTATTCAGGATGAGCGTGGCGTAACGGTTTTCGTCGGTGATGGACGGAGACGGGACGCCAAGGCAGATCTGCACCTGTTCAAGGGACTTCTTGTTGCGCAGCAAAATGCGGGCGCTCGCCTCTGGCGCCGGTTGTTCATGCAGGGTTTCGCCGCCGGCCAGAGATGAGAACTTGCCGGCCACTTCTTCAGCAAAACGGTTGTGGTCAAGGTTGCCGGCCGCGGAGAAGACGATATTGCCGCCGTGAAAACGGTCGTTGTGGTAAGCAATGAGCTGATCGCGATCGAGACGGCTCACTGTCTGCCTGGTGCCCAGAATGGGCAAACCCAGCGGATGATCCTTCCAGAAGGCCTGTGTGAAGAGTTCGGCGACCAGCACGTCCGGATTGTCTTCGTCGATCTTGATCTCTTCAAGTACTACGCCGCGTTCGCGCTCGATATCGGTATCGGCAAAGAGAGGGTTGAGCACTAGATCGGAAAGAATATCGAGGGCAATGGGCACGTGGTCGGACAGAGACTTGACGTTGAAGCAGATGGTCTCCTTGCTGGTGAAAGCGTCAAGGTTGCCCCCAATGGAGTCCATTTCGCGAGCGATGAGCTGCGCAGTGCGGGAACGAGTGCCCTTGAAGAGCATGTGCTCGACGAAGTGGGAGATGCCGTTGGTTTCGACGGGCTCGCAGCGGGAACCGGACTTGATCCATACGCCCATGGCAACTGAGCACATATATTCCATGCGCTCGGTCAGGACAATCAGACCGTTGGGCAATACGGTGCGGCGAAAATTTCGCTCGTTGGTCATTTGATGGTCAGTGGTCAGGTTGTCAGCGATCAGTGGTCGGCGACCATCGATCCGCGGGGATAAATTCGATTGTAGGCTAATCCCGCCAGTGCGGCACGCCCTGTCAATGGTTCAGTTCATCCTTTTCTAGGGATGAATCGAGAGCGAATTCAATTCAAACTAATGAAGCCGATTTTGGCCGGAGCGCTCGGAAATCAAGCTGAAATTGCACGAAAAAGCCCCATTTTTACCCGGAAAATGACGTGCTTATTTATACCTATTATCTAATATAATCAATGACTTATACTTCGAAAAAGGCGAATAAGTAGAGAATCGACCCCCGGGGGGGTACCTCTAGAATACGGTGCGGGCGCGTACCTTATATTTTGGACCGGGACAATTCTGCGACTCTGTTTGATTGTGCGCTAGGTGATGGTTATTTTCTGCAATCGGCGGGTGGGGCTGTGGCTATTTCAAAACTGCCGTCCGTAAACAGTTCCGGCGGATTGCCTGACAGGACAACCCGCCGGAATAGATTACCGTTGAATAACTAAGCGGTTAATACAGCGTTTGGTTAGAAAGTGTAGACGCCCGATATCTGGAACTGCCGTGGATTCGACTGTGAGCTGACAATTTTTCCATATTGACTGCTGCCTGCCCGCGAATTGGGAGCTGCCCAGCTATCCAGATTGAAAACATTGTAGGCATCGATCCGGAACTTCATGTACTGCTTTCCCATGGTCCGGAACCCTTTGAAGAGCGACAGATCGACATTCTGGTATCCGGGGTTACGTTCTGTCCCGTTATGGGCGTCTCCAAATGTGCCCGAGGCCGGTTTGCCGTAGGCGCAAATGCCGTTGTCTACACCTGAATGACATGGTACCGATGACGGATCCGTGCCCCACCAGTGGGCCGCATCCCGGCCCACAATTTTCATCTTGCGGTATTGGTTGAGCCGGCCCGCATAGTTATAGTTGCCGTTATCTGACGCGGCGTTCAGGCCAGTGTTCTCACCGGTCTGGATCATCGTGGCGGGGGTACCGGTGTGGTAAATCGCATTCGCTGACAGTTCCCATCCACCGATCAGCTCATCCGTTGCCCGGTTCCAATGCGCGCCGTACTGTTTTCCATTGCCGAACGGAAGCTGGTAGACAGCCGTTGCGCTGAAATTTTGCCGGACGTCGAATTCCGCAGGACCGTAGTCTGCGTGTGGGTTATGCGAATCCTGCGGGAAGGCAAAGCTGCCGCCCGCGCCAACCCCATCGACGTTAAAATACCCTCCGGGAGTATCGTTCAACGCCTTTGACCAGGTGTAGTTCACTGTGTATTCCAGGCCGCCTGTTTCCTGCTGATGAAGAGTTGCCTGCAGCGCGTTATAGTTTTCGTTGCCCTCTGAGACCGTCTCCACGATCTGACTGCCTCCCCCCACCACCGCATAATACGGAGCAACCAGGTCCACGCATCCAGTGGTATCGGATGGAGGACATGACGCTGGAACCGGAGCGATGTACTGGTTCAGGAGTCTGGGTTCAGCAAGATGCTTGCCAACCTGGCCGACATAGCCAACTTGAAGAGAAGTCTTGCTTAAAAGCAGATACTGCGTTGTCAGGTTGAATTGCTGGACTGAGGCCGGACGGAAATTGGGGTCCCAAACATCGAACTGCGCGGATGGGGGGATCTTGCTTGCTCCCGTGGTAAGGCCATTTGTCACGCTAATCGGGATTGAGTACGTTGGCTGGGGCCCGTGCTGGAGGTTGGTAACCGATGTCAGGAAAGGCGGATTTTGCGTCATGCGCAGTCCGGTGCCTGTGCCTTCGTCGTCGTCGGTGATACTGTATCCACCGCGAACCACAAGGCGGGGATGGACCTGCCAGGCAAAGCCGAGGCGCGGCATGACCTGGCCATAGAACGGGTTGACCAGAGCGCGGTCATTTCCATTCTGTCCGGCTAGCTCCTCGTACCGGCTTGGAGTCGGAGCACCGCTAGGATCCACGGGCGCAAAGAAAGCCAACGGCAGATCGATGCTGGTCATCTTGTTGTGCGCCTCATACATCGGCTGGTCATAGGCATACCGCAACCCAAGATTCAGGGTGAAGTTCGGACGGACCTTCCAGTCGTCCTGGCCATAGACAGCATGACGCCACTGCCGCGCTCCAAACGTTCCGGTGGCGCCAGCGATAGTGGCGACTTCGGCACTGTCCAGTTCGAAATCGGCAAAGCTGTCTCCGTTGGAATAAACTGCATTGGCGCCGCAACAGGGGCCTGTACCTCCGCCGTTATAGTTTGCGGTGTAATCTTCGAAATAGGCAAAGGTGCCGTTCTCTCCGCCGATGTTGCTGGGAGAGATGTAATTCTCCTGGTAGCGGACGAATTGCGCGCCCAACCTGGTGATGTGTCTTCCGTGCACCCAGGTAACGTCATCCCCATAGTCGAAATTGTTGTCAAAGGTCTTGGTGCCGGCGGCGCCTTGAGTGCCAAAGCTGTTGTTGTCTGAATAATATTGAAGGATATATGAAAATCCAGGGAGCGGCTGGGGGTTTGGAAGCCCAACATCCATCACGGTGTCGCCCGTCGTCCCGAGACCAGTTGAATTCGTTGTCTCCGTGTCCTGGACGACGCGGGAATATCCCGGACGGAATTCATTCACAAACGAAGGTGAAAACGTGTGGATCCAGTCGACCACGCCCATGGCGAAGGGGTACTCATCCGTTAGTGGAGGTTCGACTGGGATAACAGCATTCGATTGGTAATCGTAGGCATCTCCGTAACTGCCCTTGATCATCAACGTGTCATGACTGCTAAGGGTTAAATCCAGGCGGCCATCACCCTGATTGTTGACCTTGTAGTAGGTGACCGGGGCCGTATAGTTGTTTAGCGACACGGTGCCGGGATTCGCTGGATGGTTGGTTGCCGGCAAGAGGGTCGGGTGCGCAAAGAGATAATTGGCTACAGGGTTCAGGATAGGGATCTGGTCGCCGGGAAACTGAAATTCGGTGTTTGTCCCGCCCGTTGTGTTGAAAATCGGATTCCCTTCGACGGCATCCACTTCGCTGAAGTTGCCGGTGCGCTCGTCAGCACTGGGAACGCTGGCTAGCCCAGTAGCCGGATTGGAAAATCGTAATCCTTCAAAGTCGCCGAAGAAAAACAGTTTGTTTCTGATGATCGGGCCGCCCACGGCCCCGCCAAACAAATTTTGACTGAAGGGCGCTAATACGAGGTGGTTGTAGTTGTTGGCATAGGTGTTGGCTTCGAAATTCTGGTTTTCGAAATATTCGTAGGCGCTGCCATGGAACTGGTTGGTTCCCGCCTTGGTAACCATAAGTACTTCGGCGCCATCCACGTTTCCGAACTCAGCGTCGGAGTTTCCAGTGATGGTGCGTATTTCCTGCAGAGACTGAGGGGCTGGATTATAACCGTTCAAATTTTCCGTCGTCTCGTTGATCTCGATACCATCGAGAACAAAGTTATTTCCCTGCTGACGATTCCCGTTGAAAGACGGGATATTATCCCAGCTTGTATTGCGATACGCCGTGTTCATGGTATTAGCAGTAGGATTGACTGCGCCAGGCACAAACAGGGTAGCGTACAGGACATTCTGCCCAGGCAATGGCATGGTCTCCAGCGCATGCGCACTGAGGCTGGTTCCCAGCGTGGCATCTTCCGTGTTCAGAATCGCGCCCGCGCTTGCCGCGACGTCAATTGTGGTGGATGCTTTTCCCAACTGCAGCTTGGCATCGATTTTAGCGATCTGATCGATCTGCAGCCGGAACGGCCCAATCGTCGAGGTATCAAAACCAGCCGCGGTTACGCTGACGGTGTAATTTCCAAGGTTCAAAAATTGGAAATCATAAACACCGCTCGCATCGCTGACAGTTTTGGTCGCCACGCCAGTGTCTACGTTGAGGGCAGTGACCTTCGCGCCAGCTACTACCGCGCCACTAGGATCGGTTACCGTTCCGCGTACTGACCCGGTGATGGTCTGCGCCACGGCTACCGCTCCGCTCAAGAGCAGAAAGATACAAAAGATTGCTACCAAATACCTTTTCATTTAGACATTCCTCACTTCCGATTTCCCTATGAATGTACGGCCTTCTGCAATCCGTTGGAACGATACTTGGAACGATAGCTCGTAAGTTTCCCACTGTCAAGAAAAACAAGAGATGCAGTGTGAAAACTTTCCCATACCTGTAACATAATGATAAATAGTGATTTATTGATGTACTTGATGTGCAAGTGTGCCAAATATCACATATTATCCACGTTAGAATTTGAGATATTCTACCGACTTTTCCCTCGGGCAACTTCCTGAAGATCGATTGTGTCACCCCGGTTCTCTGCTGCTGACACATCCGTTGCATTCGATGATGCAGGCGTCGCATGGCTCCGCGACGAGATGAACTCGTCGGATACCGAGTGGAAGTTAGCGACTGTATGCGACGCACCCATCCCGGCTCAGCAGATCCTCAGAATCTGTTTTTGGAAAGGCTGGAACTGGCCGATTTCGGCGGCGGGGATGATGGTGTTCATTCTCTCGAACTGCTCATGGCAGGATGCTCGTGTGCTTTGCCCGGTTTACTGTTTCTCGAACTCTATGGTGCAGTGTCGTCCTTCCACACGCTCGCCAGTTCCGGTGCGGCCGGTGAATTGAGACTTGATGTGGTAGCCGTAGTCGGTGCCCGGAGGGGTATCGAGGCCTGGGACGTATTCCTTTGATCCGGTCATTCCAGCGGCATAGAGCTTGCCATCGCCGTCGTCACCGATTTTTCCTTCAATGAGCAGGTAGCCGCGCTGGCCTTCGACGCCGTGAAGTCCACGAAAGTTGCCGTTCTTTACCACGCTGGTGAAGCGATAAGAGAACCCCAGGGCGCCTCTCGCCGCATCCCAGGAAACCGTAGTCTGCCATTTGCCGTCGAAGCGGGTCTTGTGATCTGGGCTCTGCTGCGCGGTTGAATTCACAGACAAGAGCAGCAGGACGATGGTTGCCGGAAGGCCTGCTGGTTTTCGCATTGAACCCCTCCTCGTGCACCTATAGTACGGGAGACCACGAGAGGATTGCCAAGAGAAAATTGCGCCGGCGCTGGCGGCTTTTCTGGCATCGTGTCTGCTGTTAGACAGGGATCAAGCGGGCACCGCGATTGAGCGGAGGATGGTGATCTTCTATTGGGCCGGTGTAGTTGGAATGTCCTGCTGCTTGACGAAGTCAAAGGTGCAGGGGCGGCCCATGATGCCCAGGCCTTCATTCCTCATGCCGCTACCCTCTGTGTCTTTGAATTGGGCTTTGACTTCCCAGGTATACGAATCTCCCGTGCCGGAGATGACGGTGCGGGCATATTTTTTTGAGCCGATGATGCCGTTGCCGGAGAGTTTTGCGCTGCCGTCCGGCTTGATCTTGCCCTCGAGAACAAACGAAGCGGGCTGGCCTTCAGTCCCTTTCACTCCGCGCAGATTGCTGTTGGTGACGACGCTGTCAAAATTCCAGGTGAAGCCCAGCGTTTTCCCTTTGTCAGGGCAAACAACCTTGGTGTGCCAGGTGCCGTCAAAATGTTCGGCTGCAATGAGAATTCCGGGGATGAAGAGAAATGCAAAGACGAGCAGATGCCGGGTGATTTTCATTCCGTTTCCTCCGGCGGGAATTCTAGCATAGGCGTGGGACTAAAGCCCATCGCCTTATTGTGCGTATTTTGTCAGGGGTCCGAAGACCCCCGCTCCCTCCGTAGAAAGGAAATTGCGGACGGTCAGGCATGATGGCGCAACCGTCCGCGGAATTATTACTGCAGGGAGTAGACAGTCTTGAGAACTTTATCGGCAACCGTCTTGGGCAGCGGCGCATAGGAGAGAGCGGAGACTTCATTTTCGCCTGAGTTGACGATCCAGCTCAGCAAATCCTTGATCACTTTGCCCTTGGCCTGATCGGGGCATTTGAGCGGCACCAGCAACCAGGTGAAGCTGGAGATGGGATAGGAGTTTGCGCCGGGCGCGTTGGTGATGGAGACGCGGTAATCGGCGGGCATCTGCTTTAAGTTGGCAGCCGCCTGGGTGACGCCGTCGATGGAGGCCTTTACCCAGTTGCCGGCGGGGTTCTTCACCGAGCCGTAACTGATGTGGTTCTGCAAAGCGTAAATCAACTCCACGTAACCCAGCGCTCCGGGCAGTTGGCGCACCAGGCCGGCAACGCCTTCGTTGCCCTTGCCGCCCACACCCACCGGCCATGATGGCGAGGTGCCTTTGCCGGGCCCGTTTGCCCACTCGGGACTCACCTTGCTCAGGTAGTCAGTGAAGATGTAGCTGGTGCCGCTGCCGTCAGAACGATGTACAACGATGATCTTCTTATATTTCTCGGGAACGGCGGAAAGATTCGCGCTGGGATTGTCCTTGACGATGCGGGGATCGTCCCAGCGCGTGACCTTGCCCAGGAATATATCGGCAAGCACGTCGGGGCTGAACTTCACGTCGGAGACGCCGGGAACGTTGAAGATGGGCACAACCGCGCCCATCACTGTGGGAATGTGAATCAGCTTGGTCTTGGAAGCGGAAAGCTGCTCGTCGGTTGCTGGACCGTCCGTAGCGCCAAAATCGACCAGGCCGGCCGTCACCTGGCGGATGCCGCCGCCGGAACCAATAGACTGGTAGTTGATCTGGACACCGGGATGCGCGGCGCTGTACTCGCTGAACCACTTGGAATAGATCGGGTAGGGGAAGGTTGCGCCCGCCCCAGTCAACTTCTGGGCCTGAGCCTCGCTCATGGCCAAAATCACAAACAAAATGGCAACTAAAGACTTTTTCACTTATATCTCCTTGCAAATGAACTGCCGTGTCCATTGTCTACGGCGAATGTTAATGGCGTTTGAATTGTAGAGAAGTGGTTGTGATAATCCGCTCGCCCGCGAGACCTCGAGGTTCAGGCCTGAAGACCCCGGGATTGAGGGTTAAAGATTTGAAATTGAATATAGTTAGGCCCCCGCGGCCAGCGGTAACGTGAAGTGGAAGGTTGCGCCTTTACCCAGCTCGCTCTCAGCCCAGATGCGGCCTCCGTGGGCCATAACGATGTGGCGGACGATGGCCAGGCCGAGACCTGTACCGCCCGATTCGCGCGAACGGGCTTTATCAACGCGATAGAACCGCTCGAAGATGCGGCCCAAGTGCTCAGAAGAAATGCCGGGCCCGTAGTCCTGAACCGTAAACTCGACTTCAGTCTCGAGCAGTCGTGCGCCCACGCGAATTCGCTTGCCTGACTTGCCATATTTGAGAGCGTTCTCAATAAGGTTGCCGAAGACCTGGTTCATGGCGTCTGGATCGGCCTGGACTCGAGACTCCGGTGCCCCGGCCGACTGCAGCTTGACCTCGGAGTCGGCCACCATTCCGCGCAGGGATTCGATTGCGTCTTCAACCATCGCGGAGGCGCGAATGGGCTGCATCGCGAGCTTGTAATCGGGACTTTCCACGCTGGCCAGGGCAAGCAGATCCTCTGTGAGGCGGTTCATGCGAGTGGCGTTTTTGAGGATGACGCCGAGAAATTCGCGGGTGGTCTCAGGGCCGGGCAGCGGCTCCTCGACCAGCGTCTCAACATAGCCCTGAATGGAAGTGAGCGGGGTGCGCAGCTCGTGGCTGACATTGGCGATGAAATCGCGGCGCGACTTTTCCGCTGCCTCGATGGCGGTAACGTCGTGGAGCACGACCAGTGCACCACCGGCGGGCAGTGGAGCGGCGTTGATCTCAAAGGTGCGGCCAGGAGCCAGCGAGGTGGCACGGCCAAAGCGGACTTCGCGCTGTTCAAGAGCCGCGCGTATGCAGACCAGAACCTCAGGGTCGCGCACAAAGTGAACCAGCGGCCGTCCGGGATAAATCAGCGTGCCGCTGATGCGCTGCATGACGGCGTTGGACCAGCGCACCAGCCCTTCGGGAGTGATGGCGACCACCGCTTCCTGCATGGAGTCGAGCATGGTGGCCAGCTCGTGGCGGCGGTTTTCGATCTCCGCAAAGCTATCGCCCAGCCGCTCGGCGGTCTGGTTCAGGGCCGCTTCGGTAGCGGAGAGCTCATCATCGCCATCCGGAGCCAGCCGGGCGCCAAGGTCGCCATCGGCCATACTGTGGGCAAAATCGACTACACGCTTGAGGCGGATGGAGATGCGGCTGGTGGCCCAGGCTGCCAGAGGAATAGCCGCCAGCAGAGCAATCAGGCCGGCCCACAGCGCTTCGGGGTCCATGTGATGCAGCATCTCGCCCGGAGTGTTCTCAACCAGGCGGCGGAAGATAAACTCCATCACTACAGTCTGAAAGACCAGCAGTAGAACGAAGAGCGAGAGCAGCTTGATGAATACTTTTGAGGTCACTTTTGATCACTCGCCCTTGCGGGATGACGCAAGCTTTTTGTTTACTCGCCTTTGGGAAGCTCGAAGCGGTAGCCGGCGCCTCGCACGGTTTTCAGGTAACGGGGATTTTCCGGATCGACCTCGATTTTCTCGCGGATTCGGCGCACATAAACGTCGACCGAGCGCGGAGTGACGAACCGGGCATCGCCCCAGACGGCGTCGAGCAGGTGGTCGCGGCTGAAGACGCGTCCGGGGTGCCGGGCCAGGTAATCGAGCAGGCGGAACTCGGTTGCGGTGGTGGTGGTCAGCTCGCCGCGCACCTTCAACTGCATTGCGTTGGCGTCGATGATGACCTCTTCAAAGCTGATGATCGAGGGCGTGGTGGGACGCTCAAAACGCCGCAGTACCGCTTTGACGCGGGCTATCAGTTCGCGGGTAGCAAAGGGCTTGGTGATGTAATCGTCGGCGCCAAGTTCCAGTCCCAGCACGCGGTCGTTCTCCCCGGCGCGCGCGGTCAAAAAGATGATGGGAACGGTGGACAGCGCGGGGTTGGAGCGCAGGCGGCGGCAAACGTCCAGGCCGTCCCCGCCGGGAACCATGATATCCAGCAGAAACAACGCCGGAGGCTGGCGCTCGGCATCGGAAATCACGTTGGTTGGTGTGTGGTACAGCCGGGCCGCAAAACCCGCTGCCTCAAGATGATGCTGCACCAGTCTCGCAATATCGGAGTCGTCTTCCAGTACAAATACGGTTTGGCTCAAAACGGTCTGCCTCGCCCGGCGGCCGTTGATTTTGAGGGTGCTAAGGCCGCACGGAACTATGAACAGATTAATGCAATGAGGCAAATAGATTGCAAACGTTGTGTGAATTCGAGGGGATAGCCGGCTGACAGGGTGACTGGCTGGCCGATCGGCTGCAACTTTTTCTTGACTGTAAGATGCGGACTCTGCAAGGCTTAGGGGGCGCAACGCCAGCGCGCGCAACTCCGCCGCTTTGAAGGCGCGGAGACCTCGACAAATCCATCGGAGGGATCATGAAAAAATATATTGCGGAACTCGTTGGCACCTTTTTCCTGGTGTTCTTTGGCGTGGGTACGGCTGTGGTTGCAGGCGACAAGGTGGGCATTGTCGGCATTGCCTTCGCCTTTGGACTGGGATTGGTTGCAGCCGCCTACGGGATCGGGCCCATCTCCGGCTGTCACATCAACCCGGCGGTCAGCATCGGTGTTTGGGTAGCCGGACGCTTGAAGACGATCGACCTGATCGGCTACTGGGTAGGTCAGTTTGCGGGCGCCACATTAGCCGCGTTGGTGATTTATCTCATCGCCAGCGGCGTCGGCGGCGGTTACAACATTGCCACCAGCGGGCTGGGACAAAACGGCTTTGGACCCGGTTACCAGGGAGGCTACAGCCTGACTGCGGCCATTCTCTATGAAGTTGTGGCCACGCTCTTGTTTGTGATCGTCGTCCTGGGCTCAACCCAGGATGTAGCCCCCGCGGGCTTCGCCGGACTGGTGATCGGCCTTACGCTGGTGGCCGTTCACCTGGTTGGTATTCACATCACCGGAACCAGCGTGAACCCGGCGCGCAGCTTTGGACCGGCGGTCTTTGCGGGCGGGCAGGCAATCTCGCAGCTTTGGGTTTTTCTGCTGGCGCCATCCGTGGGAGGAGCGATCGCCGGCATGCTCTTCCGCTTGAAGGCTCTGGAAGCGGACTGAGAAGCGGGCAATCAGCGAAAATTCCGCACAAAAAATCCGGGGAGCTGCCGATCGATTGGCAGCTCTCCAGATTTTGTTTTATGGCTAACCGCGACTCAAGCGACGGAATCGCCGGCTTCGAGTTCGACGATGTAATCCACCACCGCCTCGCTCCAGCCGTCAACGTGCGTCCACGGGCCGTATCCCACGCCGTTCTGGTAGCTGGCCACATTGATCACGTAGCCCTTGCCCTTCGGCGCGGAAACCTGGTCGTGCGACTGCTCGTCGGTGATGATCACCAGCCGGTCATAGCCGTTCGAGAAGTCGGCCTCAACCTGCTTGAGAGCCGCCCCGAGGAAAGTTCCTCCGTGCAGCTGGCTCTTATCCAGCGCATCGCGCAGCGCCATTCCGCGGCGCGACGGCACCAGCACGGCAGACTGCGAGAAGGTATAGATGGTCACCTTCTCTGCGATTTCCCGCAGCAGAATTGCCAGCCCGTAGGCCGCGTCGCTGCGGCGCATCTCCGAACGGCCGGAGATGACCGACTCCATGGAACCGGAGACGTCCACCAGCAGCACGGTGTGGCCGGCGAGCCTGGCAGTGCGGCCTTCGAGGGCGCGGTACATTGCGGCCTCCAGTGCCTCTTCCCACTGCGGAGCGTTGCGCGCTGCAGCCAGAAAACGGAAAGGCAAAACCCGATCTGTCTTCAGAGCAGAGAGCGCTGAGAGCACCAGTTCCTCGCTGACGCTCGCGGTCTGCAGGTTGCGCAGGTTCCGCAACAGCGCCAGCGCACCCAGCTTGCGCTCGACGAGCAGCCGCTCCCATGCCTCGCGCTTCTCGCTTTCCCCGCGTCCGGCAGCCGAGAGCGCAACCTCCCAGGTATCGGGCGTGACCAGCTCGTTCTCAGCCAGACGCTTCCACAGGGCAGCCTGTGCCTCGTCAACGGGGCGGGCGTGCGAGAAGAAGAGCACGTCGCGCAGACGAACCGCTCCGGCGCGATCGTACTTGGCCAGCGCGTATTCGTCGAACTTGCCGAATGCCGCGGCCAGTCCCTTCTTCACCTGGGCAGAGAGCGGCTGACGCCCGCCTGCCCAGTAGATGGCGACAAACTCGCTCAGTTCGTCGGCTCTCTGGATCACGCGGGTTAGAGTCTCGGCAACCAGTCCTCGATGCGTGGCGTAGCGCGCCATCTCGCGCACCAGAAGCAACGGTGCGTGGCGCAACTTCATCCGCTCGCGGGCCTCCACAGCCAGCGCTGCAACCTTCTCCGGCGCAACCTGCGGAACCAGTTCGTGGATGCGGCCTGCGATCTGCACGCCGTCCTCATAGAACTCGCCCTCCCACAACATGCAGGAAAGAACGCTGCGCCGCAGCGCCTGCTCTGGAGTGATGGTCTTGGCCGGCGCTCCCTCGTGGGTGCGCGGGCGCGGCTTGGTGGACTTGAATACGTTCAGGCGCATGGTGCGCCTCCTTTCAGTGTTCAAAAAATCCCTGCCGGGGAAAAGTCGGCCTCGGATAGCTCCACCAGATTACTCTCTGGCGGCAGGTATCGAACCTGCCCCTCCGCTTGCGCGGCGCTCTACCGTCGATGAACCCGAGCCCTGCGCCACCGGCAGACTTATACGAATGGCTGTAGGTTGGTGATTGACTGTTGACTCGATTTGCGAAAAACATGGCCGGGGAACAAGCGGCTACGGACTTTTTGCGGCGCTCTGCCACTGAGCTAACGGAATTTGCATTCCGTACGGGAATCGAACCCGCGCCTCCGGCTTATCAGGTGAAGTAACCGTTGCCTACGCCACCGGCCAAGGTGGATGATTGGGCGCGGTTCAAAAAGCGCACCATCGAACAAAAGTATTGGCCGGGGAACAAGCGGCTACAGAACATTAAGCTGATGTCCTACTTTTGAACGACGCATACGCGGCCAGCGCTTGCGGCGGGATTCGAACCCGCATCCTCAGCTCCCGAAGTATCCGTTGCCTACGCCACCGGCCAAGGTGGTTGATCGGTTGATCGGCGCGCATCCGACGAGTTGCGCCGAGAAAAAGTTTTTTGGCCGGGGAACAAGCGACAACGGTAAGTTGCTCTTTGCTCTACCCACTGAGCTACCGGGATTTGCACCCCGAGCGGGACTCGAACCCGCAACCGAAGTAACCGTTGCCAAACACCACCGGCCAAGGTGGCTGATCGGCGCTTTAACAAGCCACGCCGAGCGAAAAAGCTTTGGCCGGGGAACAAGCGGTTGCGGAACAGAGGCGTCCTAAGCCACTAGACGACCTGAGCTTGCGCTCAAGGCAGGATTCGAACCTGCGTCTCCCGCGTAACAGGCGAAGTATCCGCTACCTACGCCACCGGCCAAGGTGGATTTCAAAGAAATTGCGTTTGCAAAAAATACCGCACCGGGGAATAGTCGAAGAGAGTTTGGAAGAACCGCTCCCAAGAGCGGCCCGCCCAGCAGAGTTTTTAATTCTGCTTTTCGTGGCAGGAAGTAACTCTGTTCATTCGCCACCGGCACTACTTACTAACTTAATCCGAGTTAGAAGCAAGGCTCTCCTCTAAGCAACAACTAAGTCGCTGCGGCGAGAGTAAGAACTTGCCAGGCTGCTAGCTCAGCCAAAGTTCCCCGAGGGAACAAGCGAAGACAGGTCGCTTTGCGAGTGACAGTCGATGAATCTGGCTTCTACGCCACTCGTGAAAGATCAATGTTCATACGGATGCGTAGGATGCAGGCGCTGGCTTATAGCGAATTGACGCACCACGCCCGGCGACCGGAGCAGCTTGATTCAAGCGGCTTCAGCCTACGCATCGAAATTTGAATTGCGTTTTTCATCGGGCATTCTCCTACGCAGTTAGTACTTTGCCATAAGTCAAGTTAGAATGCAAGTGCTTTCTGTATATATTTAAAAAAATATTCCAGCGAGTTATCCGGGAAGGTAGACTAACTTTCATCCGCGCAATCCTGTTCCCTTCAATCGCACTCATGATTTACGCTTGAAAATCATGGGCGGCATTCTCTCGTTTGCCGCGCATTCAAGGAGGTTCGCGTGACCTGGTTGCTGTTGCTGGTGGGCGTGGTGGTGGGGATGTTTTCAGGCGTGGTGGGAATTGGCGGCGGCGTCTTGTTTGTCCCCGCGCTCATCTTGCTGCTCGGCATAGATCAGCACAAGGCGCAGGGCACTTCGCTGGGCGCGCTGCTGGCGCCGGTCGGCATCTTCGCATTTTGGGAGTACTACCGCAAGGGCAACGCCGACCTGCGCGTAGGGTTGCTGCTGGCCGCAGGCTTCCTGGTAGGCGGATACTTCGGCGCCGTGGCTGCGCAATATATTCCAGAGGTTTGGCTGCGGCGCATCTTCGCTGTTGTGCTCGTCGGCATCGGTGGCCACATGTGGTTCAGCAAGTAGAATGACTCAGGTTGTGGCAACAAAGCGCAGACGCACGTAGTCGCCGGTCCAATTCCCTTCCTCGTCGCGCAGTGCGGGCGCGAGAAGAGTGGCGGTCTCCTCAACAATGGTTTCTCGAATCTCTTCCGGCAGGCTTTCGAGCACCCCGCTGCGAAAGGTCCTGAGCCAGCCGGTCATGCCGCTCTCAGACAGAATCGTAGGCCGTGGAAAATGGGAGATCTGCCGCATCTTGAATCCATGCCGCTCCAGGCGTCTCGTATAACTTTCCGGAGTGGGGTAGTAATTCACGCCGTCTTCGCGGTCATAATAACCATGGCGCGCCAGAACCGCCATCAGCGCAACTCGAATGGCGGCGATATTGCCGTGACCGCCCATCTCCGCCACAAAGCGGCCGCCGGGCTTGAGCACGCGCCGCACCTCAGTCATCATTTCGTCCTGACCGTGCACCCAGTGCAGAGCAGCGTTGGAAAATACGGCATCGAACGATCGGTCAGCAAACGGCAGCAATTCCGCGCAGCCTTCATGTGCATCGATTCCTCGTGAACGCGCAGCGGCAAGCATTTCGGGCGAGGCGTCCACGCCCACCACGACCGCTCCAGCAGCGGCGATGCGCTGAGTCAATTGGCCATCGCCGCAGCCTAGGTCGAGGATTCGCTCACCCGGCTGTGCAGCCAGCCACTCCAACACGCCGCCCGCCAATCCGTGGACAAATGCGCCGTTCTTTTCATATGCCTGCGCATCCCAGGATTGCGTCATGAACAACCTCCACTCCTAGTCTGATCGAGGCAGGAGCATAAGGCAAAGTTATTCTATTTTGCTTGTGGATAAGAACTTCTTATAGAGGATTATCCAACCGGGATAAGCCCCGAAAGCGCATCAGATCGATTGCACCGGCAGCAGCGTGAGGTCATCCACCAGTCCCACTTCCTTTTGCACAAAGGGTTCGCCATAGCGCACCCCGGCCAGCATTCCGTAATGGCGTGCCTCGGCATAGGTTCGTTCGCGAATCGCTTCTTCGGGAACAAACAGGCCGCTGCCGGCAGGCTGGTTCGCATATTGTGAGCGGTAGGCCATCAGTGCAGCGTGGCGTTGGTCGATGAAATTAGAAATGTCCACTATGAAGCCTGGGCGCACGTCGGCATAGAGACTGGCGTAGACAATTTTGAACGGACGATGTGGAACTGTGTCCGTCTCGATCTTGGTGAGGCCGGAGAGAAAGCAGGCCTGGTAGCCAAGTGCGGCGACGATGGCGTGATCGGGGTGGCGCGCCTGCCAGTAAGGCAGGATAACGACGCGAGGCCGGAGCAGCCGCAGAACGCGCACGATTTTCGTGCGGTTTTCAAGGGTATTTTCTATTGCACCGTCGGGGAGATCTAGAGCCTGGCGCCAGGTTACGCCAAGTAATCGGGCACCCTCTGCCGCTTCGCGGGCTCTCTCTTCCGCGGTGCCACGGGTTCCGGCTTCACCTTGGGTCAGATCGAGAATGGCGGTGCACAGACCGCGGGAGGCCATGCGCAGCAGGGTTCCGCCACAGGTTTGTTCCACGTCGTCGCGGTGCGCGGCGATGGCCAGAATATCGGCCACGAAGGGATCAGGGACGGAATCGGCAGTCATTGGCGATTGCTCCCGATGAACGAAGGAGATCCAGGCTCGTCAACTCCCGCCCGGATCTCTTACCAGTGTTCACTGACCTCTGTTCACTGTCCACTGAATTCAATAAACGGTATTGTTGCTGTCGGAGAGTCCATCCATGTACGCAACGTCAGCGGCTACACCGGTCACGGTTACATACTGGTTGTCGATCGACGAGCCGTCCACGGTGGAGTAGATATAAACCTGGCCTCCGATCGCCGTGTAGATCTTGTGCAAGCCAGTGACCGCCGCAATACCCGTCCCGTCACCCAGGTAAGGCTCCAGCAGGGTAACGCTGGGACTGGTGGGGTTGCTTACATTGACCATGGTGAGGCAACCGTAGCCGGAAGGGTAGAGAGCTGGAAAAGTGGCGCGCACTCCGTTGGTGCACTTGGTCATCGCGATCCAGAGAGTATTGTCGTCGGCCAGCAATATGCGGCTGGGCCCCTGGGGAATTCCGTCGCTGATTGAGATCGGGCTGGAGACAGCAATCGGGCTCTGAGATAAATCCAGCACCGTCAGGTTGCCGCCAAAGAGACCACTGGAGGCGAAATACTGCTGGCCCACAACGTAAAGCGTGGTGCTGTCGACCAGGGCGTTACTGGCGCCGCCGGGGACGGGGATGATGTTCATCGGAACGGTGTTTTTGTTGGCGCAACCCGAAACGGATGGGTTGCAAGGCAACAGCCCCGACTGCTGCCCGAGAAGAAAGATCATGGGGGCGACGGGTAGAGGCGTAACCGAGGCCGCCGAGCCGCCGCACTCCGGACCGCAGCTGAGGATGTACGCCGTTCCGCCATCAACGGAGAAAACGGCCTTGACGGGGCGATCAAAGGTCAGGGCAGCGCCGTAGTACAAGCCCGCGTACGCCTGCGAATTAGGAGCCCCTGGCAATGACAGTGGGTCCGCATGATCGGGGCTTTGCGCCTGGAAGAGGCACCATTTGGGCGCGCTCTGCGGCTCACAGTCTACCGCGGCTTTGGGCCAGGTGGTGGTTCCCCCTGAATATGCAAGGGTCTGAGCCGCGGAAAGTTGTACGGGATAGTAGATGTAGTTCGAGTTCTGTACGAAGGCAAAGGCTACTGATCCGCCGGGATTCGTACTCACGCGATAGACTCCGGGCAGGCTCAGCGCATACGAGCCCCCGGCCGCCTGGTTTACCACCGTGAGCGCGTTGGCCGACTGGCTGGCGGCGAAAACGTAGCCTTGGCTGCGCGTGATGAAGATGCTGGAGGACGCCCCATTGAGGCCAGAGATCGATCCGCCCAGCTTTTCACTAGAATAGGTGATGATGTCGAAACTGCCGTCACCGGAGCCGTAGACCGCGCCGATCTGTTCTTCCGGCATGTTCTGGATGGTGATGGGCAATGCGCCCTGATAGCCGCTGATGGTAAACGATGCGGGAGAGTCGGTGTAGCCGCTGCGTATGTCGTAATAGGCATCCACGAATTGCAGCAAGCCCTTGCTCAAAGCGCTGGGGTTCTGGATTGCGATCAGAACGCGATTAGTCAATCCGCTAGGGGGCAAATTCCGGCCCGCAAAATAGGTGGTCTTGCCACAACCTGCCAGCGCAACCGCGGCCGCCAGGGCCAGCGCGATGCACATCCAAAGACTTGTCTGCTTCTTCAAAATCCCCTACCTCGACGATAAGCGCGGAGCCTGCCGCGGCGTAAACGAAATGATGGCGGTTGACGGTTAATCGAACAGAAGAGCAAGAAAAATCTCCCGTTCGGAACAGTTTGCTACACGTTTAATTACTCTCGAAGTATAACAAAGCAGGCTGATGGGTTGGCGCGCAGGGCGTGCGTAGCTTAGCATGGCAAATGAATGTCTCAATTCTCCGACATCTTTGCCGACAGGCCAATACTCGCCGACGGGGCCATGGGAACCGTGGTCTACGGGCGTGGCATCTTCATCAACCGGTGCTACGACGAGCTGAACCTCACCGACCCCGCTCTTATCCTCTCTATCCACGAGGAATATCTGCAGGCGGGGGCTGAAATTCTGGAAACCAATACCTTTGGCGCCAATCGATTCCGCCTTGCCCGGCATGGATTGGGCGAGAAAGTGGCTGAAATCAACGCGGCCGGCGTGCGCCTGGCCCGCCAGGCGGTGGAGCACCTGAAAGACAAGCAGGCCAGCGAGGGCTGGGTTGCCGGTTCGGTGGGTCCCCTGGGGGTACGGCTGGAGCCACTGGGCAAAACCGGCCTGGACGAAGCCCGCGCGGCCTTCGCAGAGCAGATGCGCGCTCTCGTCGCAGCCGGCGTCGACCTTCTGATTATTGAAACCATGCCCGCTCTGAACGAGGCTCATGAGGCCCTGGAAGCCGCACGAGAGACCGCACCCGATCTTCCTGTAATGGTAATGGTGACCGTTGACGACGAGGGTAACTGCCTCGACGGCGCTTCGCCCGAACAGGCCGCTGCGTTGCTCACTGAATGGGGCGCGGGAGCGATCGGCGTAAACTGCTCCACCGGCCCGGCTACTGTGCTGACCGCCATCGAGGCCATGCGCTCGGCCACCACTCTGCCGCTGGCAGCCATGCCCAATGCCGGCATGCCGCGAGCCGTCGAGGGCCGCAACATCTATCTCTGCTCGCCGGAGTACATGGCCAGCTTCGCTCGCAAGGCCATCAACGCCGGAGCCCAGTTTGTGGGCGGCTGTTGCGGCACCACCCCCAACCACATCCGCGCCATGCGTTCGGCCATTCGGGCCGTTGACGCACAGACACGCGTGGAGGGAACTGGCACGGCGCCGGCGCTCACCTCTGAGACCCCGCCCGCACCGCTCGGTGAGCGCTCCCGCATCGGCTCGCTGGTGGAGCAGGGCAAGTTCATTACCCTGGTTGAGATCGTTCCGCCCAAGGGGATCGCCTGCACTAAAGAGGTTGACGGTGCGCGGCTTCTGGCACAGCTCGGCGTTCACGCCATCAACGTGCCTGATTCGCCTCGCGCCTCGGCCCGTATGAGTGCGCAGAGCTTGGCGGTCCAGATTCAGCAACAGACCGGCATCGAGACAATTCTCCATTACACCTGCCGCGACCGCAACATTTTAAGCATTCAGTCGGACCTGCTGGGAGTGGCTTCACTGGGCCTGCGCAACATTCTTTGCGTAACCGGCGATCCACCCAAGCTGGGCAACTACCCTGATGCCACCGCAGTCTTTGACGTAGATTCCATCGGTCTGGTCAACATCGTGCGGAGGCTCAATCACGGACTCGATATTGGCTCCAACGCCATCGGGGCCAGCACCAACTTCACAATCGGCGTAGCGGCCAACCCCGGCGTTCCCGACATTGAGCAGGAACTGCGCCGCTTTGCCTATAAAGTCGAAGCCGGCGCGGAGTACGCGATCACCCAGCCGGTCTTCGATATGCGTCTGCTGGAGATCTTCCTCGAACGCATCGAGGGCTTCCGGATTCCGGTCATCGCCGGTATCTGGCCGCTCACCAGCCTGCGCAACGCCGAGTTCATGAAGAACGATCTGCGCGTCTCCATGCCAGAGGAGATTATGTTGCGCATGGCCCAGGCCGACACACCCGACGCAGCCCGCGAAGAAGGCATCAAAATCGCGCAGGAGATGCTGGAGCAGGTGCGCCCGATGGTTCAGGGCGTGCAGGTTAGCGCACCCTTTGGCCGCTACTCCGCCGCCGCCGACGTCATCGCAAGTGTGCTGGCGCAACAGCCACAGAATAACTGCACGGGGTAATCGCCATGCCGTCATTTGAAGAATCGCTCAAGAAACTGGAAACTATCGTCGATCAACTGGAAAAGGGCGACCTCGCCCTGGAGGAGTCGCTGAAGCTCTTCGAAGAGGGCGTAGGCCTGTCCGCCGCCTGCAAGCAAGAGTTAGACGCCGCCGAGGGCAAGGTGCAGATGCTGGTAAAGCAGCGCGACGGATCGCTCAAGCCCGAACCCTTCCTGACCGAGAAGCAGTTTTAAGAGTAGTTGTCAGAAATTCGTGCTGTTCAGCGGCGCGAATTCTGCGCAGCCGGAACAGCATCTCCGGCAAAAATCCTATTCTTCGTCAGCCCATCTGACTGGTCTTTGCCTCGGCGAGAAGACCGCGGGCCAGTGCGCGGATACCGAAGTCGAAGCCGCGGTCAGAAAAATCGACCGCGAACGGCATTGCCTCTAAAAGGCGCGGAAATTCGTCCGGCGTAACGCTGTGCGCCATGGCTTCAAGCTGCTCTGGCGAGGGCCGCTTGTCTGGGCCGGCTGCCACCATCCCTGCAACACCGCGCACGGCGGCGGCGATTGTGTTCATCCCCGCAAACGCTTCAGCCGGCGGCAAACCGGCATCCCGCAGCACTCCGATAAGCAGCTCCACAGGGCGCAATGCGGCAAGAGTGGCCGGACCGCGCGAAAGCACGATCGGCAGCGCGTTGGCGTGGACCAGCATGGCGTCAAGGTATGCGTGCGCTGCACACAGAATGCGCTCCTCGGCGGGGTCTTCCGGATGATCGACGGATAGGTCGATGCCGGCCATGACCGCCTCCACGATGGCGTCCAGTAGCGCCTGCTTGTTGGGAATGTGATAGTAAACTGCCATGGGGTCGACCCCCAATTCCGCGCCCAGCTTGCGCATGGAGAGAGCGTTGAGGCCGTCGCGGTCAACCAGCGCCAGAGCCGTCGAGACGATCTTTTCGCGCTTGAGAGGCGCTCCCGGATCATTCCTGCGCTTGAGAGGTGATTTATGTGCTGGAAGGCGCGATTTGTTGCTTGACGGCACTGGCTCTGGCTCCTCCTAGCTCGATCCGGGCAGCTCAACAACAAAAGTAATTGTACGGCGTAGAACTGGCAAGTCACTATAAAAAAAGAAGATAGAGACCTGCAGAAATTTAACCGAAAACCGCATAATAATGACGTTGACAAATATACTCTACAGCGTAGAATATCTACATGAATCGATTTCTACATTGTAGAAATCGAATTGCAAAACCGAAAAGGAGTTCTCCCATGCGCATCACGATTCTGAATGGAGACCCTGATCCCGCTTCGGAGTTTCAAAGCTATCTCCAGACGGTTGCCCAGCGGCTGGAAGCATTGGGCCACACGGTCACCACGATCGATCTTCGTGAACTCGACCTGAAAAACTGCTCCGGCTGTTTTGGTTGCTGGGTAAAAACGCCGGGTGAGTGCGTCCAGCGCGGTGACAACGCGAAGCTCTGTCGGGCTGCAATCGAAGCCGATCTCCTTCTGCTAGCCTCACCCGTCACCATGGGCTTTACGACTGCCCTGCTCAAGCGCGCCGCCGACCATATGATCGCTCTGATCCACCCTTACTTCGTCGTAGAAAATGGCGAAGTGCATCATCGATCGCGCTATGCGCATTACCCGAAATTTGGCCTGCTGCTGGGTGCAGGCGGCGACAGCGACGCAGAAGATATTGAAATCACCACGGCGATGTGGGGCCGGATGGCACGCAACATGAAATCCCGAATGGTCTTCGCCGCGGCAACAAATCGTTCCACAGAGGAGGTTGCGAATGAAATCGCTCTTGTTGCTTAATGGATCGCCGCGTGGCGAGCGCTCCAATTCCATGAAGATGCTGGCGCGGGTAGCCGAGGGCTGGGCACAAGGCGGAGGAAGAACGCCTGAGGTGCTTCACCTGGCGCGGAAAGCTGATTTCAACTGTGCCGTCGAAGCCTTTGTCGCAACCGATGTAATGCTGCTGGGATTTCCGCTCTACACCGATTCCATGCCTGCTCTTGTGAAGGCGTATATCGAGGCCCTTGCCCCGTACGTGGCTGTTGCGCAGTCCGGCGGCGTGAACCCGGCGCTCGCATTCCTGGTGCAATCCGGCTTTCCTGAGGCACTGCACTCGCGCCCGGTTGAGCGCTACCTCGAAAAGCTGGCGCCTAGGCTGGGCTCGCCCTACGCGGGCACCATCGTTCGCGGTGGAGGCGAGTCGCTGCAAGCAATGCCAGACCGTGCGAACAAGAAGCTGTGGACGCGGCTGCGGACGCTGGGCGGGCAGCTCGCGCGCGACGACCACTTCGGCGAAGCGGAATTGAAGGCGGTTGCCGGCATCGAGCGTTTTTCACCCGTTGCCCTGACGCTGCTCTCTCTGGCCGTCAAGCTGCCCATCACGCAGTTCTACTGGAACAGTCAGCTCAAAAAAAATAGCGCATGGGATCGCAGGTTTGCGGCTCCATACGGGACGGCCAATTGGTTCCGGGACTGACGCGCCAGCGCAAGCAGAAAACCAGCTCTGCGAAATCCGTTCCAGGGCGGCGGGTCTGAAGAGTGCCTGCGCCGGGTATGGGCCAATTCCGGGCTAGCCTCATTCCGTGTTCCCTATTCCATGTTCCCTGCTTTTTTTGCGAGCCGTGCCAGCACGGCCTGTTCGCGGAGAACCTGCTTTAGCGGACGCGCCGGAGTACCCCACAAAACCGTTCCCGGTTTGAGACCTTCGTTGGTGACCTTTGCGCCGCTGAAAACTCCGGCCTGACCGCCGAGAATTACGCCGGGGCCGATGTGGGCGTGCTCGCCGATGCCCACCTGGCCCGCGATCACCGCGCCATTGCCCACCGTGCACGAACCGGAGATGCCGGTTAGAGCGACGAGGATTACGTCTTCACCGATATCGCAGTTGTGGGCCACGTGGACCAGATTATCCGTCTTGGTTCCGCGGCCGATTCTCGTCTGCTTCAGCGCACCGCTGTCGATGGTGGTGTTGGCGCCGATCTCCACGTCGTCTTCAATGACCAGAGTTCCCTGCTGCGGAAACTGCGTATAGGCGCCCGTTTTGGAATCACGCACATAACCGAAGCCATCTGCGCCCAGCACCGCTCCGGCATGGACAACAACGCGATTGCGCAACGTAATTCCCGGATATAGAACAGCGTGGGGGTAAATGCGGCAGTGATCGCCGATGCGGACGCGCTCGCCAATCACCGCGCCTGCTTCGATGCGCGTTCCGGCACCTATGCTGGCGCCTTCGCCGATTACCGCGCAGGGGCCGATGCTCACTTCTGCACCGAGTTCGACTCTTTCGCCAATCACTGAAGTGGGGTGCACTCCGCTTGCGGACGGAGCCGGCGAAAGCAGTTTGGCAGCGCGCGCAAACCAGAGTCGTGGCTGGTCGGATTCAACCACCTGCTTACGCTCGAAATTCGGCAGCGGCTCCGCAGAACCTGCGCGAAGAACGACGGCTCCTGCCTTACTGGCGAGAGCCTCCGCTGTAGAGGTGGCGTCCTCAGCAAAAATGAGATCCGATGGGCCGGCAAGCAAGGAAGAGTTCACGCCCTGGACCACAAAATCCGGGCTGCCCTGCGCCAGTTTGCCGCCTAATGCTTCGATCAGTTCAGCCAGCGTCATGCTTGCCTCCTCGGATGCGCAAGATGCGAAAAACTTAGTAGATTCCCGGCTCGCTCGCTGGCCTTGTTTTCCAGCGGCGGTGAATCCACAACCACTGGTCAGGATAGCGCCGAATCCAGGTTTCGATCGCCTGGGTGCATTGTTGCGTTGCAGCGAGAATATCGGCCTGGTCGTCGCCGGTGCGAGTGAAGGTCAGCTCCGGACCGAAGTGCAGAACGTAGTGGCTCTCGGCCTCCTCCCATAGCATGAAGCCGGGCAGCACGGCAGCGCCGGTCTTGAGCGCCACGTGGGCCAGACCGGTGGCGGCGCAGGCTTCCACTCCAAAGAACTTTACGAATGCGCCCTGCGGCGGGGTCATATTTGTGTCCGTCAGAATGCCTACGGTCTGGCCGGTGCGCATGGCTGTGATCAGGCCACGGCCGAAGTCGTCCTTGTGCAGCACGTGATTGCCATGCAGGCAGCGGATGCCGTTCACAAAATCGTCCAGCCGGCGATTATCGAGGCGGCGAATCACCATGCCCATCGGATAGCCCATCAGGGAGTGGTAGAAGCTGCTCAGCTCCCACGCGCCCAGGTGGCCGGTGAGCACCAAAACCCCTTTGCCGCGGGCCTTTGCCGCCAGGTAGTGGTCAAGCCCTTCGGTGCGAATCCAGTTGCTGGTGTTTTCAGCGGTATAGCGCTGCATGCGGCAGAACTCCACCAATTGCCAGCCAAGATGGATATAGACCCGGCGGAGAATTTGTTTCCTGGCATTTGAGGAGAGGTCAGGCAGAGCCAACTCCAGGTTGCGTTCGCCCACGCGGCGCAGGCGAATGTGCACCCAGTAAACGGCGAACGCCAGCACCCCAGCCAGCCGGCGAGCCAGCCCGCGCGGCAGGCGCCCCAGACCGCGAGCCACAGGCACCACCAGCCAATACTCGAGATTCTCATGCATCGTGGAAGGCAAAGAACATTTTAGCCTCCTTGCGCGGATCTTTGCCGCAAAACTAGTTGGGCCTCCCGCTGCCGGAAGGCCCTTCATCAAACTCCTGGTTGCTGCGTCTAGCGGTTCCTGGCCTGGACAAAGTGGTGCGCCACGCTGCGGACAAATGGCACCGCTGCTGGAGGAACCGCAACATCGCCCTTCAGGATGGCCTCGAAGCTGTGCGCCCTGCCGTAGTAGACCTCGGTGTCCTCAGAGTTTTGGCTCACGCTGGTTCCATCCAGGTCGATACCGGCAAACAGGCCCTTGCTGCGCGAGTAAGTAAGCAGTTCGGCGCTCATCTTCCAGTCAGTGGCGGCCTGGGTATTGCGACCCACCGGCCCGGCAGAGGCAGCCGCGTCACCACCGATCTTGAATTTGTCTTTAAGCAGATCCTGGAATCCGCGATCGTTGACCGCGACCAGAACCAGGTCAGTGGACTGGCCGCCAATCTGCAATCCCCATGAACCGCCGGCCATGCGAATAAAGACGGGCCCGCTCCAGCCGTGGCCGGTGCGGCATGTAACCACCCCCTCGCCCCACTGGGCGCCGAAGATAAAGGCTCCCTTTTTCAATCCTGGCACAATGCCGACGCAGGTGGCCTGCTCGAGGATATTCAGCGGAAGGCTCTTGTCATTGGCATTCAGAATCTCGTCCAAAACGATTTTGGAGGCGTCAATGCGTGCCTGCAAATCTTCCCGCGAGGAGGCGGCATATGCAGCGTTGCTGAGCATGAAGCAAGCCAAAAGCATCAGGCAGATGGAAGAAATGATCTTTTTCATATCCGAATCCTTTTCGCTCCGCGGCCATTCCAGGCGCGGGTGGTTGTTTTCAGAAGAATCACCCTCGACGGCAATTACGATATGGGACAGACGGAGGAATACCGCGGACGGGGCAACCCGAATCCAAGCATAAATCATCCCCTGGCCAAAATGCAGCAGCACGCCGCAACAGCCTGACCTCTCCGGCTGCCCACGGAATGAGAACAGCACCGCAACTTTTCATCCCTGGATGTGTCGGGAGAAGCAGGAAAGGGCGCAATGAGTCGAAGCCCTGACTGTTTTTGGTCAGAAACATAAAAAATGGAGTTCCCGGGATTATGAATATTGGCCCCCCGGGAACTCCATGCCTTTGTTCTGGATATTACTTATTGGAAGAGTATGGAGGACTGGTTTTCTCCTAGTCTGAGCAATATAGCTCAATAGATACATTACTAAAGGATTATGGACTAACGTAACTGTTTATACGCAAAACCCTTCCCCGATGATTCCTCGTAGTTAAATTTTGCAAGAAATAAAACAGGATAGAAATAGAGGATTTGCCCTCGAATTCTGACGTTTTGGGGGAGAAGACTGTGCGGGTGTGCAAGACCGTTTTTTCGGTGCAAAAGCCCGAAAAACAAAAAAAGAGGAGTTCCCAGGCTTCATGGAAAAACATGCTGCCTGGGAACTCCTTTCCCCAGATCTGCGTTGTTTCTGTTAACAAGTCTGTGGGAAACATAACGATGAGGCAAGATTACATAGGTAGTGTGTATCAAGGTAACTACCCTGTGATGCCTTAGGAAATGGTAACCATGCGGCTTCTTCTCTTGCTTTCCCGCCATGACCTTTGGATTTACCTGGCACCCGACGGATGAAAATGTGTGATCAAGCATACAAAGAGCCCGGACAATCGCCCGGGCTCTCTTGTTTGCGACCGTTGAATGTCGGTGATCAGTTGATGGTGTAGGTCGCCGTTGCCACCGCGCTGTTGGTGAAGCCCGAGGCCACTGCGATTGCCTTGATGGTCATGGTCGAAGAGACAATAATCGGCCCATTCGATGCGACGCAGCAAGGCGGATTACTGAAGATCATCGACGCAGTGGTTGGCGTTGAGCCATTGGTTGTGAAATAGACCGTGTTGCCGGCATCGGCGCCGTCGGTCATATCGCTAAGGTAAACCGTCTGCGCGGTGGAGTACGTTCCGGCCGGAGGAGTGAAGGTCGGCACGTCAGCTTTCTTCCCGGAGGTTGCGATGGTGTAAACCGCCGAACTCACCGCGCTGGTCCCCGTATAGCCAGGCACCGTGGCGATGGCTTTCAAGGTCTTCGTCCCAGAAACAGTGATCGGCGTAATCGATCCGGAGTTTGAGTTGCTGTTGCACGCGGGGCCCGGGTTGCTGCAGGCCACGCCGACATACTTCGTAGAAGCTGTCGTCGGCGTCGATCCGTTGGTGGTGTAGTAGAACGTCGCCGTATCGTTGTTGGCGCTGGCCGTACTCAGCACCACCGGCAGAGCCGTCTTGGCGGCATAGCTGCCTCCCGGCGGGCTGAAGACCGGCGCTGCGATCGTCGTGCCGGTCACAGTGATCAGAATCGACGAGCTCTGGGTCGCATTGTTAAAGGATGCGGTGTTCAACGCGTAGAGCGTATACGTTTGGGTTGCAGTCGGGGTAATGGTCACGCTTCCGCTGCACGGGCATGTGCCCGAAAGTCTCAACGGGCCAATGTTGTCGATGTAGATGTAGGGGACGCCGGTCTCCGAGCCAAAGTTGGCATCGTAATTGGTGCCATCTACTGTGTAACTGAAGGTGACTGAAGAACCGGGGTTCACGGTGGTCGGAGTCGCGCTGAAGCTGGTGATCGTCGGCGCGGTTTCAGGATAGTCTGACGGGGCCGACGACGAATCCATGCCCTTGTATTCGGGAGTCATCTGGATGACGTCGAAGTCTGAGGCGGTGATGGTTTTCAGATTGCCCAGATCGCTGTCGTTCCAGTTCGGATCGGTGTCGCCGATAAAGAAGAAGTCGCTGCCGTTATCCGCCAGGATCATGCCAAAATTCTTCAGCCCGTTCAAAATGGCCTGGTTGATGGCGGAGAAGCTGGAGACGTTTACGCTTGACCGCAAGCGCAACCGCGCGCCTTCCGGCAGCAGGTTGGCAGTCGTTGTACTACTGGCCGCATGGCTGGCCGGCAGTACAAAATATCCGCCGTTTGAATCGCCCAATGTCGGATCCATGGTAAAACGAACAGCGTGACTGACCGTGCCGGAGGCGGCTTCAGTGTATTTCAGCGTTCCGGCAAAGATCGACAGGCCGGCAGCGTCGGCCGAGGTCCAGCCCCAGGGACGCGCGTTGTAGTTGACTCCGTCCCAGATCGTCTCGCTGGCAACATCGTAGTAACCGTTGCAGCGATTGGTCTGGAAAGTCTCATAGATCCAGCAGGTGTGACGGTCGAGAACCAACGTGTGATTATCGCCAATGTAGGTATCGGGCCAACCCGCGCAGTCGGTCGGATCGCCTTCAATGGCGACGTAATCTCCAGCGGGATACGGGGCAACAACATCTTCGCTTTCGGTGGCGTAATCAATCACGTTGATTCCCGCCGGGGTGGTGGTGCTGGAGTCGACGACAGTATAGGGAATGCCGCCGTCTGAGGCGTACTCACCGAACAGCGGATGCAACTTGGTTGAAGCGCCAACCTCTGCCATCAGCGCGGATGAGTTGGGATCGAGGGCAGCGCCAGAGATGTTGGTGTTCCACATGTTGGTCGAAGGGAAAGGAACAAAACTGTTCAACCCTCCGCCGTAAGGGCCGTAGGTGGGAGTGCCGACTGTCGCTCCGTTGCAAGCCGTCATTGAGCCGTACTGCGGATCCGATTGTGCCAATGCGATGGTTGCGAACAGCAAAAGACTGATGATCGAGCAGAGCGCCTTCAGTGCTGCTCGGGCGCCAATGGGTGCTTTCGGGGAATGCGACTGTGTGGTGATCATAATGCTCCTCTATGCTTCACTTGGATGAACGGCCAGCTTTGCCGGTTATCTAGAAAGCTGAAAAGTTTATTCAATGTAAATATTTTTTGCGGCGCCTTCATGGTAATCTACCTGTTTACTCTTGAGTAAACTTCTGACTGGGGGGCTTTCCTTTACCGCCCTGCCCCGCCTTGCCATGCGGAACCGGTGGAAGGTGCAGCGCGCGCATGGAAAGTTCTATCCGGTTGTCGGAGCCGGTCTTGCGCATCAAGCGGCCCACGTGGGCCTTCACGGTTCGCTCCTCAATGCCCAGTTGGCGGGCGATCTCGCGATTCGATCGGGCCATCAAAATATGTTCCAGCACCTCGCGCTCGCGATCGGTCAGGTGAGGGCCGGTGCTAATGAGGCTTGTATCAGAGACTTTGAGCAGCCGGTCAATCAGTTTTGAGAGCAGCCGCCGCGGCGCCCAGATTGATCCGCCGGTCACCACATCGATGGCCCGCCGCACCATCTCTGGGCCGGCCGTCAACTCCAGGTAACCCCTGGCGCCGGCAATGATTGAATCCATCACCAGTTCGTCGTTGCCTTCCGGGCCAATCACAATCAGACGGAGGTTGGGTCGCCTGCCGCGAATTCTGTTCAAAGTGTCCAGGTTGCCGGAGGCCGAACTGAGGTCCACAACCAGGTATTCGAGCGATGGTTCAGCCAGCAACTCCTCCAGAGTCCCTGGAACCGGGAGCAATGAGGGCTTGTCTTCCTGGATAGGCTGCTCAAAGATGCTGGAGAGCCCTGCAAGCCGGATGGGTTCGTCTGCCACCAGGCCGATTCGTTTTGGTGCGGGGTTGCGGGCAAAAACCATCATGTTTCCCCGTTCTCAAAACAAGATAACTGCGTACTGCGTCGTCTGAAAAGCAGACGTCATCTTCAAACAAGAGCTATTGCCCGTCGATTCCGCCCAGCCGGAATTTGCTCGCCCGCTTAGAGCCGGGGAAGCACAATTCCCTGCTGCTTCTGATACTTGCCTTTGCGATCCGCGTAACTGGTTTCGCAGGCTTGGTCGGAGCGGAAAAATAGAATCTGGCATAGCCCTTCGCTGGCATACACTCTGGCCGGTAACGGGGTAGTATTTGAAATTTCAAGGGTCGCGAAACCCTCCCACTCCGGCTCAAAAGGCGTTACGTTCACTAGGATTCCGCAACGCGCATAGGTCGACTTTCCAACGCAGATCGTCAGCACATCTCTGGGGATACGAAAATATTCTATTGAACGAGCCAACGCAAACGAGTTCGGAGGCACGATCACCGACCCTGCCTTCACCGAGACGAATGACCGCTCGTCAAAGGCCTTCGGATCGATAATAGCGCTGTTCACATTGGTAAAAATCTTGAATTCTTCTGAGACTCTGAGGTCATAGCCATACGACGAGAGCCCATAGGAGATGACCCCTTCATTGATCTGCTTCTCGCAGAAAGGCTCGATCATGCGGTGCTCGATGGCCTGTTCACGGATCCAACGATCGCTTTGAATCGACATGCGTCTCCCCTCTCTGGGCCATGCCTAACCCAGCAAAATTTACCACAGGTTTTATGTAAACTGAATCTTTGATATTACGAAAGATGCCCGCAAATGACAATAGTCAACTCAATCTCTGGTTACCATAGTTCCCACACTGGTAACAAAATCCTGAAACACGAGCTTCACAATCAGAAAATCCTAAATTTCCATTGTTCCTGTGTTCCAGAATCCGAATAAATCCTGTAGCATCAACCGGGTAAGGCGTAGTAAAGTCAAATCAGATCGCGCCAGCGAGGGTACTTCATTGATTAAGCAGGACATCGTCCATCATGTAATTGAGCGCACGGGCCTGCCGCGCACCAAGGCAGAAGCCGCGGTGGATACGGTCTTCGGGGGCCTCAAGGAGGCTCTGACCGCAGGCGAGCGCATCGAACTGCGCGGATTTGGCGTCTTCAGCGTCCGCGCGCGAAAAACCGGTATCGGCCGCAATCCGCGCACCGGCACCGAGGTGAGCATAACCCCTGGGAAGGCAGTTCGCTTCAAACCAGGCAAGGAACTGCACGCTCTTGAAACAGACAACACTCCACAAAAGTGAGCGTGCGATACAGTCAGGCGGCGGGGCATCTGCCGCGTGAGGTTTAAAGCAGAACCAGGCAGGCGGCCGAGTAAATCTGGCGCCTGGGCTGACGGGGCTTTCTGGACTCTCATACAACTGAGGACGAGTGCGGCATCCCTTCCTGCCTGTAGCCGCCATTAGAGGAGTCCGGTGCGCTCGATCTTCCGCAACTATTGCCTGCCGCTCATGCTGCTGGCCGCCAGCGCGATAACCACAACCGCCAACGGCGCCCGTTTCATGCACAACTTTCTGCTCGGGCTGCAACCGGTGGTGCGCGATAGCGATCTTTGGCCGTGGGGCTGGCTCGTCCGCAACCCGCAACTCTTCAAGACCGGTTGGTCTTTTTCGGCGTCACTGCTGGGCATTCTGCTCATCCACGAATTTGGCCACTATTTTGCCTGCCGCATTCACCGCATACGATGCACGCTTCCCTGGGTTCTGCCGGCTCCCACACTCAGCGGCACAGCCGGCGCCGTAATTCGAATCCGCACCCTCATTCCCACCCGCAACGCTCTCATGGATGTGGGCATCTACGGTCCGCTGGTCGGCTATGCCGCCTCGATCCTGGCCGTGGCCCAGGGCTTTCTGCTCAGCCGTCCTCTGGCGCACAATGCGCCCGTCCCCATCATTCCTTTCGGCGGCGAGCCGCTCACCATCCGCCTCGTCCACGCCCTGCTGCTGCGCTGGAAGCCAACCCTCCCCACCTTCGACTACACTGCGCCCCACCCGCTGCTTATCGCAGGATGGATTGGTTTGTTCATCACCTCGCTGAACCTGATCCCCGGCGGCCAGCTCGACGGCGGCCACATTCTCTATGCCATCTCTCCACGCGCGCACGGATTATTCACCAGAGCCCTGCCCTTCCTGCTCTTCTTTGCCGGAACATTTTACTGGGTGGGCTGGGTTCTGTGGGGCGTCTTCCTGATGATTCCCGCCATGCGCCACCCCCGCGTTCCCATCAGGCCGAGGCTCAGCCGGAGCCGTCTGGCACTGGGCCTCGTCGGCTTCGCGATCTTCCTGCTGACCTTCACGCCCACGCCGTTCTACGACAATTCGCTGATTGACTTCTTCCGCTAGGGGTAGCGAGCCCACGATACAACCGGGTGCCCAACCCTTCCCGATTTTGCGAAGGTGGGAAACGAATGCCGCTAGGTTACCGCGCCGGAGGCGGTCAGCCCCACCGCAGGGGTTCACATCAGCCGCAGCGCATCCACATCCACAATCAAGTTCCTCCGCGGCACGCCTGCCTGTTCGGCGTGACCAAGCATTCCACGCAGCGCCGCGTTCAATGCCTTGCGCGAACCAGCTTTCAAAATCATGTGAAAGCGGTAGATGCCTTTGATGCGTGCGATGGGTGCCGTGCATGGCCCAAGCACGCGCACAGCTCCGCTGTTCTCGTTTTGGATTAGATATTTGCCAAGGATAGACGACCATCCCGCCGCTTCTTCCGGTTTTTCTGACTGCACCAGCACGTTTGCCAGAACGCCGAAGGGCGGGTAATGCATCCAGCGTCGGTACTTCAGTTCGCGCTCCACAAAGCTCGCGTAGTCGTGCTTGCTTGCGGCCAGAATTGCGTAGTGGTCCGGATAGTAAGTCTGCACAACCACGCGGCCCGGCAGCTCGCCCCGCCCGGCGCGTCCTGAGACCTGCGTCATTAGCTGAAAGACCCGCTCGGCGGCGCGGAAGTCCGGCATCGAGAGCGCGTGGTCGCAGCCCACCACCCCCACCAGCGTGATGCCGTGAACGTCGTGTCCCTTCGCGATCATCTGCGTGCCCACCAGCAAATTGATCTCGCCGGAATGCAAGCGGGCCAGCATGTTCTCCAGATCGTAGCGGCCGCGCACCGTATCGCGGTCCATGCGTCCAATCCGCGCAAAAGGAAAGATCTCGCCCAGCCGCTCCTCGCCCTGCTGCGAGCCCGCCCCCAGATAGTAAAGGTGCTCGCTGTCGCACTTGGGGCAGCGCGCCGGAACCGTCCGGCGAAAGCCGCAGTAGTGGCACTCCAGCCGCTGCCCCGCACGCGCAATCCCCGCATCTTTTCCCGGGGCTCCCACGGACAGGTCTTGGTCCGTGGGGTGGTCAGCCGGCGGCTTATGGTGCGTCAACGAAATCGCGCAGTTCTGGCACTCCAGCTTTTCACCGCAGGCTCGACAAATGACTGAGAACGAGTAGCCGCGCCGATTGAGTAGAATCAGCGCTTGCTCGCCGCGCTCCAGAGCCTGCCGAGTCTGCTCCACCAGCGCGCGGGAAAAAAGCTGCTCCTGGCCCGACTCCTGAAATTCCTGCCGCATATCGATCAGTTCCACCTCGGGCAACGGCCGGTTCATCACGCGGTCGTTGATCTCGATGCGGCTATATTTGCCGGTGACCGAGTTCTGCCAGCTTTCGACCGACGGCGTCGCAGAACCCATCACCACCACCGCACCGGCCAGCTTGGCCCTCATCACGGCTACGTCGCGGGCGTTATAGCGCGGCGTTTCCTCCTGCTTGTAGCTCTGGTCATGCTCCTCGTCCACCAAAATCAATCCCAGGTTGGGCACGGGAGCAAAGATCGCCGACCGCGTTCCCACCACAATGGGCGCATCGCCGCGCCGTATCCGCCGCCACTGCTCGCTGCGCTCATCCGGCGTGAGTGCCGAGTGCAGAAGCGCCACTTTTTGCCCAAAAGCCTGGTCCAGCAGCCCAACCATTTGCGGCGTAAGTCCGATCTCCGGAACCAGCAGAATCGACGAAAGCCCACGATCCAGCGCCCTCTGCATCGCGGCCAGATAAACAGCCGTTTTTCCAGAACCAGTGACTCCAAAGAGCAAAAAGGCGTGGAACGCCCCCAGCGCCGTCACCAGCCCGGCCAGCGCATCCATCTGCGGGGGATTGAGCTTGAACGGAGCCGTAGCCGGCTGCAGTCCACCCAAATGAAAGGCCGCAGCCCGCTCGTCAATGCGGACCAGTCCGCGCCGCACCAAGGTTTGCAGTGTAGAGGAAGGCAGATCGCGCCGTCGCAATTCGGTCAGCGGCAACTCCCCGCCGCACGCCGCCAGCTCGGCCAGAATCGCCTGCTGTTTCGGCGTCAGCGCAGGCAAACGCGCTTCGGGAATCAGCACGGCAAACCGCTCCATCCGCCGCGCATCGCGCTCCACGGCCAGGGTCTCGCGGACAATCCATTTTCTTCGCACCAGCCCGGCCAGCACCGGCAGCGTAGCAGCCGTAGCCGTGCGCAATGTGGAAACTTTCACCGGCTCTCCCGACGCCAGGCGCGTAAGAACGCGATGCTCCAGGTCCTGTTCTTCGCCAGAAAGCTTCCCGTGCCGTTTCGAACCGCCTTTTGAACTCACCGGTTGTTTCGCACTGGTGAACGGTTTCAATCGATAGACCGGCGCTTCAGTCCCGGCATCAAAGCCGATAGAGTTGTCTGTGACGTTAGCCCCTGATGTATGCTCCTTTGAAACCCGCCTGGCGGATCTCAACGAATCCCCATCCAAACTCCCCGCCAGCACATCGCGCCCCAGATCGGTGATGCGATAATAAACCGTCCGCCGCACCTCTGCCATCAGCGGCAGCATCCCGCGCAGCACTTCGCCCAGCGGCGCCAGGTAATACTGGGCCATCCATTCAGCCAGCGTGAGCAACTGGTCGCTGAGCAGCGGTTCCTCGTCCAGCACCGCCTCAAGAAAGCGAACCTCGACTTCCGCCGGCGCTTTGGCGTTTAGCCCGGTAACCACCCCGATCAGCTTTTCGTTGCGGAACGGCGCAATCACCCGCGCTCCACGCTGCGGGTGTTGCTCCTCCCTCACCGCGTAGGTGAACGTGTGATCCAGCGGAACCGGCAGCGCGACTTCGCAGTAAGCGGGCATGGGAGTCAAGCATCAGTTTAGGGGATTCCGCTTCATGAACGTGCATCCGGAGAAAATATCGCTCCAATCAGCCCTTGCATTCCCGCCCGCGCGCAGTACAATTCGTCCTGATGACACCCAAGACCAAATCGACCGCCGCTCTGGCCTCCGGCAAAAAGCCGGGTACCTCGCCCACCACCAAAGGCCCCATCACGCTGTGCATCGACATTGGCGGCTCGGGACTCAAGGCCATGCTGCTTGACGCGGCCGGCAAACCGGTCAGCGAGCGGCAGCGCGTCCCCACCCCTGCCATTCCGACGCCAAGAGCGGTATTGGCCGGTCTGGACAAATTGCGCAAGCTGATCGACAGAAAATTCGATCGCGTCTCGGTCGGTTTTCCCGGCGTCGTCAAGCGCGGAATAACCTACGCAGCCGTCAACTTGCACCCATTGTGGTCAAAGGAGTTCCCGCTGCAGGCGGAGATTGCAAAGCGCTGGAGAAAGCCCACCCGCGTGGGCAACGACGCCGATGTCGCCGGCTATGGAGCCATCAAGGGCAAAGGTGTGGAGTTGGTGCTCACCCTGGGAACCGGTCTAGGCACTGCTCTCTTTACCGACGGCCACCTTGTCCCCGGTCTCGAACTGGGCCATCATCCCTGGCGCAATCTAACCTACGAGGACTATATCGGCCGCCGCGGTCTCGACAAATACGGCAAGAAGGTATGGAATAAGTTCCTTCTTGCGGCCATCCTCCAGACTGAATTGCTCTTCAACTGGGATCACCTCTACCTGGGCGGCGGCAACACCAAGAAGATCAACTTCACCCTGCCAGACACCGTCAGCATCATCCCCAACGAAAAGGGAATCCTCGGCGGAGTCTACCTCTGGCGCGATCAGGGGTGAGCAATCTTCGTTCCGATGTGTAGAGTAGGTCGACTTGGAACCACGGCCTTCGAAATCTGCGGCAAGAATAGGTAGCGCCGGCCTCCTGGCCGGCTGTAGCATGGACCTCCCGGTCCACGCTCGTCTACGCCTTCAGGAAGACTGCTTTAGCCCCTGTGGGTCATCTCTTTCAAACTGTCCACTACAAAAAGCAGTTCAAGATTTACACGTTTCCATTCCATTTCCTGGCCACACGCAGAAATGCGCGCCCATCCTTGCCACCTTCTTCTGTCGCGAGGATGGGGCAACTCAAATCGCAATGTTGTTCTGAAATCGACCTACTACAGCGATTTTGCAATCTTTCGGCGAATCATGCCTGCGAGCCCCACAATGCCGCTACCCAAAAGCAGAAGACTACTCGGCTCGGGAGTGACGGCCTGGTTGTATACCCCGCCAACAACGATCCCATCCCCCTCGTTGGCCTGTAACCACGCAAGTCCGGCGGCGTTCAGGTCGATGGTCACGGTAGAATTGTCGTCTGCCGTCACCAAATCAATCGTGCCGATCTCCTGCCCCGACGTCAGAGCGTCGTAGTAGGCGACGGAATTGAAGGAATTGCCGGAGTTTACCTCGTCTGGCGTCAACGTCGTGGCATAGATCGCGTAGGGGCCGTTCGCGGTAAGGTCGTAGGCGTCCACGTTGAGCGAGGCGGAAGTCACAGTCCCGGCCAAATTCGCAAGCTCGAAGGAGAAGTAGTCGCTGACTGGGACCCCCGAATCTACTCCGGTGGCGTAGTTAGTGTTGCCTCCCGTGTGATTCCCGTTCGCGTCGATCCAGCCGGAGTCGACATTGTCGTAAGCGGTGCCGTTGATCGTGAGGTTATTTGTGGACGTGAAAGAGCTGTCGCAGAAGGCACAGGAGGTCTGCGCGCTGGCGCCGGCCGAAAACAGGATTAAAGCCAGGAGCCCAACAAGAGCCAAAGGTTTGTGCATGCGTGTGTCCTCTCGGGGATTGGATACTTGCGTGCCAAAAAGCCAAGTAAGACACATCAAGCAACCGAGTCACCAAATCAGCTTATCTTCATCTCCATGAAAATAGGCTGTCTACGAGGAATCAAAAGTTCTCGGCTGACAGGAAAACTGCATTTCTTTGCATCAGGAATGGAAGAAGTATTCCACACTCCCCCCGGAGAATGCCCCGGCCTCTTGGTCAGGAGGGTACGGGTGCTGCAAGGCGAAGAACCCGTCGAAGAGTCGCACTTCTTGAAGCCTGGGATAGTCCGCAGCCTCCCATTCCGATTTGCAGATAATTGCCCTATGCAGGTTCAGTAATTTACGTCAGAAATTTTCAAGCCGCGTAACTCAGCACAACAACTTTGAAACTGTGGAGCGCGAGCCTCACTCTCTGCTCGGCGGCTTCAATCCCAACTCGTGCATGGCAATCTGCAAATCGGCCCAGGCTTCTTTTTTCTGCCGCGGGTCGCGCAGCAGGTAGGCCGGGTGATAGGTGACGATAAGCTGTGCGCCGCGGTAAGCATGAACCCGCCTGCGCAGGCCCGCCAGTGGCTGGCGCGAACCTAAGAGGTACGTCGCCGCAGTGGCTCCCAGTGCAACCAGCACCTGAGGGCGGACGACGTCGATCTGGCGGAAGAGAAATTGGGTGCAGGTATTGGCCTCTTCCGGCTCGGGCGTACGGTTGCCGGGCGGGCGGCACTTGACGATATTGGCGATGTAAACCTGCTCTCGCTTAAGGCCCATCGCGGAGATCATGTTGTTGAGCAGTTGCCCGGCCCGGCCTACGAAGGGCAGTCCCTGCGCATCTTCGTCGGCTCCCGGTCCCTCGCCCACAAACATGAGGCGGGCGTTGGGGTCGCCGTCGCCAAAGACCAGCTTGTTGCGGCCTGTGTGGAGCGCGCAGCGGGTGCAGTCGCCGATTTCGTCGCGGATGATTAGGAGGGCGGAGGCACGGTCAGCCGCAGGAACAGCGGCGGCCACCTGGGGTGGGGCTGGCGTTGGCTTGCGTGAAGGGATGGTCTGGTCCTCCTGGAGGTCCGGTTGAGTTTCGTGGTCTCCCACCTCCGCCGCGAAGGACGGAAAGGATGGCGCACCTGGAATCTGTGTGGGATTCGGCTGGGAGTTTTCCTCCGAGGCTTCGAGTTGGGCGATGAGCGCCGGGTCTACGGGACGGCGGTAAAACTCGGTGAGGCCCAGGTCGCGATAAAAGCGAACGCGATCCACCAGTGCATCGCGGGTTGCGGAGTCAAGCGTACGAGCCAACGTTATTGCTCCACAATGATTTGCCGGCGAGAGGCAGCGGTCTGTTGCAGCACCTGGTCCTGGCGGGCTTTCTCGTCCTGATGCTCGCCGAATTCGAGAACCAGCGAACGCGGACGGCGGAGAGCGAGAATTTCGTCGAGAATGCGGTCGGCAAGTTGGCGCTTGGGCATCTCTGCAAGTTCCGTGGCTGTATGCAACGTGAGGAATGTGGCGGCGTTCAGATCGGAGTCAAAGCCCACGCCTTCGCTGGTTACATCGTTGATGACAATTGCATCGGCGCCCTTTCGCAACAGCTTGGCGCGGCCGTTTTCCATGCGGTTTTCAGTCTCCGCGGCAAACCCGACGATGAGCTGCCCGGGTCGGCGCCGGCGAACGACCTCAGCCAGAATATCCTCAGTCGGCGCGAGTTCGAGCGTGATGGGGCCTGAGCGCTTGAGCTTCTGTTCGGAGACTTTGACGGGCCGGTAGTCGGACACCGCGGCGGCTTTCACAATGAGAGTAGCTTCGGCCATACGATCAAGCACTGCTTCGCGCATCTGCTCAGCCGTAATGACTTTGACCAGTTCACAGTGTGCCGGCGCGTAGAGGGCCGACGGACCGCTGATGAGAATCACCTTTGCGCCGCGGCTCTGTGCGGCTTCGGCCAGCGCGTAGCCCATCTTGCCACTGGAACGATTGCCCAGAAAGCGAACTGGGTCCAGGGCCTCACGTGTTCCTCCTGCAGTCACCAGCAGAATCTCGCCTGCCAGGTCGTGGCGTCGGCCCAGTGCACTGAGGACTGCGTCGGCGATGACTTCCGGCTCGGCCATGCGCCCCGCGCCCACCATGCCGCAAGCCAGTTCGCCCGTGCCCGGCTCGACCACGCGCACGCCTCGCTGGCGCAGGATTTCAAGGTTGGCTTGCGTGGCCGGATGCTCCCACATATTCACGTTCATGGCGGGAGCTACCAGAACCGGCGCCGCGGAGGCCAGGTAAAGGGTGGAGAGAAAATCGTCGGCAATGCCGTGGGCAAATTTGGCCAGAATATTAGCCGTGGCCGGAGCGACTACCAAAGCATCGGCCCACTGCGCCTCGCCGATATGCTCAATGCCGTTCTGTTCAGTGGTAGCCTGGTCGGCATCAGACTCGTTCCACAGACTGGTAATTACCTTGTGCCCAGATAATGCTTCGAAGGTAAGCGGCTGGACGAACTTGCAAGCGGCCGCAGTCATCACCACGTGGACTTCAAGGGCCTGGCGTTGCAGGGCGCGCACCAATTCGGCCGCCTTATACGCGGCAATTCCTCCGGAGACGCCCACGGTTACTCTCATGGCTCGATTGTAGCCGGTTTCGATCGTCGAAGGAGCGACAACTAGCTCAGCAGGATAGGAATGGCCGGGCCTTCAATGACGGGCTTGACCACCTCAGCCTCTTTCTTGACGTAGGAAATCTTGCCGGCGTCGATCTCATCCTGGGCGATGCGGCAGGCCTTGGTGGAGCGCGTAGGAACCAGGGCATGGGCGCCGCTCTGGATCTGGCGGGCGCGACGGGCGGCTACTAACACCTTCCGGTAGTCTGAATCGAATTTAGTCTCAATCGTCATCGGAATCCTCTCCAAAGGGTAATTGCTGCTGGCTGGAGTCGCCTCCAATGCCGAAGGCTTCCAGCACAGGTTTGAGCCGTTCCTGCGAGTTCGATTGCCGGCAGGCCGCGGCTACCTCTAACACCCGGCGCGACCGGTAGGCGATGGCCTCGCCATTGCGGTAGAAGCGCTCCGCCAGGACAATGGCCTCCAATTGCGCCACCGCCCGGTCCAGGATGTCGTTGACCAAAATATACGTGTATTCGCGATAATTCTCAATCTCCTTGCGCGCCTCGCCCAGGCGGCGGAAGACCTCCGCATCGTCCACCACCCCCTCGGCGCGGCTCCGATTACGCAATCGTGTGCGTAAAACCTTGGGGTTGGGCGGCAGCACAAAGATGCTGACCGCCTCGGGCATTTTGGAGCGAACCTGCGCGGCGCCCTGCACATCAACATCGAGCAGCAGATCGTGGCCGGCGGCGCGCGCGTCTTCGAGCGTCTTGCGCGGCGTTCCATAGAGGTCTTTGCCGAAAACCTCGGCGTGCTCCAGAAACTCTTCGGCAGCGATCATCCGCTCGAATTCTTCGCGGGTGGTGAAGTTGTATTCGCGACCGTTCTCCTCAGAGCCGCGTGGTGAGCGAGTGGTCCATGAGACGGCAAAGTCCACGCCGCTGACCTGTTTGCGCAGCTCGCTTACCAGCGTGCTTTTGCCTGAGCCCGAGGGCGCCGAAATGATAAAAAGAATTCCTGCCACGTTCGATCTTCCTTTAGGGAGCTTCGTTTTGCCTTTGTTTCAGCCCGTCGATTTCATCCACTCTACACACCGCACCAAGTTCATTCAATTCAAATGCCAAACGTTTTGCCTGGTCGTCTGCAACCTCGATGGTGACCGATTGACCATCCATCAATGCGTCTGTGATGGACTTGGCCTGAGCTAGAGAATAGCTAAGCTCCGTGCGCAATAATTTGGTATGGGCAACCTTGTTGAAGCCGGTGTTCCAACCGTGGAGAACGATCTTTCCCATTCGTCTGTCCGCTCTGACCCCTGATCTCTGATCTCTGTTCTATTCCACGTTCTGAATCTGTTCGCGAGCTTTTTCAATCTCCGATTTCATAGCCAGACCCAATTCGGTAATGCGAGTCCCTTTGCCGGCGATGCCGCTGGTCTTCGAAAGCAAAGTGTTGGCTTCGCGGTTCATCTCCTGCAGCAGAAAATCCAGTTTCTTGCCCACCTCGCCCCCGGCGGCGAGAAGCTCGCGGAAGTGCCCGATGTGGGTGGTCATGCGGGTCAGTTCCTCGGAGATATCGCTGCGCTCCACCAGCACAGCAACTTCCTCGAGCAGCCGCTGGCGGTTGAACTCCGGCCCGGTGGCCGCTTCAAGCCGCTGCTTGAGCCGCTCCTGGTAGCGTTGCTCAATCTCCGGTCGCAGCGTGGCTACTCCTTCGGTAGCCTCGGCCAGCCGGTCGAGCGTCGCGTGGAGAATCGCTTCCAGCGATTCGCCTTCTCGCGCGCGCATGATCTTTAGCTGTTCGAGCAGCGGCGTAATCTCTCTGAGCACGCTTTCGGACAGAGCGGTCAGGTCTTCGTCGCCACGATTGTCAATTTGCAAAGCTCCGGGCATGCGCAAAATCGCGTTCAAATCCGGCTCGCCTGTGGCGATTTCGAATTCGTCTCGCGCCGCGGCAAAGGCCGCAATGTAGCCGGCCACCAGATCGTGATTGTAGCCAGCCTTCGTCTGGGCTGCGCGGTCTGGTCTGTCGATTGACAGTGCCAATTCCACGTGGCCACGGACCAGATTGTCTTTGAGAGCTTTGCGCAGCTCCGTCTCCAGCGCGTCCAATCCCTGCGGGAGGCGCAACTGGAGGTCGAGGAAACGATGATTGACGCTCTTGAGAGTGAGCGTGTAGCTGAGCTGGTCGTGCACGTGAATCTGAACCCGCGCAAAGCCCGTCATGGAATAAATCGGCATTTCTTGCTACTCCTCAGACTCGTTGGTTAGAGCCAGTTGCATTTGAGACGGATCCGGTTCCATGGGGTCCGTTCCCGGAGCCTCGGGCACGTCCATGAATTGCAGTTGATAGAGTCGCTGATAAGTGGGCGAGGTTGTAAGGAGCTCCTCGTGGGAGCCGGTGGCGGTGATGCGGCCGTCTTCAAGCACGGCGATGCGGTTGGCGCGGCGAATGGTGGAGAGCCGGTGGGCGATGACCAGCACGGTGCGGCCCTGCATTAGATTAGCCAGCGCAGCCTGGACCAGCGACTCGCTTTCGGCGTCCAGGGCCGATGTGGCCTCGTCGAGAATCAAGATGGGCGAATTTTTGAGGATGGCGCGGGCAATGGCCAGGCGCTGGCGCTCGCCGCCGGAGAGTCGAAAGCCCTTTTCGCCGATCACGGTATCGTAGCCCTGCGGCATGCCGAGGATGAAGTCGTGAGCCAGCGCGTTCTGCGCGGCCTCCACGACAAGTTTGGCTTGCACATCGGGCTGGCCGTAGGCAATGTTGTTGCGCACCGTGTCGTTGAAGAGAATAGTCTCCTGCGTCACCTGCGCTACCTGCCGGCGCAGCGAGCCGAGCGCCAGATAGCGAAGGTCGAGGCCGTCAATGAGAATGCTGCCCGAAGTGACGTCAAAGAAGCGCGGAATCAGGTTGGCCAAGGTGGACTTGCCGGCCCCGCTGGGGCCGACCAGCGCCAACACTTCGCCGGCCCGCATCTCCAGGTCGACGTTGTGCAGAATCTGGTGCTCGCCTTTTTCCGTCGAGTAGGAAAAGCCCACATTTTCAAAGCGGACGTTGCGCTCGAATTTCTTCAGCGCGATAGCGTGCGGCCGCTCCTTCACGTCGTCCTTGGCGTCAAAGAAGCTGAAGATCGAAATGGATGCACCCATGGCCTGCTGGAAGCTGTTGTAGAAGTAGGCGAACTTGCGCACCGGATCGTAGAGCTTGAAGAGCAGGATAATAAATGCGCCGAAGAGTCCCATGGTCATGCGGCCGTGCATGATTTCGGTGCGGCCGATGAACAGGAACATGGCAATGGCGATGGAACCGATGGTATCCATCAACGGCGAACTGATCGACTGGATGCGCACGCTCCGCAGGTTGGCGCGGAAGAGGCGGCGGGATGCGGACTTGAAGCGCAGGATTTCCCACATCTCAGTGTTGAAGGCCTTTACGATGCGGTTGCCGGTGATGGTCTCATGCAGAATATTTTGTATTTCGGCGAGCTTGTCCTGGCCGGTGCGAGTGCGGGTGCGGACCTCGCCGCCAATCTTACGCGAGGATGTAATAACCACAGGCACAAACAACAGCAGCGCCCAGCTCAGTGCCCCACCGAGTTTGATCACGAAGAATAATCCCACCAGAAAGGTGAAGAACTGCTGCAGAAATTCGCCCATCACCGAGCTGACGGCCATCTGCACCCGGTCAACGTCGTTGATGAGCGTGGAGAGAATGGTGCCCGTAGCGTGCTTGTGAAAAAAGCTCGAGGAGCGGCGCAGCGTGGCTTCATAGAGATGATTGCGCAGATCGGTGATGGTGCCGAAGCCGGCGTAGTACGCCAGATAGGTGCCCAGGTAATCACACAGGCCCTTGACCAGCGTGGAGACCACCAGCGCAAAGGCCACCACGTTCCAGGCATTGTGCATGTGCAGAAAATGGGGAACCATCTGCCTGAGATCGAATTGCCAGGTACTCTTGGGGAGACCGAGAAGAATAGGGCCTTCCGGCGCATCGGGCCTGAGGACCTGGTCAAAGATGGGCTGCAGGAGCAGAACGCGAAAAGTCTCAAGAGCGCCGACGAGTGCCAGCAGCATGACTCCAGGAAGCCACTGGAACCAGAAGGGCAGTCCATACCGCAGAAGGCGCAGAAAATTCTTCATGCCGGTCTGCCTGCCTGCCGGGTAAAAATATCCGCCATAGACCACTGGCGATTAGCGCTCAACTCCATGCTTGTATTGTATCCGGCAGGCGCTGATATCGATGGTCGAGAAATCCCGAATCAATATGCTTTCAGTTCAACGATGGCCTTGAGGATGGTCTCCGGCTGGGGAAGAATCGCGTCTTCAAGCACCGGATTGTAGGCCACAAAGGTATCCATGGAGCCGATGCGGCGGACCGGCGCGTCGAGTGAGTCGAAGAGTTCGTCCCCAATGCGCGCGGCTATCTCTGCACCGTAACCCCAGCTGAGCATATCTTCGTGAGCCACGATTACCCGGCTGGTTTTTTTGACTGAATTGACGATGGACTCCCAGTCGTATGGGCTGAGAGTGCGCAGATCGACGATCTCCACTTCAATGCCGTTTTGGCGCTGCGCCTTTTGCGCCGCCTGCATTGCGCGAGGCACGATGGCGCCGTAAGTGACCAGCGTGATGTGCGTGCCGGGACGAACGATCTTTGCCTTGCCAAAGGGAATGGCGAAGTCGGGACCGGGATAGGGCGCGCGGCCGTAAGTCTCGCGATAAAGCCGCTTGTGCTCAAGAAACAGCACCGGATCGTCGCAGCGAATAGCGGTGCGCAGCAGGCCGTTGGCGTCAAGTGCATTCGAAGGAAAGACCACGCGCAGGCCGGGAATGTGGGTGAAGAGGCTCTCGCCGCATTGCGAGTGATAAATGGAGCCGCCGGTGAGATAGCCGCCGATGGGCACGCGAATGACGGCCGGCGAGGCCCATCCGCCATTGGAGCGCCAGCGCATGAGCGCCAGTTCATTGTGAATCTGATGATAAGCGGGCCAGATGTAATCGAAGAATTGAATCTCGACCACCGGCTTCATACCGCGGACGGCATAGCCGACGGCTCGCCCGACGATATTGGCCTCGGCCAGCGGCGAGTTGAAAACCCGCTCCGAACCGAATTCGGTTTGCAGGCCGGCGGTCAGCTTGAAGACGCCGCCCTTGCCTTCGACCTCATCGAGCGCTTCGTCGCGGCTGGCATCGGCTACGTCTTCGCCATAGACCACAATGCGCGGATCGCGTCGCATCTCGTCGTGCAGGCAGGCGTTGATCAGGTCGGCCATGGTGCGCGGACCGCTTCCCTTTGCACCGCCGGCTTTTCCTCCGCCTGCTTCGCCGGGCGCGTGCGCATGTTCAGTGGCAAAGGCCACGCTGGTGGGGTCAAGGTCGTGGGAGTAAACGTGGTCGGTGATTCCCGCAACCTCCGGCATGGGAGCTTTAAGAGCGCGCTCGGCTGCCTCCGCGACTTCAAGGTCCAGTTGCTGTTCAAGCTGGTTGATTTGCTCCGGGTTTAGAATTCCCTCACGCATCAATCGCATCTGCATCAGGGTAAGCGGGTCGCGCTTGATATCCGCCTCGCGCTCTGCAGCCGAGCGGTAATGCTTGTCGTCGTCAGAGAGCGAGTGAGAGTAGACCCGCACGCAATGGCCGTGCATGAAGGCCGGTCCCAGTCCCGCGCGGCAGTGCGCCACAGCGGCCTCAAATTCACGCAGGCTGACCACCGGATCGGTGCCGTCAAACTCGGCAAAGTGGAAGCTGGGGAAATTGTCTACCAGCTTGGAGATATTTCCTCCCGGCGTGCTTACCTCGACCGGGGTGCTGATCGCGTAGCCATTGTCCTCAACCAGGAAAATGACCGGCAGCTTGCGGTTGGCGGCAGTGTTGAGCGCCTCCCAGAACTCGCCTTGCGAGGTTGCCCCTTCGCCCAGGGTTGCCAGAACCACTTCATCGCCGTGGAAAACCACGTCGCGGTAGGCGCGATAGTCTCCCTCGTTTTTCTGGGCGGCCTCAGGATGATGGTTAAAGTAGCGGCCGGCCTCCGCGCAACCCACGGCATGAAGCAGTTGCGTGGTAGTGGATGAAGAGACGCTGACAATATGGTGGGGAGGGCTGCTCCAGTGGGTGGGCATCTGGCGTCCGCCGCTGGCCGGATCGGTGGCCGCGCCCACGGCTTGCAGCAGCATCTCAGTGGGAGTCACGCCCAGCGCGAGACACAGTGCGCGATCGCGATAGTAGGGGAAAAACCAGTCGTAGCCGGAACGCATAGCCAGCGCGGCGCCCACTTGCAGCGCTTCATGGCCGGCGGCCGAGATCTGGAAGTAGGTCTTCTGCTGCCGTTTGAGGACGATTTCGCGGTCGTCTACACGGCGGGAGAGAACCATCAGCCGGTAGATCTCGATCATCTGTTGAGGGCTTAAACCGCCGGAGCCGGCCATCGTCTGGGGAACACGAGCGCTGGAAACTACCGGTACCATTCCCTTCACTCCTCAAATTTTCAAAATTTTGCCAAAACCACGCTTGATTGTAACAACCTTAAGCGTTGCCGGAACAGCGGCAAACTGTCTAGTCTGGGAAGAGGAGCTTTGGGATGCATCCTTGGTTGCTGGCAGCAAGAACGGGAATCTTTGCGGAAGGCCGGTTTCTGGGCCGCATTCTTGACGAGTGGATCGTCGATTCTCAGGAGTTTATCCGGACCAGGCTGCCGCACCTGATGGTAATTGCAGTGATCGCCGTGCTGCTTATCTGGCTGCTGCGGCTCGTTACCTCGCACATGACGAAACTGGCCAAATGGCACTCCACCGGCGCAGGCCACATCGCGCAAGTCAAGACGCTGGCAGGGGTCATCCGCACCACCGGGCTGGCCGTCATCTTCCTGATCACCGGATTGCAGTTTCTTGATGCGCTGGGACTCAACCTGGCGCCCCTGCTGGCCTCGGCCGGGATCGCCGGAATCGCCATTGGCCTAGCCGCGCAGAACATTGTGAAAGATATGCTGAACGGCGTTCTCATACTGATTGAAGACCAGTTTGATGTGGGAGATACGGTGCGCATGGCCGGGGTGACCGGAACCGTAGAGGCGATGACGCTGCGCAAGACCAGCGTGCGCGATGCGGACGGAACCCTTTACGTCATTCCCAATTCGCAGATCACCACCGTAGCGAACATGAGCATCGGCTACTCAGTGGCCACGGTCAACGTGAACGTGGATTTCTCCGCCAATCCCGACGAAGTGATCAAGCTGCTGAAGAACATCGCCATGGAGGTGAGAAACAGCGAGCAGTTCCGTGATGTTTTCATCGCCGACCCACAGGTGCTGGGTGTGGATGCGGTCAAGGGTTCCGAGGTCTTCTATCCCGTGGTTTTCAAAACGCTGGCGACAAAACAATACGATGGGGTGCGGGAGTTCCGCCGCCGTGTCCGTCTCGCCCTGGAAGCAAACAATATGCTGCCCGGCGACCCCAACCGGGTCTTCAATTCAATTACGGGAGAGACCACCAGTGGCAACAGGCAGCCAGGCGAAGAGGCTGCTCCGCAACACGATCCGACCCTGCTCAAGCCGCAGGAAAGCAATCCCTTCACCGGCGAGTAGATTTTTTGGCAGTTTCAACTCACGCCGGAAAATTGCCTTTGACGCGCATCTCGATCAGGACCTTCAGAGCGAGATTTCCAGGGCCTCAATGAGCGCCTCGGCATCGGTGACGGGTGGCAGGCAGGAGCGCCCGCGGCACACCATCGCCCAAACCTCGTCCTCAGCCGGCGCGGGGACCTGGAGCAACGTTTCTTCAAGCACCTCCGGTACTTCGCCTGCAACCAGGCGGAAAGGAGCGATGCGCATCACGGTTTTGTTGATGGCAAAACGTGCCACGGCCGATGCCTCAAGGCGTGCGGCCTCGGGGCCTGAACCCACAACCACCACCTGCACTGGATCGAGCAGCAGCCGTTCCAGTGCGAGCCCGTAGCTGCCGGCATAGAGGCCAAAGTGCTCGACGATGCCTGCAAAGGATGCCAGCGTATCTTCGGCGATCTCGCGAAATTCTGTGCGCCCGCTTAGAGCCTCGAGGCGCAAAAGGGCCGAGGCCGCGGTGGGATTGCCGGCCGGGGTGGGTGAGTCTTGCAGAGGCTTGCGGCGCGCCGACAGAGCGCCCAGGGGAGTTTCGCCGGCCTGGGGCGCGGCCGCATCGTAGAAGGCTCCAGCCGTTCGGTCATAAAAGCGGGTGATCATGGCATCGGCCAGCTTCATTCCCGTCTGGTAAATGTTCATTTTCCCGCTGGCCAGCCAGGCATCGATGCAGGCATGAACGGTAAGTGCGTAATCGTCGAGCGTGCCAGGCACTTTCTCTGTCGCCGACCCGTCGCCGCCATAGGCTATTACATGTTGAAGCGATGCATCTCCATCCCAGGCTTCTTCGAGCAGCCGGTTGAGCGTGAGCAGCGCAAAATCCCGCGCCGAATCCATGCGCAGCACCCGCGCCGTCTCCAGATAAGCCGTTATGGCCATCGCATTCCAGCCGGTATAAAGCGTTTGGTCGATAAACGGGGTGGGCCGTTTGGCGCGTGCCGCAAGCAGCTTGCTCCGCGATGAATCGCGCAGCGCGCGCAAATGCTCCAATGACTCGTGGTTAGTGGCCGCCAGCTCCTCCAGCATCTGCTTTACGTGAAGAACATTTTTGGCCGGGTTGTGGTGCATATCGCCCAGCTCGCCGATATCCCAGTAGACCGAGGCAAATTGGAGCTCTTCAGGGTCGAGCACTGCCCGCGCTTCGTCCAGTGTCCACGTAAAGTAATCGCCATCGTCATCAAGGTTGATATCGGCATCCTGCGAGGCGTAAAAGCCGCCGCGCTTGCGGTCAGTCATGGTCGAGTCAAGCCACGCCACAATCTCCAGCGCCGTCTCGCGAAAGTCCTCACGCACAAAGCTCTGGAAGCCGTGCACGTAGTTGCGCAGCAACTCGGTATTGTCGTAGAGCATCTTCTCGAAGTGAGGAACCACCCAGCGCTCGTCTACGCTGTAACGGTGAAAGCCACCGGCCAACTGGTCGTAGACCCCGCCTTTGGCCATCTTTTCAAGAGTCGTGGTGAAGGCATCGCGAGCCTGGTCGTTATCGCGGCTCATGGCCACTTCCAGCAGCAGGTCGAGAACTGACGGATGGGGAAATTTGGGCTGCGAGCCGAAGCCGCCGTTTCGCGCGTCAAACTTGGCCAGCGCCGAGCCGGCAATCTTATCTACCAGGGCCAGCGACAGATCGCCGCCGCGGCCGGAGAAGCTTTCGTTGTGCTCGATAGCAGCCATCACGCTGCCGGCAGACTCGAGAGCTTCCTCGCGGCGCTCGCGCCAAACCTGGGCCATGGTTTCAAGCACGCGTCCAAAACCCGGGCGCCCGTAACGGTCATCAGGCGGAAAATAAGTGCCACCAAAGTAAGGGCGGCCGTCAGGTGTGAGAAACGCGGTCAGCGGCCAACCGCCCTGCCCACTGATGGCTGAGACCGCGGCCTGGTAACGCGCATCTACATCGGGCCGCTCGTCGCGATCCACCTTTACGGCGACAAAACTGCGGTTGATCAAGGCGGCCAGCTCAGGGTTTTCATAGGATTCACGATCCATCACGTGGCACCAGTGGCACCACACCGCTCCAATATCCAGCAAGATCGGTTTGTCTTCGGACTGTGCGCGCGCAAACGCCCTCTCGCCCCACGGATGCCATTGGACCGGCTGATGGCGCGCCGAGCGCAGATAGGAGGAGGCTGCGTGGTCCAGCAGGTTCGAGTCGTCGGGCGCAGGGGAATCGTCCATGTTCATTGGCTGAGAATACATGGGCTACGGCAAAATCCGCCAGGGAACTGAAGTTGTAACCTTTGCCGTTAACCCTCCAAAACAACCGCGGCCGATCCTGGAGCCAGCTCCAACTTGCCCGGCCAGGGCTTCAGTTCGGGCTGCTCCGGCGAGACCCACTTCAAATCCGCCGTCTTCGCTTTGTCGAGAGAAACCTCGCAAAAGATTGAATCGGTATCGCTCATATTGGCCAGGGCTACCGCGCGCAGCCCATCCTTGCGCCGGAAAACAGAGTAGGTACTCAGCGGTGCGCCGCCTGCGGTCACCTTGGCGCCGAGCGTATCGCGGAACTCCGCATCCCAGACCCACTCCTTATATCTGCGCCGCAGATCGTCCACCGCGCGGCCATAGGTGAGTGACACCGGCATCTCGTCCAGCTCGCCATGAAAGTCGCGTGGCTCGTAACTCATTGAGAAGCGGTAAAGCAGGCAGGCATTGATGATCTGACGGTCGTTATATCCGATGACGGCGACCGACATGGGCGCGAAGGGATCAATATATCGGCCCATGGGAACAAATCCGCGGTTGATGCGAAAGTAAGACATATTATAGGTTTGCAGTTGAATATCGTAAGGAGATTCGCCCGCGAAGAGAAACTCTTCCGTATCTACGATGGTTCGGAAGCCTTCAATGAGCGGCACATCGCCGGAAAAGACAGCCCCCGGAACGGCGTGGCCGTGGGTCTTCGAGAAGCAATAGGCGCTCATATGCCAATTGCACTCATCAAACAGAATACCGTTTGCACCTAACTCAACGCTCTTGCGAAACTCTTCGAGCGCCCGCTTTCTCCACAACGGGCTTGCATCGCACATCCCCACTCCGTGCCGGGCGTTGATGCCGTCGATTTGCGTGGGTGTGTCATATTTATAGCCGTTGAACTGGTAAGGATTTCCGTATGGGTCCTCGATGGCAAACTTCTTGAAGTCGCTCGTATAAGCCGGACCGGTTACATCGGCCCATGCATATTTGTTGAAGAGGATAATCTCAACGCCCATCGCTTTGCTCGCCGCGATGGCGTCTTTGAGCTCCTGCGCGGTGCCCAAACGGGGATCGGTATCGTGAAGCGGAAAGTCGCGGTCCTGGCCTCCCAACTGCCATCCGGTCAACTGAATCGCTTTCACTCCCCAACGCTTGCACGCATCAGCGTACTTAGTTAGGTCTTTATAAGGGAAAGATAACCTGTCTTCGGAGGAGTTAATTTGTATCTGCTGCCATGAATGCACGTCGTGCACCCATGTCGGCATCGTGGGAGCTTTCTTCCATGTCCCGCTCCAGGATTTGTAAATATCCGCGCCAGTATGCCAGTCACCGGTGAAAGGCTCGAGCGCCAGCATCTCAGAGCGCTGGCTGGCGCCGGGGTGGATGAAACATAAGTGGTTGGGATCGATGCCGATGGTTGCGTCGGCAATCTTGGCGGAGGGATCGTTGCTGCTGATATTGAATGAATCGACGTAGGCGGGAGATAGAGCGAAGCAGATTTGCACCACTTGTTTCTGGCCTTGATCGTGATAGCCCAGATAGATTCCGCGTGTGTCGCTGAGGATCATGCAGAACTGAATATCGGTGCCCAGGTTGCGCAGTTGGCCCGGAGTATCGTAACCCCAGTAACCGATCTGGTTGCCAAAGGTGGGCCAGAGATTGGAGGAATCCATGCCGCTGTAACTCCACGCCACCTGCCGCATATTCTTGTCTCCGGCTGGAGGCTTGAGTCCTTTCAGGCGCGGATAAGTATAGCTTTCAATCACCGCCTGGCTGCCGTTGCGAATTTCATAACTGAAATGAA